>Ga0209208_10004408_pt1 | contig 19949 bp, 15 predicted proteins | sample S1TSphfallax_3_FD_187694 | JGI IMG/M metagenome (GOLD analysis project Ga0209208, IMG submission 187694) | Host-associated microbial communities from peat moss isolated from Minnesota, USA - S1T2_Fd - Sphagnum fallax MG (SPAdes) (version 2) | ecosystem: Host-associated > Plants > Peat moss >...
TCATCATCTTCCCATTGTCTTCCCTTTAATCTTAACACCTCAATGGGTTGATATTGTGTTCTCTATTGATAGGTTCACATTCTAGTTAATGTCATCATTGTCGATGCTACTAAAATAGATTTAGTTTCACAAGCTACCATTTCTTGGGAAATGATTGTGACAATTGTAACCCGGGCAAAGGAAAGGCTCTATCATTATTGGCACCTAGTGAATGTGTCTATCATTCTTGCCACAAAAGTATTTGGGTGCTTACACCAATATGTTGATGATATTTTTCATCGATGTGCTAACATGGAGTGATTAGTCAAGGGCATTGAATTTTTTCATTTGTTGGTTTTACACACATTTTATAGGTAGAAGGTGTCAATGATTTTGCAAGAGTTTAGGCAGCCTCCATCCTAAAACAAGTTGCTATTGCTAAGGAAGCCTTTTCCAAGCTAAGTGTTCTTTTAAGTTTTCCCTTGCTCACTTCCTTGTCTGATTTGCTAGTGCAGGGTTTAGGACATAAGGTGCTTTTGAATGTTGATACTCATTTTTCCTCTCACTTTACCCTTTTGGATTGATTTTTCCTTTAATAAAGTTTTGTAAGGTTTCATCATATTAGATGGTTATATGGTAGTCTCATGATTGGTCATTGAATATATATGTCTACCAAAATGAATACCAGATGAAAATTGGTAGTAGAGAGCCATGAAAAATTGTCTCGTGTAAGTAACCACAGTTACAATTGATGATGCACAAATACCAATATAGATATGTTTAATGCTATAACAACTGGTATGTACAATGAATATTTATGTCGATGTAATAACCAGTAGGTTTGCATTTGATATTTATTTTTCATGTAGATCTAAGAATGACCTTTTGTAAAAGGATAATGCCAGGTATGATATTGACAAAACAAAAAGCAGAAGACATCCATGAAGGACTGAAGGCCAACAAAAAAAAGCTGATCACAAGGAAAGGGCTGCCATATCTCACATAAAACCTAACCATATTTCTTCTAGAGGAGTGAGAAGGATGAAGCTATCTACTTGAGCAAATGAAGTGCGCTCAAATGAAGAGCTGGCTCACTATTTGTAGTGAAGATTATATTCATTTTCACCCAAAATTAAAACACTGTCAACTTATTTTCATTCTAAATAGACTTTGTTTTCATTACGAAAATTTATTATGTCAAAATTTGTTATTAAAACTTAATTATGCCAACATTATGAAAGTCCTTAGACTGCTTTGCAAAATTTGTCACTGAGAGCAGTGTCCAACTTGGTGGGCCAAGGATTTTGTCACCCTCCTGTTGTTTTGAAGAGGCCAGAGGTTTGACACTGGAGTCCACTATGGAAGACAAGCTTTTCACCTGGAGTACTCAAATTTTAATTGAATATATGGGGTGAATTTATCTGCCCCTGAGATTATGTTGTTATGGATAGTGGATCATCATTGAGATTACAATATAATTCCTTCTGTCATTTATCATGACTGGATATGATTTTGTTTTGTTTCTCAGTTGGCATTTGCTCTTGGTGGTTATAATGTATATGGCAACTCCCCATGGTGCCCCACCACCGTATTCTCCCACTTTAGTTTGTTCTGGTGAAGGGGCAAGTGGTTATGGTGCCCCAGTTCTGTCCAAACTGTTCTTTTGGCAGGGTGAGACAAAGGATGTACGTTCTCACTCCATCCCCACAATCAATATTCTTTCTCTATTAGTCTGGTGGAGCGGACTTTTTAACCATAAATATTGGAATGCACATGATCTACAGATAAAGGACCCTTTGGTCCTCTTTTTGTTGTGGAGGAAGGGTTGGGGTGTTGAGCATATGTGATGGCTGCACCCAAGTAGTACCCCACCATTCCTTATTTTAGAATAGAACAAGTTGTCTGGTGTTGTCTGGTTCATTTTGGGTGAGGTAAGTTGAGCAACAGCATCCTCATCCCCACCCCAAAAAGAAAAGAAACGAAGAAAAGCACTTGAAGCACTTGTTGGGTAGTGTGATGCTATGGTAGTGCATTGTAATCTCTCCAAAAGATCAGAGTTCAAAACGTCTCATCCGCCCAAAGATTGGAGTATGAGACAAGTCACTGTTGAGAACTTGGAAAGATCAGCAAACACACCTCTCAACATGGTGGCCGGTTGGGTTGGGTCCCATGTCTATGAATATCAACTGGCGGTTTACTCATAATCAAGACACTTCACAAATGGAATGCAATTTACATGTGGCCTCCTGTTAGTTGAGAGCAAGGGACTTCCCATCCAACCCCAAAACCCCATTTGCAAAGAACTATATCCTTGCCTCACGGAATCAACATATGTCATGAACCTGGTTGTCAATTCCCATCCAACTTAGCCGTGACCACAAGATATTTGAAAGATTTTATGAGCCTCCAAGCTTACAGCCTGATGAAAGATGGCAGCAGGAACCCAAACTGACTTCCTTCCTTTGAGGCCATTCCCCTATAGTTTATGGTGCTGACACTTGTTGAGGAATCTTTTTCAAACTTTTCATACAAGCATGATCCTGGTATTTGAGTCCATGGCTGATTTTTGGCTGGTACGTGGCAGGTCCCCTAATATTACATGTGCACATAGTTGTTATTGCAGTCAGTACGACAGAATTCTGTTGCAATTTCCCCCCTCAATCTCGCCTTTGCCCTGTTTTTTTTCACCTTGTCATGTTTTGCACCATAACCTCCCATGTTATGGTACCAAGGGCCTCATGACATGCCAGGTAGCATGTGCCAAGTGTCTTGTAGCATGTTACATAGCCCTCGCACTCCAAATGTGTATGACATGGATCCAAACCATGTCTGGAAATCCCAAGGTGAGAAAAGGGTGTAAAAGGCAGACTGGAGGAAAAAGAATTGCAGCAGTACTCTTGTACTGCTTACATTAACAACTATGGGCATATGCTGTTTAAATTGATAACTATCTAGTATTGAAATTTGAAAATCTAATAACCTACTAGATAATTCAATTATCATCCAAGTAGGTTATCAATCTTTAAATATTATTACAAAATAATAATAATATAAGAATTATAAATTTTTAAAATAAAAACCCTAGTATAACTGGTGTATAAGCTGCAGGTTAACTGACAGTTATTAATTTCTTATGCATAACTAATGATTATTACTCAACTTTTTTGATAACCTACCCAATGATTATTAAATAAAAACAATGTTTGGCTCAAAGTTCTTGAGAATCAACTCAGTTATCAACCTGGGTGCAAGTTTCAGGTATGAGATACCCTACCTATATCCTTACGGTGACCACTAAAATTCACCCCAAGGCAGTTATTGATTCAGTTCTGAGGAGGCTAAACACAGTTTGAAATAGGGGACACTAAAACAATAAGTCCAGAGCAAGCCCCCAATGAATCAAATAAACATAATTGATGTGAATTTTGCCAACGGATTGGGAAATAGTCACCAGATTACTTTATCTCTCTCTTGAGAAGGACCACGTTCAAAGTATGTTTCCTTTTATATAATTGAATCTTCCATCCCATGATTAGGGTTTAAGCTTTATTATGCAAGTGTTGACATAATTGACATTATGTACCAGGGAAAGTACTTGTGCACTAGTGTTGTTGGGTGGGATAAGTCTTTAGGAAAAATAAAATAAAAAATTAACTGTATTCAATTGTTCTCAAATAGGTTCTTGTGAAAGCCAGCCCTTATGCATACCAGGTACTTCTGATCCAACAAAATTTTAAAATATTAGTAATTTGATTGATTGACCATTCCAGTAAATTGATACTAGGTGAATCTCAAAAAATTTGATTATTTGATTACCTGTGTATAAGCCAAAATTAAAATTTTACAAGTGGTAACCAGCCCACCAGATATGGAAAAAGAACCAATAACCAGCCAACACTAATACTTACCTGGTACTAGAGTCAATATAGCCTTGGTATTAAATTGGTATTGCCTCAAATCCCTTCCAGGCAGGTGTACTGGTACTCACGCGGTTGGTGTTGTTGTTGCCTCAGGTCATACCAGTGTGGTTGCTCCTTTGACACCAGGAGCAGTCAATATACCCGGGTTGCAGCTTGGTACCCACCCGGCACTAGCAATGATGACACCTCTACGAACAAGTGATAATCCGGGTATATCCTGGTAACATGTCCACCTGCTTGGGAAACCCTGGTTCCATAGGAAGGTGGAAAACTTTGCACTCTAAATTAGAATGATAACCAAGCATCCCAAAGCAGCACAATTGCAAGCTTTTCCATATTTGGGGTGGAGCACACACCAAAAGAGACAACCTTTACATTTGGAGGGGACAAAATGCCTTTTTAAGTTATTCACACTTGACAAGAACTAAAAATTTACTCACTGTGTACAGTACCAGATTGGGTACCCTGCATTTTGATTGGTTGCTTGAAAATATACCATCCCAAGACAGACAAAACCAGGGCTCTCTGACTCTACATTAAAAATTTCCTGGGCTAAACATAGACACTATCAGGGGGCCTCACTCACCCTACTACTACCTAGTGTGCACAAAAAATTTAAACCCTTTTCATATGGTAGAATTACCTGGGCCCAATTCTGCACTGCTGGACACTGCCTGGCTGCCACCATAGAAGCACCAGTGGGCTGTAGGTACCAGCACCTACACTGGAAAGTACTTTCATCCTCTTGAGTGAAGGTCCAGTCCAGTAGGGCTCCCAAACCGTGTGAACAGGGTACTAGCGATTTTACACAGGTCCCTCCCATTGGCCTTCAAGGTCCTTCCAGCATCCTTTGAGGTCCTTCCCACGGGCCTTCCAGGTCCTTCTAGCATCCTTTGAGGTCCCTTCCACAGGCCTTCCAGGTCCTTCTAGCATCCTTTGAGGTCCCTCCCACAGGCCTCCCAGGTCCTTCTAGCATCTTTTGAGGTCCTTCCCACAGCCTTTGAGACCCTTCTGGCATCCTTCCAGGTCCCTCCCGCAGCCTTCCAGAACCCTCCCGCGGCCTTCCATCTCTGGAACCCTGCGAAGTGTTGGGGTGAGCCCTAGTCTAGGGCTTCCAGCTCGGCTCTCCCACTGGGTGGGTAAACAGACAGACAGACAGACAGGGTGCAAGGGAGGGATGGAGGAAGGCAGTCGGTTTTCTAGTAGTGATGGAGTTACACAAGCTTGTTGACAAGAGAAGAAGAATGCTACTCATGATCACATTTTGGTGACGAGAAGCTGAGATTTGCAACAGATTTTGCGCACACAGACATTTTGAGAGATACTATCTAGTACGTCCTATATATTCTTACAACTGGGATATACTTCTTACCATGCTCCTCCTCCAAATGCAGACTCACCGGCACACGCGCCCAGTAGTGCCTTATAAAATTCGAGTCGTAGCTCATGCCAAGCGTCACCCATTGCGGAGGCAAGCTGCAAGCTGCGGCGCCGTTTCCTGCAGCATCAGGAACCTGCCTTCACATGCTGCACCAGCTTCGCAGCGTCGACCGTCACAAAAATGTTGTTGTGCAAACAAAAGAATTTGAATACTGACCACAGTACTCGTAGTACTAATTGTTGTTGTTGTTGTCTTCTTCTTTTTTTGTTGGTGTTGTGGTGGTGATGGTGGCGGCGAGGATGGGGGCGGTGATATTGTTCAGTATTGCAGTCGACGTTGTGGACTTTGCATTAAGAGGTTGTGTTGCGTGGATGAACTGCATGAGAGCGGTTTGGTGCACGAGTGGTGTAGTAGTGGTACTCGCACTAGCAGAAGTAGGGAAGAAGAAAATGCAATTGCGCTTTTGGGTTCCAGTTCCTCCTTTTCGTAAGTAATTAGAATCAGCAAGAATGACTGGAGGAATCCGAAAAGTGATGAGCTTTGATTCCTTTGGCATGTGATTGGAAAAATGGTGGTTTGAAAGGGAGGTTGAGGAAAAGATTAAACTTGATGTCAGTTTTTTGGGATTAGAGTGCTAGAGTTGTGCAGCTTGGGAGGAATCGATTAAGTTTCCATAGTCTAGAGCTCTTCCTAGCTTTGGAAGCTCGCACAGGAAAAAGATCACCAGATGCTGAGTTGTTAGATTGCAATTAGGAAAGTCCGGGGACTGGGAGGATAAATTAGAGCTTCAAGGAGGAGTTTGATTTGTGTTTGCTGGGGGCCCTGGAGGGGCGGGAGGGTGGGGTTGTAGGAGGGGGCGAGCTGGAGGAATTTAGAACAGAGGAGGAGGTTATGGGTCGCGGGAAAATAGAGATTAAGAAGATTGAGAATCCAACGAGCAGGCAGGTGACATTCTCCAAGAGACGCGGGGGTTTGTTGAAGAAGGCACACGAGCTGGCGGTTCTGTGCGATGCAGAAGTGGCTCTCATTGTATTCTCCAGCACCGGGAAGCTGTTTGAATTTTCCAGCCCAGGCAGGTAGGACGATCAGAGAGAAACAGCCACACACACGGAGAGACAGAGAGAGAGAGATAGAAGCTTGAAAGAGCTTCTTTGCTGGCGTAGCAGCATGAGTGGGGCACGAGTGCTGCAGGCTTAATTCCCGGTATTATCTGCAATGTCAGTTGATCCCACTGTGGCTGATCTTTGGAATTCGTCTAGATTGATCCCGAGCTCTGAGCTGCTGTTTATGAGTAATCGGAAGTCGGAACTCGACGAGTAAAGAGAAGATCGTGTATCTTACCAAATGTAGTACCTACACAACAGAATTCCCAAACCTTTCCATTTTACAAGGAGACAGAAAACGATCATCTTTCATGGCTGATCATCACTCCTTCATCCACTCCTTCGCCATTCTTGTGGCGGGAGGTGTTCTTCCCGAGAGTGGGTCTGGCTTGCCTTTTTTCTGTTGCAAGAAAATGTGACTGTTTCGGCGAACTGTCCACTCAACCACGCCCTTTGAAACACGAAGTAGCAGAGTGTTTTCTACAATCAGTTACTCTGTGAGTCGTGACTCGCGAGCAATTCATACAATTAGAGCGTGCAATACGTTGATATAGAGCGAGATGTCTTGAAAGCGCTCCCCAATTTCACATCTCTAATTTGCTCTCCACAAGAACATCTTATTCTAGCTAGACTGTGGGCGGGGCGGCAAACCAATCGAACTGAACATGGCGCGGAGTCCGACTAGTATGAGCTCAGCAGAAGCTGAAAAGCTCATGTATTTGCGAGGAATTCTGACCAAGATTTGTGTATGTCTTGAGTGATGCAGCAAAACCCACAACAGCTAACTGGCAAATCGTTCCAGGAAGTTGGCAAGCAGCACCACATCCATCGCCCACCGCTAGAAAATTGTCTCATCTAGTAACCCATTGCTTAGATCCGAGCCTAAGGGCAGTGTCAAACAGCGCCTAGCGTCTCCATTGTGAGACCTGATGCTTAAAATTACTTTTGTTTTTTGGCCATGCCCAGGCTTAGCTTGGATGTGGTGGAAGACTCAACCCTAAATTTGGAGTCATTCTTCCTTACCAATTTCGACCTAAATTTGTGATCCAGTCCTTGCTAGAATAATGCTGCTGATGAAGTTCTCAGCATTGCTGAGAAACAGACCAAGGAGGGGACAATTTTTTACTCGATTTGCCAGATCTTTTGTAATTGCCTTCAAAACAAGTTCCACCTTGTTGTAGTGTAAGAAAAGGGATTTGCAAACCCTGTTTTGATCCTATTGGTTTGGTTTAGTTCGTGAGGAGTTTTGTCTCCTCCAGGTTTCACATCTGCTTCCATCTCTATGTGAACTCTTCTCCTCCAAAATTCAATAGCCTTAACCCATGGCCTCCAAGTGGCTGAAGTAACATAAAGATTTCCTTGGGGTATTTGGAGAAAGCTAGGAGATGTGAGTAAAATGTATGTATGTGAGTAATTCCTGTACCCAACACCTTAATTCTGTAGGCCACCGGCGACTGTAAGTTTGCAGGTGTGAGAAAGTCCTGGCCTAACTAGTGTTTTTGCTTCTTGATGGTATTGAGCAGTATTCAAGACATTCTTGAAAGATATAGCAAGTGCCCTGATGGAGTGCAAACAGGCAGCAATAGTGAAGTAAGAGCCTTGCCTTTCAGTATTTGCAATAAGTTGGTAGCTTTTTCCTTGGGTGTTTAGAATCACCCCCTCCCCCTTCCCCCCCAATTTTTTTGGTTCTGTGCTTCTTGCATAGCAATGGGAAGAATTCAGCTTATGTCTTTGTCACATGGTTGTGCTGATTGCAGTTGATGGGACATGAAATTGTTAAATTGAGGCAACAATTGGAAAGGCTGCAAAGCACATTCAGGTGATCTCCTGCTCTCCATGTTTGCTATGTTTGATAATGACATACCCGCAGCAACACAACATGGGGTTCCAATTGACAACAGTTTAAGGTTTCACTTGTATGGAATTGTGTGATAGATACCAAAGATTAGGTGTCACAGTTGCTACATTTGGGTTTTTTTCATAAATGTTATTTTCTTTCTCCAGGAATTCAGTGCTTGTTAGCTTGGAAAGATTCAGAACTGTGCAGTTGCCAGAATGAACTGTGCAGCAATCTGCTTAGGTGATGGCACATTTGAAGCTGAATAATATTCTTTTTCTTAATCCAGGCATATGCTTGGAGAGGATCTTTCAATGTTGACTGTGCCAGAACTGCTGCAGCTAGAACAGCAGCTAGCTATGGGATCTTCTCGTGTTCAGGCAAGGAAGGTAACTGTGAGGGTGGCAGTGGGGGTTTTCCTCTTCAATCCAGATTCTGAAACTCCACCCAATGCAAAAGAATCCTATTGCTCATGGTCTCTTGCTCATTTCACTCCCCATTGTGTTGGATAGCCTTTGGCCTTGATGCCTCTGCTCAGTTATAAACATGTACCAGTTTCAATGGACCGTTTTATCAGGTGCAAAAGCATCACCCTGACAGAGTGTCTTGTGGTTTATCTTTACAGAATCAGCTCCTCCTTGAAGAAATTGAGGATCTTCAGAGAAAGGTAACATTCATCTCCTAACACTCCTGTGTTGAATGTGTTTTGATGGTTTCAAGTACAAAAACAAGTTTTTGGTTCTGTTGCTTTTGCTTGTTCAAACTTTTCCATTTTATTGTGAAGTATGACAACCTAAAGCAACTTCTTGCCTGAAGATGCACCTGATAAGCTCCATTTTGTTGGTCCTGATGAAAGTAGATGGCTGGACTAATAGATGTTCATGTTGCAGGAGCATGACTTGCAACAGGAAAACGCTGAACTGCTCCGCAAGGTAAAAATCTGCTGGCAGAACAATAGCTTCCGAATATGCATTGTTCAATTGTTTTGCTGCCAAATAGGTCCCTGGAGTCTCTTAGGTCAAAGTTGCTGAAGGTTTTGAACATATCAAGTGTGCCCAAGCAATAGGAAATTCTTAGAAGTGCATCAATTCTCACATAAAATTTCTTTGATGGCTTAGCTTGCAGATGCTACAGAGATAGCAGAAGCAGTTGCCCTGGCTGGCCCTTCAGCAAGTCCAGCCCAGCACAACATGCCAGCTAGGGATTCTGGAGGAAGATCCCAGACAGCACCAACAGTGTTTCCCTCTCATCCAAATCTTCAAGACCCACAGACATCACAAACCTCTTTACATCTAGGGTACAAACCTGGAACCCAGTATCTCACATCTTGTTATTCGGAATGTGCAGTGTTGCTTGTGCCAAAGCCTTGGTATTAGCAAAATTGTAGATGCTGACAGATTGGCCCATTGTGTTGTCGATGGTGCACATATGAACAGGCTGTTCTCTGAGCCATTTCGTCCAAGCTCAAGCAGAAGGCCATCTCAACAAAGTCCAGCTGAACCAGAAGGTAGCATAGTGGGGACACATACCTCTGATGGGATGTAAAAATGTGCATCACCTTCAGTTGATCGGCCCTCTTATTTTGCATCTAACATATGCAGAGCAAAAACTTACTCAACTCAGAATCAATTATGTCTTTGTTTGTGCATCTTCATCAATCCTCTTTGGTGTAGTTCCATATTTCTGACCAAAGTTTTCTTGTATTTGCAGGTGAAACATCAATGAGATGGGATGATCCACAATACTGAAATCAGAAATAGACTCCATGCATTTTCTTCCTTCCCATATCTGATATCTGAGAGTTTTCATAATTTGACACCAGGACTCTTTCTCACAGAGAGGCATTTTTAAAGGGAGCTAAGTCCATGTGGTGCCCAACTCCACCATGAGCCCATCATATATTACGGATTTTTTAGGTACAATTTGGAATTATTGTATTCATTTGTGAAGCTTGGCTTGGTCTGAGATATTATGTCCTGCTTTCAAGGTGTAGGTTTTGCTTCTACACCCTGAAAATTTGTGAATTTTTCAAAGCACTTCACTATCCACCTTCTGCCACAGGGACAAACTTCCAATGAGGTAAACACAACAAACTGTCTTTTGGGTACACTTACATGGAATTGTAGTACTTATATCGATATGTTGCTGTGTTTCTCACACGTGACAAATTATCTTTCGAGAAGTGAATCCCAAAGTTCAACCAAATCTTAAGGGTCTAGTAACTCTCAAAGCAATATTGTCTTGGTATACATACTGCAAATCAATATGTTGATATGCTCTCAAAGAATAAACTTGTATCAAATGGCAACAATGCTGAACAATTCTATGGTTTATTTTTAGCCCAATGTGTGCATTTTTGTGTCTTCTCAAAATGCCAAAGTGGGCCCATAGTCAATTGTCCTTAAGATATTTGGATGTTGACAAGGCAGTTGTAGGGTGTTTGGGAGCATTCAATTCTTCTATCCCTTAATGTGACTGCCTGTTGAAAGCTTGGCAGTGTCCAACTTCAATGTGTTGCAGATCATTGAGAATTGGGGGTTCTTAGACTATGGGACAAGAAGTGGCCAGTTTTGTGGAAATTGATGAAGATCTTCATGTTTCTCTGCATTTCACATACATGAAAAGTTTTTTAGACAACCTTCATGATAGTTTGAAGATGGCATCCCATTCAATTTGTCAACGTGTTGCCTCTGTAAACTTTGAAGAGTAACCTAACTCAAGGGATGATGCTTTCATAGTCATGAAAGACTCCAATTGTCCACAAAGTCGGACTTTCACATTGAGATATTCTACAGTCACTGAAACCCAATAGTCTGTTGTAGAAAATCTGCATTTTCTTTTCCATTCATGCTAAATGGAGCTATCCCACAGTCTGAGGTGGAGGTTTTAGCAGCAAGTTCAAAAAGTCATCCTTCAAATTACTAGGTAGCAGGGCAAAGTTTGTCTGATCTGGGCTAGTGAGCTTGTGGCCAAGCCTGGTGCCGAGTGGGCTACTGCCAGGCTTGGCCACAGGCTGCTTGGCTCCAGAATCAGCTGAACCCTGCCCACTCCCTGACTTTAAAACATGAGGGAACCAGGTTAAAATCAGAGAACCACGAGGGAAAAATGTGGTGAGCATGGGGTGGGAGGAGTGCAGCAGAATAGACCGCCTGCACAAATGGCAAGGCAGGCTGATTCAGTCATATTACATCATGCTGAAAAACAGCCATTCTTAAATCCCCATGATTTTAACCTCCAATGTATGAAATTTGTCTCTAACAAATTGAAATCAATGAATGGGTGTGCATCATTCTTGAACATGTACTTGTAACCAAATGGGGGCTCTGATTTGAGGAGATGTGTAGATGAAATGTTTTCTCTTGACAAGGAAATGTTTATGATGTTACAAGTAGAATTGAATCAATCTCATAACGAAGAAATGGCCCCCAAGAGACACCTCTCAAACTCAAGATTGTATTAAGTCTGGATTTCCTAACAAAGTAGTCTACTTACTTTGGAGAGATGAAGACTCATGTTATGGACTTTTCAAACCCAAAGTGGTGTTTGTAGTCAACGGTAGGTGTATTTTGTTGGGACTTTGGACATAGGACTTAGCATTTGTAGTAGAGTAGGTGGTACCACCTACTAGGAGAACTTGTCCTATTTGGAAGACAAATGTAATGACACTCAATGGATTTCATTTCCATAGCAAGACTTCAAATAGGTAAGAATTTTAATTATGAAGACCTCCAAACACTAGTTCAAGTTTTCCATTTTCTAACACCTTTGCAAGGTTCCAATCTTTTTTGTTTATGGTAAGCCACTCTTGTTGTGTAATTGTGATACTTTGTTTGTTTCAAGCAAAAAAGTATGGTGTACCATACAAGCCCCATTCTAACATTACATGAATAAATTCAGTATATTTGCCTTTAGGGTAGTTATATATTGTGTGGAGAGATCTTTCCAATTTAGACACCATAAAACCTAGTAACCCCTTTTTTCAATGTTCAATTTTACCTTGACCATTTAAATGGACATTGGTTTTTACTAGTTTTGTTATTGACGTGGCTACCTCCATCCTCCCACCATTACTTTGGCAAGAAAATGCCCTCAATTTGGGCTACTACAACTGATTTTCAACTTTATTTCAATTTTAAGCCATTAGACAAGTAGGTATCAGAAATTAGGAAGTTCACAAATGCCTGAATCAACTATGCATCCAAAGGGGTTATCCTTAGTTTGAGCCTTACAAGAATTTTCATAAGCCTATAGTTCGCAAGTTTCAATCTTAGAATCTTATTGGCATTATGATTCTTTCAAAAAATAGCCTCCCAAGTTTTATCATGCCTCAAATTACAATTGTAGCCAGTAGGTTTTTTTATTTACTTTAAGTAAAATGACAACAATTTCAAATATCCAAGTACCTTGGCTGGTTTAACACTTTGTTGTCAAATAACAAATTCATTTTGAAAGTTTCATTTTGACAAATAAAATATTCTTGAAGATTCAATATTTTCCTTCACAAGTTTTTTATTTCTGTTTTATTTTGAAATCTTCAACATTTCTGAAAATAATATAATTAGTGTTAAAGCTGCCAGGGTAGTAGTGTACTACATATTTGGTCTTACATGACTTGAATAAAATCACTAACATCATGGAGTCTTAAATTTAAAATAAGATGTCATAGTTGTTTTAAAGATTTGGTTATGTGCGAAAACTGTAGAAAGAATAATTAACTAAAGTCATCATGACCATAACATTGATGTGGCATGTTTAGCATAAAGTTTCCTTATGGCAAACACCCATAATCATCCCAACCAATCATGAAAAAACTGACACATTAATTATCTAATTATAATTAGAGTACATAATTAGAATACATGACACAATATGTGTGCTTGAAAGGATGATCACATGGCATAGCGCAGAAGCTTTGAAACTAAATATTCAAAGGTTAAATGGTGATCAATTTGGAATGATAAACTATGTTGAACAAGGGGTTAAATCAGCAATTAAATGTCTAAGTAGTTTATTGAACACCCTAAATAATTAATTTAATAAATTATTTGGATCAATTGGTAAATTTTCAAAATATTTTAATTAAAATAATATTAGTATTTATAACACATTACAATTTAGTTGCTGATGATTTAGTTTGTAGCTATTTATGATTACAACCTTAATTGTTATTATTCATCAAGTCACAATCATATTGTAAAAATGAATAACTTATATTACACATGTTTGCAGGGATAATTATGTCATAAACATCAATTTTTTTGCAATTTTAGTTGTTTGGATAATTTCAACTGATCACTATTCTTATAGTATGTTATCTTTAATGTTTCAACTTCATAAGTACTTTGAACAAAAATTTTGTGCCCTGTTCAAAGTATGCTTTGGAACATGAAATGTAGTTTAAATACATAAATGGGGCTTCAGCCACAATTTGTGAAGTTTATGTGTACACAAAAAAACATGTGACATTTTTGTTGGCATTTTTTTCACCATATTTCTGTGTTCCTATTCTCATTTCTTCGTACTCAAACCTTCTTCCAATGTTTTGAAACCTTCTTTTGTAGACAATATGACATACAAGAAATATTTATATGGGTTCACACTAACATTTTTGCAAATATATTAGCATAAATGAAAATTTCATGGCATAACTACTGTAAGTAAAAAACAATATCTCTCTCGTTAGGAAGGTTTATGCATTTTCCCCAAAAAAATTGCTTGATTTGTTCATTTCATCCAATCTTGGCAAGTATGAATATTTTACACATTTCTCACCATTTCTCACAAACTCTCAAAAAGGAAAGAATATTCATTTTTGTGAGACCTATGACTTATGACAATTCCAATCCACCAACAATTGGATTACACCTCCATTGCATGATTTTTCACCCAAGTTGTGATGCTCAAATAAATGGGGTTGACCCTAGTTCTAAAAATTTGAAAAAAATTAGAACAATAAAAGTAGGTTACAAGTATATTTGAAACCAATTTGTCAAAATGGTTTTTAAAGTTATTTTTATATTGGAAGTTTGATATATTATGATTATAACATCCATAGTTTGATAATATTAAAATATATTCTAAACATTCATTAACTTGAAAATTAAAAAATCAAATTTTCATTAGCTTGTAACAAGGTTGTTAGGAGGGACATCCCTACCTTAATGTATTTCCAATTATTTTTAGGAAAGTATTTTTTAAAAAAAATTTATCAAAAATTATTGTTTTTGGTTTAGAATTACCTATTTTCATTGTCCCAAGCATTTTCCCAAAGCTGCTAAGTGTCTTCCTAAGACTACTTATTAGGTTTTTCATGTTCTCGAACATCCTATGTCATTTTCTGATGATGTTTGACATATTCCCAACATTTTCCCGCCCCTAAATTTTTCATAGTGCCCCAAATTTTTCCCAACTCTACCTGACATCTCTTGAAGTTCTCCCAATGCTACTTGACATCCCTTAATGTCCTCCTCGACATGTCCCCAACATGCCCATTGTTGCTTGAAAAAAAATTTGGGCATCTCCCAACTTTTCCCGTTGTTGTTTGGCACCTCCACCATCACCTCAATGTTGCTTGGGATCCCCCTTGTGTTTCCCCAAAGTTATTTGATGTCCTTAGCATCCCCCATCATCACCCAAACAAAAACAAACTCCCAACATCCTCCTACATTTCCCCCAGATGTTAGTTGGCATCTGTAAATAATGCCCAGTTAGGTCCCTAGTAATCACCTTCAGCAGGAAGGTAATACTGCGGAAAGATAATGTTACACACTCAGAAAACTAATTCATTACCTTTCTTACTCTACTACAACTACTTGCATCAAAATAATAAATTGAATATGAAGAAAGTAAAAATATGCTCCCTAGACAATATCCTACCTTCCCCTCCTAACTTTCGTTCCCTAAATAAGTAATCATAATCTGGTAGTAAGTTAGTCATATCAAAAGAATAGACCATAGTTTAGTTGGTACACAAGGGGATGAAAATTCTACCTTGTAATATAATTACCTCCACATGGCAACAACATGTATAGTCATTTAAGAGAGGGTTCTTTTGATGAAAAAACATATTTAAGAAGTAAACAACCCTGTCACAAGAATGGCCACCTTTTACCTTTCTCTCCTACCATCCACCCCACCCTCCTACCATCCTACCAAAATAGTAGAAATCAAAAACTCAAGAAGAATCTAGAGAGAAGAAAGGTTGTGCTCAAGCACCTTTATTTTATTGCCTTCCTGTTTCCATTTAGGTACATTCAAGGACTGCCATCCCTTCCCTTCCTTTATACCATAATCAACATAAACTACTAGCTTAAAGGGAAAAAAAAAAGAGAAAAAGGTAGATAGATAGGGCGGGGGGAAATAATTAATTCCCATTCCAAAACCAAAAAGTCAGACAAACAAAGGAAGAAAAAGCCATGGAATAAGAGATTTTCTAACCCCCATACCCAAAAAAGACCACCACTAGATGTCTCACTAAACTAGCTAGTCCCCCTAGTTTTATTTCAAAATATCTTCTACCTTCTAAGCAACTAATTAGCCAACTGCCACATTTTAGAAGGTAAGTGGTTGATTTCTTACCTACCATCCTTAGAAGTTAGTTAGATTAAAATGCCTTATCCCCCAAAAACTGAAGATAATAATTCTTGGTGATAAAAATTACCAAGTTGCCCCTTAAATCACTTAGCTCCTAAGTAAAAAGTAAAAGATTAACCCAATGGTAACACCACCGCCTCCATCTCCCTAGTATTGTTAAACTTTCCAAGTATCCCCTTCTCATCACTTGAAACATAAATTCCCAATGTTGAAGGATGAATGTGTTCCTAAGTTCTAGGTTTGCAAATGTTAGACGAGTGCATAGTCTTTAGTTTCAAGTACTCCTATATTCCATTGATTTAGAACTAGTTTGGTTGGTTGTTGTTGCATGTGTTGATTCCTTGTGTATTTAACCCTATATTGTTTTTTTAATTTTGGGTGGTGTGACTAGCTCAAGTTTATGTTTCAGCATGCAAGATTAGATAGACAATGCTTGTACTCTATAATTGTTAGTATATTAATGATGTACTAGGATGAACAATGTACACATTAAAATATAAAGATAAAGCATATGTAATACACTATAGTTGTAGTTCTTCAATCATGAACGGTTTATAGACCTTCGTATGTACTAAACTTTTCATTTCATCAATAATTAAAGTCGACTTATTTTAATCAATTCACAACTCTATTGTAGTAATTAGACATGGCAAACTTTGAAAATTCATAGATTTTGGGGCCATAATACAAACGTGTTGACAAGTTCAAAAGGAACATATATTACACATGTGGAAATTCAAAGTTGAGATTATGCTTAAAGCAAATGACTTCTAAAGTCTTGTTAGTTGGAATGAACAAAGGACTATTAAAACAAATGCAAATGTTTTGGTTGGATAAAATGGCAAAAAAGCTTGATGTCATTGGAGCTACAATACCAAAAAAGCTTGAAATCAAGGTGGTGATGTACTTCTTATGTCTTTATCTAACAGCTACCAACTATTGGTCACGTTTTCAAAGTTTTACAAGTCTATTAAATTAACATGAAAAGTTGTTACTACCTAGATTATACAACAAAGAACTTATGAGAAGAATGAAAGGCGATAGTCTAAAGGTGACATAGCTCTTGTCCACACATATCAAAAGTGTGTAGGCTCTAAAAGAAGTGCCAAAGATATTTCTTAGAAAATTTGTAATTATTGTGAGAAGAAAGGTCAGTGGGTTCCATATACTAGCTCCAATTTTGCTTAATAATTGTGAAGAATTGTGACCTTGCTTATGTATGTAGAATTAGAGTTTTGCAAAGGTTGCATACTCAAAAAATAACACATGAAATTGTCTCCTAAGGAGAGAGGATTGAAAGCTATTGAAATGTTGAGATAGATAGTTTATTATAATGTTTTGGGACTATTATCAAAGGTTTAAGTGTTAGGATTTTTAGGACAAGAATTGTTAATATCAATTTTGACTACCAAAAACCAATACTAAAAATTAGTATCAAAGACTTCCTATCAGAAACCAATATTGCAAATTGGTACCAAAAATCTATTATCAATAAATGTTATCAAAAATCTATTACCAAAAAGTGCCACCAAAAATTTGTTATTGAAAATTATTATGGAAAATCACTATTGGAAACTATTAATGGTTTCATGTTACCAAAAATGTATTGTCAATTCTCAAAGTGTATATTTTTAGACCAAAAAGTTAACTAATTAAACTAAATCTATATAAAGATTTCTAGATAGGATTTACTATGAGTTTTAGAAAAGAAATTGAGATTCCACTAACTTTTTGGGATTTCCACCATTTTTTTATTGCTTTAAAGGTTTTATATGGGGAAACCTAGGGAATCAAGATGTATCATCAATTTTGTAATTCTATGATTTGGATGTTGGAGATTTGAGAAAATATTCTTGAAGTCATTTCTTCCATTTGTTTTTTGCATTTTGTCTTGAGTTTGAAGTTATATGTTTTTTAGTAAGATTGAAGATTTTGCATAATAGAAACTTACAATTTGTTTATCACTCAATGTTGCAAAATTGAAATGTTCATTTTGTACTCCTATTTCATTTAAGTACCAAAAACTTGAAATGTCACCAAATGACCTTAACATCTACTTAAAACTGTTTTTTTTAAAGTGTAGTGATTCCTAACCTTCACCAATGACTATTCTTGGATAACATTTTGTTACTTGGGTGCAAAATAATAAAAGAACTTGTCAATGCCTTTTAAAGTAGTGTGTGACTAATGATCTTGATAAATTGATGTGGTAACACAAGATTAATCAAAAGGTTTTGAAGCAACATTAAACAATGTATTATTTAAATGATGTTAAACTACATTATATCATAATGTTTTATAAACATGAACAACATTGATTACAAGCTAATAATCCATTTAATGTGTTAAAATGTATTATATATTTATTGGATTATTATCAAACTTATCCAAATGTTAAATTGATAAATTAAAAAGGGCATTGTTTGAATACAACAAAAAAAATCAATATTAACTTAATTTATGAAACTTGTAAACACATAAAAAAGGATTGGTTATATTTGAGATTCTCTTATTATCATGGTTGGGCCCATTTTTTATGAAGAAAAGGAAAATGTTTCTCCAAGTTCATGGAATTCAAAAAATATGTTGAAGTTCAAACTAAAATAAAGTTGAAAATTCTAACAAGAGATGATGGTGGAAAATTTACCTCCAAGGAGTTTGAAGATTTTTGTAAGTTCATGGGATTCAACATCAAAATTTTATACCCTACACTCATCAACATAATGTCCAATAGCAAAGCAATTGAATCAAATGATATGGAAACATTTTGAAGTATGTTGCAACATGGTGGTTTGAATAAAAAATTATGGGTAGAGGTTGTGAACACAATAATCTACCTCAAAGGTAGAAGCCCCCACAAAGTTGTGAATGGAATGATGTTTGAGTAGGCATGGAATGGAAATAGGTCTTTCCTTAATCACTTGAGGGTGTTTGGATGTGTAGCATACACAAAAATTTGACAATGCAAGAACTAAGTTGGAACCTTAGAGCACTAAATGTGTATTTGTAAGGTACAACTTGGATTTCAAATCTTAAATATTCATATAAAGTTAGTAGGAAAGGTAATCATTAGTCAATCCATGTGATCTTCAATGAAGTTATGGAGAAAGATTCTTCAATAAAAGCTATTAAATGGACATGGGAACTTGATTAAAAGCTTGTGAACATGCAACTCAAAGACATTTTATGAAGATATGAAAGTTGAATAATCGATTCCATGGAACACCAAATACACTTCTTATTGGCAACATGCTTCAACTAAATCAACCTAAACTACCAAGTTACATCATGTGAATATACATGCACAACAACAAATGAATAAGAAGTTGTGAGATGGTCAACTAAATTGAAAAGTGCACCAACATACAAAGATCATACACTATGCATATGTTGGCGTTTTGTATGAAACTAAAACACTAATAAGAGCTCTCCAAAAAACAAGATGGGAAGCAATGAACATAGGTAATAAATGCAATGTATAATTTTTTATTACAAAATAAGACATCCATGAGCTTGTGAAGCTTCATAAGGAAGAAAAAAATTGGTTGTAACGAGTTTTAAAGCTAAAATGAAAGGAAAATAACGAAGTTGGCAACTACAAAATGTGAATAGTGGTGAGAGGCTATTCATAAGTTGAGGGGACATGATGAAATGTTTGTGTTAGTTGTAAAATATTGCTCAATTCAAGTGCTATTGCATATAAGAGCTATGTTGGATTAAATTTTTTATCAAATGGATGTGATAATGGCTTTCCTCGATAGTGAATCAAAGGAGGATGTTTATATCCCCATGGTACAACCAAAGGGGTATGAAGAACTTGATTTTAGGGAGTTTTTTTGCAAACTTTTTTAAATCACTTATGAATTGAAACAAACATCTTGGGTATGGATGAAATGATTGATGGTTTTGTAATGCAAAAGGGGTTTAGACTTAGACAATACAAATTAAGTCTACTAGCATCTATGTTTGATTTCACTACAACAAAAAAGGGGCATATTGTGATCCAAATATCCTCGCAAACAACAAAGAAATCAGATTCCGAAAACCCGCAGTTCCGAACACGAATTCGTCGCAAATTCTTAAGCCTTTGCGAAACCCACACCTTCGCACCCGTACAATCACAAGCTCTTCGCAAC
>Ga0209208_10004409_pt1 | contig 19948 bp, 25 predicted proteins | sample S1TSphfallax_3_FD_187694 | JGI IMG/M metagenome (GOLD analysis project Ga0209208, IMG submission 187694) | Host-associated microbial communities from peat moss isolated from Minnesota, USA - S1T2_Fd - Sphagnum fallax MG (SPAdes) (version 2) | ecosystem: Host-associated > Plants > Peat moss >...
CCCTCTCTGTGTGGAGCATCGCTTTTCTGTATGCGCGCGCGTGTGGTTTCTTTCCTCCGGGAGTGTTGTGCGAGTGTTTTTTGTTCCCTGTTTTCGCGTTTCCGTATCGTTTTTTCAACTCCTGGGCTGCGTACCCTGTAAGAGAATTTCCGATCGGGATTAATTTGAGCGTTTTTGGACTAACAACGGTGTCCTGTAGCATCAGTTTCGGCGACCTTGGAGATCGGGGTGGCATACAGCGAGGAGAAGGACTGCAGGTATATCATCTGGATTTATCCCGTTTTTTTTTCTTTCTCCGTATTTCTCTAGTCTCTGGATGTTTGTGTATGGATTTTTTTGGGTGTGTGGAGCTGGAGGAAGTAATTCTACGTTTTCGCTGGTTCTTTTGCATCTTCTCAATTTGGTTTTGTGAATTGAGCAGTTCTTTCTATTTGTAAGGCTTTTTGTTGGATCGACAGATTATTAGCCCTTTAGGGGATGTTTGTTTCTTGGAAGGCAGGAATAGAGTCAAGTACCGTTGGAGTGCCCCTGACTTTCAAGGAGTTGTTGCAAGGAGTTTCGAGGAGCGGGATTGTTCGGAGATTCGTCTCGTGCTCGGTGATCCTTTGCTTGCGGGTCAGGAGGGAGACCAACGGCCAGTCATGTTGATGTTGCGCAGTGTTAGTGGAGTGGCAACTCCACAGCAATTGTGCTGCACTAGTTGCCATAGTACCACTAGTCCCTCCACATCCTTCCACAACCTCCAGTATGGATCGTCTCGCGCAGGAGCTTCGGTTACAACGCCCCTGCAAGCTATTAAATCTAACAGGTTGATGAAACCCGTTGCTTTGAAGGACTTGTCCAACAATACTCCTTTCTTGACCGGGCAGTCCCTCAGGTTTACGCCCTTGAAGAACGCCGGCGCGTCCGAGAAAAAGCCTTCATGGAAATTGAAAGTCGAGGCGAATGCGATCGACGCAGGGAATTCACAAGCAGATGGATATCCCGAGGAAAGCATAGTACCCGGGTCCGACGACGAGGTCACTCTCGCAAAGACCGCGGCGGCACAGAGGCTGAAGATCGGGACCTACTTTGTGTTGTGGTGGAGTCTAAATGTGGTATTCAATATCTACAATAAGAAAGTGCTCAACGTGTTTCCTTACCCCTGGTTGACATCCACGCTGTCTCTTGCAGCTGGCTCTTCCATCATGCTTGTTTCTTGGGCAACAAGACTTGTGAAGTCACCAGAGCTTGATGTGGAGTTCTGGAAAGCTCTTGCACCGGTGAGGCTATCTCCTGCTGTTCTCCCTTTCTCAGCTAATCTACGCAGGATTAGCAGATCCCTAATCAACTTTTCCTGAAGTTTTTCCCCTTTACATAGTACTCTGTTACAATCTGTGTATATTATCTCAAAACAGTAGGATTGAAGATATCAAATAACTCTGGAATGCAGGTGGCACTGGCCCACACGATTGGTCATGTCGCCGCAACTGTGAGCATGTCAAAGGTTGCGGTTTCTTTCACCCATATTATCAAAAGTGCTGAACCTGCTTTCAGTGTATTAATTTCAAGGGTCCTCCTGGGCGAGAACTTCTCTTTACCTGTGTATTTGTCTCTTATACCCATCATTGGTGGTTGTGCCTTGACTGCTGCCACAGAGCTGAATTTCAATACGACAGGTCTGTTTTGTGTTCCTCACTGCCTTAAGCACACCTGTTAAGAAGTGATCTTCTGCCTCAATCATCATGCCCTTTGCATGTTGCAAAAGTATAGCTTGAAAATCATTGGGGCCATGTGAATTGTCAGTATATCTGAAGGTCTGGCTCCTTTGCTGTGGCAGGGTTTGTGGGAGCCATGATCTCCAACATTGCATTTGTGTTTCGCAACATCTTTTCAAAGCGAGGGATGGTGAAGAGTAATAAAGTGGGTGGCATGAACTACTATGCATGCCTGAGTATCTTGTCATTGGTGTTTCTAACCCCATTTGCCTTTGCTGTAGAAGGCCCTAAGTTGTGGGCTACAGGGTGGCAACAGGCCTCTGAGACTGTGGGTCAACAATTCATTTGGTAAGTAGTCTTGATTTCATGCACTGTCCTTAACTTTATGATGGATTTGTTATCAGGTGGATAAACTTTCATACCTGTTATCTGTCAGTCAGCGTTGATGCACTTCATAACTTTCTGCAGGATTGTTAGAAATCTGGAAAATATAGTTTTCAGTGCCCTCAATACAGCATTGACTATGGGAATGCATCTGGTGCAATTATCTTACAGTATATCTTGAAATATGGATTTCAAACAGGTGGGTGCTGGCACAGAGTGTATTCTACCATTTGTACAACCAGGTGTCGTACATGTCTCTAAATGAGATATCACCACTCACATTCAGTATTGGTAACACCATGAAGCGTGTGACGGTGATAGTGTCTTCAATTATTGTGTTCCACACCCCTGTTTTGCCTGTGAATGCTGTGGGTGCTGCTATTGCAATTTTGGGAACCTTCCTCTACTCCCAGGTGAGCATCTTAATTCAGGAGTAAGGTAGCAAATAGGATGTATAGAAGTTGGTATTTGGTTTCATTTGGTATAAGAGATTAACACAGAAGTAATGAAAGACCATGATACACATGTTACTTATAGCTTCTAGGAATTCATCACTGATCAATGCTGGAATGTATATAGAGTCAAATAGTTCCACACCCTCATAGGAATCAGAAAATGAATATATCTGATCCATATATGACTCCTCAATAATACAAATAGCAGTAGTGAGTGAACTGTCATTGTAATTTACCTGAAATACTTTTCCTTGTTTAGAGATTATATGGCACTAGAACTTGGCCTTGTAATTGTGGGAAACATAATAGTTGCATGTTGCGTGTGCTCATGTGTTTTTGATGGTGTGCAGGCCAAGCAATAAGACCGCTACAGACAATGGATCATTGTTCAAGCATGCTTTGGAACACTTGAACAATATGCTTGTAAAAGGATGTGAATTTATTTGTGTGGAATTATTATTTTGTAACATATGAGGTTTGTGGGTATGTTTCATTAAATACAGGTTAAGCACTTTTTCTTTAGTGCTCTGCATGTTTGTATTTGAAGAGGAATGAAAGTGCTCAAAATTATGGCTATTTAAACAGATGTAGCTTTTGTTTTGTAACAAATGCTTCTGTATTGAAGTTAAGCTTTTGTGAGCCATTTACGTTGAACCTGGCTGTCATCATCAGCACACCAGCATCCTAGCAATTGCCTTCATGTGATCCCAGAGGTTGCATGTTGGACCATAACAAGTCATATGTCATTATCGCAGATCTTGCTGTCAGGTAGTGCTGCTCAATATGAACTCATATGATGACAAAGCTGCACCTGGACTGTGGTACGTTGTGGTCTAGTGGATGTTAATGATCTACCATCTCTATTGTGCTCTCAGATTACAGGAGTCCTTGGAATGCTGTGAAATTAGCCCAACATGAACTTGAAGTTCTATGAACTGTAGATGGAAGTGCATTTGCAGACTGTTTTTTGAAGCTGTCAATTCCATAGATTGTTGCATGGACTTCTCATTCTCACCTACTTTTCTCACATAACCATGCATCAGGATTGGGCAAGAATTTTATGCTGTGAACATCAGAGGCAAAATTGTGTCTGATTCATTTGATGCAGTCACAGAAGCTATCACATAGGTACTGTGCACTGATGACCTATCACCTGTTGTTACCTATCTCCATTAAAATCTGCTTCTACATTTCCTTCATTCTAATCTTATTATTGTTGTTAGCATTAGCACTTCATCAATTTTATCCTCCTGCTTTCAATAGTAGAAGCTACTGGCACTAACATAATTTCTTTGCTTGACAGTCTACAGAAGCTGCCAACAAACATGGACGACAACTCCATGTCTGATTGGAATCCATAGTTGCAATACCTGTTGTGCCAGTTTCTAGTTGTGATTTTGTTAATCTGGACTGAGTTGACTCAACTTTAGAGACATACAACTTCTGCATTACTGCTACCGAACAGTTTGACTGCCAGTAACTGACAATGTCAGGAACAATACTGATGGAGAATGATGGGAAGTACTTATGATGCTGATTGCAAGGTTACAGTTGTAGTGATGATACTTACAGAATTGCAAATGTAAGTCAATGGTGTTGCAGAAAGCAAGCTTTTGGTGATACAGTCAGGGCCCATAAAAAAAAGTGCAAAAGTAATTTTGCATTGTTTTGGGTTTAAATACCCTTGCCGGACAAAACATAGAATAGACAGTCTCATCATAACAAGTAAGAATCCTATTTTGATTGAAGTTTTTGCAGTATGAAGTTTTCTTTTTTCTACATGGAACTCTTCCCAACTCAGGGTCTTCATTAGTCCTTCTAAACACACTGGTCAGCCTCGCTGCAGATACCAGAAGGAATGCTTCTGAATGTCTCCATAATACCTATGGAATTGCAGAGAAAATCTCTACAACAACAATTTGAAGGTAACATGATAATTCTTTGGTCCATATCAGTTGACAAGCATTTCATAAAATGGTCAATGAAATGAAATAAAAGAGATTGGCATCACTCCTCTTCCATGGCATCACCTTCCACTACTCGTACTTGGTTGCGTAGGGCCCGAATTTTGGATGAAAGAATTGCTACCATCAAGCGAAACGATGGGCAATCAAATTAGTGAAAGAAAAGCATTCAATTGCTACATTTTAGCAGAAACAAGCATATCCATATGTAGAATTCTAACTAGTGTGACTAGAGTATGATTAGTTCCCAGAAACAGAATGCATGAGAGAGAGAGAGAGAGGTGCAAACCAGTATGTCCACTTGTAAAGTGGTACCCTTTGGAGTGAGTATAGCTGCGAGGATTAGGCTGCTGATAGTTTCGCAAATACTCCTTGCCACCCTGAAGATCATCAGGTGGATAGAAATGAAACTGGAGTGTTGCACAAAGACAACAACAAAACAAACTACCTACGTAAATAGAAGCTGCTGCAACAGTAATGGCATAGAACAAATTGATTAGTTTCAGATGAATGAGATCATTTTTTTTCACCTTTGTGATAACACAAAGATCCACATTACTACCACTGCCAAGATCATTGAAAATGCCCGCACATATTGCAGCACACACAACTTCAATCCCCTCCTCTCTCTGCATTCAGTAAAACCATCAGAAAATTAGTATAAGGAGCACAGATAAAGTCCCTCTCTCCCTCTCTTCACACAGCAAAACCCTCTGAATCAGCAGACAATAATAATCAAGCAGAATTTGACTTTTATCCCTTTTTTCTTTTGCACCTTGAAACACGACAGTTCACCCCACCAAAAGAACAAGAAAATTGTCTTTGAACAGGTTTTTCTGGAAGCCAAGCTGTGAAACAGGCAGTCCTTTAGAAATGCTCTGAGTTTATATCTCTAGCAAAGCCAGTTCTGTCCAATTGAGGAATAATTTATGACATGAGAAGAGACAGAGACTTACTGTCATGCCCTCCTTGAATCTAGATTCAAACATGGCCATGGCAGCCAGGGATCCTGAGCCCATTGTTGCAAATGGAAGCGTGTCGGTTGATCCATGTGGGTACACCTGTATCATCATCATCATCATCATCCCAATTGTATTAGGGTAGTCCAGTGCTTTCTCTGTCTCAAGTAGAACTCATAACATCTGAACAAACTTTTACAGTGAGCAGCATGTTGGCTTTCAATCCAAAGTATCATCTGTTAAGAGAAAAGTAAAAGAAACAGTGTGTTTCGAGCAGAGAACACAGCAGAGGACACACTTACAGCATGTAAATGAGGTCCAGTGACATCCACTCCCCCAAGTACAAGAGCTGCACTAACTGCACCTTGATACCTGATCATCAAAACACCACAAAACTCATTACAACCGCCAAGATTGAACAGTCTATAAGCCTAATGACGTCTCATGACTGTCTAAATAGATCAATAGTAGAAGAAATTGTGGAGTGCCAAGATTGAACAGTCTATAAGCCTAATGAAGCCTCATGATTGTATACTTAGATAAAAAATTGTAGAAGAAATTGTGTTGGACTTGGAATCCTATCAAAAGCCACCTAGTTTTTAGGTCACAAAACTGGCCAAATTCCTCACAACATGAGAACATCCAAGCACTTCATGCATTGCCTGTTGTAAAATCCAACCACTGAGAAACACAGAATTTTAGAGACCACCACCGTGTTCACCTCTCATCCAGAAAAGAAAACATGGGGTATGGGAGAAGAGTGGCAGAAAAGAATGTACCCGAAAAGATGAGACTTGAGCATGGTCAATGCTGTGACCACACGTGACTCACGACCTGTGGCATATCGGTGCAACTCCAGCTGCGAGCTCACCATATCTGTTCACAATGTAACAACAACAACAACAACAACCTCACTTAACTAACAACTCTGAACACAAAAGACTAGGAACTTCAAACCTAAGACAAACCTGTGAAGAAAAGGAAGATGAGTGGAATGGAGAAGGAAGCTGAAAGAAGATGAGTGAAGAAGAGTGGGAATGGAGAAGGAATGTGAAAGAAGATGAAGTGAAGAAGAGTGGAATGGAGAAGGAAGATGAATGGAGTACCCAAAGCAAGTGGATTGCAATACCACCAGAGGGAAGATGAGTGGAATATAAGGGCAGATGTGTACCTGTCACATTTTCAGTATCTGCAGCAGTGCCAGCACCGCAGCAGGAGATGTTGGGAGCAAGATAATGGATTTTCTCACAATTCTTATCACAGACAATTTCCCCTTCTGTTGCTCTTGTATCTGCTCCTAGAATCACTCCATCCTGCAATTGATCCGGGTACAAGACGTTATTGGAAAACTCTCTCTCTCACTACAGCAATTGCTTGTAGCGAAAGAAAACATCCTTTCGCACTGCTGGGATCTCCTCCCTCTAAGCTTCTCAAAGAAATCCAAGAAAAAAAAATCCGATATAGAGTATAGATTGAACTGCGATTTCTCCAGTTTCTATTTCATCTATTCTCCCATCGGCTCTCAAAACCCATCTCAAAATAGAAAAAAGCACCACCCTAGTCTCCTGAAGAAATCTATCGCAATACGACGACGATCAGAGAGACAGAAAAGGAGATGTCTATTGTTACAATTTACCTTGAAGACGAGACCGACGATGGTGGTGCCTGTTTTGCGGAACTTGGGCATCTTAGTCCCTTGGCTCTCGAGGAATGCATTTCTGCGACAAAGGTCAAAGGAGAAGCCTCCCTTGGGTGGCAGATCGATTGTCGTCTTCGTCATCTCTTCGGCACTCTCTTCAACACCAGATGATGATAACGATTTTGATGATGACGAGTACGAGAAGAGGAGGAGAAGGAAGAGGAGGAGGAGGACGACGAGGAGAGCAGAGACAGTACGGTGGGTGGTGCACGCGAAGCTCCTCCTGCCTGCCCGGAGCTTGATTAGGGTTAGGGGATTTCCAAGGAAACTTTCGACCATGGAATTGCGTGCAGTGGAAGCCGGGAGCTGTAGCTGCTGATCATAACCGAAAAACCAAAACAACTGCCCAAATGGGTGACGCTTTCTTCACTCCGAAGAACCCGCAATCCTCTTCTCTCTTCTATCTCTTCTTGTGTTTGTGAATGTGTGTTTTTGGGTGTGGAGATTCCAAACCATTTGGCTCTGCGTTTGTTGACGTTTTTTCAGTGGAGGAATGCGGTGGTGCTAAGCAAGGGAACTGCAAGTACTTGGGTGCAAGGAGCAGCAGCCCATCTCAGAGAAACCCAACTCCGGCAGCAGCTGTTCTTCTCGGATCCTTCACAGTGGTGTGGGATCACAGGATGAGAGAGAAGGTGAAGTTTTGTAGCTGTCACAAGTCCCTTGTTGATGTTTGAAGCTCTTTTGCACATGTCTGTTTTCCCGTTTTTAGTAATCTGGGTTGTGTGAAATGACGATCAGCTGGAATCAAATCTTATCGTAGTAGGCAAGTGCTAGTTCTCCTGATAGATAAAAAAGACACAGAAAGGAAGTAGTTCTTCCTTCTGTGTCTCATCGGTTTCCCTACCATTTGCCTTCCACGAGAAGCGTTGGCTCAACAGCAATTTGAACCTCATCTGGTTGGAAAGCAGAGCTGGTTGCAAATCAACCACGGAACTGCGCAATTTCAACATTTTCGCATGCAATTCGAGGGTTGCAAGATTCAAACAAGACTCAGCACCATAAGAAGGGACATGGAGCTTTAGAGTTGGTTGCAATGGCAGCAGGAAGCTGTATGATCGGAACATTTTCACATCCAATTCAAGGGTTGCAAGATGTATAACAAGGCTCTCTGGAGCACTATGAGAAAGACACATGGAGCTTCAGAGCTGGTTGCAAATGGCAGCTGGACACTGTACAATGGAACAATTTTTTGCATCCAATTTGAGAGTTGCAAGACATAACAAGGCTCTCTGGAGCATCTCTATGAGAAAGACACATGGAGAGAGCTCTCTCTACAATGAAAACAAGATGGCAACATTCCTGAAGGGTGGCTCACTTTTTTTGGGGGTCCTGAATAATTTTGCTAGTTTATGAGTGCACTTGAAGAGGGCAGACACATCTGTTCATGTGCACAGATTGTACAGAGTGGTTGTGAGTCAGATGTCTTCTGTACATAGTTGTCTTTTATGTTAAATGTGGAAGCATAGAGGATGCTGGGAGAATATAAGACTGCAAATGCTCACCACACATGATGTTTTTGCTTGGAATGCAATGCCTTCTTTGGGACATGTGAAATGTGGACAGAAGGAGTCAGAATTATTTCAAATGAATGCACAGGGAAGGAGGGGCTGGAGCAAGATGCTGTCACTTTCACAGTGGTTCTGAAGGTGAGTGGGGTGGGGGTTGCAGCACTTGAAGTGGCCAGGCAATTATGTGAACAAACCATTCAAAAGGCGGTGAGGCAGATGCCTATGTGGGAGCATAAATGGATTGCTCAGAGGACATTCAGCTGGATTTCCGAGATGTGATGTATTTGCTTGGAATTAATGCCATAATTACAAGACATGTGAAATGTGGGCAAGGACTGAAGGCATTAAGAAATTTCTCAGCAGATACAACACGAAGTAATAGAGCACGACACTATCACTTTTGTGGGGGTTCTGAACACATGTGCCGGTGTAGGGGCCCTTGAAGAAGAGAGGCCTGTTCAAAGCAGATTGTTCAAGTGGTTATGAGTCATGAACTCTAATTGTTTGTTGGCAGTGTCCTTGTTGACATTTATGCCAAGTGTGGGAGCATTGAGTATGCAGGCAGAGTATATCAACAAGATGCCCACTTGCAATGTGGTCTCTTGTGATTTGTGGGTGTGCTCAATGCATGTGCTTTAGTGCTAGTGTGGTGACACTTGGAGAGGGCAGATGTATCAATGAACAGGTCATACACAATGCGGCCATGAGTCAGATGTTTTTGTGTGTAATTTTCCTTTTTGACATGTACATATCAAATGTGGGAGCATAAACAATGCTTGGAATGTGTTCAAAAGGATGCAATATGGTTACTTGGAAGACCATGATTCTTGGACAAGTGAAGGGTGGGTGTGGACACAAGGCATTGAGACTATTTCAACAGATGCAATCTCAAGGGGTGGGGTGAGAACCTGTTGCTTTTGTGGGTGTACTGATTGCCTGTGCTGCCACTGTATGACCACTTGGAGAGGGCAGGCATGTCCATGAACAAATGATTGAAAGTGGGTTTGAGTCTTATATGCTTGTAGGTTGTAGCCTCGTTGGCATCTATGCCAAATCGTAAGCATAAGGGATGCTTTGAGAGTTTCCAACAGTGTGTGGGGTGCATGCATGATGTTGTTTCTTGGAGTGTGATGAATTTTTTTTGGACATGTAAAATGTGGGCAGGGACAGAAGGCATTGGAAGAAGGTGGTGTGGAGGCAGACCCTCTCACCTTTGTGGGACTTCTCAATGCATGTGCCAGTGCTGCAACACTTGAAAGAAGGCAGGTGTCTTGATGAACAGATTCTTCAAAGCTGTTGTGAACCTCATATCTTCATGGGTAACAACAGCCACATGGACATGTATGCCAAATGTGGGAGCATGAACTGTCATAGGGAGTTTTACATTTGACATTGTGTCTTGGAATGCCATACTTGGAGGCTATGTGATGCATGGGTATGCTAATAGAAGCTCTTGGACATTTCCAGCAGATGTGTGAAGAATGTGCAGAGATGATGTCACTTTTGTTTCTCTTCTGTCAACTTGCAGCTGTGCAGCCTTAACCTGCATCTTATATATAATTTACAGTGTTTTCTGCAACAGTGTAACACTATGCCTGAATGGTGGATCTTCTGGGTCCCCCTGGTCATCTGGATGATGTAGGACTGGTGAGAGTGCAATGCGAAGTGAATAATAGACCTTGAAGCAGATTGAGAGCATGAAAGGTGAGATGGCTGATTTAGTGGAGCTTCATTTGCCTCACTGATTGCCTCAGTTGTCTTTGTGAAGCTTTAGTTCTATGTTAAAACTTTTTTTTCACTGTTCCAGTCATCATCTATTGGAGGCCAGAATATCTGACTTGGGCTTTGCTGCTGCACTTTCAAGCATGTCCTGTTTGAGAAATTGACCAGAGATTAGCTCATGATTTCTCATTCAAAACCATGGGCCTGAGCAGGTAACTGCTTTGCAGCAGGATGTGTGGCTTGTAAGTTGATGCAAGGCAGGAGAAACTGTGCTAAACAATATTGCAGAAGACAATGTGGTGCTGAACAAGAACTGAAGAGTGTAAATCCTTGTTTGAAACTTGGTTCCTCTGGGTGTAAGAAGAAAAGCTTGGTTCTGTGTACCTTTATTAGCAACCATGGACTTGTAGCAGCAATATCAGCATCACAGCAGCGAAAAGATGTGCTCACAACTACTCACTCATACCAAACCTTAAACCTTGTTGGATTTGATACCATCAAGTGTAAATAAGCATACAACAGTCCATCCAAGATTTCAGGCAAACCACTGTACAAACATCTGCAGGCTCATTTTCTGTTGAGTTTCCAGAACCAATGGGAAGACTCAAAGCAACAAATTGCAACAGAGACAAAAAGCAAGGGAGAGAACAACACATAAAAACTGGCAACTTACAAAACTACTGCATGCTGAAGGTCAAAGATGGGTAGTAGAGAGGATTCAAAGACCTTGGTTTATGCACATGTGCCTTATAGACAATACACCTAGCCAGCAATGGACAGGTTTTGAGCAGTAAAAATAGGCAAACGCCTATCCCCATCAGATTGTTATTCTGCTTCTATGAACAGAAGAAGGGTCACAGATTATTGGAAGAATAATCTCCTCAACTTGGAGAAAAAGAATCCTTGTTCCATGGTGTGTTTGCATAAGCATTTGTATCCTCAATTTCATGGGTGCATCTCAAGATTTTGCAGAAACAAGCAAAACTTAAATGTACATAAACTCCCCACCTCGCAATGCATTCTCATAAGCCTTGTTATCTTCATATTCTTCGTCATCTGTGCGCATCTGGTAGCGGCAGACAGGACATGAGTTGTGCTCATCCAGCCAAGGCTTAAGACAATCAACATGGAAATCGTGCTTGCAGGGCATCACCTGCATCTTGTCACCCACTGCCATAGCCTCCCGGCACACTGCACACTCTGTGACCTGGTCTTCTCCTCTGCTGCTAAGAAGATCGGCCTGTGTCACTTCTCGTATGGGAAGTTTTGCAACCGCCTCCTTTGATGCTGGTGGCGCACCTCGTGGCACACTTGCAGCATCCTCAAGTGTGGCTTGAATGGCCTCCTCTAGACCCACAAATTCACCATCCAAGACTTGACTGGCATTCACTCCGTTGATTATTGCCTGAATCTCATCTCTAAGCTGCTGAGCTGCAATCTCTTCTGTTGTTTCAGGGATGTCCTCTTCTACACCATCTTGGTCAGTTTCTTGTGCATGCACAGCAGGCACAGAAGCAGCAGCAGCAGCAGCAGGCTGTGTCCCCATCTCTGGAAAATTTCTTCCTCTACTAATAAGAGAAGCAAAAGCATTCTGTGCTTGAAGCCAATGAGGGGGAGGAGGCTCAGAATCCACTGTCAACTGACCTTCAAACAAGAAACCAGAACTAGTGCCAGCCCGCATGGTGGCAGGCATATTGTCTTCCTCCTGTTCAGAGGGTTTCTCTCCCAGAAATGCATGTGCTTGTTGAACAAAGGAAAGCATCTTCCTGCGCTGCTCAGGTTGTTTGACCACTGCGGCTGTGGATTCAAACAGACGAAGACCGGATTTCCAGAAGCCAGGAGCAGTGAACCTTGTCGTCAGTACAGTTGCTGCTCTGCACACGGCTGTATACAACAGGGCTTGATCTGATAGTGCCGCTGTCGCATAGCGATGTTGCACTAAACCGGTCAAAGCGCTTGTTGCTGTCTCAAATGTCTGTTTCTTCTGCAGTTGCTTCTGCAAACCTTCCACTAAGGCTCTCAACGATTCTCCATCCGAAGTACTACCCGCCTCCTTCTCCATCTCTCTCTCTCTCTTCAAAATTCCCAAACCCTTTGCCCTAAATTCCTATCCCCACTTGTTAAGATCGCACATACACCGACCAAATATCTTCCGACCATATGGAGGAATCCGAATTCTATTGCAGAAAAGAAAGGCACCACCCAAAACAGAACCAACAAAAAACCTGTCTGAGAGCTCTGTGTCTGTCTCTCTACGCTCTCTCTCACAAATTCTGAAGCAAAGCTACCAACTACAATCTGAGCATCATGCACTCCCTGCTCGGCAAATTGAGACGAGAAACGGATTCCAACAGCTGCAGATGAAGAGAGAGAGAGAGAGGGGTAGAGACGAGACAGTGGAGTGGAAAGCAAAGCCGAAGCTTCTCAACAAAACTTGCTCTGCACACCTAAGACATCCCCAAACCCTAAAAGTATAACCCAGGGTTGGGCGGTAATCAGAAATAAGAACAGATACCCGACGGTTATTACAGCGGCCTTTAAGTATGAGACAAGGGTCTGCATTTAGACCCTTATGAGAATTTCAGCCCCACCTTAGGCATTTAGACCCTTCACCTATGTAAAGAAATGCCCATATTTTCTTCCCCGTTCTAGAGACCATTTTGAAAACAGGGTGCTTATGCAATTCGTAAGGTCTTATTAACTGTTGTTCGGGGTCTTACATGGGTCATAAGATCCTTGTTGACCGTTGATTGGGATCACCTTAAGTGTCCTAACTTCTTTCACCTATAGCTGAAGTTGGGTAAGACCTCTTGTGGATGGTCACCAACCCACAATTCACGTACCTCACAATTAAGAAGAAGAAAAAAAAAAAACCCTAATCTTGATGTATAACCAGGGTTCTCTAAACGAGTTTAAAATTCAAATAACCGCCTCTAAAACCATCTGCTATTTGTCAGCTCTTTCATGAAGGGTTCTTTCATGTTTTTTCAATGACTGAAACCCGGCGGTTCTATGATTCTGATTATTATTATTATTATTATTATTTAAAAAAAATCTCAACCCATGGTTCTCTGATTCTGAAATATTCAAAAGATCAGGGTCAATGGTTATTAACCAACTCAATACTTACCCGGCCAACACTGGTCTGGAGTCTGGAGCCCATTTGGCCTTGTATGTATGTACATTTCAACTATTGTTGTGTGGTTCTTTGTTTTTTTTGTTAGGGAACCTCTGGAGCTGTTTTTTATTTATTAAAAGCTTTTTCTGGAACCTCTCTGCCTAAGGTTTTGATTATTTGATTTTTTTTTAATATGCCAAAACCTCCAGTTAAGGTCAAAGTTTCTTCCCCAAGCAAGAATAAGGGGTTCTTGAGTATTAGGGTTTAAGTTTTTCTGACAAAGGGGTGATCCAGGTAGTCATTAGGATTTAAGGTTGTCAATTAGATTGTCAAAACAAATAAATTCTGATAATCAAGTTGTTATAGAACTATGAAGAAAGGAAGCCCCATGGAATCACCTTCTTGGAGCTCTAAATTCATGTCAAAACAAGAATTTTCTCATTTATATTGTGAATCTTGAGCATCAAAATGTTGACTATTTAGGAGTTTACACTAAATCTAAAATCAGACACTATGACCATTAAACCCTAAGAATTGGAACCTTCTTGGGGAAAAAAAATTTGTCGATAGTGATTCTGAAAAGAAAAAGAAAATGTTGATTCTAGGGTTTTGCTTTCGATTTCAAGTCATGTAAATAGATGGATCCTAGGTTAGAGTTTAGATCTGGTTATTGAGTCATGGGTCATACATTCACTTTACTCTTAACCCTTAACCTCCAAGTATTACCCGGAGCTTCAGACAACTGCTGCACTAGTTTCAAGTTTCAACATACCAATATAATACATGTATCAAGGGCTTTTTCAATTTGTCTATGATAAATGGGTAGTGTGAAATCATGTAATTTTCACATAGGTGATTGCTTTTTATAGCAATGCAAATTCTTGTTAAGTTGGTATGTGATGAAAAGACAGGGGCATAGTAAGTTCTTAGTTACCCACTGAATCTGCATCAATAACACAGAAATCAACTGGAAACAGAAACCACATAATTTCACACATTCATCCTGTCAATTGTGGAAATATACAAGTTTAAATGAGAAATGGTCTTAATCCTATAAGATGTACTGGCTATGGGTCTTCAGGGGTCAGATTGCTTCGATTTCACTTTCTTGAGCATCATTGGACCTTTGGCAAATCATAAGTTTTTCCTGACACCCAAACCATACATAACATACATTGTTTGATATAGAAAACCCTGAGATAACACTTCAATAATTAGAACACACAACACTCACTCTGGAATGCTTAAACAGAAATCCCATATGCAACATAACACCATTAACTTTTGGTGAAAAGTGATGAAGCTCAAAATTGAAATCTCCAGATCTTTACTCCTCAACAGCTAAACTAACATCACCAAAACAATAAACTGACCGCCTCTCAAAAACACTGAAAATCCTAAATACTTAGCTCTATGCAATTGTCCAAATTCTTGACATCCTTCCTCTTAAGTTCCTTAACCATCCCACCTTCATTGATGTCCAACCAAGAGAAATCTTCATAGTCATAGCACACCACATAGGCACCATAAAAAGCTCATGCATTGTCAATCATAAAACACCAACATGTTCATAACCTGCAACCAAACAAAAAATAGAAAACACTCCCACTCCTTGTCAACTGCTGAAAGCTTGTCGTATTAGCTTTCAACTTTTGATGGTTGATGTATGATATCATCCAATTAAGTTATCATCTTGAGATTTTCATCATAGGGATTCCTATTCTTGGATGGGAATCCAAAGGTCCCAGCACCATGTAAAGCACTTGGAGAAATTTCCATAATATATTGGAGGGCATCTTATATTTGTGATTATCCCTCCTAGAAAGTACCAAGTATCATATACTTTCCATGTGCTAGATCCCTCCCTTTCCTTCTCCTTAGAGTGGGAGGGATTTGTCGGCTTGAACCTTCCCACTCTTAAGGACTACATGTAAAAACTAGTGTTCACACATTTTTGCTTGGGTCTGGGTCTTAAAAACACGTCCAGAGGGTCTACATGAACTTGGACTGAACCTTAAAATTGGACCCAATCCATCTACCTGGACTTGTTGTAAAATTGAACTTGGACAGTTTTAAGGTTATTTTACAAGGTTCAGGTCACTATTACATAAGGGTTAGGTCCTTGGGTTTAGATACAATTCAAGGTTTTTAAGTTATACGGTCTTAGTTCTAAGTCCTAAAGTTCTAAGTTCTAAGACTTTAAGGTTCTCAAGTCTTAGTCCTAAGCTTTAAGATATGAAGGCATCTCCAATTATAGCACTAAAATGATCTTCATGTAATTTATTGGATTCTGGAAAACCTTTAAATAATGTTAAATTCATTTTGGACTTTGTGTGTTTAGACTTTGGATGTTAGAGCCACACTGTAGGATGAAATGGAGTGGGATGTTATTGTCTTTGGAATGACTTCGTAATGGATGAGAAAACAGACCGTGCAGTTCAAAGCAAAAGGTGATAAGGGAGTGGGTAGTTGATGGAGTTTCCTCCTTTTTAGTGTTTGTGTTTATGTTTGTTTGATATAGGGTAATAGCAACGGTAAGATTTGTGGTGCTGCTTTGTGTGAGTTATTTTAAGGCGAAGGACAAGCTAGGTTGATGATCTTTGGAGGCTCTGGATTCAGCATGATATCAAGATGGTGGAATTTGAGGAATGGTGCGTGATGGAGAAATAAAAGGACAGCTAGTAGATGAGCTAAGTACATAGTTCTTTAGAGTGATATGCTACTGAAGTGTGGATGTGAATGTGGTGTGACTGGTTTTCTTGTTGAAGATTGAAGAATGCCCAACAGTTGAATTCTTAGTTTATTTTTATTCCTGTTCTATTGTGCTGTGCACTAGAGTTAAGTGGATAGATAGGTGTAGAGACACAAACATGAATAAAATGTGTGAGAATGATGGTGAAAGTGACCAAAATTGCTAGGGGATGAGAGGCTGGTTTGAAGAAAGCATTAGTGAGTAAGTGTGTAGTTTTGGGATTATAGAGTGAAAACCTTGGAGAATCACATCGAGGAAAGATACCCAGTTTGCTGGGAATTTTGGGATATGGGTTGTGCACAGTTATGAGGACTTGAGGGAAAGGGAAATTTTTGATGGTGCTACTATTTGACATAGTTCTATCAAAATTGCCTGAGTGAAACTATGGGTAATGTTGGGGTTGAGAGAAGTGACAGGGTCAACTGATGCCAAGTGAGACTCTTGATAGACTAAAGAAAGAGTCAGGAGAGATCTGATTCACCAGACCCACCATTTTTATCATGTCCTTGTGACAATTTAGAACAGCTGAGTAGAGATAGTGCCTCGCAGCAAGTTGTTGATTGATATGCAAAAAGTAAATGTGTACTTATGTAGGTGTTATGGGATTTGTTAAGAGATCAAAGGCGATTGAATATGATTCTTTCATCAGTGTGTATAAACAGAAAGTGTCAATGGCACTATAGAGAGTGCAGACCGCCTCAATATCGAGATGGGCTGTTATTGCATGGGAGGGTTCTTCTAAGTTAGGAGTTTTATAGGGTTTACCTCCCTTTCGTTTAGTTGATTTGCTTCATGCGAACTGGTGGAGGGTTCAGTTCTTAGTAGTTCCCTTTCCTCCTTGTGGCCCACCTTTGTTGGGCTGTTTGCTTGCTCGGACATTGGTCCTTGCCCCTTGTTTCCTTTTCTCTCCCTTCACGGGAGCTTTCTTTCTATAAAGTTTGGCAGGGTTTCATCAATAAGATTTGCTCATGTTCATACGCACTGTGCTTTGGAGTTGTATTGATATTGAGGAAGAATCAGGTTGTATATGCAGCCTCCTCCTGTTTTTTGGGTTACAACACCAGCCACAAAAGCTGAAATAAGTGAGGACATAAGAAATGAAGCCAGCAAGATCCTTAGGTATTATAGTCAAGATCAAACTTGATTCGGATCTTTAAGTACAAGGGGTCAATGGGACCTTTTCTTACTATGGTCACCATCCACACTCCTAAAAATGAAGAGTTTAAATGTAACTTCAATGCTTTTTAGAAACATGTAAAACCTAAAATCGATATTAAACCCAAAATTGAGGGGTCTCATAAAGCTTACTAGAATCATTGATCCAAGAAGCCCAACAATCTAAAAAATTGGACTTGGCTTCGAAATTGATAGTTTTTACTTTTTGAAAATATTCCTTCAACCTGGAACGAAAGGATTTCTCATTTTTTTTTTAAAAAAAAAACTTGGACTTAATGATTCTTATGAAAACCAAAAACTTAGCCTAAACCTTCCCATGCCTTGTGATTTGTATATGTTTAAGCTATTGACACTATTACAAAACAATGGGTTTTACATTAGTTTTTAAAAAAAATTCAATCATAATGGAGAATCGATAATTTTGGCTATAATTAAAACAAACTAGTTGTTTAGGTCATAAAATTGACTAAGTTCAGATGACTGAAATGTGTCTTGTCTAAATAGATTGAAAAAAATTCAATTTGATTTCCCATCCTATGCAGCCAAATTATATATATATATATAGTTGAATTGTTGATAGGTCATTGAAGTGCCATGGGGTTTGCTGAATTTGTTCTTGAATTGGACTACCCAAAATTTTCAATTGTTGTTGGATTTCTAGGAAAAACAATTGCTCCCAATTCAATATCCACTACCCCTTAGGTTTAAAATTTAGGAAACCTCCTCCATTAAATCCTACTCATTGAATTCATTCCAACAACACCAATAGCTAAAGAATTTCAATTTTCATTTTCAAATTCTTCAAGTAAGCTCATTGGATGATTCACATTACATTATAATTGTCCCATGTGGGCTATGGCATTTTTACAAAACTGCTGCTACAAATGGTAACCTAGGAAATGCTTAGGTCTAGATGTGGTTACTTTTTTTTTGTTAATTTTGAAAAATGAAGAAAAAATCATTTACAATTACAAATCTTTCTTTATTTCATTTTTTTTTTAAAAACTCACCGAGTTACAAAAAAATCCCAAAAAATGAAGACACTAGATATATTATGACCTTCATCCAAGGTATGAATTGAGAAATAAAATTCCAAAAGCAAGTGTAGTCGATAGAAAGGTATTATGTATCCATGGGATCATAGCTGTTACAATTCCCAGCTGGACCTTGAAACAACAACAAATGGTGAAGCCACAAAGTTTCTTATAGTGTGCAATTGCAACCCATATTTTAATCTTCATGTATGAACAATCCAGGTTTACAAATCAGCAGCTCTTGTGTATAAGGCTGGAGAAAATCACACTTGGGTGGAGGAGTAGAACGCCTCTTGTTTGTGGCTGGAAATCTTTTGCAAAGAATGCTCCACATAGCTTGGAGACAATGGGTATCTTCACAGCAATTCTTGTCTACCTGCAGCTACAGATGGTAAATTCACCATGGTTTATAACTTATTGTACACCCACAAGAGAGGTGGGAGACGCACACAAGTGTAAGGTAAATCATAGCTCCCAATTTGAATCATCAACATTTTGACTTTGAATTGCACCTGTTGTGCTCTTGGACGTGCATCCACTCTGAGCTGCGCTCAAACTAGTGATCCACACATCATCTGCCATAACAGGGATATCATCTTGATTGCGATTCCAGCTCCAGTATGCATGTGTGGCATTGAAGATTTCAAGTTCACCATGTCCAAAGCTGGACTCCCGGAATACTGACCACACAGGTTGGGGATCCAGCCACCTGCAAAACACACCTCACCCCAAAAACAAAGCTTACATGAGCTGATGAAGAATCTTGACTATCATTGGACAATGTGTATAGAATCTCTTGTAAATGGGTTGTTGTGATTGAGTGATTATTGATCTCTTGATTAGTAATTTGTGGTATTCTTGATTTCAATGCGCGCAATGGGGGTGATAATACAGACTTACGTTCCTGCAAGACCTTCACGGTTTCCTCCGTCGCCAATAGTGATATACAGGATTCCACAGGGGTCTTGTTTCTTCAGATACGCTCTTTCCTGGTTATATTACACAAAAGTGAAAGTGCTCATAATTTCAGTGTCAAATGTTTTTTGCTACTCAATCAATCAAGCTCCAGGAGATCAACCACGAACCCAAGTCTAAGAAAAGCTGGCTGCTTTGTATAAATCTGAGTAGCTTACCGCACGCTCGTAAGCATGGACATGACCAGCAAACATGATATCCACCTTGGCAGCATAAAGAGTAGACTCCATGGCTGCCATCATTGCATCTCCTTCACCCTGATGGGCAGAGTTGCTGTTGTACCAGGGTGCATGAAGAATTGCGATTAGCCATGGCGTCTTAGTTCTATCCACTTTTTCCAGATCTGCCTGTTATCATAACCAGTTGCATGCACACGGATCAGATCATGAAAATTTCCCCAAAAGTTTGCATTGAAACATAATTCCTAGGGTTAAGATCAGACGAAGAGGGATACTACATAACATGCTGCCATCATTGTTCTGAATTTTTGTGTGAGAAAGAGGAA
>Ga0209208_10004410_pt1 | contig 19940 bp, 10 predicted proteins | sample S1TSphfallax_3_FD_187694 | JGI IMG/M metagenome (GOLD analysis project Ga0209208, IMG submission 187694) | Host-associated microbial communities from peat moss isolated from Minnesota, USA - S1T2_Fd - Sphagnum fallax MG (SPAdes) (version 2) | ecosystem: Host-associated > Plants > Peat moss >...
GGGGGGCGGGGAGTAAAATTCAATTATTTAAATCCAATTTTCACCAAATTGAATTGTGTAACATATTTTTACATCATCAAAAAAAAATATATGTTGCAAAAAAATTTCAAAGTTGTGTAATTAATCATTTGTATTAGTGTATGATTCATCTTGTTAAAAAAATATGATCTTGATAATTGAATGGTTGTATTGATTACTTCATTAATTTTTATTCTTATGGCCAATTTTTGCTAACTTAAGGGGGCAACAACATCAAAAAAAGATTTTTTTTGAAAGGAAATGTTTTTGGTCAAATTTAAAATATATGTATTGCCAATTTTTATAATGAAATATATTAAATAACCATAATATTGAAAGATTTAAACAAGTTTCCAACTACTTGCCTATAACCAAATTTGGCAATCTTTCTATGAATGATTACCATTTTAACAACATCACAAAAATAAATAAATAATTTGTACCTAATCATATTAAGAAAAATAAAAAATTGTAATTCTAAAAAAAATGGACATATTTATGTAATGAAAATAAAAATTAAAAAGACTTAATGAATACATTTTGAATTGAAATTGAATTCACAAAGATTCTAAATCAATTTATTTTTTAAAGTGTAGATTTATTCATGACAAGTAATTTCAAGTTTGTTTTAAAACCCTTTAAACTTATTTTTCGTAAAATATGATTATTTTCTAATACATTATTGAATTCAAGATCATGTTTTCATTTGTAGCATTTGAATAAATTTTGAAAACAAATGTATGTTAAAATTTGAATTTCCTAAACAATTTCTTGTCAAAACATAGTAAAGTTAATTTTTTTCTACTTTGTTATTAAAATTTTGAAGTGGTTTGGTGGGTAAGACCTTAGTGTGCTTCCATGAGGTCTTAGGTTCAATCCTTGATGGATGAGTGCATGAATGTATATTGTATAAATGTTATTTACAAACATGTGTACATCGTGCCAAATAGTGTCAAAATTGGAGGAAATGTTTTTTTTTTTAACTTCAAATTTTGCATGGCATGTATTTTGTCACATGACATGTTGTGACAAAAATACAATCTGTGAATCCATGATTTGCAAAGAAATTAAATTATAAATTATAATTATAATAGTAATTTTTTTCAATTTTTTTTTTGAACCAAAAGTTTTGTATGATGACATGGCATGTTATTCTACATCATATTAACATGGGACCTCATATATCCATGTCATAATCTTAAAATTAAAAAATTATCTAATGTAACATGTTACTATCCAAAATGACTAAAAAACATTTCATTAAAAATATCCTAATCAACTAGTCCTTTTTTTACCAAAACCATACAAGTTACATATTAGTCCATTTTGTTTTATTTCACTAAAAACTTAGTGAATTTGGGTAATGAAAAAAGACGAGATTTTTTCTTATGGAAATAATTATATTTACACCACCTTTAGACATATAGATATTGAAGTTAGCAAACATAATAGTTGTTGATGCTAAATGTGACAGAACATGTAATTCCATGGTCTTTATGACCATTATAGGAAACACTTGTTCCACAAGAGAAGAATGGAAAGGAAATACAATGTGGGGACATTAATGCAATATTAACCTTCTTAACTAGATGTTTTCACATGTTGAAAGAGGCATGTAGCCTTTGCAAATGTACATCACAAGGTCCTTAATAAATTTTTGATGTGTTTCATTAGCATTCTTGTATGGGTGTGTTGACCCAAAAAGGAAATGATTCTAGAACCAATTGCCCCAACCCTTTTCTTCCCATGTTGTCAACTGTGATTTATTTCATAAAGTTTTACCACTGCCCTTTCACTTAATATAGATTTTCTTTTAGCAAACAAACAAGGATGAACATTATCAACATGTGTTCTCATAAGAGTAATGCCATTAATTTTTCCATACTTGATTAGGCCTTTTTTAATAACATAGTTATATTGGTTTAAAGTGTTACCAAAAGCTTGTTGGGATTAGCAAATGATGCACTTCAACATTTAAGGATTCAATAGATCAATAAGCAAGTTGTCATTTATGGCAAAAAAAAACTCTAACAAATAAAAGTTCTACTATGTGGTTTCCACAACAAAGCTTGTTGTTCCATAGCTTGAAAATACACTTCATTAAAGGCAGTTAGTAAATCATTATTGCACTATTGTTGATGCACATTTTCCACATCCAAAAAGTTGTGAGATCAAAAAGGGACTATGTTCACATCCAAGAGTACCATCAATTCCATTGATATTTTCAATGACATAGATTTCGTCCGCAACCATTGTAAATCTCCAAATAGTAAGAAAACATACTTGAACACCAAACCTTAAAATGCCACTATACCTCAGGAACACATGACAAAAATCAAAATTAAAATTCTTGAGGCTTCAATTGAATTCAATTTTCAACCATATGAAATAAGGAGATCTCAAAGTTTCAAATGCAGAATGAAATAAAGAGCTTCAAATAACAAGAAAACACACCTGAACACCAAACCTTAGACTACCACTACACCTCATGAACATGACCAAAGGTAGAATTGGAAGTTTTCAAGCCCTAGTTGAATTTTGTCTTTAGCCATAGTGAAAAAATGAGATCTCAAAGTTTGAAATGCATAGTGAAACATGGAGCTTTGAATAACAAGAGCACACATTTGAGCACCAAACCTTAAACTCCCACACCTCATGAACATGGCATACTCAAATGGAAAAGAACAACAAAAATGGGTGTTATGAATAAGCATTTACCTAATTATGGTCGTGGAGGCTCTAGTTTAGTTGAACAGGTCCAAGATGTGCACAAGGTCCTTGTCTATAAGAAATTTTCACACCAAAACCTTAAAGCCTCATGCCTAATGAACACACAAAGCAACACAAACTTCCAACAAATGAACAATATAGATTTAAAACTTCAAGCTTGTTGTGCACATAAAAGAAAAAAACCATAAAATGAATTGGAATTCAAAACTTTAACAAAATAGTAGAATGAACACAAAATGATTGCGAGCAAAGCTAGAGGCAAAAACACTTACAAAATGTAGTTGAAAATCGAAAGTTCAAAAGTGATGAATAGATACTAGATTTAGTTGATTGTCAAAACACGAAATAAAACTTAACAAAGAGGTCAAAAACATTTACACTTGATGAAAATAAAACTTGTAAAAATTGACTAGTAATGGCAACAACATCGATGGTCAGTGTAAGAACTTGCAAAAACTCTCACGCAACAATGTCAGGAAATCGATGCAAGCCCGTTAAACAACATCAATGCCAAAAGCTAGAAGCAAAATCCACAAGTGAAGGAGTTGATGTAAGAACTTACAAGAACTTTCAAACAACACCAACGATGTTGAAAGCCAAAGGTAGAATCCACTTGAGTGAATTGATGCAAGAACTTGTAAAAACTCTCAAACAACACCAACAATGTTGAAGCCAAAGGTAGAATCCACTTGAGTGAATTGATGCAAGAACTTGTAAAAACTCTCAAGTAGCACTAAGGAAGTCAAAAGCCAAAGGTAGAATCCACTTGAACGAATTGATGCAAGAACTTATAAAAACTTTCAAGTAGCACTAAGGAAGTCAAAAGTCAAAGCAGAAAGCAAATGAACAAAACACCAATATGAAAAGGCAGTAAAAGTAAAAAGCTTGACAATGGTGCAAAGCTTTCCCCCACTATTTGCAATGAATGAGACACCATATTTGTCGTCCCCTAAACCCTAAACCCTGGATATGCATAATGATATAACACATATGGCACAATGAAAATTCATGTTTGGAATCCCAAATCCGTTGTTTCCAAATATGTATATCTCGACATTAAATTCTATTGGATATGGATACACATGTACATATCATGCAAATGTCCTTTTGCTAGTTATGCATATATATATACAATTTCCAAATATGACTCCATGCATATTTAGCCATTATGCATATTCAAACTTTTCCACATATTTAACCAACACCAATTCATACCTAGGACACCCTCAAAATATGTAAGTTGTGAAGACGTTTATAATACTCATGTTCTTACCTACTATTTAAATTGGAAAATCTTTAATACTAGTTTCCAACTAATATGTTAAAAATGAATATACTCGTATAATGTTGGTTTGAACTAGCCATAAAGGGTAATTAATGGATGAACCACCAAATACACCTGTTTTTCCTTGCTAACACTGTTGGAGACCAATTGTAACAAAAAAAAAAGGGTATGGAAAACATCTCTTCATCACAAATCCAAACTCTATAATTGCAACTTTTGCAACTTATATCATGCCATTCATGTCGCAACCCCACTTTTGGAAGAGTGCGAGGATGACACTCACACTCCCGAAATGGGGACTTGGGAGTCCTCTAAGACTCCCAAAACTTCAGAGCTTGATTACAGGGGTCAAAACACCTTACCTTGATGCGTTTGTCATGTCATTGGAAAGCTATTGAAAAATAGATGTCGAAAATGGTCTTGCATGAGCCATTTGGACATTAGTAGCACAAGTTATGGCAAAAAGAAGGGCTAGGAGTCAAATTGGCAATTTGACTCCCGACCACTAAAAGTCAGGACTCGACCCGACCCCAATGTGTGTAGATGGATTGTGACACACCGTTGGAAAGTTCTCAACAAGAGCTACAAGGTTGCTTCAGACCTCATCCCAATCCGAGGTCTGAGCAAATAATTATGAATTCACAAAGTCCTGGGAGTCCAAACCGGGATAGTTTCGGGACTCCTCCTTGGGAGTCTTGGGACTAAAAGCCATTCAGATGTGGGTGCCGCGGAGTAACGCAGAGAATACTATATGGGGGAAGGTGGTGGCTTCCCCCAAGTCCGGGCCGTGGTGAGTCTTGTGAGTCCAGAGTTGCCCGTGACTTGTCCTAACATCAAGGGTGTTCCAAAATTAACCAACTTGTTGGTTGGTTTGATGCAAGTTCAAGTGAGTAATTAAAGCTTGTCCCTCTTTCTAGTCCCATCCCGGAGCTTCAGCACGCCCCTCTACCCCTTTTAGTGCTGAGAGTTGGGAGCGTGCCCTCAAGTCCCCACAATTCCGTTGTTTTAGAAACCAAGGCCCATCTTGGGCCTAACTTGGGACTTGGGAGTGCGTCAATTCAAACATTATTACAACACATTGGTGCTACTATTCCAATAGAGCATAAATCAAATGAGATTCCATGTACCACATACCCGTCAGCCCTTTCTGGATCTCTATGTAGTATCCGTCTAACTATTGTTAGGAACAGTTCGTAGTATTGTGTATACATGAATTAGTGGGATCTAGCTTGAGGTCAACACCCTCTACGTTCATTTGGTCTATTATGAGTCACTAATCCGTCCTTCTACCCTATGACATAATGCAGACAAATACTTATCGTGGTTCCACAAACAAGATGACTATTGGTTTCGAACTAAGGATGTGCAATAGATGCGAAGTTGGCTTGTAACAACTTGGGGAAAACAAAATTTTGATCAGAATATGGGTCTATGGATATTTTTTGTAATCTTTCCCATTTTGTACCCATGTTCCACCCAACCCAAGGATACCCGTTAAGGTTTTTAGCTTTAACTCAACACAGATGTGCTACTTCAAGAATTCTTCCATCAAAGTACCACACAAATGCATCCCTCTACAAGTTCCTGATTTTACAACTCAGACCCCCTTTGTGCATCATCATCCTGCAACATCAATCCTTTAAAAAGCCTAACACTAGCAAGAACACAACGCATGCCATGATGTAGCTACTAGTGCAATGGAAATCAAAACAACAATTATTCATTTCTACAAGCTTTTGATTTTACACGATCTACCATAGATGCAATCCAAAAACCATAAACCTCTTTTTTTTGCCCTTGAATTCCCCTTCTTATCTTCGTCCAACCCCATCTTACTCCCATTTCTCTTGCATGCTTGAAGCGCTCTTAGCCACCCATCATCTACTACTAACCTATTTCACATAACACACAAACGACAAAGTTTCCTACTCACAACCATTAACAAACAATCATGATAAACTTTGCTGCCTACATGAAAAAAGTTGATGGCTACTTTAAACAAAACTTAAAACCCTAAAACGAACTAGTGTTCACACTAGAAAAATCCAAGTGACTTCTTGTCTGGTCACACAATCACTAACATAAAACTACTTTTCAAAGATTTACTAGGTGGTAGAAATTTCTCTTGTACTTTTGTCCTACAGAATTGTGACATGGCACAAGACAATTTGATAAGGTGACAAAGGAGGTCTATGTTTGCCACTTCACAATTGTGCTAGGTGGTTATATGTGTGTGGCAGTATGTTTTTGTCAATTTGTCAGGGTGTGCATCAAAACCCAAGGGCTTTATTGAGCATGAAGACCTACTTTGATTTTGATTCCAAATGATGCATGGTGAGTACCCATCGAGTATCACAGAAAAAAACCATGAAAAAAATGGGGGCCATTTCAAAAATAGAATGCCTCCATAGAAGGAAAAAAAATCGCTGGGAAACATGCCTTCCAATTACACCAAATTGTTTTTGGAGTAACTCTTTATGAACATGTTAGGCACTTTGAAAAACTTATGGTTGTGTTTTGGAGGGCACCTTATTGGAACCTATTATAAAAGTAAAGTGATTTAGAATTTGGTTTCAAAATTTGGCAAATGTGGCCTTTTCTTTCAAAATGAAAAATCCTTTACATGAATCAAAATTTGATTTCCCAATCCAAAATTTGGCAAAATTTGGGGGATGTGAAATTGAATTAAATGTTGCAATTTATAGGTTATTTAAATTGCAACATGTAATTCAAATAACTTGCATGGTCCATTGAGCACATTCATTGGGTGTGTTTTGCATGTGTGTGATTGTATTATTAGTTAGTTGGGGTTGGATGTTGTTCCCCATATGCAGTCATAATGATTAAGAAGGGTTGGGAAAAATCACATGGAAATTAATATTTTCTGAAAATAAAATGAAAATTTTTCAAATCAAATGAATGAAATGACCATGTACATTAAATAACAATAGAATTTCTAAAACTTCTAACATTGTGGGCCAATAAATTTTGAAACAAATCAACATCTCTTAAAGTAATTTAATTATTGTTGGAACCGTAAAGGTAATAGGGTAGTAGGCAACTTGCCTATTATGGTGGGTCTTTGGGTAAACCCAATATTTAGAGTGGTGCCAACTTTCTAGCATGTGATTGGAAAAACTTGTAGGAGGAATTTTTCTTGTGGGCATGTGTTTTGATGACAAGTTCAAATTCAATGTCTTTCTTTTCAACATGATCCTTTAATTCATAAACAATTTTTGTTTGTAGTTTAGTTTTTTAATGTGTAGCGGAATACTTTCAAACAATTTACATTTTGGCACCATTTTATCTTGCACCCATGCTTTTTGACACCACCTCAATTCTCAGTATTTTACATCTTGAGTTAAATGGTTTTTTCCCAATTTTCTTGGAAGACCATGAATTAGATTAAAACCTTGAATTTTTGTCTAATTCCTTCAAGATGGCATTCCAACACATGTCACATTTATCTAAAAATGGTCTTTGTGGAATGGTTTTTTAACACCTTTGGAATTATTTTTATCCAAAAAAATTCATGAGTGGATTCCCCCAATTGTTTCAACTTTGTTTTCATATCACACAAGGTCACATCTCATGTTGAATTATACATGTCCTTGGGGCAACCCACCTTTTAGCCATGACCAAGCTTTCAAGTGGAATTTGTCCCATCACCATGGGGGAAGTGTTGAATTGACTCACAAATTGTGATTTATGTTTTTAATTTTGCGATGCCTTTGCAACACATTTCTCCTTGCACCAGTTTAAAGTAAAAACCAAAGGTGAATGTGAAGCAATAATCCATGGCATTAGGTGCACCTTGGACCTTCACCCCAATTGGGTTGTTTTCCAACTAAACATGGCAAATGCCTTCAATTTCGTGTCAAGAGGGGTCATATTTCAAGAACTTCATGTAAAAGGTGGGAACATCATACAACTCATCCCCTTTGTTCATGCATTTTATGCATTTGAGTTTCCCTTGTTTTATAGTCACTGTAACCATGAAGGAAATGTTACAATCATCCCCTTTGCCATGGGAACCCGTGAAGGTGATCCCTTGAAAAATGCATTATTCACTTTTGCTCATTTTGAAGCACTACATTCCATAGTTAGTCGTTCCCCCTCTTGTCTATTTTTATTTGTTGCAAATGACATTCACATCATAAGCCCCCTCCTTAATTACATCATTTATATATGAACATGTTCAAACCAAAATTTGTGTGATAATGTAGGATGAAGAGGACTCTAGGTGAAACTATTTGTTTGATGATGAATTAATGAAAAAAAATAGTACATGGGAATGTGAAAAAAAGAAAAGAAAAGGCAATTGATGGTGACCTCTTCTGATCTTGAGAGGTTAGGAGTTGTGTGTTTGTTTGTTGTTGAGTTGTGATGGATCAAATTATGGTGGAGTTGAATTGGGAAGTTTAATGCCTAATGGCAATTTGTTCTCTTGTGTTTAATGAAATGTGGTGATGGTGGGAGCTCAACAAACAAGATGATTGGTGAATTTAATGATGGGAAGGTGGTGAAATCAACAAAAGGATTTTTTTTTTAAAGTGTAGTTTTTTTAAAAACATGTTTGTTTTTAAAGCCAATTTCCCACCACCACATGATCCTTCAATCTAATCAAAGCAACAAATCTTTGATCTGCCATGAAAAGCAAACAATAAAAATGATAAACGTACCATCAAAACAAATAGACAAAGTACCCACCTTTAATTTCCCCTCTTTTCATGAATGTACATTCTTATAAACATAATACAAAACAAACAATATAAATGTTATTTGGAAAAAAACATGATCACCATGACAATGAATGATCAACATTACCCATTAAGCACCAAATTATGGTAGTGCATTTTTTTTTCACCTCAGGCTACTTTTGAGGTCACAATCAATTGTAATGTAAAATAAAAATATTTTTTTATTGAAGTACCAACATATTATAATGGAGCCAAAACATGTAATTAAATTTTTAGTGTAATTATTTTACTGTTAATTTGTTTTTCATGTGTTTTTCTTCATCACTTTCCTTCCATTTTAACAAGTAGGATAACCATGGATCATAGAAAAGATCATAGAAATAAAAATTTATATATGACAAAATTCGACCAAACACAACTTTTTGACTCATGGGTTGACAAACTTTGCATCCACATACTTTTATTTTAAAAATATTTCCTAAAAATGAAAAAAATATGTAATGTTTTTTATTATTAATCATGACCTTCTTTAGACCAATCGTGGCTTTTTGGGCCCATGGTCTAACAAATGTCCAACCTAAGTTGCCTTCTTTTTCAAAGATGAAGGAAATTGTTTTTTCCCCTGTGAAGGCAAGTTCCCAAATATTTGACAAGAAATATAGGGGGTAACCATAATCCAAATCAAATATTTTTATAACATTGGAAAACTCTTGAAGTATAGATTATTAAAATGATCTTGCATTCTTGATTTGGGGCTATGAGTTAAAAGTTATAATGAAAGCAAAACTTGGGGCTCAAATTTCCAAGTCCCATGAGAGTAAGTTGTTTCCTCCTTAGAGAAAAAAGGTCTAAATTAATCTTCTCCCTTGAGAATAAGTTTTTAAATGTTTGACAAGAAAATACAAAGGGTAAACATTGTCCAAATCAAACATTCTTTATACCATTGGAAATATTTCAAAACATGGATATCTAAAATAATCTTGCATTCTTGATTTAAGGTTATGAACTAAAAGTTATGACAAAAAGAAAAACCAAGGTTCAAATTTATAAATCTTTTTTTCCCACAAGGAGAAGGCCTTCAAGTGACCCTCGACTTTTGTTTTTACCATAACTTTTAGTTCATAACTTCAAATCAAGAATACAAGATCATTTTAAATATTTAAGTTTAAAGAACTTTTGAATGGTATAAAAAACATTCGATTTGGATAAAGTTTACCCAATGTATTTTTTTGTCAAATGTTCAAAAACTTGCTCCCTATGAAAAATTGCTCCCCATGGCAACTTAGTCCCTTTCTCCTTGGAGGAGAAGGTAATTTAAGCCTTTTCTCCCTAGGGGAGAAGGGGACTTGGACATTTAACCCTTGGTTTTTATTTTCGTTATAACTTTTAATTCATAACCTTAAATCAAGAATGCTTGATCACTTTAGATATGTACATTTCAAAAACTTTTCAATGGTATAAATAATGTTTGATTTGAACAACTTTTATCCCCTAGACTTTCTTGTCAAACATTTGGGAACTTGTTCCTAGAAGGAAGTTGTTTTTCAAAGCAACTTAATCCCCTTCTCCCCAGGGATGAAAGGAGTGGCTTTCTCCCTTCGAGAAAAGGCAACTCCCCTCCTCCTTAAGGGAAAAGGTAATTTAATCCCATCCCTTTGGGGGAAAAGGAAACTTAATCCCCTTTTCCTTAAGGGGGAAAAACAACTTTCTTTAACCATGGCATCTAGCTTGAAGAAGTTGTTTAAAGGCTATTTTTTCATCCATTTTGTTTATGGAAGAAAAAAGAATTTGAGAAAAGGATTAAACCTTAAACCCTTTGATTGAAGGGGCGACTCTAGCCACTAGATCACTTATTTTTCTTTGGAGATATTGTGGAAGAAAAATAATCCAAATGTTAATCAAAGTTTGAGTATAATAAAAAAAAATTGAAAATATTTTTCTTGTTGGGCATTATTTTGTAATTGCATCAAAATTGGTGCCGCATTTATTCATTGTTCTTTTTTAGTGTTTGCCACATGTTTCTGAGGGGGTTGGGGGGGGGGAGGGATTTGTGGTCTTTTAAGTTTGAGAGGTGCCCTTTCAAGGAAAGCAATTCAAAAGATTGTGAGATCACATTTTATGGTTTAATTCATGTTCATCTTTATAATTGGTGTGGAATTGAATGGAGAAAGTCTAGGAATAAGGAAGATGAGGAAAAATATAGAGGAGGGGAAAAAGACCAAGGTGAATCTTCTTCTTGGAAGGAGATGTCTTGCTTTTAAAATGCTCTTATATGCTTCTTCTACATTTGCTTACAAGTTTTAATGTTGACACTTTGGAGGGAGGTTCATGTGTTTGGGTTTCATTTTAGGGAGTACTCCCACTTAGGGTTAAGAGGTTCCTGAAGAATTTATGGTGAGATTGTTTTCTAGACATATAGCAAATGAATAAATGTTAGAGTGAGGGCAACATTAGGACAATGTTTAGATACTTGATGGCATAATGAAGAGGTAAAAGTGTTGAAAAAAATGTTGTTCCAAGGACTCTTCTATACCAACCTGGAGTGATTATTGGAGAATTTAAGTTTTACAAGGAAGGAGTTTGTGAGTTTAACACCCTTGAGGGTGTGCCTTGAGTAGAAAAAGGTTAAGTAGGAAGCTGGGTTGTGCATGTGGGTTGTTGTTTCATTCTTATTTTTGTTGTCCAATTGTTAGATGGTGGGTGATGGTGTGATCCAAGATGGAGACAAGGGTTGTGCTTGCTATCCATGAATGAAGTTGGTAGATAAGTTATGTATGTGTCGGTTATCACGGTGGGTCAGATCTGCTGTCTAGGGGTGTGGGATGTGTGTGGGTGTAATATTGTCCTGTTTAATCGTTGTCCAGAAAATGGTAGCCCCCTCCCCCCCCCCCCTGTCCCAATTGAACTGATCCACATTAGGTCTGAGCTCCTAAACCAGTGAGGAGAAGGAATAAGGAGAAGGATTGAATTCATAAGGGAGGATATATTGCTTTTAACACCCTTTCAAATATTCTCCTAAGGGAGGAAGAGGGGCCCACTGAAGGTGTTTTAGCATGCTGAACTCAAGCCTAACAATGGTAAAAAAAACTCCTAATAGTTTCCTGAAGATTTGGGGCACAGCTAGATCTCAAGTGTCCAGTCATGCTGAAAGAGATGGAGGAAGTTATGTACATCTGTGCTGGAATTAGCCTCAAAAATTGAAGACTCCTTATGATCAAAGTTTAGACCTAATCTCCAAGATCTGATGGATTGTCATCAAATTTCTAACACTATAATATTTTGAGTTCTTCAGTGGCCTACTTTAATTCTGTTTGGTCAGATTTGATTCTGCATTGGGCGGATCAAGATCATTGTGGCAGAATCTTTCCCCCCTGTTCAAGAGCCCTGCCCTCCCCTGTCCTGCCCAGTAGTGGGTACCATCATAGGTGCCCGATACTAGGTCAAGTGACCTACCCAAATTGAGAAGATGCAATTCAATTTAAAAAATTTGTCAGATGAATCAAACTGCAATTCTCAACCTTTTCACTCTGTCTCCCAGTACATTCAACCTCAAAACAAAGTAACTCCATTCCAGAATTACTGGGTTCAGGGTTTAGGGTTTTCCTGCTGTATATTGTAACCTAAAAAACCATTACTGAAGGATTCAGGATTCATGGCTTGATTCTAGATAAAGTTAGGTTACTTTTCTCTGCCATGCATTGGTCCATTTGTTGCCAAACAAGTAAAAATGTTATACAAGACAAAGTAAGAATCAAAGAAGCAAATTCCCAGGCATGTGTACGGGTAATACAGGGGCAGCTTCAACACATGTCTGTCCAATAATTAATTAGCTTTGAAGATTCCATGACCAAAAATTGAATGTTCTTAAACATTAAAAAATATTCTCTCTATTACTTCACAAACAAAGAATTCTTAAAAAGTTTAGATTTTGAAAATTTCAACATTTCTACAAATAACATAATTAGTGTTGAACTGCCAATGTACTGCTGAATGTTCGAGAGAGATTGAGTTTCCTGCTATCTCATTGGATTCCTGAGCGTCTATGAGTTCTGGCATGTACTGGATGCTGGAGATGAGGAAAATGCCAATGAGATAAGGACAAAAAATGAAAAGGGCAACATGCGGGCCGGAGTGAACCAGCACCTGTGACCAGTGCACCATCCACTCGATGCGTGTCCTAACTCAGTTGTGGATGAACTTCAACTGAGTTAAAATCTGGTTTCACATTGGTAACCTGTTCAATTAGAAGTAGGGCTGGTATCCTGGGGGATAGGTAGGAAAGGAGGTGACAAATAGGTAAGATGATGGGGTTCATACCCGTGTTGGGCAGTTCTCCGGATATCCGGGTAATACCCGGCAGTTTATGTTCTGGTTTAAAGAACCTTACCCCGACCTTGACCTTTATTTCAATACCCAAACAAAAGTCTTACCCTAAGACCTGCCCTATTCTAGGATCCAGGTTCAACCCCTGAACCAAATGACCCTCATTTCCAAAACCCTGCATAAGACCTTATACTAGTAGGTGTTTTTCCCAGCCCTAGGATTTAGGGTTTTGGTTCCTTTTGCACTTTGCATGTCGCCTTCCATAGCTCCCCAGACATCAAGCTTTCTCTTTTGCTTGACATTGTTCACTCACTTTCTTTTCCCAGCCCTAGAGTTCCATTTGTTGCAAATCACATTCCATTGATGTTGTTGTCGTTTGTGATGGTTGTTACTTTGTTGCATTGTCAAGTTTTTTGCTAAATTGCCATTGCTAGGATTTTTATTATAGTCAGGTAAATATTTCTCAACTCTAACCTTTGTCAACTTTTTTGCTTCTTTCTTGTTGTTGAGATTTTTGCTACAAAGTTTATTGTTGAAGTTTAGGCTACTAAGCTTGTTGTTGAGATGTTTGCTATTAAACTTATTTCTACTATTGAGCTTGCTATGGAAGTTTTTGCTACTAAATTTGTGATTGTAAAATGTTGGCATTGTCCTATTGATTGTCATGATGGTCATGATTTGTCTAAGCCTTAAAGGTAAGTCTTTCTTCTCCTTATACCTTCATTGGTTTTCAAGTTGCAACACCACAAAATTTTGTGCTACAATAATCGTAGTGACCATTTTGGTGGTGGTTGTGTTGGACCTTTTTTTTGTTGCAATATTACATGAATTGTCGTCGTCATGGTATTGCGATGGTTGTTATGTGCTAGAATCGATTGTAGATAAATATGTTTTTTTTTTTTTTTGCATTAGATTAGGTTTTTACTTTTTACTTTCTACCATCACAATGGTTGTGTGTTGCAATAAAACATCCATTCTTTTAGTGTCATTTTTGTGGTCATCATGGAAGTCTTATATGTTGTAGTTTGTAGTAGAATATTAAAATTGATCATCATAAAGGCATTATGTGTAGCAACTTGTTACAAAACATTAGAACTTGTTATCATGGAGGCCTTATGTGCTATAATTTATAGCAAAACATTAGGTCTTGTATGCTACAACTTACAACAAAATATTAATATTGGGCATTACAAAGGTTTATGTGCTGCAACTTGTTGCAAAACATTATAATTTGTCATTGCGGAGGTCTCATGTGCTATATTTTGCAACAAAGCATCAAGTTTTGTGTGTTGCAACTTGTAGCAAATTTGCATCAAAATTCATCATCGTGGAGGTCTTATGTGCTACAACTAACAACAAAACATCAAAATTCATCATTGTAGAGGTCTTATGTGCTATAACTTGTAGCATGGCATCAAGTCTTGTGTGTTGCAACTTGCAGCAAAGCATCAAAATTTGTCATTGCAAAGGTCTTTTATGTTGTAATTTATGATAAAACATGAGAGCTATCATGGTCGTTGTGGTGGTGACTGTGTGTTGTAGCTTGCAGTGAAACATTTTAGTTATCATTGTGATGATGGTGGTGGTCATCTATTTTGTGTGTTGCAAATGATTACAAGCAAATATTTTCTCTCTGTCACTTTGCTTGTTTCTTTCATTAATTTGTTACTTCTTAAATTAACAAGTTTTTCACCATGTAACATTTGTTTCAATTGCTTCTAATAACCTTAGGTGTTAGTTGCTTACACCTTTAGGCTTATTGGAAATAGCTACTTCCATCATGCATAGGATGTTGGTGAGTTTTTGTAAGCTCTATGTCCTAGTTTTTTTGCAGACAACAATTAAGAAAATAACTATAAGGATGTTTTTGTCAATGACATCAATAAGTGCCACATAACATGTAACAAGTATTTCAAATGCCACAATACCTACAATAGCAATAGTTTCATGTGATGAAAAATATGACATTGATTTTATGTTTCAATTTGAAATTGAGTTTGGATCACAAGAGGCATCACCTTGATGTAACTTGGGAAACTTTACTTCCAAAACTAATGGCTAATCAAAGTTTATGGTCTCCTAGTCATTGATAATCAACTTATTGGGCTTTTTTGTGGTGAATAATAATGTAACAATGGACATTTGTAACCCCCAGATGATGTCGTGTTTTATTTGTCACCCTATTTACTTGGATTTCATTGATGTGCAAGGGTAACACAAAGGGCTTGAAAACTACAACAAAAACCATGGCACAAGTGTTTTCAAAAAGCATGCTTGTCATGAACATCCAAATCTATACAAGAAATGGGGGTTTTTTTTGCTATAAAAGGTTGTAGAAACCAAAGTGAAAAGCAAGTGACAAAAAGGAGGAAAATTGTCCCCCCTTTAAAAACCAAAAACTTTTTTGGTAGCCAATGGCCTTACCATAAATCAAATCCATTATAACATGCATTTTTAAAGGATTGTTCCTATATGTTACAAAGGGTTACTAACTTTTGTCTTCTATTGAAAATTTGTGGTTGCAACGTTTGATTTTGCAATAATGTGGGTGTGCACTATTTCCATCCTTTCACTAAATGGTGACTAAAGTGTTCCATAATATGGCAAAGAAAACCAAGGATAATTGTGTCATCCCTACCCTTGCATCTTGTTTTACTTGTAGATGTCATTTGACCATTGGATCTTTTGTCCGGGCTTTGATACCTTTGTTATTATTGTGAGGTTCATCAACATTTCATGGGAGCCTTGTCGTGTGACAATTGAGATTTTTGAAATACACAACATTATAGGTGCAACCATGGCAACTTATGTAAAATCTTTGTTGGATTCTTTCAATTTACTTAACAAAGTAATTGTATACATAAAAAATGAAGGGTTTAATTTAAACACTTTGATTTTTGCATTGATTTTTGTTGTTTTTGGTTTTTCCCTTCATCTAACATGCCCACTTGTAAGGTCATGTTTTGGGCATGCCATGTCAAAAACAAAGTTCAATATGTTATTGACAACAATAAAGTCTATGTTGGATTTTCAAAAGTTATCATGAAAAAAAAATCGATTTTCATTGTAAAAGACCATTACTTGGACAAAAAAATTGGTAAGGGGTGGCAAGAGTGGAAAGAGTCTTGTATTGTTACAAGTTTGATTGTCAAGATGATGAAAACAAGGTTTACTTCTTAAGTCATCAAATTCTAGGAAACATTAGAATATTGGAACATTATCTCCATTTGTTATGGACGACAACAAACTATTCATTTATCTTTTAAAGTGCCAATATTTCAGACTTGGTCTATTGCTCAACCCATTACAAATACTCTCCTTCCTATTGTGAAATTTTGTGTCTTGAATCAAAGTGCTAATTATTAGTTGTTGTCAAATGCATTTTATTTTGCTTTCACATTATGCATTGCCATAAAAGATGATGTGGCTAGGGCCCAAGCTTTAAATCAATCGTTGATCGGTAGGGACTTTGATTTAGAGTTCGAGAATTCAAATTAAAGATGATGATGCAAGTCATCAATATTCTCTCCCTATTTATTTTTTAAAACTTATAATCAAGCCAAGGCCCATAACATGTTGGCTATCATGTTGGACCCTTGCTTCAAAAACATGAAAATTATACAAGATTTTGTGGGCAATGCACATGCCACCTAAATTGACATATTATGACACTAATATTGTGTGCCTTCTTTTATTACATGTGTTTTTTCATTTGAACCCTATTAAGGTAATAGTAGCAAATCGATTGACAATAGTTCAAGATGATGACTTGTTTTTTGGATAGATTGTATCAAATGATGATGTAAACATGTCCACCTTCAAGAATGAATTGCAGTTATATCAACATTTGGTTATGCAACCAACTAAAATTTAAAACCTTTTAATTTGATGGATAAAACATGTTGTGCAATTTCCCCATGTTTCATTTTTTGTTTGTTAAATACTTGGCATCGTGGGATCACAAATTGAAATAAGGTGAGTTTTTAATGTTGCATGTGGTCATCACTAACTTGAGGCAACTTAGGCTTAAGATTCAGAATTTAAATTGACTCATTCTCATCATCAAAAATTGGCCTAGTGACGCCCATGTTGGGTATGATGGCCCTTTGAAGTCTAAAGCCATAGCTAGATTTTTGGAAAGGGATTCTACTATGATTGAAGAATACAACAGATTGATTGAAGAACAAGACTTCTTTGAAGAAGATTCAAACTCTAATTGCATTTGATTTTAGGTTCAAGTTTTTGCTTTCAACCTCAATCTTTGTTTTTTTTTTGTTACCATTTTTCTTGTGTAAGACGAATTCTTTTATTATTTTTCTTGGTGCATTTGTAGCATTGGAGTTTAGGATTGAAAATTTGCTTTGTGTTGTAGCATAGGTATTTCCTTATGTCACATTTGATATTGAATTTTCTATGATGAAATGGGTTGAATCGAGGAACGGCCTAACTAGTCTTCAATGTGGGTTCATTAATTAGGGCTGAGAAGTTGCGTGGTCTTTTGTATTAGTTATGTTTTGGAGTCATATGTATCTAGCTAAAATTTGAAACCTTTTGTGAATTTTTTCATTCATATGCTATAATTGTTGTCCTTTTGTAAGTGTTTTTGGGCATGTGCATTGTTTTAGGAGGTTTTGTTCTATTTTGCAAGTCATATGTTTTCATTTGTGATTGGATTTGTCCTTGGATTTTAAGGTCAGTTGTTGAATTTTTTGTGATTGGAAGTTTGTCCAATCCATTTTGTTATCATTTTTCATGTGCATTGAAGACTTGTGTCATTTGTAATGTTTGGCTAGATTGAAGGTATGTTTGATGTCAAATGCCCAAAAGCCCAATTTTGAAAAAGGATTTGTCCCTGGATATTAAGGTCAATTGTGATCTTTTGTGATTGGAAGTTTGTCTACTCCATTTTCTTATCAACTCACATGTGCATTGAGGGCTTTTGTCATTTGTAATGTTCAAGTCATGTGTTTGTTTAGCCTAATTGATGGTTTTTGTGATGGTTTGTCCAATGTCAAATGCCAAATGCACAATTATGAATAAATAGATTGTTGTAGATGTGAGCAGTGAATAGGCACTAAGTACATAATTTTTGCAAGTTGCACGTAGTTTTATAATATTTTCAAATTTTCGAATTCATTTCTTTCAAGTACTTGCCTTGTAATTGCAATAATCATTTTTATTTTTGACAATATAATCCCTAATTGTTACCCAGACCTGCCCCTTTAAAAACAAACTTAAAACCTAATACCCAAGAATCCCCCATATTTAAAAAAAACATTGACCTTAACTGAAGGTTCTGGATTTTAAAAAAAATCAAAACCTTACCCAAAGGTACTTTCAAAAAATAATAATAAGAAGGAACCAACCTTGGAGGTTCTCCAAAAAAATAGAGAACCGCCCAACACTGGTTCATACTTAGGTAAGGGTTGTTAGTAAACAGGTAGTAAAAGAAGCTACCTAGCTAATCACTATGGTTAACTAGAGTTTATATCAAGTGGTGGGTGGCGCGAGTACAGCAGGTGTAGGAAAGGAGTAATACCAACAACCCAGCATGTGCATACCGTTTGTACTTATGTCTCATATCAATGCTGTCCGGCCCCCTCCTCATCTGGAGTTGGAAACTTGGAAGTTGAGGCAGATCCCGCGTCCCAGCTCATTCACTGCAAAGTCTGTGACAATAGCAATGGGCGGTCACTCAATACTTCTTGCCTGGGGCTATTAAGGGGTGATCACGGTCACATGACAGTTCGCCTGTAGAGGTGATCTTCCCCTGGTCCATGCAGAGGTCGCCCTCACGGGAGAGCATGCCCGGTCTGCTGCCCACCCACCTTCTCTGTCTCTCCTCTTATCTCAGTTTTCCTCCCTTTCTTTCTATCAAGATTCAACTTCTTGCGAGCTCTTCATTCGCGTACAATGCCTGACTTGCCGTAGATTTTGTACCATCTTCTACCCACCCACATACCTTAGTTCAGGGACAGCTTCAACTCATGTCTGTTCAGACAATTACTTCATTTTGAAGATTCCATGTTGAAAATAGAATATGTTCATGAATATCCCCAAAAGATCCCTTACTTTCTTTCACAAAACTTTGTTCTTTGGAAAATTCTGAACATTTCTAGAAAGAATAAATTAGTGTCAAAGCTGCCACCCAATGTAGTAGGGTCTAAGGGTAGGTATCCCAAACCCTGGCCGGGATCCACTCTGACATGACTAACTGCAGTGAGTGGCACAGCAAATTGGTGTTCATGAGCAGCAGGACTCCCATGGATGCAGTTGCCTTGGACAGAGTACAGACGGTCTGGCAGGTAACCCATGTGTAAGTAACAAAAATTCCTTTGGAATTTTTTGTACCATATTACATTTTCAAATGGACCATGACTTCTGGAAGATGAAAATCTATGAGAAACACTGGAGACTGTACAGCCCCCAATAGAGGCCTCAATGGGTAGTATCATAAGTATTTTAGCTTGGGGGTGTCTAAGTTACTATGCTTAACCCCTACACATGCCATTGACCGTATATTTTGTAGTTGACCCCGGTGTAAAATGTACTTTAGTGGGTGATCTAATTGTCTGATCTTCCCCCATATATGTGCCATCTTCTTGAATCTAGATAAACTATCAATCTAAAATGTGCCCATCCTTGCTTTGTCTTTAGCTCGTTTTCTTGAAGGGTATCCAAATTGGTTTCAGGTCACCCCAAAGTACCGTATCCTAATTGGTTTCAGGTCATCCCAAAGTACCCACCCAGACCCTTGTCTCTAAAGGGGGGAAATGTTCATGCCTGCTCCTTTTTGTAACTAAAAGGAAAAATGGCAGATCCCCCACGGATGTATATGCTACAAGAGGGTCACCCCCCCCCCCACCTTTGTAATTCCAAAAATT
>Ga0209208_10004411_pt1 | contig 19936 bp, 16 predicted proteins | sample S1TSphfallax_3_FD_187694 | JGI IMG/M metagenome (GOLD analysis project Ga0209208, IMG submission 187694) | Host-associated microbial communities from peat moss isolated from Minnesota, USA - S1T2_Fd - Sphagnum fallax MG (SPAdes) (version 2) | ecosystem: Host-associated > Plants > Peat moss >...
GCAAGTCTTGCCTGAGGTTGGGGAGGAGGCTGTTTTGATCCTAGAAGACATGTGCTGCCAGGGTGACACCATTGATAGCCTGGTGGATGAAGTTTACAGCAACCTTGGCCACTTCACAGACTCGCAGTCACGCAATGATCACATCATTCAGAGGGCCATTTTAACTCCTCTGAATGAGGACGTTGACAACATCAACACTGCCATCATGAATCGGTTTGACCTCACCACACTTGACGACCCACCAGCACAGCGCCGCACGTACCAGAGCGCTAATTCTGTTGTGCAAGGCAAACAGAGAGGGGTTTACCCCACCCAGTTTCTAAACTCCCTTAGCATGTTAGGGGTGCCACCCCAGACTTTGACCTTGCAAGAAGGCTGCTTGGTGATTTTGCTGCGAAATATGCCGGGCGGCCTTGCAAATGGCACACGGCTTATTGTGGTCAAGCTGATGCAGCACATAATTGATGCTGAGATTGCCACAGGACCGGACAAGGGCAGGCGCATTTTCATTCCCCGCCTCAGCATCACTCCCTCTGACACGGAAAGGATGCCTTTTATCCTCCGCCGACGACAGTTCCTGTTGCGGCCCGCATTTGCCATGACTATCAACAAGGCCCAGGGGCAGACACTGCAGACAGTGGGGGTGTACCTGCCCAAGCTTGTTTTTTGCCACGAGCAGCTTTATGTGGCTTTCTTTCAGTGCGGCTCACGGCGGGGCGTCCGGGTGCTGGTACGGGGTGGCAGCAGGGCGGCTCTGAATGGGGCCCCTGCTGGTGTTTACACCAGTAATGTGGTGTACCGTGAGGTGCTGCAGTGATTCTTCTTGTGGGTATGGGGTTCTTCAGGGTCTCCTTTGGACTCCCAGTTTTTTTTCAGGGCTTGGGCTTTGGTTTCGTCCAAGGGGATGGGTTGAATTAGACTAAAATGGGGCTTTTATATATATCAGACATTCCCTCCATGTATGTTTTCATGGGGGACTTTTCATATGGTGAAGTCCCCCGGTTCCAAGAGAGACACACACAAAGGCGCAAAACAGCTATGATGAAATAATAAGGATTAGTCATGTTTTATTAAGTCTTGATGATCTGTAGATGAGAGGTAGATAATTTCATTCAATTTTAGATTGTGAAAGTGAAGTTATGTTTTTTAAAATAATTATTTTTAAAGAGAGAAATGCAAGTTTAGAAATATAGAGTTGTAAGGAACAAGGATTGAATGGGTTTGAAGAGTTGTGATTAACAAATCATCAAGGTGGTATCCTGATAGATTGTGAGAGTCTGATCTGATCCACCCTTCATGTAAATGTGTGAATGGAATGGAATAGTGTGTGTGGTTCCATGAGAGTTTGATTACACAATGAGAGTTTGAGAGTTTTGCTTAATGTGAAAAAAGTGAAAAAGAAGAAGAAGATTGGTCAAAAATTTTGATTTAAAAAAAAAAGTAAGAAATTTACTGTTTGATAACTGGCTTAGGCACTCTATTGGCATGCATAATAACTATGACTTTAATAATTTGACCAATGGGTGAAAGCACGATAAAGCATGCCACTCATGGATACTTTCTCTCCATAGATAAGTATACAAAAAGTATGTTTCAATGTCTTTGTTAGGGAAGATGGAAATGGAAAGAAAATACTTTCTTAACTTGGAGAGAGTATAGGAAAACATGGATTGGGTGAGGTTCAATTGCCATTGCCCAGTCCCCAAACCCCAAACATCAGATCTACTTTAAGAGCACGTCAAATTTTATAGGCCAAAAAATGGAAAAGCTATGCTATTAAGTTTATCAATCTGACATGGCCTTGCGGCAACAATAGAAGAAGCTGCCATTTGGGTATGTCTGAATCTTTGGGCCAGATCTTACCTAGGGCAGAGCTTTGGGTCTTTGCACTTCTATTGTCTAGACAGCAAATTAATGATCGAATAAATGCTCTGATACCATGTAAAAATTCTTCTATGCACTCAAACAATAAGATGATGTGAGATAAGCAATAGTTTTATTGTCACCAAATTGAGTTAGATGAAAGTAAACAGTTTTGTCTCTTCATGAAAACTCTTTATAAAGTTGTGTATGACTTAACCTAATGTTGAATTATCATCCAAAATATAAAACAAGGGCTTGACTGTATGTTGAAAACGAGTACTGGAATTCTGAAGATTTTCTTCAGGATGAGCATCTAGTGCATTAGTTTTGGTGGCTGACTGCAGTGGTAGTAAAGCCCTCCTAGTCTGATATCATCCCTCTACAGCATCTGAAGCGTTTTACAAGTTGTGTCTTGTGCTCTTGGAACATGAATGAGCAGTAAACTAACCTGTTTTGGTTCAATTGTAGTATATATTTTTACTTACTGACTTACGCTTTGGGTTGAAGCTTCAAGTACCTGAGCAATTCTTGTTGAACAACAGATTTGGGGAAATTTCTTCTTATGTCTAGCTGATGGTCATAATCTCGAGAGCCTCCCTTGTTTTGCCAAGCACATTCAGTACTGTGGCTGCAATATGGGAAGCTGACAAGCCTGCTTCTGCCAACTGATCCGCAGGTGAACCATGGTCAATGTAGCGGTCTGGAAGAACCAGAGGTCTCCACTGTCCATCACAAGAAAGAATGTTACAAACTGGAATATTTGAGGATGTTAAGGATCTTTGAGGAGGCAAAAGTCATAAGTAAGTGTGATTAACACACAGCTACTGGAATTAGTATGCAATCTATGATCATTGCAGATCATATCAGCCTTTGCAGATAGTAGTGAAAACTTTTTTGTAGCTTATTTGCCTAATAATCGAAATGTTTGCATCACAAATATTTAAAATATATTGAAGCTTTCAACAGAAGAGGTAGCAGAAAGTTGTAAATACCTTCAGTTTTCCGTCCAGAAGGCCATCAAGAGCCATGAACTGTGCAACATGAGATCCAAATCCTCCAATTGAGCCTTCCTCAACTGTGATCAGCACCTGGTGGTTCTTGGCAAGTTGCCGGATTAGACCATGATCCAGAGGTTTGCAGAAGCGAGGGTCTGCCACTGTGACTGATATCCCACAATCTGCCAGTACCTTATGTGCCTCTAGACAATGTTGTACCATCGAACCATACCCTAGAAGCGCCACCTGTGTCCCTTCTTTCAAAATCCTCCCCTTTCCAACCTGCATACATCAGCATACTCCATCAAATCATAACCCTACCACTCCTATCCAAATGAAAGCACAGTTGAAAGAAAAGGGAATGTTCATGGGGAAAATCCAGTAATCAAGACCACATGTTCTCAAAAGGAGGAAGACCAAGGATGGGGATGAAATTTGACACCAGGCAGAGAGATGCATAACAGATACCCCAGGTGGTGTCAATATTGGGACCAACCTCCAGAGGAATACCCTTGTTGCCCATTGGCAGTTGGACACCAATGCCATTGCCTCTTGGGTACCGGAAGCAGCTGGGTCGGTCATCAATTGCAGCTGCTGTAGCCACCATGTGGAAAAGCTCAGCTTCATCAGCAGGTGCCATGACCACCATATTTGGTAGACATGCCATGTATGTGACATCAAAGGCTCCACAGTGGGTTGGACCATCTGCTCCCACAAGGCCTGCTCTGTCCATGGCAAACCGCACTGGAAGCTTCTGCAAGTCTACATCATGGACCACCTGCAAAGAAAGAAGCCTGAATTGATTAAAAGCTCCCTAAGAAAAAACTCTACACAGATCCCAATATCTCATCTTACATTGATACATCACAATGCTCCAAGCTGGATCACTCCCTAACTTCAGTACTGAAAAATGATTTCATGAAAACTGACTGACCCAGTCTTGCACACCATCAATAGACAGAAATAGAGGATGAATAGGAACAAGAGCTTGCCCTGGATTGTTAAAACAAAAGCTTCTAGATACATGATTGGATGTGTGAGATCAATCAGGTATGGCAACAGGTATTCAACCTGATCATAGGCACGTTGAAGGAATGAGGAGTAGATGGTGCAGAAGGGTTTCATGCCCTCACAAGCTAGACCTGCAGCAAAAGTGACTGCATGTTGCTCTGCAATACCCACATCAAAGCAACGCTCTGGAAATCGCTTGTTAAAGATGTTCATCCCAGTACCACCCCCCATTGCTGCATGAATACCCACAATCCCACTGTCGAGTTCTGCTTCAGCAATCAATGCTTCAGCATAGTAGGTGGTGTATGCTTTTGTAGCTGTTTTTCCTTTGAACTGCTTCCCAGTGGCTGGATCAAATTTCACCACACCTGGATAATGCAAACAGGAGCAATCAGTATCAAATGTTATTATGGTGGTTTAACCCAGGATACAGAATGAATAAATTGGGGTACCAGACAAGAACTATCCTTGCTTGCAAGCAAGAACGTTTTGGTCTCACCATGGTATTTGTCTGCAGCTCTTTCAGCATATGGGTATCCTCGTCCCTTCTCAGTCACAACATGGATCAACACAGGTCCCAATTGCTCTGTAGCTTTCACCTCACTCAAGATAGTCACCAAATCATCCATGTTATGGCCATCCACTGGGCCAATATAGTAGAGTCCCAGCTCCTCAAAGAGTGAGGATCCGGAGCCACTGATCATGCCACGTGCATATTCATCTACCTTGGATGCCACCAAATGCATTGACCCTCCCAACTGCTTTGTCATGCCCTGTAGCAAGAACCACATGTCAAGAGCAAGACAAGAGCTACTACATTTCAGATTGATACGCAACTCCATAGCCTGGCCTTCCATGAGAGAAGCAGCTTAAGAACCATCTGCTTCATAATGGATGCTGACCATAGTGTCTAGATTTGTCCAGAAACAAGCAGAATTATGAATAATTGAAAAATCTCACAAACATAGTTGCTGAGGAACATGCATCCTAGTGAGAGCTAAATTCTATTATGCAATTTCTAGAGCAACAACCAGAACTTGATCAAAACAGTGAAAAGAGACTATGTGGTACATGTTGGATCCTCACATCACTGGTGACTAAGTTATGTAATCACCCAAAAGTTTCTAATGGCCAGAACCTGTACCTTGGCAACCTCCCGAAGTGCACGAAGTTTTCTGCTCGATTGCAGCCTGCTTAGAGCACTGCTTAGGGCACCAACAGGGGGAGCAGGCCCATCAAGAGTGGCAGTGGGGAGAGACACTTGCTTATTATCATTGAGAATGACAATGAGGTTGGAGTCTAAGTAGCCAGCATTGTTCATGGCTTCATATGCCTGTCCAGCGGTCATTGCACCATCACCAATCACAGCTATTACATGGTTTCCCCTTCCCTTCAAATCTCGACCAACAGCCATTCCTGCACAGAGCCAGCAGATCCAAGTCATGATACAGTGTGAAAAAATATGCATTCCCTCATGGCAATTTTGAATCTTGCATTTCAACAAATTCAGAGTTGGCTATGTGGACATATCCAGATCAATAAGGAACCGAAATAGGGGAGAGAGAGAGGTTTTGGTAAAGGGAGAAAAAAGTAGTTCACGTGCAATCCTCTTACATCAAACAAAGCCCCTGACTTTGGACTTCTCAACCTCACATACAGACTCAAGCTATGGAATGAAACCATTCACTATTCAACAAAGAGTTTGGTTATGGATGGCTACCTAGGCCAGCTGAAATAGTTGTGGAGCTGTGACCAGCTCCAAATGGATCGAATTCACTCTCTGAACGCTTTGTGAAACCTGAAAGGCCAGCAGTCTGCCGAAGAGTAGGCATTTTGGACCTTCTGCCTGTGAGGATCTTGTGTGGATAGGTCTGTACACAAACAAAAACTGACACAATTCATTACAAGACCAAAAACAAACTGAAGACTGAAGACTGTTTTGCAACGTGTAACACATACACATGCATACTTTTGCTCAAAGTGGCAGAAGACAACACTTGCCTGATGCCCAACATCCCACAGAATCCTATCCTCAGGTGCATTGAAAACATGATGAAGAGCAACAGTGAGTTCCACCACTCCCAGACTTGATCCCAGGTGTCCACCAGTCTTGGAGACTGAGAAAATCGTCTCAGATCGCAACTCATCTGCAAGCTGATTCAATTGCTGCAAAGCAAGTTGAGGACTCCACAACGTCAGCACTTGCCCATGTATATATTAAGGACAGATTTGACATAAGCTTCGGAATAGTGCTTCTTCTTCCCGAACTATCTATCACGACTACTGTGAACACATAAGTGAAGTAACATTGCAACATGAGAGTTGAGAGAGATTCACACCAGCTTGTTCAAGTTCTTCATGTGAATGGGAAAGTTGACAGTGTCCAAGAGAGGTGTGGGAGGCTCCTCAGACAGATACTCCCCGATCTCGGCCATTGACGCTGTAACTATTCTCCTCCCCGGCTGTACGTGCACAGATTGCAAACACGAGATATGCGTTAGAAAGAGACACATTTCCGAGAGTAGTTTAACCTGAAACTACCCAAAGTGCCGCCTGTGCGTCACGTGAAGAGACTATTTCTAGTCATCCGAGACTCCGAGTATACGTCTCTACATCACTTGGTGATACAAGAATTTCTTGATGTAATTGTGCAATGAGATTTGATGCATCAACATATAGTTTCTTGCATGGACAAGATCAGGCCTGAGCATTGTAGAGGTAAGGAAAGCAGCAGCAGAAGAAGATATTCTCTTTCTTACCTGCGGGATCGAAGAACTTTTTGAAGATGTTTTAGACTTCGCGCATTTCAGTTCCTTCACCGCAGTACCGAAGAGGCTTGTTTTGGAAAGCAGGCCAGCAGCTTTCACAGAAGAGCAAGATGATGACGTCATCGACGATGCACATGGAGAAGAAGTCCCCGAAGTTATATGAGACGCACACACGGATGATGATCCATATCGTCCGGCAGGCAAAGTTGGTGATGCAACCGAGGCAGCCATCGCAGCAAGTCTTTAGGATAACTAAACAATACCTTCTTGTTCTTCTCTCAGCCTTGCTGGATCCTTTGAAGCTCCTCCACAATCAACAGCCTCCAGATGATTAGCCTCTTTTGTAGACGACCACGACAGCAGTTTCGACGGCTGATCAGAGAAGTTCCCCTTTCTTTTACCGCCGCCTCTCTAACTTTTGCACTTCCACCACGTACAAAACGCAACACAATACGAATTCACTCCACTGGCTAATTCCGTTCTACAACGTCATCTGTTTCTGGACGTCGATTCTCAATCCTCCGTCACGCAAATGCAACCATGCAAAAGAAAAGATTCTCTTCACTTCCTAAAATTAGGTTCTGCAACGTCGGCTGAAGTTCAGACCTTAATTCTCACTCTCCCGTCACTCAAATGCAACCAGTTTACTTCCTAAAATTCCGTTCTACAACGTCGGCTGAAGATGAGACCTTCTGATTCTCACTCTTCCGTCACGCAAATGCAACCATGCAAAAGATTCGCTTCACTTCCTAAAATTCCGTTCTACAACAACTCTTCTCTCGCTTTCTTGCTTAATTATTTCTCTCTCCCTCTCGCTCTCTCACTCTCTTTCCGACAAGTAACAAAGAACACTAAAACCGACTGAAAACCAAAAGATCCTCAACAACAACAACAGCAGTCAGCGGAGGATGCACTCGACAAACACACAAAGGCAATTGTGCGATATCCACACAGCAATGCGCAGTGCTCGCGAGTTTAAATACAATGAGCTCCAGGACGAATACGTATAACATACCGTAGCGTATTTCCATTTTCCTCGTATGTAGGCGGCCAGGACATCGTATACTAGCGGAGTGGACTGTCCATTACGATAGCCCACTATTATTACTGGATAGTAGTAATAAGGGGGGACATGGATAATTACCGTAAGAGAATTTTTAATGATTTTTTTGGTGGCCAATTTTCGCCATAATTGTGAATATTCTAGAAAAATGACATTCTGTTATAAAGTCCCTCCTGTTTGAAATCTTTTTTTGCTAAAAAGTTAATTTCTATCATTTAAAAAAGCAAAAAATTTCCACAATTCCCTACAATATGCAAGGGTGATTATGATTTTCTACTTCATATTCGGCTAAATATAGTTATGGATGATCATCACAAAAACACTTGAGTGTTTTTTTTATTTTATATATAGAAATATTTGTGATGTTGCTCCAGTGATGATCATCCATAACCATATTAAGCCAAATTTGGTGAGATTCGAAGCATGAAAGTAGACAAATCTCAAGAGCCATTTCATATTGTAGGCAATTGTGGTGACTCCTGTCATTTCTTTCAATATATATTTTTTCATGATTATTTTTTTTTAAAACAAGGAATTTTTCACAGAGTACTCCGTGCCATTAGCCTAGGCCAAATATGGGAAAGCATAATACAAGTAGGCAAAAAAACTTTTCTTTTTAGCCAATAAGTTTTGCGAGCATGCTCCCAAGGGTCAGTGTAGGAGGGCAGGGGTGTTGGATCTTTGTTATTCCCAATGTGTTCCTGTCAAAGTTCCCACTGTGTTCCCATCAAATTCTCAACGGCTTTCTCACCTGTTCTCCAAGTTCTTAATGTGTTCCCCTAAGACGTTCCCAATAGCAATTAATTTTTTTCCCCATATTGTTTTGGCCTTGGTTCAACTTTCATGTATATAAAGTGTAAAAAGAGGGCAAAAAAAGCATGAAAAAGCATGTTCCACTTTTGGGCTTCTACTTTTGCAGAGTACCCCCCATGTTCCTAAAATATTGGTGATGGGCCAATCAATTGTGTTCTTCTGGAAGGAAGAAAAAAATAAAAATAAAATAAAACTACCGTCATGGCTGTATACCCCACCTCCCCCCCAAATGACCGGTAACTAATAGATGCGTGATGAATAAGTACCCTACCAATGGATGTTAATTTTAAAGCCTCTTAGGGCATACATTAGTTTTATGTCACTAAAATAACAGAAAAGTGTATTTAAAAAGTTTAGTTAATGAATGGAAAAGTGTAGTATATTGCGGTAGAATGTACTATGCTTTCGGTCTGCGACATGTGAAAAAAACGTGTGCCTCGCTTTTGAGGAAGTAAATGAGTTGTTTTATCCCGTTTGTTTTTTTCGTTTTCTTTTTTGTTTTTGTTTGGGGGAGGGGGGGGGGGTTGGGTGTTGTTGTTGAGGAAAATGGATCAATTTGTGTCGTAAGTTTTAAAAAATAGATGGTTGCATGAAAGAAAGAACTGCGTGAGCGTGACCAAGAGGAGTTTTTTCAACGGCCAAAAAAACCCACGAAGGTCTCCCACCAGGCCAGACTTATGTTTTTTCTTTCCTCATATCAAGGGTGGTCTTCTGATCTCAATCTGACAGACTGTACCATTCTATTCACCCGACGCTGTCAGGGCTATAAGAGGTTTTGACCACCAGTCCGAAGCATTACCCCCCTTCGTAAGTGTGCTATACGTCAGTTTGACCGTTAGACGGTACGTTCAAACCATTTTTCTAACGTTACCTGTGCTGTGCAAATTTTTGACCATTGGATTTTAGGGGCCCGGGCGGAAGAAGGGGGGGGGGTGTTGCTTTTCTTGTTTGTTTGAAATTAACTATTTTTAAATTATTAACTTGGGCTCTGTGCTGGCTCCCCATTATCAGTGACAATCAAAATGACATAAGCTCATAATATTAATATATATTTGGGCTCTGTGCTTCTACGCATTACAAGTGACAATGAAATGACACCAAAAAAAAAAGGGTTTACATTTGAAAACTTTGTTATTTTTGGATATATATATAGGATTCAAATTGTACAACATATCGTTCAATTATCATCTAAGGGGAGATTTAATTGGTCACCTCTATTTTTAATTCATTGAAATTTTGGAAGCAATTAGGATGGATAAACATTAAATCAACTAAGCAAATGGAGATTAAATTCTTGAATTAGGTATTCAAGGGAAAAGTTTTTATCGGAAACTAGTTTAATCTCAAAGGAAAAAAAAAAAAAAAAAAAAAAAACATGTTAATCTCTTGAAATAATTTTTAACATATTCAAATGAAATAACACATATTTTCATTTGTATGAATTTACATGTATATGAAATTGGAAAGACACAAAGATTCACACAAAAAAAAAACTTTGAAAAGACACAAAATTTTCAAAAGACATTGAAATATATATACATACTTTTTTTTAAGAAGATTTTCTTTCGATATTTTAGGATCCATAAGAGCATTTTGAAACATTACAACTTGTAGAATGTTTTTTTTAAAAAACATTCTGATTTGGTATCAACGTCTAATAAACTTGCAGCTTGGAATGGTCTTTTTGTACAACCTACGACTACAGCCCATCCCACCTAAACCAGCTCTGATAAAATTGTTGTGATCAGAATATATTTTTTAAAAGTCATTTTCAGAACAAAATTCCATGATCATATAGGTTTTTCATGAAATCATTTTTTACAATAATTTTATCCCGTGCAATTTAATTTTCAGCTATTGAAAAATAAAATAAAATAATGTAACAATTATATTCCAAGAAACTCATGAAATTGTAGTAATTTCAAAGATTTTCTTTTATAAAAATTAATTTTTTATTCATTGTGATGTGACGTAAATTTGAATTCAAATATGTGTTGACATTACTTTGAAAGACCACAAACGTTAAATTTTCACAAGTAACAATTCAAAAGCGATGATGTGAAAAGACTTTAACATGGAATCAACGACTCTTGAAATTGTCATTCCTTCTAAAGCCAGATCGCTCATGGAACTTGAAGATGCTCCCCCAAACAAACTCCAATTTTATCATGGGTACTAGAATTTAGTTGAGGAAAAATTAGCTTTCGATCGAATGCATGAGAACAAGAGATGTCGCTTCCAATAGAAAATTCCTTTTTTTTTCCTCTTTTTTTTTTAATTCATTAAGGTCTAAGGTTGCATATTCACTCATTTCTTTGACCGTCATATTTAACATAAAACTTCCAATGATGATCATACACTCTGTCATAGTGACTAGTGTGACCCAATGTGTGTGTTGAACATGGATTTTAAAAATAATAATTCTTGAGCCCACCACAGGTCCCCCAAGGTCCACTTTTAGACTAGGTGGTGGAGGCCAACAAAACTTCGTCAATATGTAGTGAGAAATATTTTGTGCCTTGGGACTTGCTGTTTTGACTCAAGTTCTGAATAAAATAGTTCTTTTTGGAAGCTCAAGTAGTTAGATTGTAAAGCCATTGAGCTTAAGACGGTGAAACAAAGACGTCAATCTTTCGCAGGCCTTCGTTTTCCTTAGGTATGCCATAAAACCATATATGTCATAAAAGCCGTGAATAGAGCAACAAAAACTTAAAGAAAGGACCAAAAATGGAGATATAAAACCGAAGTCAGACACGGTTTCATTTTGTCACAGTTCCATTTTGTCATAGTGCGGTTAAATTTCATGGAATAACTATTATTTTATTGTTGCAACATCAGCCCCAGGGGGTTTAGACATTGGCTTCCGTAATTCATAAGTATTTTCAATTTCGCCATATGTCAAAATGACATGAGCTTTTGTTTTTTGACCATGAATTTCAGTGGGTGTTTCATACACGTTTCATTTTGCACAAGCTCATGCATGATTTTTAAGCATCTGTGTAGGGGACTCTTGTCAAAGCGCATAGGAATCTCAATAGTGAATTGTAGGTGCAAAAACTCATGATCGACCATTGTTGATCCAATGGACCACCCACTATTTTGATGGGTGGGGGACAGCACCCACCAAAATGGTGGGGCATCCACAATAAAGTCCCTATTGGGGTCTCTTTCAACAATTTTATTAAAAAAATTATTACAAAAAATATACGCTTGATACTACCTCTTATGCAAGTTATTGCATTTGGTTAATTATACATAATTAATGATGCATTATCTTCATTTTGAACTGTACACTTAGTTGAAGAAACTTATATTGCACCCCCAAAAAAAACACATTGTTTATTTAGTTATATATAATAAAGATGAAATCAAATCCATATCACCTTTGAAAAACATATCTGGTATGATTCTTAAAGTTTTAGGTTTACATTGTGTAGAGAATGTTCCAGATTTGTTGTGGTCGGATGCATAGTAGTTAAGGGGCCTTCAAATGAAAGAGGGCATAAGATTTAGGGTTTAGTATGTGAAATGCAGGGTGGTGTAACATGTCAAGATTCGACTTGTGCCACCCTAACCCAAGGAAATTGTTATAGCCAAGTTAAGTGATACATGTTGATTTCACTAGCAGTTCATGCTTTAAGTTTCAATGAATATCTTTTTGAAGATGTTTCATATTGAGCATTAAAATCAAGCATATTGCATTTTGACTTGTACATCTTCAATAGCAACTAGTGTACCTTGTGCTCAAGTGTGAACTGGTTACTAAACTAATATTTCATTTCAAAACCATTTAAAAAAATTTAATTGAATTTCCAATGGCAAAAACTACTCAAAATTCAATATCTCTTGCATTGTAGATTCACAAATTTTAGAAATCATCAATGTGAGATCTAGAGGTCAATCATTGTTTTAATGTTTCTATTGTTGTTGAGAGTTATGGTTTCCATTTTATTATATTCATGTAGCACATAAACTAAGTATTGTATTGGGAGTGACCATATAAGACTTGGAACATTTGATTGATGAGTCAGTGCCACAAAAATGGTCACAACAAATTATTTATCACTTACAATGTAACTCGAGACCATATTAGGTGAGGCTGAGCTAGGGTAGTAAGAAAAACTAACCCTTTTACATGCATGTTTGAAGGTTTTCAAGCCAAATATTCCCGAAACCAACCCTTTTGCATAACAGGCAAGTATATTCAAAAGTAAAATTCCCAAAAATTGAAAACCTGGGGCATTGTTTTAAACTACAAATTGATACGCGCAATTCCATTAAAACAATTCAAATACCTGAAATCACAAGTTATTTTGCTTCTAAAATTATGGAAGAACTAAAACTTGGGTTCTGATATTCTAAATGAATACAGAAACCCGGCAACTGGAAGTTCTTTGATTTCTAAATTAAAAAATCCAACACTGGTCAAAAGGAATGATTTTTTTTTTAGTTGTGGATTTTCTCCATTTTGCAAAACACAAAAATTACTCAAAAAGCCCCTATCATTTTTTTTTAAAGTCGCCAAACATAAAAACTTTTTATTTAAAACATTGCCACAATTGTTTACAATAAAAAAAAGGTATACCCTTTAAGATTCTATATTTTCATATTTTGAATATTCCCAAATTTAACTAATATACTTATGGATGATTATGACTAGAAATTGATGGGAAAAAAAAAAAACACATTGTTTTGAAGTTATGATGACCCACACTATTCACATGGAAACCCTAATTCTTTTAGTGACAACTATTGAAATGGTGGGTTGGTAGGTAAGGAAGTAGTTCGACCCTTGTGGTAACGCATCATTGCCCATTTCTTTGGTGCAAAGTATGATACATGTGTATGTAACTTAGCATAGTAGGTAGGTGAATGGCATAAGTCAGCATAGCAAAATCTTCCATTTAAAAATATTTTGAAGTGTATAATTACTTGGAAATATTCTTGATGCTATCACATGGGAGTTACTTTGTTTTAATGAATTTTTTTTTAATGTCCCAAATCTTCAAGGACAAAATTTTCAATGGAAAAAATTGGAAAACATCTTTAAAACTGATAATTTAAATTTTGAACATGTCCATTGATTGAACCAAAAACATTATGACAAGTCCAAAAACTCAAATTAATTTGTCATCCATCAATGAATAATATCGTACTTTTAAGGCTCATTTCACATTATATTATAAAATAATTTATTTAACATGGTGCTAGGCTACTAGGTAGTCAAGTTCAAGAGGAGGCCTATTTTTTTTCCCAAGGTCATCTATCGATTACCCAAACCAGTTGCCTATTGAAAAATTGGGCTTTAGTAGCTCTTGCTATAGCTTTCAAGTTTTTATTGGATTTTAATTCATTTTTGTTGAAGGTGATAAATGTAAGTAGTTTAGGGTCCCTCTCTTTTTAGGTGCATCTAAAATCAATGTGAGAGTTTTTTCCTCTGGAGGTTGCAACATGTGTTCCCCCCTTTTGAACAATTGGCCAAAAGAAATGCAAATTGTTTTCAGAAAAGCATTTGAAAAAAAATGCACAACCGTTCTTCTAGTAACATCTTTTTTAATTTACCTTCTGATTTGCATCAAACGCACTTGAGGTCATTTACCTTCCGATTTGCATCAAACGCACTTGAGGTCATTTACCTTCTGATTTGCATCAAACGCACTTGAGGTCATGTGCGGGGTCAGGTGCAAAAGCTTGGTTGTTGACCTGCCCAATCATTTTTTTTTGCCTACCTTCAGATGTTTTTTCCACCGCATTCCGTACTAGGTTAATCCTTGAAATGTCACATTGCCTTTGTAACTAGCCTTTGGATGCTATGAGGATCCACCTTCTTTGCTACATGCATGGTGGGGAAAGGACAACTTTACATAATGTTGTGCAAAATGTTTTTACAACCATTGTGAAAGACACAAAATTTCGTGTTTCACAAGAGCAAACCCACGTCCTTCGACCCCTTACCTCTCAATCTTTGCACTCTTATTCAACATTGTGTTACCAATTGATGGTGTCCACATATTGTCAAATGTTATCATCATCGAGTCCCCTCGAATTGATTTGGTTTCACAGGCTACTATTTCTCAACGGATTGAGATGACAATTATGATTCAAACAAAGGATGATCTTTATTACGATCGATTCCCAATGGACATGTTTTTCTCTCTAGTTGTAGAGGTTTTTGAATGTCTTCACTAACATGCAAATGGGTTTCTTCATCACTATGCCAACATGACATGGCATTTGGAAGCCTTCCTTTCTAAATTCTATGTACATTTTATAGGCAGAGCGTGTCAATGATGTTATAGCACACATAGATGATCTCTATTTTGAAACATGTTAGAATAGGTGAGGGTTCTTCTAGGCTAAACGTCCTTTCAAGAGATCCTCCCCTTTCCTTATTTGATATGTTTTTCCTGACAACAATGGGTTCAAGAACTTATGTTCCCTTTGTGGTTCGCCCTCTTAGGTGGTTCTTTTGTCTTCTTGGATGTGGGTCATACGATTTTGTTCTTTGTGTTCCCCCTTTTTTGGGTGCTTTGGTGCATTCTTTGTATTCCCACTTTTTTTAGTGCTATGGTTCATTTACTATTGGCAGGGTTTCATATCATTGAGCAACACAAGAGGCAAAAAAAACAAAATGCACAAAGTACACAAGAACCTCATACTCCCACTAAAGTCTTTGATTATTGTACTTGTGATGAAAATTTTCAAAACTAGGTACAATATGTAGTAGCCAAGGAGATAAGAAAAGGAAGGGCCTAGATAGAGGCATAAACATATTTGCATAATCCTATCAAGACATTGAAAATAGGCTTTCAAATGTGAAGTTGTACGATTTATGCATAAGATATTTTAATTTTTGTCCTGCATTTTGAATTGGAATCTTTTCATACATGTGTTTGTGCATGAAAATCATCTTCATCTCAATCTAGTGTTCCAAGCCATAGGAGGGATGTCCAACAACTTAGTATCATGACAATGTGATAAAAAACATGATAATTGTGTATAAATTGCTATGTACCTATTTGAATAAAATATTGAATGTTTTGCAAATATATCCCTATATATATTTTCACTTTTCTTAAAACCGAGGTTTTTTAAATGGGCATGTTCCACAAACTCGGATATTTCGGGGCGCACATGCAAAAACCAAAGGAGGGCAACACTATGTGGGACCTAAAGCATATGACCCAGGTTCCATGGCACCTAAAGCTTACCTAAAGCTTACACTTACAATGGTGGTCTTTTACGTGGAATTTCCCACTCACATAGAAATACAATTTGTATATGGAATTGTACACCACGTGCCAGAATTTACATTTGTTCGTGAGGTTGTCACACTTCATCATCCCAAAGTTCATGGAATTTTTTAATTCTTCATTTAGCCCATGTGCTTTATGATCCATAAAGCACTCGGACGGACAAGGGAATCCATGAGCGAAATCAAGATCTGGTCTCAACTTCCGTGGGCCTTACTCTAGTACACCCCTGTCCTAAGGCTTTACCCTAAGACTTGGGCCAGCTCTGTACTTGGGTGGGCCTTACCCTAGTAAATACCCCCCTTCCTAAGGCTTTACCCTAGGACTTGGGCGAGCTCTCTACTTGGGTGGGCCTTACCCTAGTAAATCCCCCCCTCCCGTCCTAAGGCTTTACCCTACACATAAAGACAGATTTGAAAAAGAAGTGCCTTAAAAAACTTGTTAGTTCCACTTATGCATTCACTCAATGTTGATTGGGATATTACTCAATTCAGAAAGGTCCCACACGAAATTAGGCTGGAAAACCAACCTAAAAATACACTTTGAAAATCTGACTGGTTTGTTATGGCAAGAGACCAAGAGATTTTTTTTCATTTTGGCCTGAAGGTGTCAAGGAGTGGAATATAGTATACTTAGTGTGATTCATATTCATTAGTTCATGGTGAGATCATGCTTTTTTCTTTAAAAATTTTTTTTTTTGGTAATGGATCATATTGATTGGCCCATTACTAATTTTCTTGGAACATTGGGCATTCCCCAATAAAAGGGTGCCTCTTTGGACCACCCAAATAGAATCAAATGTACTCCCCAATGTTCCACCATTTTAGTTTATATACATGAGAGTTGAACTTTCAGCAAACCATATGGGATAAAACTGAGGTGCTATTATTGGGAACGTCTTGGGGAACAATTTGAGAACTTAGAAAACCTCATGAAAAGATGATGTGAACACATTGGGAACAAGGGGAAAAAAGCAAAAACTGAATTCCTCACTAGTGCATGGTCAACCTTCTCATTGGTTACATAATTTTTTTATTTCCAAAAAGTGTTTTGTCACCATTTTGGCTGGGGCACAAACTGTGGTACGTAGTTGAGTTGAACAAGAGCTTGGGCAAAGAACCCATTTGCCAATGACCTTTTCTAATTTGAATCTAACTAAAGTGTGACGGGTGCCATGATGAGACGTTGGTGTCATTTGGAAACTTTGAAATAAATTGAAGTTTTCTTTGTCAATGCACCAACATGAAAGCTAAGCATTGGTAAAAGGAAAAAATCTAGGACGTCATGTAAATTATGTGCTCGACTCTTTATTAGACTTTCATGCTAAACAAACTTAAGGTTTTCAATGGCCCAAAGTCATCTACACATGACTTATAGTCTGAATTCCAAAACCCCAAGATCACTTGCCTTCTACTCCCATAATAATATGGTCAAGCACCCAATATAATAATTGTACTTAAACCGAGGCCTATAGTCGGTCTCCTATCACCACTTGGCATAACTGGAATAATGGAGTGCATTGTCTTATAATGGATTAATGTAGTAGTGGCATAACCGAAAGAGCTGAGTGCATTGTCGAATGACGGATTAATGTCACAACTAATGTCATGTAAGGCACAATTTTCTCTTTTAAGTGCACATGTAGTAGAACTTTAAAAGGTCAATTTGTCTATACCAGGCTCTTGGTACCATTGGAAATCTCTCAATGAGGAGGGGCGCACCTCGTTGGTTTCTTAAGTTTTGACCTGCAATGCAAAAGTCATTGAATATTAAACTTTTGAAACTGAAAGTTCATTTAAATAAGAACTAAAAACCATAGGGGGATTTGGATGTGCTCTTGGTATTGTCGGAAAGCCATGAATGAATAGGATTTTATGAACCTGGTCGAGAAATATTTAGACAAAAAAAACATGAGATGTTGAATTTTGAGTTTGTCCCTGAAAATTCAATTAAATTACAAAATATGATTTTGGAAGGAAAACTCAGTTGGGTAACAAATTCACACTTGAGCCAACAACTATTCCTACATTAATTCGTGTTAGCAATCTATCAATCTCCACTTCATGTGACATCATGCTTCCTTTCAATCTCCACTTTGTATGATATCATTTTTTCCTTTTCTCATTTAGCATCTATCTACTTATTAAGGAAAATAGTTTGTTGTTTGTTTGCTTTCTTTGTTGTGTTGAAATCTCCCAAACCAAAGTCCCCCATGCCATGCTCTTAGTATTATTGAAAAGTCTTGGATGAGTAGGTGCATTCAGGTGGTTTGACAATGTTTAGACTTACGATGCAAGAGGTATTGAATATTGAGCAATTTTGTCAAAGAAAATTCATTGAAATCAAAACTATATATATATATATATATAAAGAAAATTGAGGCCCCACATTCTTGAACTATTGTTGGAAATCCCTCGACAAGTAGGACTTAATGGAAATGTTTTCATGATTTTTGGACCTAAGTTGGGGGAGATTGAATTTTGAGTAAGTTTTGTCATTAAGAATAAAATAATTTTTCCACAATTGGGCTAATGACACAAACCACTCTAGTAGGAGTCTAGTGTTAAGTTTAAGTTAGTGTGTCATAATTTTTTCCAAATCAAAACTAATTTTACAACTTGATGTAAGATCAAAATCCTCTTATATTTGGCAAAACATTAAGTGCAACACAAGAACAAAAACCGTTCTTCCCAAACATTATTTTGATGGTTTTAGATGTTTCAAACTTTCAAATTTTCACAAGAGACATGATTTGACAATGTCCAAAATATGAAACTTTGTTGGCCTTGCCTACCAAGGCAAGGACTTTGTGTTTAGATTCATTATAGAGTATAGTAGCTTAATGGATTTTGGCCCCTAGGTAATAGGTCTAATTTTATATGGGGATTTTTTAAATATGACATTTTGCCTTGTGTTGAAACTTGAGGTTAGTTATAGAGTTATAATATCTTGAAAGATTTTTGTTCTTTTAGAAGATTTTTTGGAAGATTATATTTTTGCATGGTGAAATATTTGAGTTTCCATAATTCTTCTTTTGCCTTAAAATACTTTTTAATGTAAGTGGCAAGGTCAGAGTGTGACACACCCCTTGTTATAAAATTATAATCCTTGGGGACATTGTCATGTCACATGTGCTTGTGGGAGTTTCCTATTTTCCCAATTATGGAATTTTTTAAGAAAATTGTAAACAATACGCCTTTACACTTGTTTTGACAACACATACATTGTTCATTCCTATTGACAATTTATCAATCTCCACTCCATGTTGCATCAATTCTACCCTTTTTTTAATAAAAAATTGCCTATCAACAAAGTGAAGCATACTCATTTTGCCTCCACTTGATGATGGCCAAATAATTTACTTTGGCCATGGCAACAATGGAGTACATTGTAGACCTTTGGCACTTGCTGAATTGCATGTAATTTTCCATTCAAACTACGATTAGAAAAAATTGTCGAATTGGCCTAGCTATGTATGGTAGGGGCCTCCGGCCATTCCAATGTCAAGGAGAAATTTTCTATCAAGCCATTATGAGCTGCCAACTTGAAAAACCATTCAGGCAGGCAGAGGGGCAAATGTAACTTGGAGTTACAATTTTTTGAACAATTAATTTCCCTTTCTCTAGAATTTGAATCAGCTTTTTGGGCAAACCACTTGACTAGCATGCACCTAACTATCAATTCTTCGTGTACATTCGGCCGTTCCACCTAGGAATTTTTGTTGTCTTTTTTACTTCAACATATGCATTAATCCTTGTGTTACATAATATATATTGTATCTCGAGCTTTTCAAACTTTTGTTTGTATTGTGTGGTGTTATCTTGTTTTCAACCTCCTCGTAATAAATAGGATTTCTTATTGAATTTTCATTTCTATAACCTTCCTTAAAGTCACCTTGGATTGAAACTGATAATAACTTGTCCACATTTCTAGATTCTTTCCATTCATGAGAATTTTGACATTTTTATTACCATTTTTGTTAATTTTTTATATGACATTTTTTTGTTTGATTCATTCAATGTGGCTTCCCAATACATAGAAAGAATTTTTTCAATATCGAACATCATTTGGCATGGAAAAATAAAATTTGCTCGAGCATGATTTTCCATGCTTTTCTTTATGATATTTGTATAATTTTGAAGGACATATATTTAGATATTTTATATTCAT
>Ga0209208_10004412_pt1 | contig 19933 bp, 13 predicted proteins | sample S1TSphfallax_3_FD_187694 | JGI IMG/M metagenome (GOLD analysis project Ga0209208, IMG submission 187694) | Host-associated microbial communities from peat moss isolated from Minnesota, USA - S1T2_Fd - Sphagnum fallax MG (SPAdes) (version 2) | ecosystem: Host-associated > Plants > Peat moss >...
CGGGCCGGGCCGGGCCGGGCCCGGGTGTGATTAAGGGTAGGGGTTACATGGAAAGGCCACAGAACCGGGAGGGGTCTTGTCTCGGTACATGGGAAGGGCCGGCGGACGGTCGGTCTCGCTTAGCAGCGTTTTTTTTTTTTGCTTTTTTCTTTTTTTTCGGATTTTTGGGGCTAAATTTCCCCAGTTGGCTAAAATTGGCTAAAATGGCTAAAATTGTTTCGTTTTTTTTTTTTTGGTTTCCTAGTTGTCAAGTGCCTTTTAAAAATAAAATAGAATTGGGAATTTTTTTCCAGATTTCTCTATTGGGTTCTAGTAATTTAGCCAAAAATGTGAAGGATGCATAATAAACTTCTTTTTTTTGAAAAATTAATTCAGATCTTGTTTTATAGCCAAATTTAACTAAACTATCTTCCCGATGATTGCCACTTTAACTATAGCACAAAAATGAAAAGAAAGAAAACTTTGTGAACTTCATGGGAACAATGTTCATCTATAAAAATATTTAGCCAAAATTTGGTGATATTCAAAATATGAAAGTAGAAAAATCTTAAGCATCCTTTCATGTTGTAGGCTAGCCAGGGTAATTAAATTAAATAAATAAAATTCCTCAAGTAGGTCTACTGGCGAGGTTCCCCAGCATTAATTAATGGCGATATCCTCCAGGATTAATTAGCATCTATTAATGGCGACAGTCCTAGGGGGTTGTATCATTTTTTACAAAAGTGCTGCTACTAGTGGCGACCGAAGATGTGGCTAATTTTTTTATTTTCTTATTTCAAAAAAATGGCGAAGTTTTTCCTAAAATCACAAACAAATGAATTGTGTGTGTGTCTGTTTTTTTGTTTTTCATTTTCTGGAAAATAATTTCGCCACAAAAAGAAAAAACTGGTTGTAAGCAGTTGTGGTGAATTTTGGTAGACTTTTTTTTTGTTTTTTTTTCATTTTTTTGGCAATTTTTTTTCCCTGAATCAGGGAAGGAATTTGCAACAGAATATTTTAATTGAAAAATATTTTTGGCGAAATGACGAAAATTCGACACCAAAAATATCACTACCTGGGTTGAAGCACGGCGTTCATTTTGGGGCGAAATTTCGCCGAATGGCGATTAGTTTTTTTTCCCCTCAAAGTGGCAAAAAATTTAGTGTTTTTTTGAAATTGTAGTCGCCAAATATCGAAAAACTATTTTAAAACTTAGAATTTTCGCCAAATTCTATCTTAAAAATCCAGCCAGTAGCCAAAAACTAGAGAAGAATGCTGGATTTTAAAGAAAAATTTCATATTTTCTTATCGCCAAATCTGGCTAAATCATCTTGTAGATAACTCGTCACTTTGGCTACATCACAAAATTAATAAATTTAAAATAAATTTAAAATAAATAATTAAAAAAAACCCTGAAGGGAAGAAGGTCTGTCTCGCTAGATAGCCTACATGAGAAGAAGGGCCGCTGTAAGGGCCGCTGAAAGGGCCGGGGGGAAGGGGCGGGAACCGAGCCAGCCTGAAGAAGAGCTTCGCGTTTTCTTCGTTGCTGCTGCATCGTTGCTAGAGGAGGCCGGCTATGGTGTTCTTCTTCTTCATCTTCTTCCTTTTCTTCTTCTAGTGTTGTCGGTCGTCGTCGTCGTCGTCGTCGTTGTTGTTTTCTTTGTGGTGTGCGTTATCTTGCTTGTGCATTGCGTTTTCTCCTTCATCTTGGTCTGGTGGGATCTCGTTGGAGATGCGTGAAGGTTCGACTCTGGCCGTAGAGGCAGCAGGTATGCGTGCTTTTTTTTTCTTTTCTTTTTTCCCCATTTTTCTTCATTGCATCGTTCAAGATGGTGGCTGGAATGCCAAGGGAAAGAGCACACTAGTTCTTAGACAAACAGAAATACAGACAGACAGACAGACAAACGGACTGCCTGACCGACCGACCGACTGACTGACACAAAGACACGGAGAGCCACAAACACAAGGGACGAGGGACAGAGATAGACACTCGCAGACACAGACAAACAGACAGTCTTGAGACTAAGAGTTGTGAAGAAAGGTAGGTCGTCGTGTGTGGTTGGGAATGGGGTTAGAAAGTGGCTGTGAAAGCTTGGGAAACGTACATGAGGGTTCGATTTCCATAAATTCTCGGGGTTTCCTGGTGCCAGAATCATCGAAGGCAAGTTTTGATGTGACGAGCTTGACTAGGAACGTTCATTCTCAAGAAGATAAATGCTGCCACTAGAGGATCTGTGGCTCTGTAGAATGCAAAGATCGAGAAGAACAAAGAGGACGTATTGTTAGAGAGAGGTATTGAGAGATAGACAGACACGTACACAGAGGTTTCTCTGCGGTTTTCTTGTGAATGATTTGAGGGAAGATCGATCGTTAAGCAAGAGACGAACTTTGGTTTTTCTAGGAACACGCAGACAGAAGGTAGGGCTACTACGAGTGAGTGAGAGTGTATGCCAGAGGGGGGGGAGGGGGTAAGAACTAGAGACAGAAATAGGATTTTGGAATTGCCAAAAAAAAAGAAAAAAAAGAACTAGCATTTCTGAAGAAGAGGAAGAGGAAGAAGTACTCAAAGTAAAGCAAGATCTTGAACTTTGTATGATGGTGCCCAAGAGATCCAGAGCATCATCTGTTTATGTGGCAGAGAAGTAGTTTTGGCCACAATCAAGGCCAAGCAACAAATAGTCTTCATATTAAGCAAAAGGTCTGATGAGAGAGAGAGAGAGAGAGAGAGAGATGGGTGGGAGTAGGGTGGAGAGGTGGATGGTCTATTTTTGAGCATTTAAGTATACCCTAACTATTGTGGAAACAGAGAGGATGGGAACAGGAACGATCTGGAACGAAGTGAAGCAGCAGGGCACTCCTCGAAAGGCGGCAGCTCCCCGATTAGTAGATATGGCAGCAAAGCTAGAGGAAGCAGTCATGAGCAGCAGGCTTGAAGTGGCGTGGGACTTATCAACCCCAGCAGCTTTTATTGTTGCCAAACTACGAGAAAAGGATCTGAGAGAAATTCAAGCACTGGAATTGAAATGCAAGGATCAAATGGTCCCTCTTGCATTTAAGCTTGCAAAAGGCCTGAAGTTGGTGCCCTTGGTGGCATTGCTACTGGTTGGTAGAGGTGCAGTGCTGAATTCTGTGGCCAAAAAGGCAGCGGACCCAGGAGGGATGAAGAAGGTAGACACAGGGTTAAATGTAGGTGCTAAGCAGGTTGATTCCTTGGGGAACCTAGCAGCCAAGAAGCTAGACACCCCATTGGCTAAAAAGGTAGAACCCACACCCGTAAGTGGCCTTGTAAAAAAGGTAGAGGGCTGCGATGATTGTCCTGGAGGGACTCTTGTAGATTTGGTTCTAGGAATGGCTTTAGCACACCCATCTTCTTGCCCTCCAACTAGATTTGCTGACAAGCTTGGCAAGCCTAAATCATTTACAGAGGAAGGTGAGGCTACTTGGATGGAAGGCCCTAATCTCCACAGCTTGAGTGATTTTGATGGAGGCATGGGTTTCGAGATTGCCCCTAAGTGGCTGGAAGATTGGAAAGGTGGCGGTGGTGGCTCAGATAGTGAGCACCTCAAAGACTTTAGCAAATGGGATGAAAGCTTCACAGCACCTAAACCTAGACAAGATGCAGATGACTGGGAAGAAGTCACATCCAAGTCTAGAAAGAAGTCAGTTTCATTGCCAGGCCTTAAGGACATGGAAGACAAACTTAGAAAAACCCTAAGTTGTGGAGGGGCAGAAACCGAAAATGCAACAAACCTTAGGTTCTTTGGCCATAAGACTCCAACTCGGGGAGATGATCCAGATCATAACTGTGCGATAGCAAGAAAGCTTCTAGAATGTTTACTTGAATTTCGGCCAAGACTGTCTGCACATGCTCAGAGTCCATTTCTGCCTCCCCTTTTAAGAGCTGCGCAAGCAAGCAATGAATTCTTTGTCTCCCTGCTGCTAGATGCCGGTGCTCCTGTAAATGATCGTGATGTTGATGGCAATACAGCTCTTCATTGGGCTTTACGTCAAGCTACTCCACTAAACAGGCGAACTGTGAATGCTCATGTAGTCTCTCAACTTTTAGAAGCAGGTGCAAGTGTCACAATTGGTAACAAACTTGGTGCTACTCCTGTCCACACAGCAGCTGGTCATGGCCATTTTGAGGCACTCTCGCTTATACTCGACAAGGATGCAGGAGGAGTGAATGTTATGGCTGCAACAAAAGAAACCCCTCTACATTATGCAGTCAAGAACAACCATGTTGCATGTAGTTATCTTTTATTAAAGCATGGTGCCAATCGAAATGTTGCCAGCCTTCGAAACCAGAAGCCTTTGCAGTTGGCTCCTTCTGTTGAAATGCGGGTGCTTCTGACAATGGATGACAAAATCATCAAAGAGCAGTCATGGGAGGGCTTAAAGGAGATGCTTGTCCAAGCTTCCTCACCAGTTTCTCCACTGTTCTCTCTTAACTATCTGCAACCACAATCACCATTCCCTTCTCAATTTCCATCCATTGCTGATTCAACCTCTAAGTCCTATTTCCCATCTTCTTTTTCACAGGTCCGGTTCCCTCAGAGTTCCTCAGTGTCCTCTCAAATAGGATCATCATCTCCTTTGCAGTTGTTCCAGCCCAATCCTTCATCTTCACTCTCATTCTCTGAGTCTGTTTCTAGGCCTCCTGTATTATCACAGTCATATCCTTTCTCACGACCTCTTTCTCAAGATGGGAATCCTTTTGACTGGTTAGCCCCACAAATACAGTCTTTTAATGGACAAGAGGTGGGACGCAGCAGCGACCGGGAATTGATTAAGGAAACTGTGAACTTGCCGCAGTATAAGACAGTAATGTGCCGCTTTTATACATCTAGTGAGGGTTGTGGGTGGGGAAGCAAATGCCATTTTGCACATTCAGAAGAAGAACTTATGAGTGCTGATAGGATTGACAGTTCAGAGTATAGAATTGGGGCAAGCCAAGGTGACATCAATGGTGACCAATTGCTTAAAAACTTCAAGACCAAGCTTTGTACACACAACGAGAAGACTGGGAAATGCCCTCATGGTTCTAAATGTACTTTTGCCCATGGTCCTGGAGAGCTTCGAGGAACACTTTTTGCACCTTCTAGTGCTCGACCAATTGTGAAAACTGAGGTGAGGCCATCTACACCCAACTCTCAGGGGTCAAGCCTCACCAGTGAGAAGGGGGATGACTACATAAGTGCAAGAAAGATATTTGTGGGTGGAATTCCTCATTTTGTCCAGTCTGAAGAGCTGTGGGAGTTTTTTGAGCAAGAATTTGGGAAAGTGGTTGATGCCGTTGTTATTTCTGGTATTGATTCTGATGGGAAATCACGATCAAGAGGGTTTGGATTTGTTGTATTTGAGCAGCCAAAGCCTGCAGAGATAGCTGTACAGCGCCATTATTTGCCTTTCCGGGGCAAGAAAGTGGAGGTGAAACGGGCCATGGCACGGATTGACTATGGGGATGAACCTAAGCCGAATTCTCCAACTTCTCCTACTGGCAATTCTTCTTATTTCCTACCCACTGCTCCAGGTTCAGGATCACTCCGATTTTCACCCTCAAGCCCTGCAGGTGAGACAGTAGAGGAGGTTTTCCAAGTTCCACAGCAGGCATGGTCTTTGCCACCCTTGGCTGTTGACTCTGGTAGCACCAATGCACCTGCAGATATTATACACACTTCTTCTCGAAACACCTCCACCTTGTTTCCTGACCGAAATATATTACCACAAGGAAGTCCTTATAACTCCTCTCATCTCCTGCCAGATTCCAGTAATCATCCGTTAGCATATCATAGTGCACCAACACTTTCTCAAAATGAAGTGAGTAGGATTGCCAATGGGAGCTTTCCAGTTCAGGATAGTGGGAATTACTACAGTTTTGGACATCTGTTTCCTCAGAGTAGCAGTCACTCACTAGATTCAGTGCTTGCTACAGAACGGGGCTCTTTTCTTGAACCTGTAGGGGCAAGCCTTTCTCGACATCCATTTATCTCTCCCTCACATCCACACTCAATGCCTGGTTTCCTGCACTCACATCCACTTGATTCTGTACCTCTTCCTTACTCAAATGGGAACATTGCAGCCCACCCTTTGAATCGTAGTGTGGATCCTGGATCACAGTCATTTTATTCTAATTTGCCAGGAACGTCATCATATGCAACAACAAATGGTTCTTCACAAGATGGAGTTAATGATGAAGAAGAATTCTCCGAGCTGTTAGCAATGCTGCAAGGAGGGACACTTTAGCTTTGAAACAGCCAAGTGTGCAGACCTCTGTTATTGGGTCCTCAAGCTGCAGTATCCGGAACTTTTCTGTTGGAGCACATGAAGACAGGAGAGGGGGCTTTGTGATTGTGCCTGAAGGATACAGTAATATTATGACTGGTTATCTGATTATGTAATCATAAAAGTTTTCTCTTTCACATGTTCTGAACACTTTTGGACATGAGGAAACTATGGGTTTACCATTGATGCTGGTGTGCTCTGGCTAATGTCTCAGACAATTTCAGCAAATTTCGAAACCTTGCTTTGTTTTATATATGCTCTTGATTTGGTAAAGTGGGTTCGCTTTATATTGGGAATTGTCGGTCATTCTCTTCCCATTACTCATGTGATTCTGACATTGTAACCTGACCTCAACCCCTTGTATTTCAGCAAGAAAACTTACAAGGTTTTAAGTATTTAAAGCTTTGGACTCTGGAGATTGAGTTGTTAGGGCCAACTTTTACTCTTCATTTTTTAGGTCATGTAAATTGTGCTCTTTAGGTCATGAAAGAATGGCATGATCACTTCATCTTTCCCTCAAGAAATACAGCACCTTGATGGCTCTTTCCTAATCCTATACAAACAGGGCTTTGCCACGTCTTATGGTTTCCTTTTTTGCTAGAACAGTTCTTGTTGGTTGTCATGGATAACAAATCCATACAAAACTTCAATTATAACTTTCAAATTCACATGATCCAAAATCTTCATCCTTATGACATAGGTCCTACCTTGATATGAATCAAAGTTTTATGCGGTTGCTTAACATTAGGCTTCTTGGTTGCTCACACTTCTCCATAATTCAAATATGAAATGTTTAGGGTTTCATATGAACAGTGCTTTCCATTTATTTATTTAGGGTTCAATCTTGTTGCAAACATTCTTAATGGCTATACTCCCATGCAAAATAGTAACTACAAGTATTTTACTCAAAGCACCAACAATGTAACAACAATGATAAATAGAAGTCAATTCATTTCGACAAAATACATGAAAACTTATAACAAAGAGATGGTTTCAAAAATGTTGAGAAAGATTTTTGAAAAAAGATTTGCTTCACGGAGAGCTTTATGAAAGCTTCATTGCCAAAAGCTATAAATACTTGTACTAGTGTAACCCATTCCTTTCAATTTAGTTTAAACGTGTGATGTGGCAACATAGCCTTGCTCATCTTGTTTTATGATTTAAGTTTTTTTCATAGTAAGGACCAAAATCCCAAGTGGATTGTGTGCCTACTTTGTGTCCTCATTCGTTGTCATGTCACGTTTTCATGTTACATGGTTGGAATTATGTTTAAGCCTATTTGTGGCCTTGTATTTATTCTAGTTTTTGTGCTCTTAATAGTTTCATGTCTATGGCAATTATTATCCTCAAGCTCTTTACATTAACTATTGTCAAAACTAAAGAGGTCCCAAGAGTTATTATATATGATGTGCATTGCCTTATGGCATCGTTTCAAACGTAGTGGCTATATTTACCAAAGATATTTCCTTATGTATAGCACTATAATCTCTTAGGATTGCCTAATCTTTTAGTATAGATTCACAATTCAAAACATAGCAAAAAGGAACAACACAAAGTAGCAAGAAGCTTCAAATTTGAAATCAAACAAATTTTAAAATCACAACAACACCCAAAAGTTCTTATTCCCTTTCTTCATCGAACAAAAAATTGACAAATGGTAATGTGCACTCAAGCTTTAAAGTGTCTACCACCTTCAACTTTCATACATTACCCTCAAACCCTTTTTGTTTAGAATCTTGACAAATCAACCCTCATCGTCCACTTTCCAATCACAATTGTGCCACATTCAATATCGTCATTGCTAGTTGCACATTGCACGCAACACCAACTACAAGAATGTCAGTCTACAATAATAATATAGGTGTGTTGTATACACAAAGCTTACCATAACCATGTGTGCAAACATGTTGATGTTCATAACCTAATTATCATGGTGATGTACAAACCCAAGTGTGAAAAGTGCAAACTATATGTAAAACATGATGATCCACGAGCCAACCCAAATGCATCATCTTGTAGTTTAGTTTAGACACATTTGGTCGGGCCTTATCAAGGTTGGCTCAAATGACATGGACATTACCTTTGTTCTAAAAAATAGTACAATCAAAGCTTGTGGGAACTTCACTAGAAGATGCACAAATCCTTTATTGCAATCACATGGCTTTTTTGTTTACAAATATACAGAGATGTTTAAGGAGAACAGAAGGCACTCAAAAACAAAACAACATATCTTATTCAAAACTTTGATATTTACAATACAATCTTTCATGTTCTCATTATTTGTTTACAATACATTTTGTGGTTAGTATATGTTTTGGGTTATGACCTACAAGCAAAGAATATACAAGTGATGCCCAAATAAATATTAAAAAAAGCAACAACCAAGCTAACTTCAACTTCCCAAAAAATGTAGCTAGTGGGAAAAGGTAAGGAGATGAAACCAACACTAATCAAAGGCCATGTGCTGAGTTGAAACCGGCTCCCACATTGACATTGCAAGCAGAATTTCGTTCTTCCATCCCATAAGGAACCAACAACCATCTTCCCCAATGCCGAAGTGTTTGTTATAGGAGCCCAACATGGACTTAATTGCAGAAACTATAGAAAAATGTAACGGCTTTGGTCTAAAGCCAGCTCGTTGAATACGACGTTGCCATTGCGAATAAGGCTCAATTCGCTCAACTCGCTCTAGACCTTCACACGCAACAATGTTCACAATTTCTCTAGCATACAGATACATCTCCAGAAGTTGCCTTGACTCACAATCCATTGGCATTAATACATCCACCAAATCAAACTTTGCCGAAAAAAACTTGATGGTTCCACGAATGCGAGACATGAAAAAAGGTTCATTGCAGCTTGCATGCGCCATTTCTGTTACAAGAATCTTCATAACACAACAAACCCCAACCCACACAAAAGTGATAAGAAAATGAACATCACCCTAAAGTGTTTCATGCATTGGCTTGCTAGATCCATGGAGATGAAAGCAAAAACCAACATATTTATTCTAGAGAATCACACCTTACAAATGGTTGTCAAAGATTGGAACAACATCAACAAAGATCACATGCAACCCAAAAAATTAGTCAATTGGTGCATGAATTACCTTGGGATTCATGGATCGGATCCTATCAAGTACTATTTTACGAGGGCTTGTTGTCATAATGGACTCATCAAGGAGCTGGCAATTCCTGAAATCGCAATCGACTACTAACACTTCATCATGTCTCAAGCCAAGTTGTGCTGAAGTTACATTTTCCCAATTGTCAACAACAGTTGTGTACTCTACCGGCACTCCCCAAAACTTTGCCATCTCAGATAGCTTGCGACTAAGTTTTTGGATTCTATCTGATGCCTTAGACCCTGGTAGAACTATCCCTGAAATCCAACATAAAATGTTGTCTTGAGAAAACAGATTCAAGAATTACTTTTACAATTATTAACCAATTCCAATGAATCAAGGGATGTGTATTCTAAGTATACCTTGTACACATTGACCACAAGATAGGAATTTGACAAACATAAATACAAAATCTGAGTACCTGTGATTCGAAGGTGGGGTGGCCCGTTTGGTTGCATTGCAAGTTGTTGTATGAGGAATGGCCAATGGATCCCAAAGGCACTGCCATAGGCAACTAAATGCACACGTGTAGCACCTTGGAAAGCATTCAAGATCAACACACTAGAAATGAAGTGGACGATTTGTTTGAATGGAAAAAACTCCATCAGCGATTTGTAGGCTCGTAGCATTGGACCAAATGAAGGCCCAGTGTTGTGAAGTGTAACATATAGCTGTGCACCCATTCCAGACATTTTAGCAACCTGTAGATTCCCACTACAAGTTATTAAGAGATAAGAGTGATTAAAACCTGAGAATGAGAATATGGATTAGTTCCACCTCAAAACACACGACATCAAACTTGCATGATGATTATAGAAGGTGGGTGGCATATTGATTCCTTCTAGTTGAAGGAGTTGAACATATTCAATCTCTGTATCGACTTCTTACCAAGGCATCTGTGACATAGTGAGCCATACGTTGTGCACCACTTCCATATGGTGATGAACATTCACGAAGCTCCACAATTAGTTGACTGGCCGTCCTAACATCATTTTGCCCAATTGCTTCTGCACACCTGAGACATGCAATTGCACAGTGTAAGTCTTGCTTTTCTTTTTAAAAGGTGATTGATGTTCAACCAACACCCAACAAAAGAGGGAAGGTCTACTACTACCACATCAAAAATGCAAAAACATGGAAGCAAATTTGTAAAACAGTAGACAAGGAAATTCAATAAACATCAATTTGGTCCTTCTCAAGGTTCATGAGCAATAAATGAAAGAATTGAATCCTTAACCCACACTCTACAAGCAATACAGTAATGAAACATTGCACAACATTCTTGTCGCAGGAGTAAGTGGTTTTAAAGGGGATGGAAAATTTCAAACTCTAGCAAACTAAGCATATGCCATTCATTATATGAGCTTAATTTTTGTTAAGACTTTAGATGCAAAAACAAAAAAAAACCTAGAACTGTGACAATCAATGGGTCAGTCTTCACCTAATAAGCAAGCAAAGGGTTTTCACCTAGTAAGCAAGCAATTGGTCTTCCCCTAATTATTCGCAAGCAACAGGTCTTCACCTAATAAGCAAGCAATGGGTCTTTACCTAATAAGCAGATCTACAAGCTCATCCTCAGGACCAGTCTCGAATGCAAACTTAAGATCATGTTGGAGCCCTCCCCCAGTACTCCTTCCACGATGACGCATGCTTGCTGCCCCTGCTGCTGCACTCATCATGGTGGTCGTCTCATGAGGTCTGTTGTTGGAAATGGTGGCCACTCGTGCAGTATGCAATGGATCCATGTAGTATGCAGTGTTGGTCATATAAAATTTGTTGTTACTTGTAGTAGACTCAAGAGACAAGCACATTTGTCCAAGTTTTTGAGACAACAGGTCAGTGACCTCACTCAACACACGATCTTCGAAGACTTCTTCTGATAGCCGAGTGAAGTCAAGAGAATCATTACTTGATGACTTCTTGTTGTATTCGTCTGTGGTCGCCACCACCCCCTTTTCCTTGTTCTCAAACATATTGCTTTCAGCATCAAGCGGTGGTAGCACAGGTACTTCGTCGATGAGATCGGCGAAACTCTTCTCCATGGCCTGGTAAGCATTGCTCTCTTGATCCATAAACCATGTGTTGTCAATGTCTTCTTCCATAAGCATATCATCAAGGAAAGTTGTTAGAGATTCTGACTCTGCAAACTCTCCAACACGACCTTGAGTCGTCGATGTTGATGATCCATCAGATAAGGGTGATGATGATCCCTGATGGTTACAGATGTTGGACTCCTTGATGGAGTATGATCGCAGTGTTGGTGCAACAACACCTTTGGGAGTAGGTGAAGAAAACAACGACTTGGATGTGGTTGAAGCTGCTGGATCTGGGTTTGTTTGGTTTGGAGCTTTGCTTGTTTCAGTACCAGAAAAAATGGAAGAAGATGATGGATTCCTATTCCTAGGTACCTTGGGCAACAGTGATTGTAACCATGCCTGCTGTAACTTTGTTGCTAACGGTGTGCATTCACCTACTCCCATGGAACTGCTATCCTTCTTTCGGGATGCCATTGCAACCTGAGAGAATTTGATCAAGGCTTTCTTTCTTCCTTCCCTCTGCTGCTGTCTCCTCCCTTCTAAGAAGCTGTTTGTGATGTTCCCTTCTTTAGTTTAGCTTCAGAATCCAAAAGATTTTACCCTCCCAAAAGATCTAATGTTTGTACATCTTGCAAGCAGCTCAAGTTTCTAGGTTTTCTAGGGCTTCTAGGGTTTCTAAACTCTCTTTTCTTTTCTCTCTCACTCAATCACTAAAAGCCTGCTTCGAACTTGTGGATTTTTGTCAAATACTACAACAAAACCCCCCCGACCCTGCAACTCTTCCAGAAACCCACCTCAGCCACGATGATCTAAGACCCTCACTGACCTAGTTACATCATCATCAAAAAGCAGCAGCAGCTTTCTAGGGTTTCTAGGGTTTCTAAGCTCTCTTTCTTTTCTCTCACTCAATCACGCACAGACCTGCTTTAGTCATCTGGATTTTTGTCAAATAGTACAACAACCCCCTCTTGCAAATCTTTCAAAAACCCACTCAGTCACGATGACCTAAAACCCTCACTGAACTAGTTACATCATCATCATCGTCAAGAAGCAGCAGCTGCTTCCTTCTCAATCAAACAAACGTCCATACCCATCTCTTCCTTCAATCTCCATCAAATCACAAGATTCAAGTTTCCTTTCTCTCCCATATTAGTATATGGGATTTCACTCCAGAACAAGCAAAACCCCTCGCAACAACAGATCGGTCCAAATTCAGCAAGGCAGTCAAGAGGAGGAGCAAGAGGAGGAGCTTGAATCTAACTTCAGCTCGTTGGGGAGGAGAACACATAAAACCCTAACACCCTGGCCCTTCCGGGGACGCCAGGAAGCTTCGTGGGAAAGGGCGGAAAAGTGAGCGAGCGAACGAAAGGGTGACACGACACTGATAGAGTGTCAGTGAGTCAGCCAATGACCAGTAGGAAGAATGAATGAATGTACTTTTTTTTCATTCGTAGCTGTTAACCTCCTCACAGTGCACGAAGGATTTGGATGAAGGGTAACTCTCTCTCTCTCTCTCTCTTTTACGGGGGGATTGTGAATAGAACAGTTAGTTAACCGTAGTTAGATGACGGGTTAGGTCTAGACTCAATGGTCTAGTATTTTCTTTTTTTAAGGGAATTAATTTTTTTGTTTTGTAGCCAAAAGTGGCTATTATCCATAGGAGTATGTAGCGTGGCGATCGTCACTGGAAAGATTTAGCCAAATCTGGCTATAAACCAAACATGAAATGCAAATCTTTTAATCACTCCTTCTATGTTTTGGCTACACAACAAGTGAAAAAGAAGGCCAAGTTATAGAAATCTGGCAGTTTTTAAAACTATTATTTCTCAATTCTGGCGATTGAAAACCTCCAAAATCGCTTTATTTTCTAATTTTTCATTTTTTTTAAATTTTTCTCTTTTTTGGCGAGATTTCGGCAATAAAACAAAATCGACTACTACCAGTCGTCGTCGAGCCCCTTTGTCCTTCGCTCGTGTGCGCGCTCCGACACAAGACAAGTCCGTCGCTGCAGACACCAGCGGACGACGTTGCCTGCACTATCCGCGGTTTCGTCGCAGTAATGCTCTGCATCCGCTTCCTGGCAGCGCCAGATAGCCTGCGGGACGTCACGTACATCACGTAAGCTTCGTCTTCATATGCTAGTTCCGGCTTATTGTTTCCATTTTTCTTGTTATTAGTTCTAATTCTTGTGTTTTTTTTTTTGCAATCAAGTCTCGTCGCGCTTTTTGTCTGCGGAAAATCCCGTAAGTGTTATTATTATTACATCATCTTGGTTCACTTCTGCAGACTTTCCTCTCCCGACTCCCATCCCTTTTTTGACTTGTCTTGAGAAGTGTCATCTTGGCACCGTAGTTTCTGTATGGACTCCATCTTGGAGGAATTCTGTGATTTTCTTTTGGAGCAGACGTTCAGAGATTTCTTCAGAGCCGTGTGTTGATAACAGATTCCTGTTACATATATTCTCATATGTTCCGAAGAGAGTAATGTGTTGTTCTTTCTGAACTTTCTTTCTCAGTAGGTTAACAGATTCCTCAAAAGGATTGCTGTGATTTTTTTTTGGAGCAGACGTTCAGAGGTTTTTTCAGAGCCGTGTGTTGATAACAGATTCCTGTTACATATATTCTCATATGTTCCGATAGAGAGTAATGTGTTGTTCTTTCTGAACCTTCTTTCTCAGTAGGTTAACAGATTCCTCAAAAGGATTGCAGTATTCCTCAAGGGACACAAAGGAATCCAAAATGTACCTATTCAGCCGGTCCATCCGAATCTGTTCATTCTACACAGGATCTACTCTTCCTGTAATTGGAGAGACTATGCAAACGATTCAAAACTATAAACTACAAACCCCTCTTCTCTGGGCTTGGCACTCAAAATGGCCAGCATGTAATATCACCAGCGTGCACACAGTATGATATCTCTCAAGTGCTCCTACCTCTGTGTCCCTAGCTTCTTCTTGTCAGCTGAGTATGGAAAGTAATGTAAGTGGATTTATGTGCGGCTGCCTGAAAACTTGGATATGGTGAATGAGGAAATAGTGCTTTTCCAAAGCAGATAAGTATATTCCTCGAGTCATATGTTGTCTCCTGTATATCAGAAAATTATATATGTTTGTTAATCTCCACCGGACATGGTTTGTCCTTGTGTCAATGAAACTTGGTTCTGTGAGAATTAATGGACCGTTGGATGTGGAAGCTCATTGCATGTCTAGGCCTGTCACATGTCTCATGTCAGTGAGTTTTTTCTAGGGCACAACTGCAATATCAAGAAGCAGGGTTTCATATCTGCTGACATGCACCCTGTCCTTTTGTTTTCAGGAATTTTGCTGCATTGGAAATCAGGCACATTTCTAGAAGAAAAATGGTATGTAACAATAACATATATGGAGAAGAAGTAGAGAGTCAAAAGCTATACACCCCTTGATCTGTGGAAAAAAATGCATGAAACTTTTCAAATTGGCCCTAAGTTATGCCACTTCTGAAAAAACACATTTCCAGTGTACTTTGGAGACCTTGAATGTATCAGTATCCTCTTGAAACATCTACTCCTGAATGTTTTGAGTGTTTTGGTTGCAGATCAGAGTAGGGAATCCAGTACTTCAGCATCTCTCAGGTGCTTGCCGCCTGCCCCATCCGGAAAAAAGGTCAAGACAGGAGGAGATGATACCTTCTTCATCTGTCACAGTGAAAAAATTGTTGGAATGGCTGATGGGGTTGGAGGCTGACAGATGTTGGAGTTGAAGCTGGCAAGTATGCAAGGGAGCTCATGTCACACAATCAATGATTACTATTTGCCAGAAGCCACAAGGTTATGTTGATCTAGCACACATTATGTTATGTGCACACTCAAGAACGAAATACCAAAGTTCATCCTGTTTATGTATTCTTGCACTCTGATTATGTATCTAGCTGCAAATCTTCCTCTAATTTTCACCTACCATGTTCTGTGATCAATAGTCTACATACTGGGCAGTGGGCACAAGGTTACGCCGGAAATTCTGAACAGAGGCGATGTAATTGTTGCACAGATGGCATGTTTGACAACACGCATAATAATGAATTGACAGAAGTAGTTGTCCATTCAACACAGGCAGGTCATGAGTCATGACCCTCTTGGTCTGCAGCCCAAAAGATTGTGGCCCTAGCAAGGGAATAAGCTGAAGACAGGAATTGGCAAACCCACTTCTCCACAGCAGTGACACAAGTGGCTGGTTTCAGGTTCTATCTATCCATGAAGAAACAGAGCCATTTTGTCGTGCTTGTTGAAAACTTGGTGTTTTCTATTGATTTATTTCTTCCAAGTCAATTCCTAAGACAACAGGCAAATGGAATTTGACATTTCAGTTTTTGTGTCAAAGAAAGATCAAATTGTAAAAGCACCACCACTAAAAGCTTAAGCTAAGCTGAAGTTGCTAAGGCCACATGATGACAGTGCACAGATCTGCTGCAGATATTGTGGTTGAAACTTTGACACCTGTGAAGGCGAGGAGAAATGATCTTTACATTACCATGATGAAAACTCAAAAGCTACAAAGTGAGAATTCTCAGGTACTCAAAACATGATTCGCATATAGGTACTCATTCCATTCACTCCAACCCCGTGGCATTTCATTCAGAGGGGGTGTGCGAAAATTGGATAAGAGTTTCAAAAATCTTGACAGAACTTGAACCCCCCAAAATAAAATTCCAGTCTTTTGTTCCGCAGAAACAATCTAGCATATTCAACCTGCGCCTGCTCCTAGATAAATTTGGTTCGTGTGCAGCAAATGACTTCCTCCTGCACTAGGGGCTAGGATTGATTCAGAAATGTTATCACCAACACAAAATCTTTCATCCACCTCTCAACGTACTTGTGTACTTTATCATAGCAAAGCTGCACACCCCCAAAACACAGACACACACACACAACACATTCATGAATCTTCAGAAACGAAAAAAAAACACTGTGGGTGGTAAATCTGGATCAGCTTCTAACTCTGTTGAGAGACAGTACCTACCCCTGAAGAACTAGGCAGGTAACTAACTACTCACCAGCTTTGTGTACATTTTCTGCATCTTGGAACCAGGGATGCTGCACCATTAGTTAATAACAACATTATGCCACCAGACCAAAAAGATTGCACAAATATTTTTCAATAAGAGTGTTGCAAATTATTATTGTGTGTGAAGGAAGTCTGACCTCCCAAGAGTGCGCTGCCAGAACCATACAAAGATGAGGAGGGGTCAATCAGGGCTGAAGACGATGATGGCATGCCACCTCCTCGGCTGTTCCCACCACCGAGCTGCAGTTCACCCAGCGCTGATGGTGATGGTGCAGCAGCAGCAGCTTGGCCATTGTCCACACCTTGATCGTATAACACACCTTTGAAGATATGGCCCCCGATTTTTACAGTTGCCTGGTATGCAAACTCATTCTCGCTGTCTTCCACACCCATTAATCTCACGCATTTGAAAAGCGCCTGCGCTCTAACTTCAGGAGGGAGCCCACCCTTTGACGATGACACTGGTGGTGATTTTGTAACAATGGATGTACATACTGTCAGGGCATTAACAAACCAAAGTTCTAAACCCCTAAACCCTAATTCATGACACAATGGGGAGAGAGAAAGAGAGGTGGAGATGAGGGAAGAAAGGCATATACATACTTGTTTGAGAGGGATGAGTTGCAGTGAGATGAGCAGAGTTATTGAGATCAGAGGCTCCTCCTCCTCCTCCTCCTCCTCCTCCTCCTCCTTGGAGTGATATTGCAGATGTGGTAGTGAGAGAATTCGTAGCATTGGCAACTAATGCTGTTGCTATTGTTGTTGTTCGGGCATGCTTTGACTTGCCAGGGCGATGAAGAAGAAGCCCCCCTGAGGAGGTGGCAGAAGCTTCAGCTGCCTGTCGTTCACGCCGTTTTGCAGCAGGAACCCAAGTGCTTTTCAAATGGGTGCTACATTCAAACCCTCGACTCTTACAACACGTTCGACATCGTTGGTATGAACAATCCTTCTTTGCTTGGTTTCCACATTCTTGACATGCTGATGATCCTGTTGTTGTTGTTATTGTTGGTCCTGTTGTTACAGTACCTGCTGCTGCTGGTACCACTACCAGTTGCTGCTGCTGCAACCCAGTCTCCTTTGCCTTTCCACCTCCTGCTCCCCACAGCTCTTCAGCAGATGGTTCTTGATTTCCCCCTGCACCCATCCCACCACCACACAAAGCAAAGAGAAAAATCAGACCTGGAATCAAAGACTCTGTGAAAGAATTCTCTTCTTGTGAAAGAATCCCAAAATGCCTGTCATCCTAACAACAACAAAAATGAGAATTCCAAACCTAAAGCTCCTAAGAGCAGCAAGCCTCTCATTCGAAATCAATCAACCAATAGATCAAAGGTTGATGAACTTTCACAATTCACAAAATTACAAAAGAATTCTTTTTCCATTCCAAAGTTCCTACAAGCCAGCCAGCCAGCCTCTCAATCAATCAATCAATCAAGGTCGAGGAGCTTTCACAATTTGCAAAAACCCAGGAATACATATAAAATCCCAGGGGTATACACATACATACACAGTCTGCAGGAGAAAGAAGCAAGCAAGAACAAGGGAGTGAGTTCTTCCTCCATGCCATAGATACATACCATGGAGGTGTAGATGGTTGTCAACAGAAGGAACCCCATGTGTGTTGGGGTGGTTGTGTTGTTGTTGTTGTTGCAAGCTCTGTACAACATTCATGCCCTGTGCTACTGCTGCTGCTTCCTCCCTCGCACCTGCTGCTGCCAGGGCCCAGTTTTGACCTGACGCCTGGTTGCTGTTGTAGTTGTTGTTGTTGTTGTTGTTGTGGTGGTGGTGGTGGTGATGGTGGTGGTCTGCAGTTCTCTTTCCCACACTACCGCTATTGCTACTCGCTTCCTCGTCGTCCTCCTCGTCGTCTGCAAAATTGGGTGGAGCTGAAGAAAGACCTGTAGCGTCGTCGGCGGCGGCGGCGGCCCTTTGTTGGACCTCTCTCTTCAAGCTGGATTCGTAGCCTTGAACTCCATGCAACAATGCTCTATGCTGCTGCTGCTGCTGCTGGTGGACTACATGAGCAACAGCAGCATGGGCTCCTCCTCCTCCTCCTCCTCCGCTGTGAGCGCCTCCATAATCCTCCTCACCTCGGTTGCTCAGAATGGTTTGGTAGACATCGCGGTGGTGGGTGGCGCCATAGACGACGGGAGGAGGTCGGCCCCAGGGGATGATGGGGTGGTGCTGCTGGTGCTGGTGGTTTGTGAGAACAACATTGGGAGGGAGGCTGCGCGCGGCGTACGCGTAACCCAGCGACAGATCCCCGTCCTTCAACGATGAAGAAGAAGAAGGATCGTCTCCTCCTCCACCTCCTCTTCCTCCTCCTCCTCCTCCCCCCCCGTCCGTCACTCCCACCCGCGCCACAATGCCTCTCCTCGATGTCTCCACCCTTCCCCTCTCCCCGTCCCCGCAATCCACTTGCACAAAAATTCTCTTCTCCTCCTCCTCCTCCTCCTCCTCTTCTCCTACAATCAAAGACGAGGATTTTCTTCACTCACACTGCAGTTCGCCTCCTCTTTTTTCTCTACAAGGGAGAGAAGAAAAATCTCCTCCCCCTCACCCCTCCTTCTCCTTCACTATCCGTCTGCCGCTCTCTCTCTCTCTCTCTCTCCCTCTCTCTGCCTTCGCCTTCCTCTCGCTCCCGTCAAACCTGCTAAAGCTTCGAAAAAACTCACAATTCAACAGGAGCTGGACACAAAGCTTCACATCTACAACCCACTCCTGCGAATTTCGCACACAATACAACAGCAGCAGCAACCGCGGTGGACTACTTTCTTCTCCCACTCACCACCACCCTCCCAACTCAGCTCACCCCGAATGCAGCAAACACAGGGAGCTCCCAAATCCCGTCTCTCATCACTAGGAAACAAGGAACAGTTCTACGTTTCCTAGAGACAAACTACAAAAGCAGCTGGCACGGAATCGAGCAAGAGCTCGAAAGCTCGAGCAAGCAAGCAAGCAAGACGCTGGCCACTGCTACCGCTGCTCCTCTCTCTCTCTCTCTCTCTCTCTCTTTCTCTCTCTGCAACAAAGCAAGTGCGCGATCTCTACTCGGAGCATAAGAGACGGCGGGGGTGGACCGTGGAAGACGACCGCGCAGGCAGGCAGGCAGGCAGGCACGTAACCGCGCGGTCACAGTTTCTGGTTTTTGTTTTTGTTTTCTTTCTTTTGGCCCAAAAACCCCTTTTTTTCTTTTTTCTTTTTTTCTTTTTTTCCCTTAATAAAGGAAAGCAAAACCAAGCACCGTATGAATAAATACATACTAACTAGGGCATGGTGAAATTTTTTGAAATTTTCTTTTTAAAATTAATAAAAATTGGTGTTGGTGGGTGAGGCTCACTTGCTTGCTTGCTCGGTCGGAAGTAATTTTTGTTTGTTCGGTTTGTTTTGTTTTGTTTTTGGTGGGGGACGAGGGAGGTGGGGGGGAGGGGGGAGGATGGTGGTGGTGGTGGGGGCTTCCGAAACTTTTTT
>Ga0209208_10004414_pt1 | contig 19931 bp, 17 predicted proteins | sample S1TSphfallax_3_FD_187694 | JGI IMG/M metagenome (GOLD analysis project Ga0209208, IMG submission 187694) | Host-associated microbial communities from peat moss isolated from Minnesota, USA - S1T2_Fd - Sphagnum fallax MG (SPAdes) (version 2) | ecosystem: Host-associated > Plants > Peat moss >...
TACGGGGCAGGTCCCCCCTCAAATAAAGAGAAATGGTTTTGTGTGGTCGGGGAGGGATGATTTATTCCTCCCCAAGGGTGTCTGGTGTGGTTTTAGTCATTGTGCTCTTTTCTAACACATCTGGTGGTCCTGTCCCCAAGGTTGTCTTGCAAGCTCTCAGCATGAACGTTCATGAGTTCTGGCAAAATTTCTGACAACATAGTATCTTAAGAACCCAACGATGATGATGATGTTCCTGAAGACAGATTCACACAGTGGTGCCTGGAGGTTCCAACAACAGATGAGATGCCTCTCTTGTGTTTCTTCTTACCAAATCATAGTCTTCATTGCGCTACTATATGGGCAATCAGGAATAACATGCATCCCAGCATACAACCGTTGAACCCAGCGGCAACAATTTTGCTTGCATGAGGCATTTGGCTATCACCGTCTGGTAAAAAGTTCTGCTAAAAGCGCTAAAAAGAAGTCCATTTTGTACTGCATGTTGACTCCTTTTGTTTCTGGTCAAACTGACTGGTTGATGGAGCTGTGCCTCAAGACTCATGCCTTGATCTGCAAAGAAGTCATCTGTGACATGCTGTGAGGTATTCATCTGCAGCTTTTTGCTTTCAGCATTCATTTTTTCTGCCCAGTACTTACTTTCAAACCATGCAGTGGTTATGGGTCTCTACAGTTTTGGGGTCTAGCAATCTGAGAAGTTTGTTTCCTCCTTGCCAAGTAATTTTTTTCAACTTTCTGCATACCATTGGACGAGCTAATACCTACTGCATGCAGCACTTCAAACAATGCTACATTTTTTTTGAAAAAAATTCCCACACAGCAGACATTCTTTGGATAAGATATGTGGGCATGCAAACATATCTAGGTGACCTCTCAGTTAGGCCTACTGTTTGTATGCACACCAATTTCTTGCTTTAGCAGGATCTACAACTCCATGTGACCTCTTGGAGGGTAATGATATACCTTTTCTTGCCTTGTGTATAATTCTCACCCTGTTTTCTTTCCATTAGGCTCACATATAGTTGAGAAATTGAGATGTCAAATATTCAAAAGTCCATATGCAAGCAAGTGTTTTCTGTTTTACATTTAAGTCACCTTAGTGGGGATCATTGCTGCCAATGTCTTTTGTGCCAATTTGGATGAAACAATTGGTATATATTGAATAAGTATTAGTATATGCACAAATGGCAGCTTTGTCAGAAAACTGAAGTTCCAAGGGGAATTTTGTCAGTAGTTTGGAGGTTAAATCTGTAGTTCAGGGGTTTGTAGTGGAAGATGTTTTGGTGGTGGTCTTTACTGTTTATCTAAAAGCATGTAGATATCTTGGAAGTACATCTGGAGCTTGCTGTGGAGTACATGGTCATCAAAATGAGATCAAGGTACAAATTCAACTGAATATTCAATTTTTTTTCTTGTCAAGTGAATGCATTTTGGTTAATTATAGTCATGCAAAATGTAGGTGGTGATCTACAAATGCTGTGACTCTGGGAAGGCATTTATTGGATCAGGTTGATTGCTAATGCAGGTCTGTTTTTTCTGGACCTGGAAGACAATTTGGGATGAAGTCACAAGTGAAGATGACAACTTTTCTGGTACAATTCACTTGACTGGTAGGTGTTTTTATGAGTCAATTATACATGTGTTTGGCACTTGAAAAAATGCAGAAGAAAGTTAGTCTGTAGTGCATGTAATACTGAATCCAGAGTTTCGGTTGAGCTAATGAGTTCACTCTCTTAATTTTGGTGTGCAGGTGTTGCAGCTGTGCTGATCTGGCCTCTCTCTGCTGTATGGTTTACTAGCTGCTGTGTATCTTGTGTGCGGTTTAAATGTTTGGTGCTCTTGGTGCTCTGCTTAAAGAAGGTGGGCAGATATACTTTTGATCGAGTTTTGGTAATGTCTTTTAATTGGTTCATTGACTTACTAGCAGGCTTTTTAAAACCCTCTTACTGGCTTAAGATGAGACTCCTTGGACATTTGAAGCAATTGCTACAGAACAATGTGGGAATGGCGAATCAATCTCCAGAAGATTCATGTGAGGAAAACATCATCATGCGACAATAGAATCTGAGCAGGTATTTCTAAAGCTCGGTAAACAACACACTTACATAAGCTGACTAATGCCAAAATCAATTCAGCTCAACGTAGCAGTAAGAGGTGTTTTGTATCTGTTTCAGACAAGTGCACTTTTTCTTGGCTTGCATCTAAGGCTCTGCACTCCTAGAAATGAAGTTCAATTGTGCTTCTTCATCTGCATGATTATCAAGGAAAAAATTGCAGATTGTATATGAATCTGTTGTCTCTATAGCTCCAATATATATCTGACCAACAGAATTGGATGAATTGAAATATGACAAAAGTTTTCAATGAAACACTGAAACCATGTGTTGTACTTGTTGTATATCCAAGACTGCTTCTTCAGCTCCTTTACTGCCAAATACTGCTGACATGTCCCCTGCAAGCAAAGATGTACTTGTAAGGAAAATTGGAACAATCCAAATGCATTTTATGAGTATTGAGAAATCTACATACTCATGAATGAAGGTAGCCAGGACCAGGTGGAAACCCTTTCATGGTAGGCTCAAAAACAACAACTCTTTGGATAAGGGGACAAAGGAATAGGTAAGTAGAAAAATCCAGAAGGGAAGAAATACTTTGAAATGAACTAAAAAAACTAAGCAGTATGAAAAGTCATGACAGGATAGAGTTGCAGGACTATCTAGAATGGTTGCTTGCTGGATAGAGTTCCATAGACAGGGCTCTAGTAGGCATCTTCTTACCAACTCTGCCTGCTGCCCTTGAAGGGTGCTTGCAGTTTGTGGTCTCCATTGCCCACCATCAAGAACTTGGAAAAAAATTCCAAAAGATTTCCCAAATCAAAAAACCCAAATGCTTATGAGGTTGGTGAATGTATCCCAGAGGTGTCAAATGGTTGTGATCAACGCTACTTGTTACAAAACCATGCCTATGACTGATGTTTTTGGCACTTTTTTGCCAAATATTTATTTAATTTTGAAGAAAAAGGTTTGGCAATTTGAAATCTCATTTTCAAGAATTTCAAGAGTTGATGAATAAATATGCAAAAGAGTTGTGCATTTGCAATAGTAACCTGATGGTTTTCAATTTTCAACAATTTTGACAAATATCAATAAAATTTTCTGTTTTTTCTCAGCTAGACCTTTTGCGAACTATTTTTGTGCTAAGCATCAATTGTAAGTATGGTATATCTCCAAACAACAGAAATTTGAAGAGGGCAAAAGGGAGTGAGGTGTTTTGCCATGTTATTGAACCAATCTCATGACTCTCCTTTTTAGCTCTTTCCCTTGAATCCTGCAACCATAATTTAATGCCAACTGCTGACGTTGTGAACTACTAAGATGATTTTATGATATGGTTTTCATGCAATTGGCTACATTACAAAATCGACCCAAAACATTATTTGTGCACATAGTTGTTATTGCAAGTGTTTTGTACTTGTGTTATTGCAGTACACAGAAGTACAAATGTACTGCCTGCTTCTTTTTCCTCCTTGTCTGCCCTTGACCTGATCCATATTTTTCTCAAAAGAGATGGATGATGCCCAGACACACTTTGAAAACCCATAGTATGGATGAATCGGGCTTGTACTGTTCTCTAAAGTGTCCAATTTCAAGCCCGAAACAAGCATACCAGTGTTGGGCAGTTGTTTTTAATTTTGAAAAACCACCAATTCCAGTTCTCCAAATATTTCAAAATCAAAGAATCACTGATTCAGTTCTTTGAAAAAAAAAATCCAGAATCAAAGAACTACTGGTTCCAGTCATTTCAAAAAACCTCAAAGAACCAAATGATTTTCATTAAAAAAAATCCAGCAAGGAACTTGATGCGTCTTCGACCAATTTTTTTGACCCTTTTTTTTCTTAGAACCACAGTTATACACCAAAACTGGTCTTCGACCTCAGCATTATGCGCTTGATTACTTAGAAAAGTAAAATAGCAGCTTGAAGATCAAATAAATTGATTGAAAATATATTTTAAAAAATATTTATTCGTTTTATTAACTTCGTAAATGCAGGCTTTGAGCGTTATAGAACGAATTATATATATATATTATTTATTTATTTATTTTTCACCTAAGGAATTGGCAGGTAAGTGGATATATATTTTATTGATAACCTAGGGGTATCTTTCCCTCATTCTAAGAACCTCCCAACACTCGTGAATAAAGTGCATACCTAACAGGACCCAAAGTGTGTGCACGGGCAGCAGCATCAAGATGTGTCCGGGCACCACCAGACACATCTTGGTTGGGCAAAAGGGCAGTCAGGGGAAGAAAAAAAGAAGAAGCCGGCAGTACTTTTGTACTGCAGGCTTGCAATAACAACCACGTGTACATATTTAGCTGAACTGGCAATAATCTATAATACGGTTTAGCCGAATTTAGCTACAAATAGGATATGAAAATTAAAAAAGTTTAAGATTGGAAGTCATATTTCTGGCTATACGATAGAACACAATAGAGAATTATGGCGATAATTCAAAAAAAGTATAGAAATGCGGCGACTAGAAAACCCCCAAAAATACATTTTTTAGCCATTTGGAAATTTCATTTTAGCCAAATCCCTAAATTTAGCCTCAACAAAAAAGAGGGGCGGGGATGTGTCTCGCCGGTCACCGAGTTCATAGTTTGCACTAGAAAGAAAGAGAGTGGGGGGAAGAAGTAGGTGTCAAGCATTAGGGTTTCGAGGAGGAGGGTGGGACTGCGTAAGTTGCAGTGATCAGGTGTGAGAGAGAGCACAATTGAGAGAAGGACAAGAACAAGAACAAGGGAGAGAGAGGGAGGGGAAGAATCAATCGTCAGCAACCATGATGCACATGACATTTTATTGGGGGAAGTCAGTGACTGTGCTTTTTGATCAATGGGCCGTGAAGACATGGCAAGGTTACATTCTGACGTTAATTGTGTTGTTTGTTTTCTCCGTGTTCCATGAATGGCTTGCCGTGCAGCGATCTCTCTTCCTGACAACAAGCTCTGCAGGGAAGACTTCAGCAGTTCCTTCAGCAGCAGTATCTGATGACACTCCAGAGGCGCCTTTGTTGGGTGGGGTTGTGGTGCAAGGGTCGCGGATAGGGATCAACAAGTCCTTGGAGTCTTTACTGTTCGGCATCAAGGTAGGACTGGGCTATTTGCTCATGCTCGCCGTCATGTCCTATAATGGTGGGGTTTTCCTGAGCATCGTTGCGGGATTGGCAGTAGGCTATTTCTTTTTTCGGAGTGGCAACGAAGCTCCTTCCTTCCATGATCCTTGCTGCTCCTCTTGAGCCTCCGTGTTGGTGATTTGCTCCCTCCCTTCGCCCTCTTTCTCTCCTCCAAGTAATAACAATAACACTTTCATAGCAGCAACTATGCAGAAGGCACTTTGTCTTTGGAGATGGACAAAGTAGAACAAATTGTTTCCATGTTTTCTGTTGTGATCATCAGTGGAATCTGGGATCCATGCTGCAGACCAGATTGTATAATGCTTGTTTATATGTACTAGTCCAAGACCAGACAGGTCTAGCATCAGGTTCTTGACATGAGCAGTGATGTCCTGGATGTCAGGTTTACTTTCTGACATCATTGATGTTATGGGCATGCTGTAGTTTGCTGAAGCTTGTCAGGAGTGTTGGGGTTCATCTTTGCTTCAGCAAATTACTAGGGCTTAAGATCAGAGAATTCTGGCATCAAGATCTGGTCATGAGCAGTGATGTTCTGGATGGATGTTGGGTTTACATTCTTATTATATTGAGCAGTATCATTTGTGTTCTTGCATACATCTGTTTGCTGAAGCTTGTCAGGAGTGTTGGGTTCATCTTTTTGTCAGCACATACAACTGAAACCTTTCTCTCTCTCTCTCAATTGCTGATTTTGTAATACACAATATGAATCAGGTTAGTAGAAGAATCAAGCACAATAGCCATCTCCAACCATTGATCTGTGTGTTGCAAATGTACATTTGGAGCTTTGAATCATTTCATCAGTACTGTATTGTTCAGCCAATACTGATTGCAGCTGTCCCTTGCAAGCTTGAATGAGGGTACTATTAACCTCTTTTTTTCTTAGCTATATCTCTTGAATGCTAGTCAACCTCATGATTGAGCCCTCCCATTGTTTCCAAAAATGAATGTGAGAACTCAAGACAGATCTTGTATAATCAACAACAATCAAATTTGATTTTCTAGAATAATACTTGATCAGTAAACTCCAATGCTGCTAGTCTTGGAATGGGTAGGCAGCCTCCTTTACATGAAGGAACCCCAAAATCCATATCATGTTGAAGCTTGCTTAGTCATCAATAAGTCATCATTGTCCACAATGTGATGGAGGTTAGATTGACCAATGAAGGTGCTCTACCTGATGACTGATTACAACAGCAGTATTCAACCACTAACAGCACATGAAAGCTGGTATGTGCTAGCAAGATGCTGATTGCAGTCCAAAAATCAGACCAAGATCCTGTGTTTCCACAATAGACAAACACTCTTTTCTGGGTGTTGCACAAATCTACCAGATGCTTGCAACCTCTTTAAGTTAACCAGCAGGTTGCTCAATCCAACTCAAAATCTTCAAGGCATGCAAGCACCTCATTTTTCTGCACATGAACATTGTCCAAACAAAAGATGCTCATTAAGTGTAATCTTGTTAAAAACATTTTAGCAGCGGCTTTTACTATGTAATAATCATTGCTCTTGCCAGACTTCCAAAGCAAGTTTGAAGCAACATTCCCATTGAAAAACTCAGCAGCAGGAAGGATAATGAGATGTACCATGAACAAAGGAAAAGTTCTACCAGGGTCATTGTATCTCGCAAGTACAATTCCTCCTTTTTGTCTCAGTCCATCTTTTGCCAGTCCTTCTGTAAGTATCTTTGCCTTTTCTTGCACAAGGTCCTCTGTTGGCTTGCCATTGAACCTGATGGCAGCAACAGCCCTCCTTTCCACTTGTTGTACCTTTACTTGCTCTGACAAAGGAACAGGCAATCTGTAACACCACCATATCCTCCTCAATCAGCAGGAAAGACATAAATTCTGCCTTGGACTACTACCTTTCATATTGAGAGTAGCCAGCATTGAAAGCTGTTGGAATCACAAAATCATAGCTGTAAATAGGCATCCAAAACCTGATTTTACAGAGCTTTTGAAACAAACGACATTCTAACTGAAACTACAATGCAACCCTGTGCAGCAATTAAACTGGTTAAAGAGTGCAACTTGTGAGCTTTTTAGACCTACTCTGATAGGGAGCTCTGTAGAGGTAGAACAATTTGAATCTTGACTCCAGACGATGAAACCTGATCTATCTGTTCTGTAAACACAGGCGTAGTCATCTTCATCTTTTCCTCCTTGTCATTCTTACCAAATATGTACCTGCCACATGTTGTACAGCAAATTTAAGTAACTGAAGGGGTGCAGGAAGTCAAAAGGCATCAACTACAGGACATTATTTCTCATGACAAAGTTAGGGGATCAAACTTGTCCACCAGTTTACAGTTTGGAAATCATGGGAGCAAGTTGAAAAAAGGACACTATCTTCAAAAAAAAGTGTTACCCAGCAACTGCATTGAATCCCTTTGAACCTGATAAAGAATCACCCTCAGTTTCCACAACTATGAAAGGTTCATACTCGCGCACCTGCATTATGGCCATGAGCAAAATGGCCTGAGTGCAATTTTGAAGAGTGAAAAAGTAGCCAGATTATTGAAGCATGCAATGGTTAAATGCAATTGTAGTGCTCAGGTTATTGAGCCAATCCAAGGCACTTGAAGAAGCTTTCACCATGGGTAGAATCTCTGACTATGGTGCACTTGTAATGACAAGGAGCTGACCTGATATACAGCAGTTCGCTTCAAAACCCTGTACTTTGGTGTCTCCAAATCTGGTGTCTTGAAGTATTGCATCTGTCAAAGCAAAACCCTCTTTCAAGGAGTGAGGATGCCTTGCAGTTTCAAGGAAAGGAAAACAAAAGAAATCCACCATTTGGACAAATTGGTGTTAGTCAATCCACATTTCCAATCAAGGATTCAGGGTCCCTGGCATGAGATGTAGCTAAATAACATGCTGAAAGATGAAACTCTCACAATGTGTCTTAAGTGTCTGCTAGTAGGCCATTGCAGATTTGCTGACAAGAAGTGTGCAGTCAATTACATTGAAAGGAGACATTGATTGAGTCATACATCAGTGGAGATTAGAAGATCCAACCTGCCTAATTATATCCATTGCACCTTCAAATGAGAAATACTCATTGTCTTTGATTGAATCCCAGCGGTCCTGAATTCCATGTCCATACACAACACACAGGATGAGTATTTCAGCAGCATAAAGACTCACAATATGCAGTCACAACTTATTCCTTTGAATCCTCGATCCATGCAGAAACAAAAACCCATGTCAATGTACATTTTAACTTTTCTTGTAGAAAAACACACACAATGTTATGCATATATTTTAGCTGTTGGGATTTGCAAAACCTTACAATGTGAGCACAGAATTTTCCAGTTTCAGGATTGATGCGCATGATAGACACCCCCGTGAATATCAGCTTGGGCTGCCACAGAACTATCCAAAAATTCATTGTCATTGTCCATCTTGTGGTAATTTCATAAGGTCCTGTCTGCCAAAACAGTCAACCACAACACTCCAGAATGAACACAGGACAGTGATTTTAGGGCAAATGCAGTTGCCCAAAATGGAGATGGGAGACTCCTTGAGAACACTCCATGGCCCACTCCCTTCTGTTTACAATTTGTTTGGGTGTACCTGACCCCCAATTGTAGATTGCAGACAATTCTGCCTAACATCATTTGCCATGCATGAATCTAGCAGAAATTTGAAGCCTCTTGCAAAAGATTGCCACAAGAATAAAATCTCTCATCATCCTTAGGGTGCTGCTAGAAAGAGGTGGAAAGAGAGTTGTGACCTGTTTGACAGTATGGAGCTCAAAAATGGGATGGAAAAGGAGTCGCAACATCTGAATGTTGAAAAGATAGCCTTCCAAAGAGTCATAGTTGGTGATAGGGTCCCGGAACTCGACCTTAGGATCATACATGCTTTTGTCAATCCCTTGCTCGTCAAACAAATGTATCAAATCCCGCCTCAGAAAAGCCTTCCTCTCTTCTATCAAAACCTCAGGAGGCAGAGTCTTGTTCTCGCCTCCTTTTTCCAAAATAGTTGCCGCTCTTTGCGATGGTGATGATGATGCCCGGCATGTTGTTGTTGATGTTATTGTCTTCTCCCTCTTCAAGTACTCCATATCATCTGGATACCGAAAAATCCCTACCGAGGTACTATGCTGCAAAACAGCATTTCCCCTGGACCTCAACTTCTTCAAACTGGAATACAATTTCTCGTTATTACAGAACCTGGAAGACAGCCAAGACACGGAAGATTTCTGGATGTGGTGGGAGGAGGAGGAGGAGGGGAAGGAGGAAGAGACTGATGATGATGGTAGAAAAGTTGTTAACGTGCTACTGCAAGAAGCCAGAAGACTGGCCATGACCGATGCTAACAAGAAAATTTGCGTGCAGGTGCAGTGTATTACATAAGAAGAAGGGTTTGGAAGGTGAAGAAGAAGACGCAGGGCAGCATTCAAGGCTATGGCAGAGAAGGGAAATGGGAAAGCGAAAATGGGAGAGCGAGAAAGGTACGCGTGCATGTGTATGCCTGCACAGAAGACAGCTTTCGCAGAGTGGCGACTGATGGCGAGCAAGCGATGGAGCAAATGCCAAAAAAACACACCATTTCTTTTGCAAAAACAAAAAGGGGCTTTTTTTGGCCTGTTTTGGCAGCAAGGGACCTACTAATTTTATTTATTTTTTGGTCATTTATGTTCAGCAGTTTTTTAACAAAATGTTTTGCCAATTCGACAAATGAGAAACCTAGCTTTGCATGAACATTCACAACTAATTGAACAAAAATTGAAAAAATAATTTACACACATAATATAAAAAGGAGAGAACTAATAAACGCCTTTGCATTGATTGTTCATTAGTGTTTCAACAACAACAAATACATCCTACATCACAAAGGAAGATAACTTTGTTTTCAAGTTTCAATGAATAATTCAAATGTGTTGGCCAAAAATCTCAAAGTTCAAATGTTGAACTCCAATATTTAAATTTGGTATCCATTGCATCTAGATGTTTTCATGATTACATCCAAACAATGATTTGAAAGCACAAAAGTTTTCGGCAATAAACTTTAAAATATTATCATAAAACATGTTATGGACATCACCTTGACAAACCTTGATAGTTGCCACAAAGGTCACACACAAATACATTTTGCATTTGGGCAAATTTTCATGAAAACATACACAAATTCTAGCAATGGCAAAATGCAAACAAGTTCAAACAAAATTTCCACGTCGCATAGATGTTCATAGTTTAACTTTGCTTGTCGATTTGAGGAACATGGATAGAGACTTAGATTTGTTTTCTAACACTAGTGCCTTGAAATACATTAACATTGTATGCCCCCAAGCTTATGAATTTCTTGGCAATATGCTTTCATAGCAATCCACCTCCTATCATCAATGTCTTTACAATTACTCTAATTAGGTTTTCACTCCCTAATCCCTCTAACTCATGATTTTTGAATATCAAAAGAAGACTTTGTACCCAATTTTCCAACACGTAGGAATGGATTGAAACTAAGATTGGTTATCAATTGTAGAAACATGGTTTCAACTAAAAGCAACTTACCTTTACTAAGATGCAACCCCCACAATCACCTTAAATGTTTTAATTACCTTTAATTTGAGTTTTTTGCATGTTAGAATGGATACTTGGGAAATTTGCCAATAAGTGGATGTTTTCAAAATCAAGAAAGGTAACACTTTTGGATGTTGGAGTCAAAGAATGGTTTGAAACGGTGGTGCGAATTAAAGGGAAGTAACCAAACATATATGAATGGGGGTTGGAGGTGGCTTTCCCTTCACTACCACATTGAAAAACCCAACATGTGTGCATGTTTGAATTGGTGAATAGATGCAAATAGATGCAAACATGTTTTAAGGTTCAATTTTATCTTCTAGTTGGTTTAAATAAAGCAATTGATGAAAGTCCTAATAAACCAAATATTTAAAGGTTGCAAAAAAAGTTATAGAGTAAATTCTAGTGAAACATTTTACATGTCTAAAACAAAGAATGAGTTCACATTGTAATGCCCCACTTAATAATGGGGGAAAAAAAATCACTCCATACAAAGTTATACATTTTAATGAAAGATGATATGGATATGATGGAATCAAATTCCTTTTTGAACTAGATTGAACACTAAGCTTCCATGGTCGGGGTGTAACTAAAAATGAGAAAATAGGTTTTTAGTGGATTTCAAATGAATATTTTGAATGGAATATGGACAAAATATGTTTTTGGAAGTACTCGTAGAACAAAATTGGATCAAATTTTCAATATGATAAATCTCATGGGAACATTAAATTTTTTTTACTTTAAATCTTATATTTGTTCATTATCCTTTGAATGTTATTTTAATTGAGGACAAAACTTCAATGTTGAATCACTCTTTGACACATACATGTTAATTAAGAATGAACAATGTAAAAAAAATCATGAACTCAAACATTTAAACAAATTTCAAACACATTTTTATCAATTTTATTTTCAAGTACATGTCATATGAAAAAAATACAAAACAAATTACTAATATGAATGCAAACGTGATCAACATAAAAACTTGTTTTGGAAGTTACAAAATTGCAAAAAATGGTATCTTGCATATCCATACATTATTGTGGTTTAATGATGAGTTTCTAAACCCAATATGCAAATATAAGCATTACATGATGATGAAGACATTTTTAAAAACATGATTAATTATTTGAATAGCATCATCGCTCAAGACATTAAACCAATTACAACCCCTACAATTCAATGGCAAATGGTAGTAATGGTCTAAGCACAATCACATATTGTTATTAACACAAAAACTATCATGTTCAAAGATTTCCCATGATGCACAAAAATTCACACAGACTACATCAAAAGTAAACTTAAATATAAATCAAAATCACACAACATGATAATTAAAAACAAAACCATGAAATACATAAATGGAATTTTATTCAAAAAAGTGGAATTATTGGTTCAACATCAATCAAATTAAAACAAAGTGGAATGATTGGTTCAACATTAATCAAATTAAGAAACAAAGTTAAAACAGAAGGTTGTACTTTGAACATGTTGATGTTGATTAAACTAAAAATAATGAAGGGAGTTACCTTTATTTATACTTGTTTGTTTAGACTTAACTCAAGAAGCTTTCATGTTGGTTTTCATATAGTTCACCATCCAACCTTTTTGAACACATTCTTAATTCCACATATGCATGAAAAATGGACAATGATGGATGAACTTCATTTATTATGGATTAAATGTGGATGTTCATGTATGAATTTCATCCATGAATGATGATGTTGGCAACAATTTTCATGAACTAGCATAATTGAATTGTCCAAAGTGGCTTGTGAGGTGTTTAATGAACTATTATGGAATGTCATCTATGACACATCTATGCACCAAAAAACCCCCTAACATAGATATGAATGTCTTCCACGAACTATTTAAAAATTATGTGTGCAAATTAATGAACATATGTAATTGACATGTATGTAATCCAATATATTATAAATTAAATGTTTATGTTTCCTTTGTCTAGGTATGGTTAACCTCAATTCTTGGTCAACATAACTCATTTTGATAATGAAGCTAGGCTCTTGCACATGAAAATGACACAAATAATCCATCTTTACACATTGATATACACACCTAGTAATCTAATGATTTTTTATATATTTAAAAAAACTTGCAATAACTATAAAAAATACTTGAAGTCACTATGAGAAATTGTGTTTGGAGATACCATGCTACCTTGCAACTAGAGTTCAAAAACCATTCAAATACAATTTCTATTGCAATTATGTCTTCCAAAGTGCAACTCTTATGCAACTACACTTTATAAATATGGTGATTTAATAAATAAATTTTCATGTTAAAAAATAAGCTAGTTGTTCAATAGTTGCACTGTAGTTTTAAATTTGTTTCATATACGATAATTTATATGCATTGTATTTACACATGTCGTAAATTACATTTTACTTTTTGAAGAGCTGCACTGTAATTGTCACTTATAATTAAGTTAAGACTATTAAAAATAAGCTACACATTGAACGACTTTTCTATAACTAACGTACAACTTTCATACATGCAATTACACCATGTGTCCGCATTCCCACCATCCATGAAGTACAAGCTTTGTAACTGGTTTTCAACTATGAAGCATGTTCATGTAGTTGGTTGCCCACCATGTTGCCACTAAATGGCCACTATTGTACTACTAATTGCTCACTACTATGACACTATTGTGCCACAACTATACCACAATATGACCATCGAATGCCGCTAGTTATGTGCAATTAGGGGGCCACAATATTGGCATTGTTTTACAATTGGATGGCCATTACAATACCACTACTTAACCATTAATAAAGCACTACCAATTCATTATCCATGTAAAATGTGAATTTGTAGATGTCAAATTGGATGCCAATGCTACATAAATTATATTTAAGATATTTATACTGAAGGTACATGAAGGTATTTAAGCTTATACACCTTAAAAAATTCTAGACTACATGAGCAAATGTGGAATTGATAATAGTCAATTCTTTTGTGAATAACACGTTGGCAAAACAAGGGATGCATCTTATGGCATATTTAATATATAATATTTGTAAATAATGTATTGAATATGAAATATTAATTTATGGCTTAATTTACTTAATTACTATGAACTAGAAAATAGATTAAATGATTAGCCCCCAATTAAAATTAATCAATTTAATTTAGAAAATTTGTGAAATTAAAGGCATTGTGTATATTCTATTAAACATTCAATAAGGGTGTACATATGAATATGTCTATATACACCTTGATATCTTTTACTCAAACTCATGTTTATTATTTAATATTTCATAATGAATTACTTGTTAATAATTTATTAATTCGTAATTAATATGTAATATATTTAATTACTACACAAAAAAATTAAACTGAATAATAAACTATTCATATGAATTCATTAATCAAATTTAAATATTTTTTCGTTAATTAATTCAGATAATAAATAATTAATTATATAACATAAAATAATGAACTATCTAATAACTAGTATCTAAGTTCACTAAATATCTAAAATTGATTATTTAATTAAAATAATTTAGATAATAAAAATTAAAAATTTAGGCTAATAATTATTGAATTTTATTTGAATTCAGATCATCAATTATCATGATATTAATTATTAATTATCTGATATTTATTTTGATAATTAATTATGTCATACTTATTTTGATAATTAGTTATCTGAATTAACTAATTTACTAAGTATCTCAGTTAATTTGATTAATTCAGATAATTAGATTTCAAATAATTATGTCAAATGATTAATTATAAAATTAAGATTAATTGTAAAATTAAAATCAAACACAAACTATGTGGAATTTTTTTTGTAATTGCAACTTAATTATAGTTAGGGTGTAACTAAAAGATTTAACCCATATGTTTTGTCTTCAAGATCTCATCTCACAAACTATATAAAAGATGCATCTTCTCTTGTATTCTCACTTTAAAATACATGTGCCATGTTAGGATGAGCTCATAAATGTTTAACTCTAAAAGCAAAACACAAAAAATATTTTTTAGTTCACCTATTTTTCTACCTTCCTACATACTTGCCTACCTAAATATGTAGGTAGCAAAGTAAGTAGGAGTTACCAACTTACCTACCTATGGCTATGTATTGACCTACCTAAATACTTATATATACATCTATTTTCAAAATTCAATTAATATGCCACATGGCAACTTTTGATTGTGTCACATGCCATAATTTAAGACCATCTAAAATGAATAATTGTAATGGACAATGGATATCAATATTTCCATATAAAATTCACCAAAACATTTTCATAATGCCACATGTTAAAATTTGATAAATGGATGAAAAATGATCTCAACATGATATTATGGTCATAATCATAGGGGAGTTGCATAGTATTTGAAAATGAATTGTTGTGATATTGTTGCAATTAAGTTACAATGGGTTGCACTAGAGTGTGATTGTATTTATAGTGAGTTGCATCTTTTGCAACTCATGCAACTTGTCCGATAGCATTCTTGGGTGTAGAAATATAGTGAGTTGCAAATGGTCATTGCAACTCAAAAACTAAATTGCAAGCCTAATCGCAAAACATACTTTTTCTCATACTAAGTTTTAATTTCATTGCATAACAGATTTTCAATTTCCATAAATTACATTTAATTATAAAGTCAATGAAATAACCTTCAACACAAGTTTCCACCCTTAAAAATGCCTATGGAAATTATTTTTTATAGTTCTATTGGAATAAACTTTAATAGTCTACCGAATCAAATGAAAGTTGCACAAATCTCTTGTTCTATTTGTTGATATCTTGCCAATATTCTTAAACAATTATAAATGCAAAAACATTCTCAATTCACACAAAGATGAAATGATAACAATAAAAAAGTTGTACTCAAAGTGGATTCAAACATAAGCAATTGGAAAAATACTCCTAATTTCCATGCCTTTTCCATATTAAAAAAACGATTCCCTAAAATGGTGGAAACATTATGCCATGTGAAGGGTTAGCATGACCTCTTCAAGGGGCAACTAATAAATTTACACTCTTTTCTTGGTGCCTACCAAACTAATGCTACCAACCAATCAAAAGGTTGGTACCCCTACCAAAATGGTAAATCCTATCAGGTTGGTGTTGATTAATAATGTATTTTAGTATGAAAATTCAAAGATTCATAACTTCTTCAAACATAATCCAAATCAAGTGTTTTGAAGTTATATTTGCAACCTTTGGAAAAAGCTTTTCAAGATTGTATCAAACTCTTAAATTGAAATTGATTAAACTTTTCAAATCATTAAAAATTTGTAAAATGCGATAACTATTTTCAATAGTTTTGTAACTATTTTGAATAGTTCAATAATTACTTTTGGTAGCTATTTTTTGGAGTTATTTTTTGTAATTGTTCATAAGTTGTTAATCGAAATTATCCATTCAACAAAACATTTTACATGAATGCAAGGAATCTAAAGATGTAGACATATTATGTGTGGCTTTGGTCCAAAATGAATCTAACAAAAATGGAAACAAAAACTTAATAATGCACCTTCTTTAAATGTTGAAAAATTCAAATATTAATCTAATAAGACATTCAAGAAATTGCAATGTAACATATATAACATCACACAATACAAATTCAAACATGAATGATTAGATATGTAATACTTATCATGTTACACAAGTAATAGTGCATATGTTGCCAAAATAACAAAAAACTCAACAATGATGAAAACTCAAAAATAACCCAAAAATGTTGAAACTAGTTGATACATCTCCAAAAGTTTGCCACAAGGTATTGAGACAAACTTTTTGATACATGGCATTACAAGAATGTTAAATTCTTTAACTCCACATGTTGGGGTAAAAAGGTTGTGCAAAAATTTCATGATGGCATTTGGAAAAATTCAATGTGATGAGCTCAAGATGAAATTTGCACAAACATAAAAAAAAAGTTGGTACTGCAAACTGAAACCAAATTGGTGCACAAATGAACCATGAACAATTCACATTCACAAGACCACCATGGTTTGGACTTGGGAGGAATCATCACCTTCCTCCTTATCATAGTATGTTATGTGATTGACAACAAAAATTGTTACAATTTGACAAATTCTCCTTCTTCATAATCCTAAGATTTTCCAATTTTACCATGTTATGAGTCTTACAACTTTGTGAGTTCATAATTCCCACATATGAATTTTTATTTAAAGATTTTCAAAGGAAAAATTATAGTGCTTGAAGAGGCATTTTTAACGTTGTATTGCACATTCCAATCCATTTGAAAAAAAATGTATTATAATTTTCATATTCAACAGATTTTAAATTCAATCAACACGTGCAATTAAATTTTACATTAATTACATAAAACAAGTTGTGTAGCAAACATATAATTACATGTGAGAATATTGGGTAAGTATATATGGTATGGTTATATATTGATATATAGTCATACAATATTGATATATGATTGTTACATATATGCAATTATAACATGTAAATATAATGGTGACCATTGATTTTGTGATTCACATGTTTAGATCTACATCAAATTATATGGGAACACATGGCAATATATGTAATTAGATAATCTAGGCTATAACTCTATTGTAACTTAAATAAAATAAACCTAGTTTAGGTAGGTTAGGTTGCAATTGTGAGGACTTGAACCCTCACCTTCACATTGAGGAGTTAAGTCCTTAACGATTGCATTACCCCCTTACAAGTGTGAAAGTTGTGATCAAAATATTGTAATGAACATGTCTCATTTTAACATTACTTACATAGGTAGGTAGGTAATTGAGCATATTAACTAATAAGTATACTTTCTTAGTTAGTCTACTAATATATAATAATTCAAACTACATGTATGTTACCAACCGAAGCTACCTATATTACCAACCTAGGCTACCTATGTTACCTAAACTATTCTAATATACTTAACATAGGCATATAACTAAAAGAAATTTTGTCCTTTGCAACCAAAACATCTATGACTACAAGTCCTAAATGACTATATGTATGACTTTAGTCATAAACTATTACTTTGAATCCTATGTGTAAAAATTCATAGGCATATATTAGTTAGGCATGTGACTAGTAGATGATGAGGTGGTAATAAGATGGGGGATGTGAGTTTTTATCACTTATATTTCATTTATATGGCATCCATGACTAATGACAAAGTGACATGGACATCCAATTGTCATTACAATGATTAAAAAATGATTACAAGTCATTTGATATGAACATAAACAACCCTACCCCCCTGCCACCTACCTAAGTACCTACCTAAGTACCTAACTATTTTACCTACCCACCCACCCACATACCTACCACCTATTTACGCACGCACCACGCACCCACTTACTTATGCACCAACTCACCTACTTACTTACCTACCTACCTACCTACCTACCCTCCCACGCACCCACCTACCTATCTTGTCAACCTACTTATGTGCTTACATACCTTTTATTTTTTATAACCTACCCACCTCCTACATATCATCCTACCTACCCCATAGACTTGTAATGATATGCAATAAACATGTGAAATAAAAAACTTGACCAAAATTGGATGCCCTTTTGATGTTGTAGTCCATTAATAATGACTTGGTTTATCATTGTGAAGGTGAAGGGTTCAAATCCTAATACTTGCAACCTATGTGCATTCCTAATGGGCTAGGGTAAGTAGGCTAGAATAAGGTAGTTACATAGGTAGGTTACATAGGTTATGTAAGTAAGGTTAGATAGGTTAAATACTACCTACCTACCTACCTATTAAAAATTAATTTGTAACAATAATCTTTTTTTTAATAAAAATCTATGTATAAATGGTCTAATGTTTGCCAATCATATTTTAATCATTCTTTATATGACATGTCAATGCATTATATGTGGCTTGTCTTCTATGATTTGTCCTTAATGACTATAGGATGAAAAGTGCCACATTAAACATCATATAGGCATTGTCCTTTGCTACTTGTTTGTTACAACTAAAAGCTTTTAATCATATAATGTTTGGTATGACTACAAAATCGGTCATATAGGAAGTCATAGATTTAATAATTTCTTATAGTGATACCCATATCATTATTAGATGCACACACAATTGTATAGCTTGACAAATATTCAATGATATTATTGTAGTCACAAACATGACCAATGTAGTTGCAAAATGACTAAGTTACATAAGATAAATTTTTTTTGGGATGATCTGAGATCATTTTGACCCCTTTATCAAACTTTTTATGGATGGGAGTCATGGCCAAATGAATTCTAGTAATCAATTATTAAAATATGTAGGAGGTGTTGTAAGTACAAACGAATCACAAATTGTAAAGGTTGTCCAAGACTTTTTATGAAAATAAGAAATGAATAAAGTTGCACCATACACCACAAATGCAACATAATTAGTAGGTGGACCATTATGCACTAATAACTAGTCTTGTCCATTGACATATATGCCATTGGAATTAAATCAAATTAAATAGTAGACATCCATTGAATTCATGAGAATTTATGAACTTTTGATGGTTAGTTGTAACATGTTTGGTAATCAAACTTGAATATGTGGGGAAAGCTATGGATGGAATTACATGAAAGATGTGAATATGGGATTGACCTAGCCTTAAAACTTATCCTCATTAAAGTACTAATTTCAAATTTGGTGAAAAACCAAGGAGGATGGACATTTGGATTAGATGTGGCCTAGACATATGAAATAGATGACACAAAAATTTCAATCAAATGTATACAAAATTGAGTCGAAGTTAATTCAAGATTAGACCAAAATCAATATTAAAAAATCATATTAACTATAAATTAATGATAATAATATTTTTTTATTTAAGACATTTTTATTAGATATCTAAAGTAAGATCACATTAGGATGGTCACAACTTAAACATGACTTGAAAAATTCAATCATCTATTCAATCACAACCTTTTAAGGCCCCTATGATTGCACCCATTCAAGGGCCCTTTTGATCATATCCTTTCACCCCCTTCCCAAAGTTGTTGGCTCCTATATCTCATTAAAATTATGAATTTCATCTATAGAACATTGCATTTAGAATTATTAAGAATAAAATTTTACATCTTACCATTTGAAAATTGAAAAGTTCATAATGTTTATGGGAGATTTTTTACAAATTAAACAAAAATATTAAAACAAAAATGCTACAATGTCATAGCCATGGATACATACATTATAAGGCTGGGTGAGTAATGAAATTCAAT
>Ga0209208_10004415_pt1 | contig 19927 bp, 19 predicted proteins | sample S1TSphfallax_3_FD_187694 | JGI IMG/M metagenome (GOLD analysis project Ga0209208, IMG submission 187694) | Host-associated microbial communities from peat moss isolated from Minnesota, USA - S1T2_Fd - Sphagnum fallax MG (SPAdes) (version 2) | ecosystem: Host-associated > Plants > Peat moss >...
TTCAAAACATGGATAAAATTTTTAAAAATTCATGGTTGAAAATACTGTTGTTCACAATGGTTGAATTCCAATGCACATGGCCAATGACATCCATGTGATTGATTTCATCCTTGGATTTCATCAAATACTTTCAACCATGGGTTTCATCAAATGCTTTCATCCATGGGTTTCATCAATGCCATCAAAGTTTCATTCATGTGATTAATATTGGATCCATGTTTTTTCTATTTCATCACATCCATTCATCCACTTCGTCAAGGTGTCGGTTGCAATGTTGTTTTGTTTTTTTTTTTAGTTTTTGACAAACTTTGTCATTTTTTCAACAAAAGTTTTTTGAAAAAAATTGGATTTTTTTAGGTGTAAATTTGTCTAATTTGGCCACTTTTTGAAATTTTCGCCATTATTTAATATCACCCCCAAAAAAATAATAATTAAATGGTCAGGGTGTACACAATATCCATCCAAATTGTGAAATATTTGTTTGAAATATTTTATGAAAGGCGTGGACAAGTGGTTAGAATTAGGGAGTTTTTTAAACAAATTCCTTCTTCATTTAATTCTTTAAAATCATATTTTTCTCTTTAAAATAAAATAAATATGTGGGGGACCTGGGGGTCCTATGAGAATATGAATTTTCACAATGAAATTTTTTTTATTGTAATAGAGTCCTTGGCGTTCCTTGGCGTACCTTGGCGTACCTTGGCGCTGCCAAGCGCTGCCAAGCGTCGCGCGCACGCCAACGCGCTATCCCGACACCCTGCCCACCAACACCACCACCGTCTCTCGCAAGTCTTGCACTCCTCGAGCGAGCGAGCGAGCGATTCGAGAATTCGCGGATTTCGCAGTCATCGTGTTTGTCGAGGACGGAGAGGATGCAGTCATCAATTGCTCGCAGTGCAAGGCACCTTCTCGCGCGCATTTAAACGGTAGATTTGCGGGAGAAGACATCAAAGGAAAAGAGCAGAGACTCCTTCAGACAAGGAAGTCGATCTTTGAGCCCCGGAATAACATGTAGAAGAAGAAGAAGAAGAAGAAGAAGAAGAACTCGTGATCCGAGCTTCATTCCTCCTGGTACCTTAACTCTCCGTCCCCTTTGCAGTTCCATTTTTGTGATGAGATTTGCCGATTTGACAATGTTATTATTTGTAGGTAGTCATCTCTTGCTACTACTACGACAGTAGTGTTTTTCCACCATTATTATCATCAAGTGCGCTTGCGTTTCCAGCATAATTGTCATCAAGTTGTGCGCTTCACACCAGAATCATAGAGCTAGCTAATAAGGAGTATGATGATTGGAATCAATCCTTGTTCAACACGTTTGTGCCGCTGCCGGTTGCTTGCTTGCGGTATGAGAAAATGCGCGTAGATTCTATATGTTGTTGCAAATCGGTTGTGCTTGTTGCTTGCGCAATCTTGTACAGGAAAAGGTTATTTCTGGAGGATTTGTTTTGGAGGCGATTTCTTATTATCGGGAAGAGGAAGAGGAAGAGGAGGAGCCGATTGGAGGATTGTTTCTCTCGATTTATTACGACCTGCCGCTAGCTAAGCGACGGCGGCGGACTACGCAACAGACAGCTTTTGCAAGAGATAATAAGAAACATATGATCTAACTGAAGGATTGTGGAGGATTGTGCCCGGTGGTGTCGGAAGTCTTGAAAGCAAGAGGAGGTCATCACCAAGCATTTTTCCAAGATTAAAAAGAAAGAGACGCGGCCGCCGCAGTCGTTTGTTTGTTTGTTATTCAGGAAATGGTGCCAAGACTTTGAGAGATCGAGGAAAAATGATAAGAGAAAATCTTTTATTCGAAGATTGGTCGTTACGAGGCAACTGCTTTTTGTCCATTTTGTTCAGAGACAAACATAGCACTTTTGAAACTTTAGGTCATATTTTGAGAAACTCTTGCGTCCATTGTTGAAGGACAACAAAACAGCACTTGAATTCCAGTCTGAGCCATTGTTCAGAATCTCAGCCTACGTGATACCAGCAACATGTAGATCTAGCATCAGCTTCATTTCAAAGTATAGAAAATGATAGGTAGGTCGTCAGAGTGAATACCTAATACAGAAATTTCCATTACCTGATTGTGTTGAGAGAAAATAGGTCCACACCTCACATCCTTTTTCCATCAAAAGGAAAAATAGTTTGCACTTGAATTGAGCTCCATTTTCTAGAGAAAACAAAACATAGCTTGGATCTCCACTCCATAGTCTCGAATCTAAAAGGTTCAGTTGTCAGGAGAAGTTTCGACTTGAGTCTCATTCCCCCATTGTCAAGAGAAAAAAAGGGTTGAATCTTGGGGTCTGGTATGATCGAAGAGAAGAACAACAGAGCTCTTGTAGGTCAGGAAAGGGATTCCATGGAGCTCCTCAATTCAACTGCCAAAAATTCCATTGAGCTTTTACCTGCCCATATCATACACAACATTCTGTTTGAGGGAGGGTTGGGGCCAATTGATTTGGCAAGCCTGGAGGCAACATGCTACATGTTTCGGGCTGCTGCTGGGTTTGAACCTTGCAGATTCAAGTCCATAGCTGAGCTTGCAGCTCGTCATTCATGTCACAGGCAGCCTCTGTTCCTTCGCATGCCTCGCCATGCTCGCTTGCAGCTTCTTGCTAGATGTGATGGCAATTGGAAGCTTGTGTTACGCTTCCTGCAGGCTCTTGAACAAGCATCACAAGGGGGAGTGGCTACCTCCACCAGTCACAAAACTGTAAGCTCACATAAACAAATCCCTCAACTAGCCATTAGCTGACACTATCCGAGCATCACATATCTTTGCTCCTTTCTACCCCTTCTCCTCTCAAGGTGATATGGTGTCTCTCATCACTTGCAATTAAGCAAAACATTGGCTCAGAATTGTCTCATGATTTTGCAGAGAAATGAAGGACAAATCTATACAGAGGAAGCATGATCGAACAAGAATCTTACTTTGTGTTTTGCAGGTGCAAATGGTGGCTGGCAAGTACCACAGTCTAATAGTGGATAGGAATGGCAAGCTCTATGCATGTGGAAGTGGGCTACATGGAATTCTAGGGCAAGGCCCTAACATCAAGTGCTGCCAATTTCCTACACGCATTGCATTACCAAATTTGCCAGGTTTGCAGATCAAGCAAATCTCTGGAAGCCATAACCATGCTGCCTTTATCACCCAGGCTGGAGAGGTGTGTGAGTCTGGATGATCAGGCATCAACTTCATGTAGAAGAGTTTGGATACATCTCCAAGAGATAGAACCAGCAGGTTGAGGACACCATAAGATGTGGTCATACAGACACTACACTGTTCAAGTCTTCTTCTGTGGATTGAAAAGAGCCTATTACATTGTCTTTTGTATAGGTTGAAGAGAAAATTATTAACTAGAAGAAGACATCAGGAAATTGATAATACCGAGCTTGAACAGAGAGAGAGAGAGAGAGAGAGTATGTGATATAGATTGTTAGATCATGACAGTGTGGTGCAAGGGAATAGGGTGCTGGGCTTGTTTCTCTCATTCAATCAAATGCTGAAAAGTTCAATCTATGTGCATCATTGAACCTGCAGGTGTATACATTTGGGGATAATTCCTCCTGTTGTTGTGGCATTGGAGATGTTGGCCAAATGATTACTCAGCCAACTCTTGTCGACAGCCTAACAGGAATTTACTGCCAGGAGGTATGTATGTACATAGGATCTAAACCTCCATGATATTCAAATGCCAACACTCAGAGATTTGCCACTTCATTTGACCTCCACAAATTGAGAAGCAAAGCTTGTGATGAAAAGCCTGCAAACTTGAAAATTGTAAGACTGGGTGAATTCATCTTCATTTGATACATCTACATTTCTAGCCTTAGATACACTGAACAAATTTACATTTTCGAGCTTGGTACTGGGAGAGAGATACCAGATCTTAAAAGGAAGCAGGATGTGCCTTGATGATCAGGTTGTGACAGGCCTAAGTTACACTGTAGTGATGACAAGGGAAGGCAAACTGTATTCATGGGGTAGTGGCTCCCACGGGCAACTTGGACATGGCAACACACAGGACGAATACCGGCCTCTTCAGATAGAGGCAATTGATGAAAGCATTAACCCTGTAGTCCAAGTCTCTGTGGGAGTCAGCCACACACTTGCTGTCACCAAAGATGGAGCTCTTTACTCATTTGGATATGGAGCAAATTCCGGCCTTGGACATGGTGAATTTGTCAGTGAACCAAGTCCTCGTCGTGTGCGGTATTTCAAAGACCAGGAGGTGTTTCTGGTCTCTGCAGTGGCTGGGGATGAACACTCTGCAGCAATTGATTCAATTGGACAAGTGGGGTTCTCTTCTGACCCCACAATACTCAACTCTCTAAATCCCCTGACCCCTAGAAGCTACGCAAAGCATGAAATCGCACATTAAGGCTAGGTTCTACTTTCCATGAGTTCAGTTTTCTGGAAAATCTCAGACAAACGAAAGATACCTATTTGCAAAGGGAAGACCAATTGTGTCTTTTGTGTAATGTCTACACATGGGGCAAGAGTACTGTGGAGGTTAGGTTCTACTTTCCATGACTTCAATTGTCTGGAAATTCTGGGACAAACAAAAGGTACCATTTTGCAATGGGAAGACTGATTGTGTATTTTGTCTCATCACAAGGCAGGTCTACACATGGGGCAAGGGCTACTGTGGAGCACTGGGCCACGGGGACGAGAGTGATCAAAGCTTCCCACAACTAGTTGTGGGTTTGAACAGTGTTCGAGCTGTGCAGGTTCTTCCTTTCTCTTCCCTTTTCCTGGGCATCAAATGAAGTATCTCTGCAGCAAAATAACAATCTCACTTGCGCATTTTTACAGCATTCAAGAATGTGACTTACTGATGTGAAATCTTGGGCTTCATTCATAGGTCTCAGCAAGGCGACGAAAAACCTTTGTGCTGACTGACAGTGGGACTGTATTTGCATTCGGATGGATGGCATTTGGGAGTCTGGGAGTGAAGGACCGAGGTTACTCTGAAAAAGTGGTTCACCCTCAATCCCTTGATGAAGCTGTAAGTGGTCAGAAAATAGCACGCATGAGTGCAGGCCAGTACCACACACTTGCTTTGAGCACCAAAGGATCACTCCTGGGTTTTGGTGACAACGAAAAATGGCAACTAGCAAATGCACACAATCTGCAAAGTGGCGAGGAAGTTTTTACAGAGATACTGCATTGACAGATCACAAAACAGCATATTTAAATGCCTTTGTCCATCTCTGCTGCTGACTGTGTCCATTGTTTTTAAGAGATATTGCATTGACAGTTCACAAAACAGGACCTATAAATCCCTGCGTCTGTCTCTGCAACTTACTATATTAGGCTGGGCAGGAGCATAAGGAGCCTTTTTGGACACAGGAAGAATGGCTCCACTGTTCTAGACAAGCTGCTGCATCATCAACGAAGGTACTTTCAACAGCACAATGGGATTGTTGGATTTCACATTCTTATTAGATTTCTTTGATTGATATTTACACATTTAAGGTCTGGGGTGGCAGATTACATCATTTTCTTGACCACATTATATGACTACTCTTCCAATAATGCTCATACACTCATAAAAGTGACCAATATTTGTTTGTTGAACTTGAACTATTTTTAAAAATCTTTGACTCTGCCACCTTAATTTCATGGAATGGCCTTGCCCTTGCCCACTATGTTGTGTGCATGCATAGCTCAATCTAATGGGCTTGCCTGTTGCATTATCCAACATAATAGGCAGGGGCTTGACTATTCCAAAGTACATTCATTGATTTCTTTGATTATTAGAAATCTCATTAGGGCTGTCTTTCCTTACATAAAAACTATGCAATTATACATTCTTTTTAGACTTCTTTGATGATTAGAAAGCTTATTAGGGCTGACTCCCATTATGCCAAACCATTCTGCTTAAATTAATTACATTTCTTATTACATTTCTTTTATTAATCTTATTGTTTTTGTAAATGTGCCAAATTTACTCACAGTTTCTTTCCTGTATCTGGGATTATGCAAATATTGAGATGAGATTTTACAGTAAAGAGAAATTGTTCATAGAGGTAACACCTAATATCCTTCATTTTTCCCACTAGAACTTGTGTAGAACAGTATTCTTGTTGTGGTTTGTTTTGGTTTGGCTGGAACTGGCACAATGGTTTCTGAGTTTGCCACTGTTGTCTAATGGCTGTCTGTTTTGTGAAACTGAGATTCACACTAGGATTCACACTAGGTAGTGTGTTTTGCATGCTCTTCTTCCCTTTGTTGCTAAAAATAATATCATGATCTGAATTATGTACTGAAGCACAGTAGGCAAAAAATTAGGTTGGAATGGATTGCTTCTCAAGGAGACAATAATATTGCAACGGTGCATAAGTGTCCATATCAGAAAGAAAACAATACCCATTGGCAGCCAAGCTTGCAGAACAAAATCAGCTGCACTCACCTCAACAACACCATAAAAATGACACATTTAAGATTGTAAATTTTGAGGGATGCAGAAGGTGTCCACTGTAGAGTCCAATAGTGAAAAGCTCACATATTAGTGATGGTGATGCCACTGAGAACATAGCCTCCTGTTGAACTCATTTGCATATTCGGGTGTGTTCGAGAAGGGAGTACCTGCGGTGAAATTTTTTTATTACAACTTGATGTATTTGGTGGAGAAGAATCTGCATCTCAAGAGAGAAGATGCAGTCTTCACCACGTGCTTTGAAGACTTTATTGAACACAGCTGCGTCTCTAATAAGGTCATGCCTGACTTCAAGACATGGCATGGTTGGAAAGTGAACCCAGTGACTACACCCAAATTACTTGGAATCTATCTGATTGCACAAAGAACAAGAAGAGAAGTGGGAGTACCTGATATTCCCGGAGCCATGGCTCCGACAACTGCAGTGCAACTGCCATGTGCTCTGCTTGCAAGTGGTGCATGCACTCTGCTAGTGGCTACTCACCATATCCACCCACAAACCTCTGGTGTAAGGAGTTATCTTTCAATGAGGCAATAGGAAAACACAAACCAGAAGAAGGAATCATCCCAGGACACCCAGCAAACCAGACTTTGTTCACCAGTAGCCTCATCACTGGAGCCACACCCACAGTGGAAGGTGTAGTACAGTGTCAGAATCACGGTTGTGAATGTAGACATAGAGAGAATCCTCTCAAATGGACATTTGCTTCTCAAGTAGCTTTAGGATTGTAGACCCTGCAACTTAGCTTGGACAGTGTAAAGAGAGCCCCAACTATATCACACAGTGACATTTACCTCTACCTGCAGTTTGGGCAGAGCAAGAGTGGGAGAAGGATGATTGGAACCTGGGAGTAAGGATGGTAAATGACAAAAGGTGCAGAAGAGGCAAGAAGTGGGAGCATGCACTGAGCAACAGTCCATGGATCCAAATACGGTGCTCCTACAATCAAGCTGACAATACCCACAGCCCACATTCCAATTACGTCTTACTCCAATTGTTCATATATGACTTGCTCAACAATTCTGACCAGAGGATGTCATTTTTGACATATCTTCCAGCACACCAGAGTTGACATTGCAACGGTAACAATGTGACTGATAAAGGCATGAAGCTAATACAAAGTTTTTCTATGGTGTTGTAAACTAGTTGATTCTGAACAGAAATATAGGCACAGTGAGATGTTTGCACACCTTGAGAAGCCTTGGCTTGCCCATCGTGTCATGTCCTCAACAGGAGCTGACAACTTGGCCTTATTTCCTTCGATACGACCTTGTTTTGGCTCACTGATATTCTCCTCTGCCCTTGGAGCTGTCAAGACTGCAACAAATCAACACATAGAGACTCCCACACATCAAATCATTCTATAAAATCACAGAGAAATCTCCACAACATCAATTTAATGGTGACGTGACAATAAGAGCAGTCATAAGAGAGTCAACCACAAATTGTTGGACCATCACCTTCATCATGAGTAACAGTGACACACTGCCATGACTACCCACTGACTTTACAGCTACCAACAGTGGGTGTAGAATTGTGTATAATAATACTCCACCCAAAATCTGAGCAAACCCTTTTACAATATCTGCATCTTAAAATTTTCTGACCAGTTCTGGAAGCAATGGGAAGAACTCAGTCATGATGTTGCCTAGCACTCAAGAGACATAGCTGATAAAAAATCATCAAATCAGCATGCAAGTTTTGGACAACAAAGATGAAGCTTGGTCAGAAAACCCACCAGGTTGCTCATCATTTTCTGGTAAAACTCTAGCATCTGTTGTATCACTTGCTCCTTGTTGCAATCTTGAAGCATCCTCACCTTGCTTTACCCCTCTGGCTTCAGTGTTTGCAATCCGATCCAACTTATCTTCTTCCATAGCATCAGCTGCAAAATTTGAACTGTTGAGGTCACTCAAATATATATCATGAAGTACTGTAAGCAAATGAATAGGATTCAGTAGCACATGTCTCACCACTGCAAGGTGGTTCCTGTAAACCATCTGAAGCATCAGTTGCTTCTTTTGCCTCTTGGGCCTTCTGGGTGGCATATCGGGCTCCAGTAAGCTCTGACAAAGAAACCCGGAAAACTCTGCACCAGTGCAATCCAAAAGCTATCAACATAACAAAAAGGCAAGTAAAAGATGGGCATCAAAGATGAAAGGTCATGTAGATTGTCAGAAAATGCATAAAATTGTCAGCTTAAAAAAAATCTGCAGTGGATGAGTGTATGGTTGGGGTCTCAAAACTTGGGAAGCACCTGCTGGCAGTGGAGGTGTCAAAATTGAAGAGGCGTACCATATCAACAGTCTGAGCCTTGGCTGTGTGAAAAGTACTACAGACAGAACCATGACCTGTTATAGTTACACACACCCCACTGAACTAAGCTGAGCAACTGAAGATTGGAAACCTATGTAGAACCTTGCATGTAAGATTTTATTATTGCAAGTAAAATTTGAACCATCTAGTGATTTCCACATCAAACATTGAAAACTTGATTTCCACCTCCACTGCACCAGGTCTCTACAACATCACACACTGCTAGTTCTATACACTGCATACCTCCAAGACGCTCTGCAACTGCTGCTGTAAGAAGACCTCCAAGCATATCCAATACTAGCACCTCTGCATTAGCTCCAACATTTGCGAGTGACAGTAGCAGTGCAAGTGTGTCCATTCGCAAAAATCTGCCACCCATTACCTTAAGAAACTTAACCCTCTCTCTCTACATCATCTCCTCATACTTATAGTTGCTGTTCTGTTTGCTATATCCCCAAGGAGTTTCAGAAAGACAGTACATGCAGAAAAGATTGGAGTTACAATACCCAATCTTGTTGGGGTCTTTAGCAAAGTAGGCTTCACACACACTGCACAGTCAAAGCACCTGAACCCATGTCATAGATAAGAAGTATATATAAAGCAGCAACACAGGGGGTGAAGAAAAAGCCTGTGCTCCAAAGCTTTCACAACAATGAACTGTCTACAAAGCAAAAGGGGTTGTTGAGCACATAATTGATGACAGTGGAAAGCTATATATGTATTGACTGCCCAAAACTCAAAACCAACCTTCTTGCAGAGGGGCGCCTAACAAGGACATGAGGAGCATATTTTTTCTGCTTTCTGCGCTTGTACTTCTCCTGCATAAAAGAAGAAAGTGTGGCTAGATGAGTAGAAACTAATCCAAAGGCCACAAGCCTCAATTCCTGAAAAGAAGCACTACAATGATATTATCTGTGTCTTTGGTGAATCTTGTGTTACCTGAGAAAAGGCAGATTTGGCCTCAAAAGATGCACTGTTAGCAACCAAAGCCTCAATAATTGCCTTTCCTGTTGCCCCCTCTCTGAGCCCAATTGAACTTCATCAGCTTCACTACAGCATCCTTTCAAAACTCTCATTGGTGAAGACCCACAGTCCACACTGAGTTGTGTATATTGTGTAACTTGACAAGCTTCTACATGTTGAAACATGCTGGCTAGAATCTACTGATAGAACTCTCAAACATTAGCTCCTAATTTAACATGCACTAAACACCCAAAAAAGCCTTCATTGTAGATATGAGCATGCAAGAACAACAACCTGCGCATCTGTTCAATGTCTTCAGCAGAGAGTGTTTGTGCAGTATTGTTATCAATCAGGGCACGATTGTCCCGACACATTCTCTCCACAGCTTCCTCTGACTCAATTGATTCTTTCTCTTTACTCTCTGCATCCACTTCATCAACAAATACAAGAAGAATCACATTCTTTTCTTAGTTTTGAGGACTGAAAAACCAAAGGCCTTTCTCTTTCCATGCCTGGCTTACATCATTTTGTGCATACATAAGAACCTTGAGATCTCTATTTTTTGGCAATTAGAATTCAACAAGTATGAAACAGACATTGATGATGACTGAAATAAAATCAAAGAGAAGAATGAACCTGTGATCGGATGCTGCAACCGAACAAGAACATGACCATTAGGGCCTGACTGCACCTCAAAGACTGATCCGAATGGAATTCCAACAAGCGGATCTAACAGACACTTTGCATTTCCAACCTTCACACTCCTGTCCTCCACCAAAGAACAAATGAGGATGATCCCCCCACCACCAACATAAGGAATCATTCACTGCAAAGAATGGATGATGATTGCACTTTGAATCTCAAATTCAAAGAAACAGTTGCAATTAGCAGGAAAACTCAAGAATGGAAAAAAGCCTCAGTTTGGAGATCCTTTATTCAGCCTGAAATCTTGCATTGAATCTTGTCTGGGGAGATTGAATAGAAGACACTCGGTGGCATTGGGGATCTTTCACAATTAGCAATGGGAATGGCATGGAGAGGAGGAGACGAACGCATGGGGGGAGAGATGTGCAAAAGCAAGGCGGTCGCCGTCATTGATGTCCAAAAGCACTGCACATCCAGGGGTGGTCAAATTCCTGTTGTTGCTGTTTGCACCTGTTGTTCCTTCCATTCTTCTTGCCCTTTCAGCTTCTAATCCACAGTCGTTACAACACGAATCAAAACGCCTGATTCGACACCACCACATTCAACAAAGGAGTCAGAGTGACAGACAGATGACAAAATGAGCAAACGACGCAAAGCTCGTCAAACCCTAAACCTAAAAAAAATAGTGAGAAAACGAACGAACAAACGCAACGCTCGTAAAACCCTAAACGCAAGAAAAGTGAGCAAACGCACAAACAAACCCAAAGCTCGTATTACCATAAACCCCAGAAAAGTGAGCAAACCCACACAGATGCAAATCTCGAAAAACCCTAAACCCCAGGAAAGTAAGCGAACACACGCGCATGCAAAGCTCGTAAAACCCTAAAACCCAAAAAAGTGACCGAACACGCAGAGACGCAAAGCTTGTAAAACCCTAAACCCCAGAAAATTGGTGGGAGGCAGCACACGACTTGGGAGCGAGCGGTCGGTCGGTTTTCTTACCCTTCTCAAAGGAATTCGGGTCGACGAAGAAGATGAAAGGCAGTCCCAGCCGCTTGCACTTCTGAAGAAAATTTCAATATCCAGACTCCAAAAACAACTATGGTTTCTGAAAAGAGCAGACCAAAATGTTGCAATTGTGGAGATGGATTCCTGTTGCTTGTTGTAGACCTAGTGTAGATTGAGAAGAGCAAAGAGCTTATTTCTTTGTTCCTCCTCCTTGGAATTGAGAGAGGGAAAAAACAAAAAGCCAAAAAAACCAATAGTGAACCCTTTGCAAAGGAGATCAATCTCTTTCCTTCTTGAAGAACTTGGATACAGATTTTGAGTAATGTGATGGTTTGCTAGTACAATTGATACAAAAGAAACATTTGGATCCTTTGGAACACCAAATCATGGATTGGAATTCATGCCCATTCCATAGTACAAAAAAGAGACGATATCACATGAAACCTTTAGGGTTTTGTTGTTTTAGGGTTAAAACACTTTCAAATTAAGTGCCTTGAAATAAGGTGGTATTCACCACCCATGGACTTTACCCATGGTAAGTCATGAGGTAAAGGTTAAATGGTGACCCTAAACATATATGAAAATGTTGAAGTGTAGTATAGGAGAAGGATCTGAAAATAGACCCTTCTAGAAGGTAGGAGAAGGTTTTTTTTTGCCTATTTTTTGAAGAGTGGAAAAAGAATTATTATCATTTAATCTTACACCTAAAATAGGAAAACAAAAATACCTTTTTTTAAAAGCACTAATATGGGCAATATTTATAGAACATAATTCATAATTTTGGGTAGTTATCAAAATAACAATAGACCGTAAATGATTATATGCCCAACTATATATCTATTTATTCACAAGAGGAAAAAAAGTTAAATAATCAAGAGTTATAGGAATTGCATGTGATAAAAGGCCATTTGAAAACCATGGACATGATAATTGGACTTTAAAATTTTCACATATTTTTGTGAATCCCTCTTGAGGTTGCCCATGAAAAGTGGTTGATTCTTTTGAGGGAGTAATGGTGCACAATGAATGGCACATATCACACCATTTTTTTCCTTGTATTTCTTTTATTGTTGAAGCTCACATGTTTGGGTCTTGTAAGTTTGCAATTATGACAACACTAATATTTAATTGGTTTGTCCTTCAACATGTGGTAATGGGATAGTCTTCAATATAAAAGTTGGAACCGCAAAAAATAACAACAAAGCTCCAAGTGTGCCACATCCATAGTTGCATTTCACCTCAATGTGTTTCATTGGGTTAATTGGGTTTCGCATGTTCTCATTTTGTTAGTGGAAAGCACATGCAAAAGCTTGATGAAACTTCCAAATAGCTCCAAGATGGAAGAAATTTATAAAAAATTCAAAATTCGTCCTTTTTTGGTTTGAAGAGATCTTTGTCAACAAAAAGATGAAAGCTTTCATGAATGTTTAGTTGGTCTAATCAAAATCGGTATTGAAATCTTTGTGTCACCTAGAGAAGTGTGTTAAGTATCTCATCAGCAATTTGTTGTGCAACTAGGACCCATAAGCTCCCTTAGTGTGTTGAACTATGCAGGAAAGAATTTCTTAAATAAAAGGGAACTTCAAAAGAAAGACTTGTTTTTTAAAGAAGTTTTAAGAGCTAGCTTTGTTTGATATGAAAGAGAGTATAAAAAATTTTAGGTTCTTCATTTGTCATATTTGTTGGTGTGTTTTAGTATTCAATCATGCTTTGCTTGTACGTATTTGTTTATTTTTATTGCCTACAATTTCCTTCAAAGATTGAAAAGAAAAGGGGGGGTGTAAAAAAGGCATTTGTCAAGAAGGTCAGTGCATTGGAAGTTTAAGCTCTGAAAGTTGTATAGTCATTTGAAGAGATGTGATTTATAATAAGAAAACATGTTTTTGGATGTGTTTCACATAAATCTAGTTATCAAGGATGATGGTACCTTGTACTCATACATTTTTTTAATGTTTCCAACAATCATTTAGACACTTATGTCTTTTGCCCAATGTAAATGTTTATGCAAAAGATTATTATAATTTACATAATTTCAAATTTGAGAAAAATCAAGTTTTCAAATTTTGCTCATAATTTACAACACATGGCAATGTTTTTGAGATGAAAAAACCATGACAAATAATTGTTTGTTTTGTGATTATAAAATAATCAATCTTGTAAGGAACCTCTATGATTAAACAATGAAACCAAAACAAAATAAGTTATTTGAAATAGTAAAAACAAAAAATATTCAAGCTATATGATATTGATAATGTAGTTTTCAATAAATTCAAACACTTACCTAGAATAACAATTTCCATGAAGGAAATTAATGATTATGTTGTTAACTTGCATTTTTTTATTTTGACCCAAAGCATACCTTCCTTCTTTTCCCTTCCTTTCAACCCATTCCCTTCTTTTATACAAACCCCCCACCCTCCCTATATTTGTGATGATTATTACACACACAAAACAATTATTAATGTATTGGGTTGGCCTTAGGTACTTGGTTGCCCTTCACCCATTCCCTTTTGTTGCTTCTCATCCACTTTTCATTTCACCACCTTTCATCCATTTTTCATGCCTACTTTTATTTGCCACAAACACTTGTAACTTTTCCCATCCACTATTGAAACATTAAATGAATTTTTTAAGTTAAATAAAATTGAAATGAACACTTGACCTTTAGGTAGTGTAAGGTCTTGATCCTTGAACATTACCCTACATTTATTTTTGCACCAATAAGTAGGCATAAGGAATTAAATTTTAATTTTTGTAATGTATGTGGAAGGTGCCTTATCATTTTCTTTCTTTTTCTGTTTTTTTTCTTCGCAAGATATCTCACTCATTTTGAAAAACCTTACATGTAAGGCACTTACTTTCCTTATGAAAGGCTTTTAATTGGTTAAAATTCTACTATAATTTTTCATTGGGTAAGACCTAATGTTGTCTAATTATTGGCCTTTAGACCTATCTTCTAGACTCTAATAAAAGATATTCCTTTTTCTACAAGGAAGGGTATGTATTTTTTAAATCTATTTATTACACATTCATTTTTTTTAAAATTCCTTTGCCAGTTATGAATAGGCAAGTTTTCAAATTTTCAATACAAGATGGATATGCACAAAGGTTATGCATACCATATTTATTGTTGCTTATAAGAAAACTTACAAGAATACAACCAAGTCTCCCAAAACAAAATTTGCATAAACAAAATTCAAAACAAAATAAATTATGGATGGTATTGAACCCAAATTTTATGAAGAATTTTACCTAATTGCAACATGAGTTCCTTGTCCTAACCACACCCGACAACAAACCCACCCCAACTTCACAAATTTAATCAACATTAACTTGCAATTTTTCAAAAAAATATGTTTTTCAATCAAATCATAGTTTTTTTTTGGCTAAAGACTCTTTCATTTCCAAGTATTATTTTAAATCTAAATTTGGCTTATAATTAAACTATAGGTCATCCAACCAATTTTTTATCACAATAATAATATAATCCATGTTTTCCAACTACAAGCAACAACAACTTAAAGTTGTCAACACCCCCTAAACACCCATTCAAATCTATTTATGAATTCAAGATTCCAAAAAAAAAATTGCAAAAGAACCCATGTTTGAAAATTGGCTTTCATGGATGTGCCAGTAAGCTAGTGGATCTACACATGATAATGGGGAACAAAGAGCCTCAAGAATAGAAAAACATTATTAGGTAACTAGTGTTAATGAAGATTGAGGCACCTGCATCAAACATATTTTTTCAAGATTTAATCCCATGACATCAATTGTTGTAACAACATATGCATTAGTAGTAGGGTTTGATGGATCAAAACATATCATTAGAAGAGGAATGACAACATTGATATCATATTTACATGCCATTTGGATTGCATTCCCACATCCACACCAAGTATTTCACAACACACAAAGATTTGAAGTGTGAATTTACCATGACAATCATCATCTTGTTAGCCTATTATGCATCAAAAACTTCATAAAGTCCAAAAAAATTTGATCACCTTTATAAATTCCAACCACTTTTTTTTTTACAAAAAAAAGGTTGCAACCTCAAATGGGTAAAAAAATATTTGGTTTCAAGTCTTTCAAAACAAAAACGGCATATACTCCCCATGGTGGATCTTTAGATGTCATTTCTATAAATAAAAGTCTACTTCTTGTTTTATTTAGCCATGATATTAGTAAAACCTTTCAAAATAAAACCTTTGACCTTCTTTATATGTCTTACATTTTTTTTTAATTCAATAATTTAATTTTCATGTTCATAATATGTGTAATAATTGTTGTTAATGCATATAATAACAACTACTAGGCCTTGGATTGATTCATCACACATGTCAATACAATAGGATTCAAGGAAAAAATGACTACTTCAATAGTAGCCCACACTTGGGTTTTAAATACTTTTTGTTATAAAGCCACAAATTTTTACCCTCCATAACAAATAATATTATGTCATTTTAAAATTCAATAGTTTCTTTAAACATAATGCCCTTGCCGACAAATTTAGTATCCACAAGAATTTATTTTCAATGTTACATTTGATTTAAAAACAAACCCATTCCCATTCTTAACTCCCTTTCCCATATTTTTTGGTTTAAGTAATGGTCATCTGCAATCTAACCTAAATTTCTTTCCAACTCACATTCTTCAACCTGACAAATATTTCATTTTCATTTGTAGCATACTCTAGTGAGTTTTAGACATCACATGCCCATAATATGTACCTTCATAAACCTTGAAAGTATTCAAAGATTCATAATCAATGTTGGAATGCAAAGTTGTGGTCATAATTATCATATCAATGCCCTCATCATTTGCAAATGCAATTTCTTGATGCAACAAACCAAATTTCTTTAACAAAAACGAAAAGTTATACAATCATGGATTGCCTAGTTGTTTCATCATTTCAAACAACCCCACAATAATATGCATGGGCATGAACTTTCATTGTAAAATTTGATAGCTAGTACAAAAATATTCACGTCATGAAACATCTAGAAATCAAAATTAATAAAAAATATTATTGTAAATGTAAGATTTGACAAAACATGTTGGTCCATTGTTTTTTTAACTATGGTAAGCAACATTTTTCCACAAGAAAAAAATGAAAAGAAAATTGAACATATGGGCATTGACATAAAATTAACCTTTAAAACCTATTGTTTTCACAAATGGACAAAAGCATGTAACCTTTACAAATATAAATCACCAAATCTTCAACAAACTACTATTAAACATCATCATTTTTTTATAAGGGGTTGTGGCATTAAAAAATGTAACAACTGCACAACTATATGGACTCATCTTTTTCTTCCTTATATGTCAAATATGAACATGTTTTGCCACCTTCTCATTAAGTTGTTACTTTCTCTTGTAAAATAACTTAGAACATCTCTACTCATATTCGAAATAGAACAATTTTATTTTAGGAAATAATGATTTTTTGTCAAGCTTGTCTTGGTGTAATGCTATTTTTAATATTGTCAATTGGGTGACAATGCAACAATGGAGGCCATGAAAAGATTTGTAGTTGCCATTTAAACTTGCTATGAGACCACATACTTAAAACAACCTACAAAGGCGTACATCTTGAAATATATGGAAATCAATGAAGTTAGAGCCTTCTCGAATATGTTTGCTTCTATTGATTACATGCGTTGTGAGTGGAATAATCGTCCCATTGCATGGCAAGGCAACTTTGGGAATAAAGATGAAAATCATAGTATCACCCTTAAGGTTATAATTGACCAAAGTTTATGGATATGGCAAGTGTTTTTTGGTTTCCTTGGGGTGAACAATGATGTAAATGGGTTGGATACATCACCTTTCATTTTAGATCTCATTAGGGGTGAGGATGTAGGGTTCAACTTAGTTGTTCATTTCCTTAAATTGTAACAACAATAGGATTACTACTACTACTCTCCTCAAACCACAACAATAATAGGATTACAATATTATTATTGCCCTTACATGTTGTTTCTTTCTTCAAATCGTTGCAATAGTAAGATTGTTGTTACTCCTAGATGTTATTCCTTTCTTCAAATTGCTGCAACAACATGATTATTACTATTCCGTTCCTCAAACTACGACAATAAAAAGACTGCAAGATTATTGTTAATCCTTTGTTTTACAAAAAGTTGCAATGTCATTGTTGTGTTTTTAAAATAAAATGTACTTGAAATTCAATATGGGTCATTGGTTGGGCTTGGGAGAATTCAAAGTTAGGGTTCAAAAACAAGCAAGGTTGATGCATGCAAGTCTTGTTGTTATAGTTAAAGGAGAGGTGAAGATAAAAAAACACTACCCTAACCTCAAAATATTTGTATATGTTGTGCCAAGGTTGTCAACAATGTTTGGGCTACTTGTTTGTTGGAGTAGACGAAATATTGTTGCGTTTATAATTGGTAGTGGTGTCATTATCATGAATAGGTAATGATGTCAAAAGTACATTGGCATGGATGGGCAATGATGTTAATGACTTTTCAAAAAAAATGCACAAGATACTCATAACCAAAGCTTTTTTAATTCTTTTTTTTGCCACAATGAAATGTATTCATGCACATTATTAGTGGCTACTAATTTTGGTGGCATGGTGAATAGAAACAATGCAACTTGATCATGGAGAGTATTGGATTTCTGGGTGTTTGCATGTTATGGTGGACCCAAATGTAGTCAAAATTGGATGTACATAAAATATTAAAAGTATCACAACTTTAAATTCATTTATTTTGAAAATTTCTAGAAATTACATTAAGTTGATATGGGCCTTCAAAATCAAAGAAATCAATACAAACTTAAATATGAAATTGTTCCATGTTTGTTTCTTTCAATAAATGTACACCAATTACATTATAAAACTTGCTTGAAACATTATATTTGACAACAATATACCATTTTTTTACTAATTTAAAAACTCAACTTCAATTTCATGGATAAGTAAAAGTAACACCAAAGACATCTATATCTTCAATGGAAAAACATTTTACAACTTACAAACATCATAATCATCCTTATTATTATAACATAATGTACTACAAAAGTTTTATATTCAATTTAAATTTAAACTTCATGATTTTAAATCAATTTGATTATTTTTTTATGGAAGATTATTTTTTGTACATGTATACATTTTATTTCTTGCTTTCATATTGGCTTGTACATCCTTTGTTGTGCAAAAACCATTTGGTCATTTAACATATCAAGGTTGTGGCATGTCCATAGACCCCACTCCCACCTTGGAGTTGACCACCTTCAACTCATTTGATTTTAGCTTTTGCTTAGAGATGCCAACAACCATTTCAAGTCATCACTTCATGGGCATTGTATTCAAATATTCAGTTTCTTTCAAATCTCCCCACCCTGGCACATCCTTTAGAACTAACCAACAATATATGGGAAAAAACTTTAACCCCTTGGATTTTGACCTTATATAACTCAAGAGATTTATGAAATGTGTCATTTGATGAATTGCCACTCACATTGAACATTGCCACAAATCCATACATGTTGATGAATTTTGAGACATTGTGTTTGATGGAACCCCACTTTGTTCCAAGGCTCCTCATAGGTCTTTTTGCTTTTCCCCTTAGCTTGTGGTTGTTGAAATTTCAACACACACATTCCCAAAAAGCTTTTTATTTTTGGGCATTGTTGGTGACAAGATCTTGTAAGACATGAAAAAAAATTCAATAGTTCATTAGGTTTCCTCTTATTGGTTAAAGTTTACTTTTTCCTTGGTTTTGACATTGCAACAGCTTGGGTGGGAAGAACATCAATGTTTGGTATTAACTTGGCTTCCAAGAAAATAATGCCAAGTTCAACAAGCCACATTTATTTTTGAAACTTGAAAGGGTTATTGATGGCACTAAAATTCATATAGTGATACAATTTGTTGTTGGGGTTTGGTTTTTGTTACAATTTTTGTGCATTTGGTAACTTGTCGTTGTTGTTTTACATATTGTGTACTATTGGAGATGTTATTAAAATGTGTAGTTTGCATATGAGTTGTACCATTAATCTTTTTGTATTTAATTAGGCCCTTTTGGATAGTAGATATTTGTGTCAAAACATTAGTAGATGCTTGCTTAAATTTATAAAGATTATGCATCTATAACATTTGTGGGTTCACGAAATCCATAGATAACCATCATTGATGACAAAAAATCCCCAACCTATAAACGTCTGAATGTGAGGTTTTTTGAATTGTAGCTTGTGCTTTTACATTTGCAAGTTGTATAACATCAACATTTGACACATTGCCAAATTGTTCATACACATTTTCAACATTTGACATTCACAAGAATTACATTTGAATGGGGGTAGTTGTTGCATCTTCATCAAGTTCACCCACAATTTCAATGAAACAATATTATTTTCCAACCATTGAACAACCATTAATTGAACACATAATAACTTAAACCAAAAAAAAAAAAAAAAAAAAAGTAAAAAAAAATTAGGAAAAAACAAAAGTTATTTAAAAAATAGAAAACCTTAAAAATAGATTTTAAAATCCAAAAAATAATGAAAAGAAAACCCAATCCAAAAA
>Ga0209208_10004416_pt1 | contig 19925 bp, 14 predicted proteins | sample S1TSphfallax_3_FD_187694 | JGI IMG/M metagenome (GOLD analysis project Ga0209208, IMG submission 187694) | Host-associated microbial communities from peat moss isolated from Minnesota, USA - S1T2_Fd - Sphagnum fallax MG (SPAdes) (version 2) | ecosystem: Host-associated > Plants > Peat moss >...
TGGAATGTTGTCATCTTTTATTCCTAAAGGTATGCGTTTATCTCTTGCTATTATATATATATATATTCATAATTCAACCTCTTTTCATTTCCTAGTTATTGGATATAGAAAGGCCTCCAAGTTTCATTAAATATACAACTAAAAATAAAAGTTTTATACCTTTAGACGGATATTTCATATTTAATGTTTCTTTATAGTTTGATGCATTGATTCCCCAAAACTAGTGTGGGTTTTATGGCCCAAAGCAAGTATTGCATTTTGCACCTCTCAAACAATGTGCATTAATTGTGATTATGTAGGTATTACTACATGGGGTTTTCAGACATTGTGGGTTTAAAGTACAATCCGAATATTGCATACGTGAACATTTTAAATGACGGAAGGTTTAATAGCTCAATGTGGGTATTGCCAAGGTTTGTTTTAATATATCGGTTCATAATGCAACGTTATGCATTATGTACATTGGAATAATAGGTATTTTATATCATGATTCCAAGTCACAACATTGATTTTAAAGGAGCCATGTATGTATTTCATTTTGGGTTTTTGTTCAATGATGAATGTTTATAGAATTATAAATGATCTTGGTGCAGGAATTTCTCCTACATCCTTCAATAATGGGAAGGGTTCCAAAGTCCCATTCCATTCATGTCCAAAACCCCACCAAGTCCCTTTTCTCAAACAAGGATTTGGTGTGGAGGTCGGGGATACGCCATGGAAGGCAAAATAAAGTGACCATTCAATTTGTTTATGTTCCATATGCTCGCATCTCGAAAATTTTGGAATGTGAACGAGGGGATACGAGCACCCTTGTGGAATGGAATGTTTACAAAAACTTTTCAAGCCAAATGGATGTCAAACAACCAACTATCAAAAACCACCTCGAGCATAAGTGGGAAACAATAATGGCATTAACCTTTTTAATTTTTTTAATTCATATACCAAAGATGCAATCATTTACATTTTGAATGTTTTTTGGTCTAGGTATCAGTGTGAATATGGACGAAAGGACTATCAAAAAAACTCAACCCACATTCGATCTATTAAATGAGGATGCCTAATGTCATTTTTAATCAAATGTCTATACACACAATTTGATGTGGCTAATATCACAATTTATTATAAGGCCCATACACAAATTGATGGGTCGTTCACACATGGTGAACATGACCCAAAATCCATTTCTCATATGTCTCATTACGCTCCACGCATGTCACAAGCATTCAAGGACCACATATGGGCCCAACTAAATTTAAGTTACATTACTAAACAAATATATGACAAACATAAAACAATTTGGTGGGAACATGTGAATGAGGGTCAAAGCATGACACAAAATGATTTCATTCGGTTTCAAGACATTGCATATTTAGATGCAAAACATAAGAAAAGGAGTTGGCATTTACACACCAACCCTGCAATTTCAATTTGGTTTTAGGCCCTCCAACATCCAGAATATGTGTTATTTTTGTAAAATGTTGTTGAAATCAACGAGACTCAAGTCCCATTCACCATAGGTATTCAAACACCAATTCAATATGAGTCCATGCTATCATATGGTCACAATGGTGCCATTCCTATGGATGCCACATTTGGCACAAATGACATGAAATTCCATCTATTCACCTTGATGAGGTTTGATGATCATTGCATAGGTGTCCCTTTAGCCTGGATCATTACAAATAGGTAAACAGTTCAGGATTTGATCAAATGGTTGAAACCATTAAAAGATAAGATGTTATCACACATTCCACATTGGAAACCATCATGTTTTTTCGTTGATGATGCACCTCAAGAATTGAAGGCATTATGGTTAGATTTATACTTATTAGCCACTTTGTATTTCTTTCCTTAGGTGTTTTTAAATATCAATAAAATTCATGATTACTTCAAATGTATTTTATGTTGTACTAACCCCATCCATTCATGGAAATTTTATTGCATATGTGTCCTTATTAGGGTTGTATTGGGTATGGACAAAGTTCCCATCTATCTTTGTTGTTGGCATGTTATCAAAGCATGGTGCTTACATGGTATTGAAAAAATCAAAGATGTGGAAGTGCGAGGTGGAATCCTCTGAGACCTTCATGATGTGATGTACATGTCCATCAATCATGGAGGAAACAATTGATGACTTCAAAAAGTGTGGGAGGGTTGCTATGAGAAAAAACCTTCATAAACATAAGCCTAGTGATGCCTAGACAAATTACTTCTCGACTTATTACCATCAATTTGGTAAGTGATAATATTTATCATGGTTTAATATTTAAAATTATTTTGTAATAATGTTATTCATCCTTTTGCATTGTGTTTATGTTTGTAGAATTATGGATGGTGGGTGTTTGAAAAGTGCCCCATTCCAACCAAGACACCCAAGTAAGCATTGAATCATATCATGGTGCGTTGAAACGTTGGCTTGCTCTTGACACAAAAGGTTTTAGAAAGCGTAGGATTGACTAGTTCGTGTGGCAATTAACAACAACCATTACATGCACACACACTAGAAATGAAAAAAAAAGGTTTCAGAAAAAAGGTTTCAAGGTTATGGAGGCCATTATTACACGAAATGTGGAAAATACAACCCTTATTCCACTCACCCATGTGTACCAACCAACCCTTGACAATGATGGAGCTTGCGACGTATGGAGCCAACACCTTCCCAATGTTATTTATGCAATGAAATTCCCATTCACCGAAATAATTTGTTGCACATGTGAATGGGCATTGCGAGGGAACATGTGTAAACACCAAATTGTGGTCATTTTCACATGCACATGGTATGGATCACATCGTGGAGAGTTGGGTCACATGTTTGTGGACCCACAACATATTCCAAACGATATGGAGTCCAATGATGATGACAAAGTTGAACATCTTGAAAGTGATGATGGGATCATGGAATTTGATGGGCTCATGAACATGGAGCAAAATGATGTCCCTATGGATGCCATTGTAGGGTCTAATGACACAATAAGTTCATCAACCCTAATGGAAAGGGCACTTGCATAATTGGTCATTACAATGCAAGAGATCACAAATGAATGTAAAGAAGGTGATGTGACACTTTGTGAACATGCCACCTCACACATGAGTGTATTGGCATGTAATATTCATAACATACGCCTCACAAAGACAAATGTAGTTTTACACCCAAGATTGGTTTTACACCACACAGAAGATGGATTGGGAAATAATGTCAAACGGCTCAAAGATTGGCATGAAACAATGTTTAATCACACAAATGTACATACTAAACGATGTCCTGAATAAATGTCTCAATTACTTATCAAGATTGTTGCCATTAGCATTAAGAATTTTGTTTTAAAATCAATTTTGTATGGAGGAAACAATAGCCGAAATTCTTTGAACATCATGTATTCAACACACACATGAAATCTAATATGGCACAAAGGTTATTATTGTTTCCAACTTATAACCACAAAAAGTGTGACTAGCCTACATACATTATAACCTACCTATGTTAATAGTTTCACTAAATCTACCTATGTACTACCTACTTATTAGATACCTATAAAATAACTATTACCTATGGGCTAGTATTACCTATTATCTACCTACCTACTATGTAATACATACGTACCTACTTACTTACCTACTAAATAGGTAATACATACATATTGACCTACTACCTAAATACCTACTTATGAACAGGGTCCTATGTACTACCTATTTATTACTATTTCTAGGTACTACTTATTACCTACTAAATTAGATACCTAGTAGGTTACTAGGTAGTTTTTAAGTTGTTAAGTAAGTACTTAGGTACCTAACTTATAAAGTAGGTTAAAAAAATGTTTATAACAATATGGTGACAATTTTTGTCATGTAAAAATCAAGTGGTGCAATGGTTAAATGGGAGTTTAAAACTTTTTCCTTCAAGGTGGAGGTGAAGGGTTAAAATCCTCACAAATGCAATTTAGTGAACTAGCCTAACTAGCTTAACTTGTTAGTTAAGTTAACTTACATTCCTAAGTAGGTTAAGGCATACATTCGTAACATATAGGTTGGGTTTTTAATTTTTATACCATGTGTCTGCATGCCACATGTTTACATGGCATAGGTGGAAAACATATTTATTTCATATTTAATGAATTATATCTAATGGCCATAATTTATGGATTTCATCAAGCATTGATGACCTCCATGGCTTTATAGTCACAAAAACCATAGTCGCAAATTGTCTTACAATTGAACCACACTGGGGTCTAAGTGTTTTAAACAATGTGTCTTATTCAACTACATAATCATGTAATCTTAAATGTCTTCCATGACTAATAACCTAGTCATAAATCAAGTTATAAAAGATAGCTTTTCTTATAGTGGAAATGCAAGTTTGATTTTGATGAATCAAAATCAGTTTCTTAACAAAAACCTTCTTAGACATGAAAGCTATTGATCATTTTTATAGTGATCTTTTTATAGTTACCTTTAGTATATGAGTAATCTATATATGTGGAAATTCCTTACATCAACATTTTGGTTTCAATAACCCATATTATGTAATCATTTTCATAGTTTTTTAAAGAGGGAAAAGAAAGTTGTCGTACATTAATTTTCATCAAGTGCCAAAAATAATTTTAAATGCAACATTTTGTATGTGAAGTAAACTTTTAATGAAAGCAATTTTTCAATGGAAGTAGTTTTTTTAATGAAAGTAATTTTTCAATGTAGGCAGTTTTTTCAAAGTAAGCAATTTTTCAATGTAAAAGTACTTTTCAATGAAAGTAATTTTTCAATGCAAATAGTTTTTTCAATGAAATTAGTTTTTCGATGCAAATAGTTTTTTCAATAAAAGCAATTCTTCCAATGAAAGTAATTTTTAATGTAAGCAATTTTTTCAATGATAGTAGTTTTTCAATAGAAGTAATTTTTTCTATGAAAGTAGCTTTTCAATGCAAATGATTTTCCAATATAATTTTTTTTTAATGCAAATAATTTTTCAATGTAAGTAATTTTTCAATGAAAATAATTTGTCAATACATGCAAATTATATATAATTTAATTTTTTAAAAATGTTAGCAATTTTTCAATATAAAATTTTTTTCAATGTAAGGAAGTTTTCAAAAACATTTAAAACTAAATAGTCTTGAATGAATTATTGATTTTATTTTTTTTAATGTGTTTATGTGGGAACTATGCTTTTGTTTATATAAATATCCATTAAATTGATGTTCATATGGAAACACCTTTATTCATCATTTGAACATATATTGCATTCATATGGCCTTCATTTAGTTTCAACATACAAATGTGAAATAAGCAATTGTCTTTTTTATTCCATATTTATTTATTAGATAATCATTTATCATTTCTTGAATTGTGGCAAAATAACATGGCACATTTAAATCAATGTTTATTACTGAATATTAAAAAAACCCAACAATGTCGTATTTGAAAATTGTATCCAAGTTTTTTGTTTGATATGCATTAAAGCATGGGTAGAAATGAACATCAGTATGTGACAAAAATGGATTAAGTGTTAGTATGGGAATTTTGGGGAGAGATTTCATTACAATGTTTTGGATAGCTAAATATCTATATAGGCCAATTTACATTTAGAATAAAATATCAAAATGCATTATGTTTTGATGTGGTATGGATTTTCAATCTATCCCTTTACATATAGCATACAATTCTCAACATTTTGAACCAATTCAATATGGTAATGGTCTATTTAGGTCTTTGCCTTCTTTTCACATTAATGATTCCAAAGCTACCATAAATTTAGATGATTTTCCATCTTTTTCGGAATTAGTGGTGCAACAACCTCCTATTCAACTACTGTAACTAACTACACATTTTTATTGGAATGACAAATTTGATTATGCATTAATAGACATTTTGAAAGACAACTGGGATTCACCATTGGAGTGTGTTGTTTCATTGTTCAACACTTCTTATAATACAAATATTATTTAAAAAATAAATTAAAAATCAAATTCAGTACTTACAAAAGTTTTTGAAAAACAACACAAATGTTCATGTCAATGAGATTTTGTTTAATTTGTTCATTTCAATTTCCATCACCAAAGTTCAAATATTTCCCAAAATTCAAATGGAACATTCCCATATGATTGTTGAGCCTAATGTAACACAAATATATATATATGATTCTATCTTTTTGATTGGGCATTTTATGACAATGATATTTCTAAATTATTGAAGGTTTGTCCAAATCTAACTTATTATATAAAAACATATAAATTCATCAACATGTTTCCAAATATTAAAAAAACAAAATCACAAATTATGAATCACATGATATATATATATATATATATATATATATATATATATATATAAAAAAAAAAATCATAAGAATATCTTGTAAATGACAAAATTCAATCGTCATATGTTCAATGCACTATAGAAAAAATTAAAGAACCAATTCCCACACAACAACTTGCAAAATGTAATGTTCAATTAAATAAAACAGAATATAAAAATAAATACACATAATTCAATATACATTGGCATTTATAATAAACAAATCCAAATATTTCCATAATTCATGTTTTAGTTGCAAAAGGTTATGTTTTTAAAATCAACTTAAATGTTTTTAAAATCAATTATCAAGACAACTTTCTATCACTAGACTATGGTGAAATTGTGACAGTCTCAGGAAATTGATGTGACATCACTAGAATATTATGAAACTGAAAAAAATAAAACTAAAATAATTAATCACAAATGATTAAGGAAACATTCATCCACCTTTATAACCTGTTGTCATGGTTTGGCCAATTATCACAGATCTGAATATGAACAGCCAAAGACAGATGATATCAGTATTGGGTGCATTGTGCTTACAGAATTATCAGCCCCCTTTTGCATTAGATAGATAAATTGAAATGCTGATGGTACACCAGACATCTAGCCACGAGGCCTAAACCAATGTGATACACCCATAAAAGTTCTGGCCATGTTTAGAAAGAAGGTATGGCAATAACAGCAGGAGTTGACATTCTAATGAACTGGAATGACGGATGCAAAAACAAATGCATTGTATGACAATTCACTAATGAATGCTGAAATACACCACTTGCTAAAATACAAGTATGCCTGTTGGCTACATGCTAGAAGCCAGTCGCATGATGCCAAGCATGCTGGGAATGCCCAGAATGTCAGCTGGGTTAGCAGGAGGCATGCCAGGGGCACCTCTGATGGGGGGGTTACATGGAAAGGTTGGAGGAAAAGGATGGGAGATAGTAGGTGTAGGACGCTTGATCAGAAGCAAAATCATGTGAATTGCAATTCCTACTGTAGGTCAAAACCTGTGTCCCCACAGAAAAACACTTCCGAACAGGCAATTGAGGCATGCAAGCAAACCTGGGAAAATGGAATTGGGGGGTGTCAAGAGTCAAAAGCAAGTTCCTGGTGTCTACAAATCACAGTCCAATAAAATTGGCACTACCTAAAGACTTCCCATGAATAAAACATGCCTTGATCTTCAACCCTGACCAATAATTCCTAGCGATTCCTCCCCATCAAAGAGTAGACAGTGTCTTCTGACTTGGGCAAAGAGGCATTCTAAATGCTCTACAGACTTCTGTAATCAATCACCGTTTATGTCATCTTCAGGTGCATCAAGGTCGCAATAGCTGCATCCAATACACATTCAAAAGTCACTATACAAAACCATTAGAGAGGCAATCAACCCAACAATCATACACCCAACAAGTATTGGTGTGTTCAAAGAAAAATGCACAAGCACCGAATGGACCCAAAACTCAAAAGCATTGAAGCTAACCTCCACGTGGGTCACGGTGCATGGTATGAGGACAGGGCATCATCATACAAGGGACATCTAAAAAGCCCCCACCCATCATTGGGCCTCAAATTGGCAGTCTTTTGTGACCCCATGCCATGCCATTCCATTCCCATCCCCATCAGACCCTCCGATGAAGGCACCAGGATGGAAGGGTGCAGGGCATTCTCTTAGGAACTGCATAGTCATTTCAGGTGGAGCTGGCACAAATGGACCTGATGGTCTGTTTCCACAACATGATGCACCAACCACACATCCTCATTATGAAGTGCACTCGAGTATCACTGACAATACTCTGGTGCAATTTACAAGATGCAATTTAACTCTGGTACCAACATCTATGGAATGACAGAGAAATCTCCACAACAACAATTCAACATAACACAACAATGCTATAGACTGAACAAATTCAATCCATAGAGCTAGTATTGGCCCTACATTATTAATCCAGCAAAGGTGATCATGAGCCTTGCATTGCCACTAGTCTCCAAAAACCAAAAGAAAGAAGGTAGGAAAACAACAGACATGTCTTCAGGCTTTGATTCATAGAAATTACAAGCTGTTGCAAGGCCATGTATAAGCACAAGCAACTCTTGAAGCTTGTGTGCAAAAAAATTCTGATTTTGACAGCAAACATGATCCAAGAATGCATCAATACACTAAAATACTTGGTCTCAGGGAAGTCTCTGTAGAAGATTGCCATGTATGATCAAAGATGCTGTATACAACGCGTCATGTAATTCTGAAAATAAAGCTCTTCCTACAATCTGGCAACTGCATTGCTCATGAAGTCAGAATGCTTCAGCTTGAGATTCTTGTGTACAAATTCTGGGCCATGGAACAGTTTTGTGCACCCCTGAGCACCACACCCATATTTCCAGCCATACTTTTCATCACATATTTTACAAACAAAAGGGTCCAGTGCCTCATTTGCTGCAATACCAAGTTTCTCCCTTCCAAGCATTTTCTCAATGAGATCTCCACTCTGTAGCCTTGTTTGCCATGTTGACTCTAACTTCTTTTCCCACTCAGCAAAACCAGGGTCCTCCCCACCATTCTTTGGATCTACTGTCCCCTGTATGTGCCTAAGACACCTTGGAGGCTCTTTCAACTCAACCATACCATAATATTCCACTGAATGTACACACCACATATATGTGAGCATCACATCAAGAAGCTCTATCCCCTCCAACCCCTTGACCTGATAGTTGCCTGATCTCATGATCACAATTGGGCCAACTGAGCCAGTGCTTATTGAGCTATCACCTTCCCCATTTTGCTGATCTACTGTTGTCAAAATATTTCCCTCAATCCCCTTCTCTGAATCCAATTTCCTCATAACACTTCGGCAGAGTTCAATGTCCTTCACCACTTTCTTTGGATCAGAACTCCCTGCTGGTGCTTTTGGAGCTGCATTGATCTCCTGGGACTTTTTGGTTGATCGGCTTTGCCTTCTCCCTTTGGCTCCCACATCTCCATCATCCTCTGACTCTTCTTTTGCAGATCCAAAAGCACTTGGCCCCTGTGAACCATCCATCCAAGCACATGACACCCATCTTCCTTCATGGACATGTACAGAGCAAGCATTGAAACACATCATAGAAACAAAGAAATTGGGAACTCAAAGCCTGATGTACCTGAGAAAACAACTCCTACATTTTTCTTTTAGTTACAACCCTAAAACACAAATATTCTATAGCAGTTGAACTCACACATCAAGACTACTGCCTTGAAGTTCAGCCAGTAACTCCTTCGCCAGAATTTTAGCATTCTCATTCCTCCTGCAGAACAAGGTAGGAGCTCAGTCTGTAACCCAAACAAGCAAGCTTCATGTGAGAAAAGAGAATAACAGAGCTTGGTCGTTCAATACAAAATGGATAACAGAGAAAAATTAGAGATACTCCCTGTTTATTGCTAAAACATCACATCTGCAGCATTTTAGGCTTCTTCTAAGACCACCTACTCAGTTTACAAGGCTGTGTCACACATGGTAGAGAGCATATCAAAACCAAGAAATTCACAGCCTTTTGCTTCCAATAAGAAGACAACAATCACCTCACCTCACCAAAACAGCCTCAAGCCATGCTGGGTCACATTTCTCCTGTAACCTGCATAACATACCATTTTAACCTATGCCTTCCAGGAAACCTCAGAAACTTGCATAGCAATGTCAAATCTGCAGTAACCATGAAATATAAGACCGCTGTGACTAAATTTGAGATGCATACCAGTCATCATCCTTGTGTTGCTCAAAAAATGAACGATTTTGGGTTCTGATGAACTCTGTCTTGTATTCATCATACCTGTCAAGAAAATGCTGGACCTGTTAGCAAGTATAAGTATCACTTCCAATATAGACAACAGATGTGAGACAGGCCTTGCTATCCAATGCTTTGTCAATGTGCAAAGCAGGTTTAACCTCCATAAGGAGAAAGTCAAAGGTCAAACTGGGCAAGCCAACAGCATATTTACATGGATGATTGGACAACAGTTATTAGCCCTTTGCAACTACACAATTTTTGCAAGCAAAGAGAACACAAGGGAGTCTGTACTCCAGACACATTCTGACTGACTCAGCGGGTGCACAATGGAGGAAGTACCACATCTCTTCCCTTCACAAACAAAGTTGCAACTGAGAGCACTGGAACAAACATACCTCTGCTCTGCTTCTCCAGGTAAGATGTTATCCTCAAGTTCCGCCATGAACTGTTTATAAGAAATTGAAGCCCTCCCTGCACACCTTGCTACATCAGCAGACCTCTCCACTTCACAAATTTAGGAGTATTTGACAAAGCTGAATTCTCTCCTTGCACATCAGAGGACCTCCTCCAGTCCATATTACGTCACACTTGAGCAGCAAGCACACTGACTTAATCTTAACACTTCTAAGCAACCTAGCTAGTTAAATTTCTAAGGAGTGGTGAGAGTGGAGGACTTCCATCAAAATGGACCATTCAACTCTTTTCCCCCTATTCAAGATCTGTCTCACCATGTCATCCATAACTAAAGCAAGGGTTCACATATTGTTATGGTCATCTATAAGCCCTCAAACACTCATATTGCACCCAATCCATCCAGGGGGAAATCTTCATGTGAACCCCCAAAAGGATATTGGACAGTGGAGATCAGACAATGGTATTGTATTAGGCAATGCCCTCCAATTTGCAGCTCCAGCCACTTGATCAGGTCTTCGTGAAGGGCATCACACTGTATGGTATGTAAAGTAGATAAGGGGAAGGATATACTGATTCAACCATTCTTCAGATCTAGAAATCCAAAATCCTGCACTGAAATGTAAAGCTGTTCTGGAAGCACTGAACACACCAAGTCAAGGAAAAAACCAACAATTTCAAACACCTTTGCTCTGAAAGAACACAATAAATTTTGTCTCTCAGACAATTGAATAGACTATATGTATGAGTCCTCCTAAGAACTTGAATCTTTTCACACTGTTCCACAAAGAATCCCTCCCCAGACAATGAGAACTAGAAAATCCTAGTTTTACTGACCTTGTCTGGTTCATCAAACAGCCACCAAACTGATGGAATTTGCCCTACTTCTGGTAAAAAGCTAGTTATCTATGGAAAGAGAACATGGTACTTTCAGAAGTTCAGGAAGGTGAAGTCAGCTTATCAGGGGGACAAGTATAACACAAGACTTCTGTAGAAGTTGCTTGAGACTTTGTATCATAAATTGGAATGCTTGAAACTAAAAAGTGACAGCCAGGTATATCTATAACCATGGGTGCTATTTCAACTGTGTGCTATGTATCATACACTGAAGAAACACATAAGCATCTCCTCAATCAACAGGTGGGTCAACAGCAGAGTGTGTACTCATCATCGTGCATTTCCATAGCTCTGATTGTAGTATGGTTGGCCAGCTCTGTCTGCTCCACGGTGGCCCCCAAGTCTCAATTGAGCCACCAACAATTTTTGAGCTTTCTGTTGTTCTTGTTCCTCCCGCTTCAGTCTCTCTGCTCTTAATTCCTCCGCAGTCTTCCTCTGCTTTTTCTTTTTCTTTTCCTCTGATCACACCAAATAATCCAACAAGCTTCAGATGCTTCTTCATAATCCACACACCCCATACTGTTCAGAATTCTGTGACATATACTTACATCAGATTACAGTGCTTGCAAAGTTTTTGTGTCTATGGTTTCAAGGTTTTAGTATGATATGTTCTGCACCATATTATACTGGGCAGAACAGAAACCTGAAAGCATGCAGCCACTTGTGGACGAAACCCTACTTACCGGTGCTTCTTGGTCTCACGACCTGTGTCGCAGCACCTTCATCCCCTGTTCTGTCAATCATGAAGGTTTTGGTCGAGTACCATGGCCTCTTTCCATTCTTGCCAATCAGACCATACCCAAAACCATATACTTCATCATCAGCCCCAGGAGCTTTTGCTTCTTCTTTCTTTGCCTTCTTGTCTCTGAAGTCCCTGAAATCATCTCTCCCTTTGCTGTCCCTAACCCTACCTTCCCCTCGCTTTCTTTCTTTCCCATCATCTTGAGGCTTCCCTCCTTCCTGCCCGGAGCCCTCAACGATCTCCTCCACACCCGAAAAGAAATTGAAGTGTTGTGGCCGCTGCTGCTCAGCGGCGATGATGATGCTTGATCCCTTCTCTTCATTTCTGGCAGCCACAGCACTGTTTCCAAGCTTTGGCCGATGATCCTCTTCTTCCTCCCCTTGTGTGATCCTTGGTTCTTGAACCCTAGTGGTGCCTGTGGATGTGGAGGACTTGGCTTGAGCAGCCGCCGCTCGCAGCTTCTCCAGACGGAATTCTGCGTCTCGTTGTCGGGCTTGCTGCTGCTGGATTGCTTCTTGACGTGCAGCTTCTTCCTCATCCTTCCTCACTTTCTCTCGATTATCGAAGTTATACACGTTCCAACTTTTTTGCGGCAAAATATTGAGACCACCATGTCCCCCCATGTCCACAACGCAAAACCAAACAATACACACACGCTTAACAACAACGACAAATCTCTTCTTCCGCGAACGAACGTTTAGCGCGCTATCGACTAAGCGACAAGAAACCCACCGACTGTCGCCGTCGCAGTTCGAACGTCCAAATCCCTTTCTCCTAGAGCGACTGGAGCAGGCACTTGTATCCGGCGGATATACAGTTTTTCACGAACCGATCGGAATCTGATTATGGAGTCCCTTCTTCGCCTCTTTCTTCTTCTTCCGTCGTTGAAGCCCTAGGGTTTTGGGAGGAGTGGTAAATTACCCACACTATTATTGCTAAAAAGCAATAACTGCCCAACACTCACATCTACCAGTGTTTACCACCTCTAAACTACTGCTCAAGTTATTTCCTTACCCAATGCATAAACATGAAACATCAGACATTGTATAGCAAGGATCAAATAAATGCCATCACACTGGGGTAGTCATTGTGATTGACCAATTAAAATCAATCATACATATGTACAACCCCTTTTGGAGAACATTAAAAACGTCCGTAAAGACACCCTGTGTTTCACCCCCTTACCCCTCTTTTTCTTTTAGCGATATCCGCAAAGTAATGAAATTTTATTAAATCTCAGTATGAAATGCTGAAACTCAGCATTTAATGCACAAGGTTCGAGAGGAATTACAGTAGCTGTACAAAGCAGTGAAAATGTATGTAGCAGCAGTCGAGGCGCTCAGGAAAAAAGAAAGAAAGGGTGAAGATGGTTTTCTTAGTTTCACACCCTTAAATGCTTATGTACTTTTTCGTAGGTTTTTTTTGGAATCTCATCCTGTGTATGACCAAACTCGGGGTACTGACCTTGTCTTTTCCTGACTTTACGGATATCTCTATTGTATCTTATGCATGTTTGCAGGTCGAAACTTCAAACTCAATTTCATACCATTTAAAGCTTGAAATTTCTCTAAATTATATAATTTATAAGTCATTATATTACTACCAGTTGACATGCGCTGATCTCCTCAGAATTTCAGATCTTCTTTTTCATAGAATTAACAAGCGGCTCTGCCACGAGAGGCTTTGTCCTGAAAATAAAGTATTATATTTAATGTTATGTTATGAACTCAACTTATATTGGATCAAAGTTTGTTGGCTTTAAGAAAGATCATGATTTTTTTTTTCACATTTGTATTAAAAAATAAAGTTTTGTAACCATCTTAGAATTCATTGTGGATATTTAGAAATTGAAGCCATAGTTCCACTATCTTTTTTTTAATCATACAAATGAATATAAAGTTGTAAATAATTATATTGTCTTAAGAAATCCAAAATTTTCAAACTTGGATAATGTAGACAATTTTTAGCAATGTGCATGAGGTATTTTGATGTTTGAAACAAACATCAATATTGAATGTATATAATTTACATGAAAAGATTTTTATTTTTAGTCTCATTTTCATTTTGAGGTTTGAGAATTTGGTTTTTTGCATTTTGGGTTTAGGTTTTCAATGAAAAGTGTTTTGTTATGATGTTTGATGGGTGTAAATGTGGATAAAAAAATCGTTCAAGTTTTTTTGGTCTTGTTATTGATATTTATGATTTTTTTTTGCACATGGTCCATGAAAAAATGTAAAAATGCACATTCAAACCACAAGTTGCCAACATTTTAGGGGTGATTAATTAGGTGGAAAATGCAACAATTACATGCATATTTTTACAAACATTACACTTTAAATAAATGGAGACGTTAATGGTTTTTGTTATACATTGGAAGTGTGTTTGGTAATTTGAATGCAATATAAATTCATTTTTTAAAATCTGATCAATATGCTTACTAGATTGGATTCATTTCTACAAACATTTACCCATGTATGTTTTAATTGAAATCCAAATTTTGTGGCGCTTTCAGTAAATTGTGATTTTAATTGGAATTTATCCATGAAATATAATAGTTCTTGTTTATTTTTGCTTGATTATTGTCATTTAAAATGTTAACATTAAAATCTCCCATAATGATGATTGGACAATGTTTGGGAAATTGTTGAATTTGAAGAATGTAGAAATTGAACATGAATGAACTTTATACACACATACAATATGAATGTAAAAATTGTTGTTATATATTTTGAACATCATTAGTTATTGTATTGAAAAAATCTAAGTGCATGTGTATGTCATACATCATCATTAACCCATGACCATCATGGATTAAAATATATGAATATTTCAATGAATTTATAAATTTGTGCACATTTGTTGATGCATGGTGTATTCTTGTTTTTATAAAACATAAGACATGAAACATTTGAAAGTTATGATCATGATTGATGTCTTTGTAATGTTGGTGTAAAGAAATTGTATTCAAGGTTTGTATAATTACATGAAAATTATCTAAGTTTTTTAATCAAGGAAATAATGGTATCCAAATTGCAATTGTTTTCAATCTATCCATTTTTACATGTATTCTTGGATCCACATAAAAAAATTCATGTTGGAAAGGAGCTAACAAAAATAGTTTTTCTTTTGTTCGAATGCAAGATAATGTTATATATGTTAACCCATGTTTTTTTACGTTAGTGAGATCAAAAACCAATTCATCTAATGATAATCCCTAAGAATAATGAATGGTTTTTGCTACTACAAGTTGAATTAGAAATTGAATCCTTATTATAATAAATGATTACGATTTACCAACTTTTATATTTTTTTATGATAGGTTCAATTAGTGTTCATTTTGATTCAATATTTTTGTTATAATAATGAGTATATTTTTCTCTTGTTAGTGTTCCAATTTTAAAATTTTGAAACATTATCCATATGTTGTTTTTTCACAATATGTTGTTGATGTTTTAAAAATGCCCTCAGCTCCATTCATAAGACCATCAAATGTTGCATAGTTACAACACATATTTCAACCAACATATCTTTTTTTATATTATTATAAAATGTAAACCCATAGTTTTATTCAGATGATTTGAGAGTTCATAAAATGGTGGGCATGATTGATGGTTGATGTTTATTACTTTGAAAATAAACATGGACCTAATGTGTTAGTGAACACCTTTTCATTATTTTTTGCACAAGTTTATTTGTATATAATAAATATAAAATAATAAAATGGGTCATTATTAGTTACAAATTGAATTTATACATTTAATATCTTTTGTATTTTTTATTGCAATATGAAATTTGTTCAAATTTTGTACAAAGATCATATTTGATTGTCAGATAACTTTATTTAGTTCATGACATTGAACATATGTTTGCCAACAATTTGGTGTTAGTGCATTAACATTATTTTTGATATTTTAAAAAATCTAACTAACTTTCACAAGGGGTGTTTAATAGAAATCACCTATCATAATAACATCAACACCTCCCAAAAAAAACTTTTTTGAATGTGTTTTATGGACCTTAGCCTATTTTGTATAACATTAAACATTCTAATACCAACAAGTGAAATTTCATCTATCACAACAAATTATAATTATTCATATCAACATGTAAACCTATTTAATGAATTTGACATCTGATAAGTTTGGTAAACTAAATAAGGATTATTGAACATGTTCAATGTTAATTATATTATTAAACAATCAATATTGAAAGCAATTTTACCTATTGATGCCATAAGGAAAACCTTATTTTTGTTAAATCAGAAGATATGTATCTAGTGTATAATCACAATAATCTTTGAATTATGAGTTTGAATGTAAAAATTTTACCAGTTCTAGCGCCCTTGTCAAAAATAAACATATAGTGTATTAGGGTACAATTGTTTCCTATGCATAACATCATCAAATATTAATTTTTATTCTTCATTTAATTGTCTAAGTAAACTACAATATTCAAATACTTTTATCATCATGGAATATGATGATTTTGTGAAACTTTCAGCTTCTAAAAATTGTGATTTTTGGTTTGATCCATTACATGATTGAATGACAAAATAAAATAGTAAATCATAATGTTCAATATTGATTGTGTTTGGTAAAGGAATAGTAAAACATGAACCAATTAATTATTTCATTTTTTCTATGTCAGTTCAAATGTTAGTTTAACAATATGGTTTTGATTTTCAATCTATTGAATCATCCATTTCTTTTGTATTTGAACATGGCATTTGGTAGTTGAAAATATATTTAATCTTAAAAATGTCATCATGTTGTTAACATTATGCATCATGTCAAATTACATTATTTCTAAGTTGCAAATTTTATAAATTTCAACATGGTGAATATAGTAGAACTTGTTTTCTTGACCAATTCTCAATATTTTTATATTTATTATAATTTACAAGCCTAATCATTTGGGTTCAAAATGCTTGAAATCTTTTTTTTTAATGTTATAAAAAAATTGAACTCTGTTATTGACAATGATTCATATTAACTAGGATAATTAATATATTTGTCTATGACCAATAAACATAATATATTAGTTGAATTTGATTCCAATTCATTTAATGCTACCTATGATTTTAACAAAAAATCATGTACTTCAAAAGGAGAAGTATTTATGAATTAAAATGTTTGAAATGAATGATATGATGGTAAAAAAAGTAGACAATAAGCAACAAGTTGAGCAAAACATTAAAAAAACATTATCTAATTTTTGACTTCTTATATTTGCATCTATATTATTTATGATGAATTTTTTAATGATAGAATGTAGTTATAATGTTATTGATTTATCTATTTTTTAATGTATGATGTGCAATATATTATAGCAACATATGGGCCCAAAATAAATTGAATATCTATATTTATAAACCACAAATGATGCACATATATTCAATGCATTGGTTATTATGTTTTTAGGATTTTTTTTAAAAATGTGCAATTTTGTTAATTTACTTTTCAAACTTAATATATATGTACTTTTTAAAATGATATATCGTCATTTTTTTAAAAATATTTTAAAGATTGAAATATTTTGTTTGGAGGTATTTGTTGTGAAAATGGATGATTTCCATTTATTTAAAAAGGTTCTAAAATTTTTGTTTCACACATGGGAGGCAATGAGTAATAAAATTTACAAACAACATGGTTTTTTTCTTACATGTACGTGTGTGTTGATGTTGTTGTGCATTTTGTAATGGGTTTGGTAACAATGATACATCATAGTAAATATACATGTTTACAAATTGTTCAACTTTTTCATTTGTGTGCACTCCACACATAAGTGCCTTTTTATCCATAAAAGTCCTTGGTCATGTTCATTCACACAATTTTTGAATTCAATCATGAAAAAAATTAGGAATATACCTAGAAAGATAATGATATTTTGTGGTAAGTTTGCATAAACAAGATGTTATATGATCATAATATCTTACACATGTGACGAGGTCAATTTGAATCAATTATATTATATAAACAGATTGGAAGTCTTATATTTTATTTAGAAGATTTAATTTTGAAGCATGTAATATGTGTAAAGTTTTAAAGAAAACATCCCATAATCTTTCAACATATGTAAAAATGACAAAAAACTTTGAAGGACCAACTTGTCAAATCATTGCAAAGAAAAAATTTCGCAACCTTTTGAATATTCAGGTGAATTATGCAAGCTTTCCAAATCACAATAACCTAAATATGATTTGAAAATATTATTTAAATTTGGTTTATCTTGTACTTGTTAAATTTTTAAAAAAAATATCATATAGTTTTCCTTTTCATATTCGCACCCAATTATAACCTACGACTTTTTGAATGGAAAACTTTAGCAGTTTAAAAAAAAAGGTTTAAAACATTTCTTGAAAAATCTTTAGATTTAGAATTAATTCCCATTGAGCTATTTGTTGATATGAAAAACCTTTAGAAAATTGTGAAGGTTGGCCATAGAACAATATTGAAAATTTTAGTTTGTTTGAATGTTTATTCTAAATAAACATAAAAGGGTGAAAGTTTTGATTTGGGGTAATATAATATATATAGTATTTTCATAATCCATTATTTTTGGAGTATCTAAAAACTTATGTATCATTGAATATGTTGATGTACAATCTATTTTTTCATTGTTAGAATTAAAATTATCAGATGATGCATTATTTTAAATAGGAATTTGATATTTTAAATTCATATGCAAAGTAAACAAACTTGCCTATTGATGATGAATGGTAGCATTCAAATTTTTGTATAATGATGTTTCAATTAAATTGCATAAAACGACCATCATCATATTTGGACGAACATTTATTGACATATAAAGTGATTTGTATTCAAAACGTCATTTAAAAAACACAACTATTATTGCACCATCATGTGGTAAACATGGTACTTCTGATTGAGTTTGATCCACATTTATAGGGACATTAACAACACTACCATGCATAGCTTATATTGTTTATACCTTTAAAGTTTATAAATATGAGCAAAATAAGATGAAGTGAAATGAAACTTCTTTTAATTGTGTTAATTTTTAAATTGATGGAATGACTTTTTTTTTAGAAATTTTATTTGGTACTTGATATAAGGGTCATTTATTTTCACTAACATTATGTAAACAATTTGTACAAATGTATGATGTTGAACTAGGTTCCATTTCAATTTGAAAGTATATACATTAGTAGAATTTTTTTATTTGAATTATGAAAACGATATTTGAATTTGAAGTTTAATTATGAATTTAAATTTGTTTTATTTTTCTTCAAACAAATATGCTTAAATCTAAAATTATAATTCCAATTATGAAAATTTTCTTTAAACATTATATTTAATGTTTCAATTTTGAAATTTGTTGTTGTAATTCTTTTGTAAATTATTGAAATTGAGAAAATTATTTGAATCTGGTATTTAATATTTAATTCAAAAAATAGTTATTGCAAATATTCTTTTATTATTTTAATTTAAATATAAAATATTTAAATCTGCAAATTTATAATTCAATTCTGAATTTAAATTCTAAAAATTTTAAAAAATGATCAAAAAAATTATGTTTCAATTCTGAAAACTGTTATTTTAATTCTTTAAAAAATTATTTGAATTTGAAATTTGACATTTGATGACAAAAACTGTTATTTCAAATCTTTCAAACATTATTTGAATTTGAAAATTTTTATCTGAATATGAAACTTTCTATTTAAATTCAAAAATCTTGTTTGATCTAAAAATTGATATTTTGAATTCTAAATCATAATTTTCAAATCCACAAATTAGTATTTCAATTCAGAAAATAATTAATTGATTATAAAAATGGACATTTGAATTTTGAATATTTTTATTTG
>Ga0209208_10004417_pt1 | contig 19922 bp, 20 predicted proteins | sample S1TSphfallax_3_FD_187694 | JGI IMG/M metagenome (GOLD analysis project Ga0209208, IMG submission 187694) | Host-associated microbial communities from peat moss isolated from Minnesota, USA - S1T2_Fd - Sphagnum fallax MG (SPAdes) (version 2) | ecosystem: Host-associated > Plants > Peat moss >...
GACAAAGAGAGGATTTATCAATCTGCTAAAAAGAAGTTCCCAACTAATGAACTCCTTATATAAGGTACCCTTCCTACTCCTACTCATAACAAGTAGGCTTAAGATCCCCTCCACTCTTAAAGGAGGAGGCTTAATATCCCTCCTTTTTTCTAAGAGGGATATAAGGTGCCCTCCAACTACACTAGGAAATTTCTCTAAGAACATCATGAATATTTAGTCATCTCGCCATGTTCTAATCGACATCTTTTACATGCACGGTAGCTTGGATGAGTTTTCAACCTCTTTGAAGTCAAAAGATTCATTCATGGCTCTAAATGTCCCTAGTTCAAAGATGCGGAGGAGCAATGCAATAAACATTCATTTTAGGTTGCCTTCCACCCTTGGCTTTTAATATGGTAGCATGTTAAGGCTTCCTTTATATTAGAGCCCTAAACCCTAAACCTTTGAAATATAAAATCCACGATTGGAACAAAAGGATTGGCAAGGTATAAATTCATTTTTATACAAAGTTTGAAGGCCTAAGGGACCAAAGGAAGGGAGGGATGAATGAAAACTTGGCATACAATCTTAAGTGGTAGCTTATGGATAACACATTTCATGGTTTAATGGATTTCATGTTAAGCCCCCCTATTTTGATTAGGTGTGCACAGTGAGCCTAGCATGAAGTCCATTAGACCATGAGTCCAAAAAAACATGATTGGTTTAAAATGTTATTATTTTTTGATTTTGTCGTATTATTCACCCATAGCTTTTCCTTTGCTATTAGCCTAAGCCAAAAATGGCAAAGAACATACTAATGAAAATAAATCTTGGAGTTAAGAAGGTGAGGTAGCATGCATTGCGAAGTTGTTTCTATTGTGTTCGCACAAAGTTTTCATTGTGTTCTCATTTAGTTCTCAACATGTTCCCAATAGCTCCTAACTTTATTTCAAATTCTTTGCCATAAGTCCTACTTTTGAAAATCTATGTATCCAACCCAAAGGAGGAGATTACAACATATCTATTTTGGGACTATCCAAAGCTTGATTATTATTATTTCTTATGAGCCAAACAAAGATGCCCATCACATTTAAAAAATAAATTAAAAGAATTTTTTTGAAGGTTTCTCACAACCAACTCATATGTGAGTCACAATATAGTTCCATGTTAAGGTACTTTGTCAAAGCCTTTTATCACTTCACATTACACTTCACAACCAAGGCTAACACATAAATGATTTTTGAATACCCATGGGATGGTCTTTAGATGTGTTTTGAAGGCTCTTAATATTTCCGTGGGCATGGTCCCTCACCATAGTGTAAAAGGGGCCTAAGCTATATCAAGCTTGCACCTCTTCAATTCTACAACTTCCGGAGATGTCTCATGAGTATGCAATTTGTATGCACTTGTTTGACAACTTTTATATTCTCCTCTCTTCACTAATAAGCAAAATCATTAATGTGATGTTATATTCAAAATCTTATAGCTTTCTTGAACCCCATTAGGCTATGTACACCACAACAATATATTGTCGTTGCAAATTTGTTGCAGAATATTCATGCAAGTTTAGGCTAGATTTTAACTAAATAGGACACTTCCTCAAGTAAAATATGAGATTAGGTCCTAGGTTGAGGGCATTATATGTCTAGTATCATAAACAATGATAAACAACTATGCAATGTTTGTTTGTAAGATAACACATGTTTGCCAATTAATTAATTAATTAATTTTGAGGATTCCATTTCAACAAATGATATACACCCAAATATCCCATTGGATTCTTTATTTTCCTTCAGAAAAAAATATTTCTAAAAAAAAAAATTGTTGAAATTAATATGTTATAGTTCCACACACAAATGTGTTAGATATTGAAAACAAGTCAAGAACTTTCTTAGATTATTTTCAAGGGCACCTTATATTCATGAATAACCCTTAACAAAAAAGATGACGAACCTTACACTTACTCCTTAAAAATGAGAAAAAAATTATGCTTACTTATAGGCGCAAGATCTTTCCCTAGTCTTAAGGAGTAAGTGTATGGACCCCTCCTCCCATCTTATGCCTCATGATCTACACATGTTTAAGGTCATGACAATGTTCACTTTGTGCTTTACAATGGTTACAGCCCATGGCTAAGGGACATTGAGGACATGGGTACTGCCCTCTCCTAGGCCCATTACTTTGGGAGTGTCCTTACCTTGAGGCTTTACCCTACACTTAAGGAACCCCTTGCTAGAAACTCCCTGCAACAAATTCAAAATGGAATTTGGGTCAGAAGTTTAACAAGCCACTCATCTTGTAAAGGCGAAGTTCAAACCAGCAATAGTTAGGTATTAAAATAAATTATTTTATTTTACATGAATTTGTTAAAAAAATGATATCAATTACTTAAATGTTTCATGAAGTTTTGAAAAAATTGAAGTCAATTATTTTAAATGTTTCATGAATTTGCCAAAAAATTGATCACAATTATTTAAATGTTTCATGAAGTTGCCAAAAAAGTGATCTCAATTATTTAATGTTTCATGAAGTTGCTAGAAAATTGATCTAAGAGCTCACAGTAGCAACACATACCTAGTGAACCGACATTCCTTGAAATGTGGGGACCGAATGATAACTATATCATATTGAACATTCATCCAAATGTGCTCACAAAATGAAAAACCTACAACATAGGTGAACACTAGGTTAGTGTAGCCTGTGCCATTGGCCCAAGTGTGAACTGGTTACTCACTTAAATTTTCCTTCCAAAATCCATTTAAAAAAATGTAATTAGATTTTCAATGATATCTCCTTTTTCTCAAAATTTGATATCTCTCGTACATTAGGTCTGAAAATTTCCAAACCACCTTCATTAGATCTTACTTTGGTGACGGCTTTCCAACAATATCAAGAGCGTTCATCTGTTCATAATTTTTAGTTCAATGAAAAATTGTTCAATAGTTAATAACTTCTCCAATCTAGGTCAAAACATTATGAAACTAACTTAGTGCACGCTTTACTCATCAAGGGTTTTCCAATGGTACCATGATGAGCATGGCAAGACCCGCCAAATTCGGGAGGTCTCAACATGAAAAAACAAAACTGAGTATCTTCTTTCATAGAGAGATTCCATGGGGACCAAATGGGAATCTACATCGTCATGGTGCGATAATAATTTCTTCGATTGATGTGCTCTTGGTACAATTCAAAAGACAAGGAGGAGTGGGATTGATCATGTTTTGGCATATGGTGAAGAACTTTATTACATATCAAGAGTTATTTCGTAAAGTCAGGTGATTAGGGCGTGAGAATGGCCAGTTTTGGTATACTAGGGCATCTAATGTGTAACTGGGAATGAAAATTTTACAAATAGGGCATCTAATGCGTAACTGGGAATGAAAATTTTACAAAACGAAGTAACTAACTGGGACCCAAACTAGTTTTTCCTCCAATTTTGGTTGTAAAGTGGGTCTCATCCTGTCTTTCCTTTTTGCTGAGCGCCTCCACTGCTGCTACATATATTGTCACTGCTCATATCTCTACAACTACTATAATTACTCTCGAACCTTGTGCTTTCATACTGAGATTTGATAAAATTTTCTTACTATGCCAATGCCACTAAAAGAGGGGATACGGGGTCAAAGCAGGCCCAAAGAGAGGGTGAAGATAGGGTGACTTTACGAATAACTCTCTTGAAGAGTGTTTTCCAAATAATAATAATAATAATTTAAATCAAAACTGAAAAATTATAGGGAAAATTGGGTGTGCTCTTGATATTGGAAAGCCCTCAACGAGTAGGATTTAGTGAAGATAATTTGGCAGTTTTAGACTTAGGGCGACTTTAGACAAAGGTCCAAGGTCCGGGGATCAATGAATTCAAACAACCTTATTGGTCAAAAGCTTTAAATTGGTCCCAAGGCCTTTAGATGAGGGTCCAAGACCAAAAAGTGGCAAATTAAGGCTAAACCTACACGACACCTATTTTGGAAGGAAAATCAATTGGTTCGGACCCAAAAAAGAGTGCTAAAAGGAGAGCTCGTGATTTGGAGAACCAAGAATCAGGCTAGGGACCAACATACAATCGAACTCAAGGATTCAATTTGCTTCAAATGAGTCCAAATTGGTTCCTAGGAAATCATTCTAAAGTGGGGCCTTTAAAAACGTATGAGAGATATAGAAATTGAAATTTTAAGTAGGTTTTTTTGTCATTGGAAATTCAATTAAATTTATATAATAATTTAAAAAAAAGGGGGTTTTTTTTTGAAGAAGAAAGGGTTTTTGAAGGAGAATTGAGTTGGGTAAAGCAGTTGTTCACACTTGGGCCAATGGGTACACAGGGCTATATGACTCCTATACCTAGTATGAATTGGGGGTGAAGGTGGTGCCCAAATTGTTAAGTAATGCCCAAAATTCTACACCCAATTGTGGGTAGTACGTAGCCATTCTGCCAAACAAACCCACATTCTAACATTACAAGGTTGCTTTGCGAAGGTGCTTGCTTCAACATTCTAACATTACAAAGTTGCTTGCGAAGGTGCTTGCTTTGCTGCATTTACAAGCCTGCTGCCTTGGGGGATTTTGTTGCACTACACAATTACTGGAAGAATCTGTTTGCCGGAGCTTCTTCTTCACAGCATTGCGACAAGGTAGGTGGTGGTGCTCCAGTCTTCTTCAGCCAGAGAGAGAGAGAGAGACAGAGAGAGACAGAGACAGAAGAGACGGAGGAGGAGGAGGAAAGGAAAGGAAAGGAAGAATATGTGCTTTTTGTGTGAAAATAGAGACCGGGATTAAGATTGTGAGGAAGTGGTGGTACAAAAGTCGAGGAAGAAGAAGGTTCGAGCAAGGGACGAAGCTTTTCAGTTTTGTGAGGGAAATAATAATAGTGGGGAAAAGAAAGGAGGAGGGAGTAGGGATCTGAAAATGGCGGCTGTTCGTAGTAGAGTGCCTCCTTACATGATCTTGTTGGTGGCCGCGTTTGTGCTGGTGGGCGTGGCGGGGTTTCAGACTCTCAAGGAACGCAAGAATGCGAATGCGGTGTCGGCTGCAAAGGAGAACGAAACTGGCCGCCTCAAGAGCCAATTCGAAGTTTGTCTCTCTTTTCCCCTTCTTTGATGTATGTCTCAGTCAATCAGGAAGGAAGGAAGGAAGGAAGCAAGCAAGCAAGCAATTTGTTTCTTTCTCTTGAATCTATTGCCGTTCGTTTGATGCCGTCTACAGACAGAGGTGTTTCCTCTTGATCAGCGTGCATGCATGCGGGGGGGGGGGTCAAACAAAGAAAGCAGTGGAAAACTCACATGCATCACATTCATGAAAGACGAACTTCCATGGACCCTAGCACAGTCGTTACGCCAGCATGTGGATTGTTCATTTTCTTGTTTACATACGAAACTGTCCTGACACCTTACTTTTAGCATTTGCAAGACAACCTAGGGTTTTGACAACCTAGAGGAAATCGCCAGTTGCATTGAGTTGTAAGCAAGGCTTGGATTGCTTGTGCATATTTGCAGCCTTTTTTCCATGTGAAGATTCGTCTTGCAAAGATTCCAAGGTTTTCAGTCTTGGTGAATAGCATTGCTGGATGATGCCTCACAACTTTGCAATGGATTTTGAGACTGAAACTTGTGTGTTTTTTATGATTTTGTTATCAGGTTGATCTTGAGTCATATAAGAAGAAGCTGGTCAGGTTAGGTCAGGAGAATGATAAGCTAAGCCGTCAAATTAGCGAGCTGAAGCACTTTCGAGACATCTATGAGGACAGCAAGAAGCAACTAAGTGCCTGTCAAGAGGACAGGAAAAAAGATGTGGGCACCAATAGGGAGCTATGTGAAGAGAAAGACAGGAAGATTCTCTCACTCCAAGAGGATTTGCAGGAGAGGGACTCCCAGATCTCTATTATCAAAGCACATCTTGCAAAGGCTAGGGGGGAGATTCCCAAAGCTTCCAAACCTGTGACCAAAATGTTGGAGGAAGATGCAGATGAGACAGTCAAGTCAGAGCAATTGTCAGAGGCAGTTCAAAAGGAGAAGGTCGAGAACCAGATGTATCATGGTGAAGGCATTAAGGATGACAGGGGGTTAGCAAGTGAAGAGGACAGTGCTGACAGCAAGGTGGAGGCTGACTTAGAGGACAGTAAAGTGGATGCCGATCTTGAAGACACCAAAGCAAAAACTGCTGATTTGGAGGAGAGTGAGCAGGCAGCCACCAAAGTCGTGGGTGCTGAAGACGAAGACGATAAGGATTTAGAGAATGATAGCAAGATGGCTGCTGTTGATGCTGTTGAGACTAATGGTAAATCTGCACAAGAGTGAGCATGTAGTAGCCCACAGTCACTGTTGTGTGGAAAGGGGGCAAGTTTCAGATTTGCTGAATGCTGAGCTCCATGTCCTCTTCAGAGCGATTGAGCTCATTGACATACCTGATTCTCCCTGGATCCTTCTTGAGTCTTGATTGGTTTTCCCTGGCAGTGTAGCAAGGGGGATTGCCCTTGTACTATCCAATCTGCACACCCTCTCTACCACTGGTTATCAAACAAAGTCTTGGTCCCCAACTTGCCAGATAATTTAGTGTTTTGGAATGGGAAAACACTGTATTTCCCATGCTTTAACAGATTCCTTGATTTGGATGCAGTTTTAGGTTGGTCCATGATTGGACTATATGAATTTTAGGCTCATTAATGTGCAGGACTAAGATACACCCAATTGTAGACCTTTGCTAGACCATTGAATTTTCTTGGTGCAGAGATTCATTGGAGCATTTTGTCATGGTTGCTTGTTGGGGATCTCAGAGCCTGTAGTCTGCTGGCATAATTTTTGCTTTCCGCGCATAGTTCCTTCCTAGTTATCTCTCAATTGTAAGTGACATCTTATTATGATAGTTCTCATTGTATCAATGCAATGGTTGATGTTGTTTGAAAGCAAATTCTTGCGTTGCCTTCACTCTCTCTATTCAGTCATAACAGACTTAACACCTGTTGTGACACTCACCACATTTAAGCATGTGTTTACAACAAGGTGATCAACAGCAAAATGACAAGACCTGTGGATCCTTTCTATGCAGTAGGTTGAAAACCATACACAATACAACTAGGGTTAGTCTTTTTGTTGAGTCCTGCAATGAAGAGCCTGGATTGAGGGAGATTGCAGGAAGCTGGCAAGCCAGACCCAGCACCACACCCAGCTCCGGAGGTAAGAGCAGCACCTGCTTCAAATTTGATGTAATCTGGGATCAAGGATCTGTGTATTTTGCCTCTCCAGTTTCAGATGCTGTTGGGGGTTGTCTGTTGATAGCTATGTGGTACAGTGGTACTAGCAAAAAAATTGGTGTAGCAAAAAAGCAAAGGAGACAGTTTTCAATACGACTAGCAAAACTTGTATGCAACTTTGTGATGGTACATTCTTCACATTCTCGCTCTTGTAATATGAACTCGTGTCCACATTATGTTGGTTTGTGTTCTCAGCATGTTTTGGGGAGCCAACGGAGAGAACTTGAACCGTTCAATGGGTGTAAGGTCATTAAACAACTCCCTATGCGGGTGTCAGAGTGTGCAATCCTGCACAGTTCACAGGGCGGGGTGCAGGACAAAAGAAATTGACAGTTCTTTGTAGGAGGGTGCAGGATGACAAATTTGCGATTTTTCATGTGATCCCACCAGGGCTGAAGGACAAGGAATCAAACCAGCAGCCTAGTTCCAGCCACTTTTTGGTCAGGCTTCTTTTAGTTAATGTTTGATTACTCTTTTTCCCTATCCACCAACATGGATATGAAAAACAAGTGAACATGTGTTTTTTCATGTCCATAAAATGTCTATTAATTTTAAAATTAAATTTTGACATTGATATGAATAATGATGAATCATTTATGGAAAACCACATGAAAACATAAGAAAAAAAACAAAATAGTTGATTGTCACTGCTAGTGCGAAGATCAAATTGATTATTATTATTATTATTATTTTGATGCACAACAGCTGACCTGACAAGCTGTTGGCAACCCCAAGTCAAGCTCATTGGCAGAGAGGACCAGCCAGGAGTTTTCAAGTTTCAAGCTGCAGCACACCACTGCAATTGAGGGAGAGGACCCAGGACCTTTAGTGGGCCCGAGGTCTCAGAAGGGACTATTACCAGTGAGCTATAAACCCTGAGGCAAATCTTTCTTGTCCTTGCCTACCAAGGCAAAGATAATTGTGTTCAGATTCAAGTATAGTAGTAGCTGAAGGGATTTTGGCTCTTTAGGTAATAGGTCTATTTTGAAATGAGGATTTTTGAAAGATGAGATTATGGCTTGAGTTGAAACTTGAGATTAGTTCTTATAGAGTTATAATAATATCTTGAAGGATTTTGGTTTGTTTTAAACGATTTTTTTGAAGATTACATTTTTGCATGGTGAAAATTTGAGTTTCCATAATCCTTCTTTTGTGTTAAGATGCATTTTTTTGTGATACGATCCTTGTTTATTCCATCATTCCAAGTTCCAACGCTGTGACAGAACTATGCGGGCTCTGTGCAGGACTGTGTGTGCTCTTACATCCGCAAGAGTACATAGGGTGAGCACTTAGGGTGGGGTGCGGTGAGTGTCCTGCTTCAATGATGTTGTTGTGTCAATGTTTGCTATTTGCTATTTGAACACTCAGTTATGTTCTTACATGTCAGAAAAGGCCGATGCATCAGATACAAGTATGATTTCGTCCCCTTATGCACAGAGATTTCTTCCACAATCAGTTCACAGGTACGTAGTAGTGATGCTTGCTGGTCATGCGGCTAATTGAACAAAGCTTTGAAAATCAACATATAAATTTTCCTTTCTGTAGGCTTTAACCCATCAAGAACTAGCCAGTTTTTTTCCTTTCGTATATTTAGGTGGCTCCAAGCATTACCGTAGTACCTTTACCATTTTGACATAAATTAAAATTATTTTTCTTTTATTTAAAATTTAAAAATTTTAAAAAATTTATTTGTGCCAAAATTTTAATAAAAAAAAAAAATTCACTGTCAGGGTATCCCAGACATTTGCTAATAATAAGGTTTGAACTCCAAAAACCTCTGAAGGTGAGAGCTATAATACTCAAGCTAAACCCTAAACCCCTAAAACCCTACACACACTAAACTATTCCATAGTAATGAAGAAATTGTGTTGTTTATTATGTATAACCATTACCTGTTGAAATTCTCAAAATTAAAAAACCAAGTGCCAAAATTAAAAATTGAAAATTAACTAATTTTTCAACAATTTGTTGTCGAAATGGTAAAAGTACTACAATATTTAGGCATATGTGTAGGTATGTACAATGTTTATTTTTCAAATTCTTTAAGCAGGTGCAATGGTTGTTGGGATCCCCAACATGAATTAGCAATAAATGGCAATTGTCCTAGAGAGAGACATTAAGTTTTTATTTGGGAGCCCTGCCTAATTCTGACTACTTACAAGAACACAATATTTAAATCTTGGAACTTCTAGATTTTTTCTTTCAAGATATGGTGAATTTTGTGTATTTTTTTATAAAAACCTTTGTTGCATTTGTTAGTTCCTTTTTTTTCACTAGGTTGTGAAATTTTGAAAAAAAAACATTATTTTTGTATGGGAGCTATACATAACCAAAAAAATTATACATATTTAAGAAGAAGTTTTAGGATTGGTGTTTTTGTAAGGTTTGGAGGATATGCATTCAGACTCAAAACCTTAAGCCTTAGTCGACATTCTGAATGGGAAGTGACAAATTGACAATGCATATCTTTTATGCATATCCATGATTTTTTAGTATTCAATAATCACCTATTCATAATTAACGAAGAGATTTTTTCTTAAAAATACATAACTATCTATCTATGAAAACATGTGGGATTTTAAATATACATATCCATATCTTTTTATTGAGAAGTGAGAATTTTTTTATTCATATCCAAAGTTTTGTTTAGAAATTGAATAACCGGACAACATGGTTTATATCCCTCCTCTCTTCTATGATGGATATTCATGAATATAAGGTGTTAAAAAAAGAGAAATCATGTATATAAAAAAGGCAAGTATGGGAACAAGAACGTATGCAAAAAAAGGACAATAAAAGCAAGAGAACACATGTCACGAAAGAACATAACAATGGGGACACCACTAGGATAGAGAGGCCAATCATAGTACACTTAAGGTAAGGTTTTTCGCCATTTTTGCAAGAGGACCCATTGTTTGTTGTGTCCAAAGAGTAAATGGAGTCCTCCTCCTTGTCCATCTATCGCACTAAAAATCGGCAAAATTGAACTAAAGGTGAGAAAGTTATGGCCCTCAAATTAGGGGGGGTCTTTTTACCAAAACAAAATCTATCGACCACCTCATAGCATTTTAATATCAATTTGATGCCTTTAGAGTTACAAGATGATTTGTAGAGCTTAAGATGATGATTTCAGAGCAGTTTAAATCATTCAATTTGAAAATAAAATAAAATTAGAAAGTTATGCACCGATGAAGTAAGAAGGGTAAAAATGAAAAAGAAAAATGCATTTTGTAATTTGAAAAAATGTATTTTCTTTAATGCTCTTTTTTGGCGGCTCCTTTGGCTTTGCATTTAAAAGATGATTTGTAAAAGCTTGAAAATGTGCTTCTATAACATTTTAAATCACTCAAAATGGAGAAGAATTGAAGGAGATCTGCCAAAGTGTTTGATGATAAGCTAACAACATTTGATGATTCCGCCTCATGTTTCTTTCCTTTCCCATGAAGATACTTTTGGAAAAGGCAAAAAGATGTTATGGAAAATTGAAATGCCATAGCTTCAATGCAACACTATGAACCAAAAACCACTTAAAAATTTGCATACCCATTAACATTGCATACCCAACTTGAATTGAATTCAAATTCTTTGAATTACATTAAAATCAACTAAATTGAATACTAAAGTTTGATTTCCAATTCAACTGAATTCAATTTTGACAATTGAATTAAGCTTCAAATTCAAGTGAAAAGAAATGAAATGCAAATTGATGAAAAAAGGTATTAAAAATTACTTGTAAATATGGTGTTAGCGAAGAAGAAAAAAACAAAAAAAAAAAAAAAAAAACTTTGAAAAAACTGTGTTATAACACAGCAGTGAAGAGAACATGGCTGATAACCTGTGGTCACTGTGACAGATACCCACCGGGACAACAGTGGTGAGAACCCCCGGTGGGCAGAGAAAGAAAAAGAAAAAGATGGAAAAGAGAGAGAGAGAGAGAGAGAGAGAGAGAGAGAGAGAGAAAGGCACGGCCTATGGAATGGTCTAGAAAGATGGTCGGTTTTGTGCAAAGGAAACAGAGAATCAGCAAATAGAAGATAGAGAGAAGACCTAAACGAGCACGCAGCAATTCGCATCCCTTTCTCGTGTCGCATTGTTTTGCTTCGCTTTCCTTCTTTCTGCACAGGGTTTGCAATGGCGGCAGCTACGGCGGGAGCGCTTCTCTACATGCCGCTGTCAGTACGGGCTTCAGCGGGAGCTTTGTCTCCTGCCTCTGCCTCCTCCTCCTCCTCCTCTTGCTCCTTCATCCCATCGTTAACTGCCGCTGGCCCTTCGGGTACTTTACTTCCTTTCTTTGCCCTAGTATTATTATTGCTTCCATTTCTCTCTTCAAAGCTTTTAAGGTAAACCGTTGGTGGAAATATGTTGCTCGTTGTTTTTTTTTTTTTTCCCTTTTTTTGTGTTTTTTTGTTCCCCCTCTTCCTGCTACTACCGATGTTGAAGCTGCATCCGGAATTTGGCGAAGTTTTGGAAATTGCTTTGGCCATAATAATAGAGGCATGCTAGTATGTGTGTTGTGCATTTCATTTTTTTTTTTCCTTTCTTGGAGAATTTTGAGCGGACTTTATCCGAAGATAAGCTTTCCATTGCCTGGAGCCTGGGATTTTAAAGCAAGGTTTTGATATGTGAGGGAATTACGGCTTGTCAACAGCCTTTTTTAGGAATGCAGGGTTAAGGTCAGGACATAGTAATGCAAGAAGGTTTGGCCAGCCACGCAATTCGCCAATCCGGGCACTTGTGCAGGCAGTGGACTTGACTAAGGCAAAACCTTCCCTTTAATGTCTTTGTTGTTATGTGATTGCACAGTTTGATTAGTTTTTATTCTTTGTTTGTACTTTCATGTATGTGTCCTAGATGGATAGGGAGATTTACTATGGTTGGATTCACTTTTGGCAAAACAGGCCCAATGCAGATGCTGTTCTGTTACAGAATTTTCTATCTTAATGTTGCAACAGTCTTGAGATTGAATATGAACTTGTTCCCCTATGATTTATTGTTTCTAACTTTTCAAGATATTTGATGGGCTGTGAGCAGGTTGTTCCCCAGGCAGACAGAGTTTTGGTACGCCTTGGAGAATTGCCTGATGTAAGTAGAATTGGGGGTTTTGTGTCAATTGTCTCACACAAGCTCTTCTTAGGCATGCTGCAGTCTTCATACAATTACTTCTTTGATTTCAGCCTGTGTTGATCAATGTTCATGATCACAAGAAAACAGTTGTAAGAGAAATTGAGGGTCTCTTACCATCCTGGAAATCTATTTGCAGAAAAGCGCTGGTGGAGTGTTGCTACCAAAATCAATTGCAAAATTTGAGAATTATCTTGTAGGAGAGGTATGAGAACCTTATACTTGATGCATAGCATTGTCATCCACTTTTGTCACAAGATGTTGTGAATTTACAGCTCTTTGTGGCTTGTTTGCTAGAGACCCTGAACCCAAATAGGAAATCTCTTTAAGAGAAGTGACTTGGATGTTGTACATCTTCCCATTCTCCTCCAGGCAAGAAGATGTTGTAATTAAGTGTTTTACTTTGATGACTATTAATTAGGACATCTCTGCCTGCCCATCTAGGTTGCCTTTGTGTATAAGCAGGGTGATTGAAATCAAGTCCATCTTGAGTTTGTAAAACCAACATCCAGATGAGGTATATGCCTGAGTATCTGTTCTGTGATCTAAATGTCTGGGACTTTCAATATCAATGCAGGTCATATCAGTTGGAAAGGAGGCTGCACCCATAGAAAAGGGGCAGAAGGTAAAACTTGGGCACTGCTACATGTGGAATTTTGGCACCAGAGGATTTTAGTTTTGTTTGTGCTTTAGGAGGTCTTTGATGCAAAAGCAGCAGTGCAGCTCTTGGGCACTATCTACATATGGGTGTTTTGGACTCCTTTGATCTATTCTAATTGATTTGGCTTTCTACAAATATGCATCTTAGTAACATTCTGTTGTGTGTGTTGCTTCAACTATTATGCAGGTCCTCTTCTCTGATATCAATGCTTATGAGGTATGGCAGCAGTACATAACTTCTCTTCTCTAGTTGAGTTACTTATCCAAAGCAGCAAAACTGCAGCATGTGTATTCTGGACTGTGTTGACACCTTAGGAACTGCTAATTCCTGCAGATTTTACTAACCATTCTTGGTTTTATCCATGTAGGTAAACTTGGGAACAGCTGAAAAGCTGTGTTTTTGCCGCGTTGGTGACTTGCTCGCCGTTGTTGAGTAACTTCACCGGCAGTTTTGCTATTAAACAGGAAAGAAGAACTCAGGAATGTACTCCAAGTGGGATATTTCATCATGATTGTGAATTTCATTAAGAGAGATGAATCATCAGGCTGTATTTTCAAAAATAGCTGAATACATTCTTCTATGTTTAAATCTCTCTTGATTGCACTCAAAGTTGTTCAAAGACTTCATCACCGATGTTGCTTTTACCCTAAACCTCGTCTAATTACACACTTCTCTCTCTGGAACCTAAAGTATGTTGCATTGCATAGTCAGCTTTTAGTGGCAAAATCCGTTGTTTGCAAGCATGATGAGTTCCAACTTGTGGTAGGGCCCTACACACCATTACTAGGTGGAATTGGTCCAGTGCATTCACCCCTATATACAATTCTTTGGAGGGCACTGTTCCTATAGGTATTCTTTTGACCAAGTGTGAGCAACTGGTGTAGAGGCAATGGCTTTCATGTGGCGCAATGGAGGGATGGTCGTCATGGGGATGTACCTGACCTTACTTGGGCCACATGACTATTATGTAAACCAGTGAAGAATTTGGGAGGTTGATGTGGGTATTACAAGGCAAAATCATTATAAAACGCAACGCAATATGAATTACTGATATGCAACTATTAAATGTTTAAATTAACATTACATTTATTGTTAATGTTTCATATTCTTTGCTTGACTAACACAACAAAATTTGAATTTGTAAAAAAAAGAATATTTACATGAATTAATGCAAAACTTTGAAGTAAACTTAAAATTAAAAAATTCTTTAGGATATTTTTGAAACCATTCACTAGTCATTGGTTGCTAGAATACCAAATGGCATAGATTCACCTTTAATTTTTATGTACAAGTAAATTACATGCAAAATGCACCAAACCATAAAATTGTATTTTAAAAAAAATGCAAATCAACACATCTATATTAATATATAAAAAATAATAATGTCAACGTTATTCTCTCTCCATAAAAGATTTCTTTTTATCATTAGCCTCTTCATCTATGATGTTATAAACTTGATGATAAGTTGTAATTATTTTGGTCACCTTTGTAATATGGTGGTAATATGTGGACAATTGATGGTGCTAGATGTGAAAATGAATCATGTTGACCACAAATTCATCCTTGGTGATTCCACACAAAAATAACAAATAAACGTCTTAAAGTTTCTATTAGTAAAAGAATAATAAGAAACATAAACATTAAATATAGACAAAAAAAACACATATTGAAAGAACTTGATTTTTTTTAAACTGAAAAAAACCAAAATAAAATAAAAAATTGCAACAAAATGTACAAACATATAATCTTTTTTTAACAGAAAAAAACACACATAAAAAAGTACAAAAAATTTAAAACTCAAAATAAAAATAAAAAAGAAGATGAAAAAGGATTGGAAAAAAAGAGAAAATGAAAATAACGTAAACAAAAAATTAAGAAAAAAAACTTGCATAAAAAGCTCATAAGCTTTGTTGCATTTTTGTAACAAGTTTAGTTGTTCCAAACCTGACTACACATTGCCTTGTGATTTTGCTTCAAACTAAACTTCCCAACCACTTCCAACGATCTTTCTTCATTTTCTTGTTCCAAACTAAAGTTCCAATCACATAGACTCTTCAAACCCCTTTTTTCTCCAAATTGAAAGTCCCAACACACATGAAGAAAAACAAGGAAAAAGACAACAAAAAATAACAAGAAAAAGAAAGAAAAAACAGCAAGGGAAAAAAGAAAGAAAAAATAGCAAGGAGAAAAAGAGAGAAGGGCAAGGAGAAAAAGAAGAAAAAATAACAATGAAAAAATAAAGGAAGAGGAGTAAGGAGAAAGAGAAGAGCAACCAAGAAGAAGAAGAAAGAGAAGAAAAGCAAAGGGAAAGAAGAAACAATGAGAAAGAGAAAAAAACAAAAAAGGAAATAAGTTTGTGTAAGGCAAGAAGAAAAAAGAGGGCAGTGAGTGAAAAAACAGAGCTTCATCCAACCAATGAAACCCACAACGGGTTCTGTTGGACTCGTGCATTGGTGAGTGCTGCATCACTCCAGCCCCATCAGAACCAAATAAATCTATAGAAAACATTGTACTATAACTAAGCTGTTTCATGTAACTCAATTTGCAACATTATTAAGTGTGTGAACTACGACTACTATGACTCCCGGTCTTTTCCATTTTATTCCACATCCCAAACCTCAAGGTCACACACCAATTTCAGAAAACAGAGCGCAGGTTGACAGAAGTGCCGATTCTCTTCCTTGCTATTCACAATATTTGATCAACCAACTCAATCTCCACTACTTGAAAAAGGTTAATGTAAAAGGCCATTTGCTCCTTGTTCCTCTGGATATAACATGCTAAGAACCCAAGGTCACACAATATGGCACATTTCAAGCCGACTATCACGTCTGGCTATGGAAAACATGTTATGAACACATCCACCACTCCCTGTAGTGCCTATACAGAAGTATGATGATTAAAATAAAACTACAGCATGCACATTCTGTGTGAGTTCACACATTGAAAACTGTGGCCATGAAAAGCCATTTTGTGAAGGAAGAGCAACTGTATTCTTCTGTACAGGAATTTGTCTTCAGAATGTTGATGATTCTTCCAATATATAGCTTAGTACCTTGATGGTGGGCGGCCACGCCTCCTTGCCTTGGCTCCTTTTCTGCAATACAGTTTTGAGTCAATCCTGATGGTAAGGGATGCACAGACAAGGTTACGAAACACAGACAATATAATCAACAACATAAGCAAAGACAATTTCTTCAACACATCACACTTTGCACTAGACAGGCTTACTGCGGTCCTCATGAAATCAAGAAAAATCCTAGTTAAGTCATTTGTCTCAGTTTTAATACTCTGGAGTCACAATCATATGCACACACCAGTGCAAGTGATGCATATATGAGAAAAACTCTTTGATGTCATTTCGTCGTATCACCATATTCATGTCCACAATTGTGTTAAGAGATCAGATACCTTGGGGGCTGAGTTGGACTCTTCGTCTTTCCTGCATCTTTCTTTGAAGAGACAACCTTTTGCTTCTTATGTGGAGATTCCAGGCTATTCAATTTAGATGCTTGTTGCCTTGTCTTTGCTGGTGCTAGCTGCTCTTCTACAACCAATGTCATTTCGACTTCTGCCCACTCAAGTTCTTCCTCATCACCATCATCATATCGGACCTATCACATATAGATCCCACTTTTATGTAAAGAATAGAGGTGCCATCTCATGTACATTCAAAAATATGACTCAGGAGAGGAAAATTCTGAGACAATTTTGGGGAGTTTAATGACAAATGAACTACTTATGATGACAATCATATGTGGCTTTTTGTAATGCTATAATCACACCCTGAGCCTTCACTGCTATTTAGTTGAGCATCAAAGACACAACCCTGACTACACTGCTCCTGAACTGCATATAAGACTATAACTTGGGCAATGCCTACTATTGGGTTTAATATGTGTGCTAATCTAGTGGCACAAGTACCTTTACTATCAATTGACTTCACATTTGTCATTGAAAAGTCCCAAATTGGAGGATGCATTAGACTTACAGCTACCGATAGTTTACAAATAAAATTGGACAATCAACTTTAAGATGTAGTTAGTCACTCATTTTAGCTTGCCCCATTAACTTTGCTGTTTGTTTGTCATTTCTTCCTCCCAAGCAGGTGCATTTGAGGAAGGAGCTTCTCTTGTATATGTATCTACATGTATACTTGAGAAAAACAAACTTCTTTTAACGGTTTAGTCATGATCTGTGAGCATCATTCATCATGGAGACCATGCACCCATGACACATCATTCCAAAAGCCTAGCTTCTCTCTTTCTTACTCCCATTTCCTTCCCACAACATACTCAGTTCAGACATTTGCAATCACAGAAAGATCACATGCAAAATTGGTCAAACATAACAGATTTTTGATAGAATCACCTCAAATTTGAACCTAGCCACTGCTGTAGCACCGTCCAAAGAAGAAACCAGAATGAATAATTCCCACCTTGTAAAAATTTGCCTTAGGATCAAATCCAATCACTTCTCCACCAAAGTATTGAGTTCCAAACTTCTTCTTTGTCTGCCTTCCAATCAATGCTGCCCCTGCTTTAGCCCCTGCTGTAGCTCCTGCTGTGGCTCCCGCTTTGGCCCCTGCTTTAGCTCCTGCCTTAGCCCCGGCTATAGCACCTGCTTTAGCCCCTGCTTTAGCACCTGAAATTTGCCCCGAATAGGATACATCTTGGTCTGTTGTTAAACTGCTTCTCCGGGTTGAAGGCTTGCTTTCAGAAGAACTGTCTCCACCATCTTTTATCTCAGGCTTCCTCTTCCTTCCCATGTTTTTCTTCAATTGTGGTTTAATAGCCTCTGCTTTCTTGGGTCTACCAACCCTTCTGGGCCCTACGTTCTGACTCTGTGGAGTGCCCAATGAACCTGCCTTCCTGGCAGTTGAGACTTTGTCTGTTTTCTCTCCCATACCCTGCTTATTCTTGACAGAGGTTTGCACCTTCTTCAATGGGAGAGTCCTTGTCTTTCTGGGTTTCTGGGCTCTGTCTTCTTTGTGTTTCACCTTCATTGCCTTTGGAATCCTTGTTGTTTTCTTTAGTGGCTTCACCTTTGGTGCTGACTTAGCTATACCCACTTTTGGTGGTCTTCCTCGTGGCCTTTTAGCTGGACTGAGCAAGCAACCACAAGATTTTACTTGTTAGAATCTTGGAACCATAGAAAAGAGAACAAAATAATATGGGCATGGTGTAAAGGCAACATTATCCCTCAATATATCTGCATATGGAACAATACAAACCCTTGATTAGAATATGAATACTAGTTTTATTAGGTACCAAAGAACCTTCAATGGAATTTGGAAGATTCTGGAGATTATAACACAAAACCAAAGCCTCACAGTTCTCTTTGATAATAAATGGCCCATTGATAAATTTCCACCATGGCAAAAGACTGATTCTTAACAAATGTGAGAGATCAGACAGTGAGATGATAGACCTCATCATAGATGGCCTGTTAAAGATGTGCCTCAAGTGGAATACATCTTGCAAATTGCTTGTACCATGACAGAACAAAATAGGCATTTCAGCCAAAAATACAAACAGTATGCCTATAATTATGTTACAGCAGCAGACTAATGCCCTTACATTGTATTCAGTGTAGCAGGAATGTGAAGTTGCCAGACAATGTTCCAACATTGCAGCAGAAGGTAGAATCAACTCTCCATGGACTCGACCAGAAAACAGAGTCCCCAATATCAGTGGCCTCAGGATACAGCTAAACCCCAACACTCACCTTTTCTCCTCACCAGCAGTTGTGCTTGCAGGAGGAGGTCTCTTTTTAGAAGCAGCTGGAAGAGAGCCAGTCACTGGTACAAGAATTGGCTTGAGCTCTTTCCACTCCAACTCTTCTTCATCAGCATCCTCATACACAACCTGGATGGTCAACAAAAACCAACAACACACTCTGCAATGAGCTTTGACAGATTTCCAAAATCACAGCCAAGCCAAAACATCCTGTAGCTGTCAATGATTCTCAAGGTGAGAACCCTGCAAAACAATGTCACACTGTTTTGTGGCATGAACTTGTGCAGGCATGTAAAACATCCTCCAAGACTCTACCATGGAGAAGATGATCTTCATGGCAGGAACTTTTTGGCATAATGAAAGGGGCCTCAAAAGTCTTGCAAAAGATACCAGGTGCCACTTCATAAAATGCTTTATAGCAGATGATAACATAATAAGTTGGCATTTCTGTCTCTTTAAGGACTCCTGTGACCATTATGTGCTGCAGGAGTCATTTCTTAGCATGTGGTGTTTGAAACAAGATTTTTAGGTTCACTTAAATCTTCAGCAGGGATGTAATACATAGGTCAGGTGTAAGGGCAAATGATACCTTGTACCACTTTGTATTAGGATCATAGGCCACTATGTGACCCACGTACTTCTTTCTTGAGAACCTTTTAATAACTGACTGACCTATCAAAGCCTCACCATCTCCATAGCTCACTTCTGTTGTGCCACCCTGCAGATTTCGAAAAACCATGATGCTATGGTTACTTACTCATTCATAGACAAGACCTTGCATAAAACTGAGTAACATCACTTGGATTACAGCCCAAAGGAAACCATTTTGACATTGTCAATTAATCCAAAAACCAACCTGGTTAGCCTCTTGTGCAATGTCACCATTTCCATAATTTCCTGCATCCTCCACAACAAGGCCAAATTGTTCAGATCTGGGGCATGAAACTGCACAAAAACTCTACTAGGAGGCAAATTATCCACAAATGCCAACTCAAGATCTGTGAGATTAGTAGATACCATCAGGACTTAATTGAACAAATGTTACTTTTGTATGCTTGGACATATACATACCAGTATGATTGCAATCAACTGTTGTAATAGTCATGTGTTCAACCACAACTGCTTGCTCCCTTGTTACAGCCGTTACCACCCCTGGAGTTGTACATGAGAACATATGCTC
>Ga0209208_10004418_pt1 | contig 19920 bp, 9 predicted proteins | sample S1TSphfallax_3_FD_187694 | JGI IMG/M metagenome (GOLD analysis project Ga0209208, IMG submission 187694) | Host-associated microbial communities from peat moss isolated from Minnesota, USA - S1T2_Fd - Sphagnum fallax MG (SPAdes) (version 2) | ecosystem: Host-associated > Plants > Peat moss >...
TACCTTGGTCACAAGCCCAAAACTAGGGTCATGATATCAGCACCTTTGTTTTTGGCGTTTAAACATTCCATTGTTATTAGAAGAAGTATGACCTATTTTGGTATGTAATTTACATGAACATCATTAATTAGTAAGGGACGGGGAATTCCTATGGGCAAGTTTGTGTTGTATATAACATTGTGTGATGACATTAAACAATCAAATGTATGAAATAACACATTATTTTTGTTATTGTCACATTAAAATGTAAATTGAACCAATGGAAATTGATTTTATTTTAATTGTATTTGAATTTTCAAACTTGGAACTTCCATAACACTTGAATTATTATGTATTTAAATGTGAGGTAACACCCAAGGAAAGGCATTACCATGGTAATGGTCTGCATATGAAATGATAATTGATCATGGACCTATTTGTAATAATGCCTTCGTCATGGGCATTATCCAATGCAAAGACTTTACAAAGAAATCCTTTAAATGAAAATATGAAAATATGAAAATATAATTAAAATTATGAAAAATAAAAATTGTGGAAGCCTATTTCATAAGATCCCACTTTGAAGCAAGTAACGGCCTCATTGTGTAGAGGAAAATTATGTTGTATGATGTAACCTCCAATAACAATAACAAATTTCTTTGTGATCTTTACAAGAATATAAATTAGGGTGACAATGCTTATGCAAACAATTATAGTGACAAGTGATGTGGGTACCAGAACATAATCATTTATCAACAACCCATTTTGCATTAGAATGTGTGAGCAACACACCATTTGCAAGGTATCAAATTACTCCATGTCTCCAATACTTTTCAATTGAAATGATGTATTGGAGTCAATTTTCATTTTGTACTTGAAACATTTGGACCTTCTTCTACCTCATTTGATCGTCCATACTATCGCGGGTGGATTTGTGAGACTACATGTTAGTTATAGACTTTGGACTCACTATGGAGGTCTTTGATATTTGTATGGGTTGGCAATGTAGTTTGAAATTTTGAAAAACCACAATGTGATTAGTTGTTTGCAAAATAGAATACTCACATATTATGTTCAATGATGACATTCCCATGCATTCAAAACATTGTGACAAATGTGTTTGGGAACAAATTCACATAATGGGAGTTCAATGAACAACCTTATGTCTTTGTTGCCTCTAGAATTTTGAACAAAGTATGGAATTTTCTTGTGGAATATAAAAAAGCCATGAAATTTTACAAGTGGGTTTGATCCAAAGAAATGGAATAGTAGCACTTGTAAGAGTTATTTAACAAAAGGCACTCTTGAAGATCATAAGTTCCTATTTTTGTAAACTTTATTTTCTTCTACTAAATTGTTGTCAATCTAATTAGCTACTTCATTACATCAAGCACACATTAAACTCATCCTTTTCCTTTTTGTTTATGTATTGTAAAATGCATTTGGTTGGTCTCAAATTCATGGTGACATTCAAGTAAAATTTGGTCATTGAATTTTTTGTTGCAAAGTAAACACTATTGGTTTTGGAGGTATATGTAGGTTGAATCAAGTATTGCAAAGATCATTGCATTGAAAATCAACAAGCAGGGAAATCATACAATGGGAGAAGTTTGAAGGAAGAAGATTTATGTTGTGTACTCCAAGGTTATTATGTTACTTCATTTTGAATTATGTATTTTCAAGGATTGCACATTCCCTACCTAACTTGGTCAATTTGGATGTAAAACACTATAAGAAATTTCCTAAATGTATTAATTAAATAACACCTTAAATGTGTGTGAATTTTTTTCTTTAAAAGCATCATGGATCTTACCCTTATTATTTATGAAAGAGAAGGAGTTTACCTACAATTTAAGAATATAAGTATCTTATGTTCAAGTTTGTAAGTGTGAGGTCCTTCCCATTCCTAAATAATAGTTATAAAATCCTTTGAAATCTACACATATTTGGGTTTTTATAAGATTCATCTCATGTTTAATGGTGGGTATGGCCCATAAGTGTCAAGGGACATTCCCAAATTGAAGGGTTGGACATAACTACCATTGTCTTATAACATTTCCACAAATATTTGCAAATGGAATTTGTAACACAAATTTACATATTTGATTGATGCTTCCCTATATGCAAAAAGTTGCTAGAGCAAAAGGCTCATTGACAATAACATTTTCACCTTTGGAAATGTAATTTTCCATCATAATGGCTTTTGAAAACTTTGTTATTATTCAACATAGAAATATGAATTGAAGTATTGACCCATGGAAGAGGTATTGGCCCCATGTTTGATTATATAATTTGAGGGATTATGTTTACTTGCAACAAACAACACTTGTGACATTGGATGTTATGACATAATGTGTCATCTTGAGAATCAAGGAACTATTGTTTTTAGGAGTTTTATTTTTGAAGGGATGAGATGGCATAGTTTGGAAAGATCATGTGTGCAATTGTGTGCCATGTCATCTTCGACATATTGATGGAAGAATAGACCCAAGCCTTCCAATGGTTCATGCAAGTATAAATTACATGTTGTATAGGGCTCCTAAAGGCATTGCCACCATGTTGGTACGAGATTAGTGCTCCAAGGGTTGGCACATAAAAGGTTTGATGCCACCTTTAAAAAAAGTCTTCAATAATGACTAATCGTGCTTTCAATGTTTACATAAATAGGGTTAGTTATGTATTACTAGATTTAGGCAACAAAGAATTTTGTAAGGAAACTTTGATCATGATTAAAGTTGGTTAACATTTTAAACATATCACAACTAGGTGATTCATAAGGGGATTCACATTGGCACCTAACCTATTGATCCATCACTTAAAAACCAAGGTGTCCATTCATTATGATCCCATGTAATGCAAAATTACAAATTTTACATAGGATGTGTTATTTGCTTCAAGGGGACCATATTCCTAAATGGGGGGCGATTGTGTGTGTGTTTTATATAATAATATTATGATATTTTCATGGTTTGTAACAACAATAGATTTAAGTGCCTTGATGTCATAACACACTCAACGTCTATTCAAATTATCCAAGAATTTTTTAAATAATTAATATTTTGTTGAAATACAAAATATGTAGAGACATTGCCAAAAAGTTTGAAATATTTCCACTTTGGGATAACACATGAAGTTGTGGTGCAAAAATCTCATATTTTTCAAGTTGAGTCTTTTGCACCATATTTTGTTTTTCCATGTGACATTTTGCAATTTTAATGAAATTTCTTGTTTTCAAGTTTCCTAAGTTTGCAATTGGTGCGAATCATAGATTCTCCCAAGTTGGAATGTCTAGGATTTTGATAGTGTGTATGTATTTTTATAATAACATTATGATGTGTTCACATGTGGTTTGTGACAATGTAGATGTGAGTACCTCAATGTGGTGGCACATGAAAATTTCTTTAAAACCATCACAACATCTATGGTTGAATTTCATGCATCATTTGGAAATATACAAATTGAAAGGTTGTAGTGTAACCTAAAAAAAAAGGCAATTCCAACCTTAAAATATTTTATTCAAGAAAAATTTGTCATTTACAAATTAAAGCAGGACCAAAAAAAAACCATGTATTAGCTATGTAGTTGAACATTCAATAAGTAGTACGAAACATCTGACTCTTGCAATTTTTACAACAAATGAATATGGAAATCACTTGTATATTATCCTTCTTTTATCACTTTAGGCTCGTAACATTATTCACATTTCCCAATATATGTAATGCAATTCAAATGCATAACTAAATGATAAAATCATCATTGTGATAAAACCCACATTCTTCCACAACAAATTGAACATAACATAGATGGATTTTACTACATCAACCCTCAAAATCCCTTTTAAAAACTCATGATTAGAAGAACAAATTGATCCCAATGTTGTGTTCCTTTTGAATTTGATGCATTAACTTTTTTAGAATGATTTCTACCTTTGAACCTAATCCCACATGTTGATAGTTGTTTCCCAAGAAGAAAAATATTTTATTATAGACTTTCAATTCGTCTTATTGTTGACCCTTCTTGTTGTATTTGTATTCTATAGAATCCTCAAACCCCAATTTAGCAATTATTAACCTTCTATATCCCTACAACATCAAGGGCTATACTTTCAACAAGGGATCCTTGTTTAATTTTGTCCACTTCACAAACCACATATAAGAAATCTTAAATTAAAAACCTATGCAATAGTTAGAACACACAAAAATTGTTGCATTTCGTTGACCATAACCAAAGAACTATAGTAATTTATATATGCCCAATGCCCATGCATCCTCACTTGAGCTATGAATTGTCGTTTGTTCATCATCACATCCTAGCCATACTCCCAGTTTTATTACCAAATGCATTGCATAAATTTTACAAAACCTACACATTGAAAAAAAAGAGCTATCATTCCTACAACATAATTTTCCAATTATGTAAACACACAAGCCAAAAACATTATTTATCCCCCAAACACAATTTTTTTTCTTGAATTATCTCCTTTGCAACTTTCCTTGCACAACCATTTTATCATCCTTTCTAATATTCCTTTACCATAGATCATGTTTAGCCTTGTATATTACTTTTAGGTTCATGTGCACCTCCATTTTAAAAACAACAAGACACCATCACCCACACATAAGCAAAAAGATAAAACAAACACATAATAATTGCATCCAATGTTGAAATTCTCGTTGCATCACTTTTTTAGAAGTTCCCATCAAAGAAAGACAATGATCATTTCAAGACCTCTTGGCTTCAATCGAAAGTGGATGTGATCAACACAAAACCTATATTATGAACTGCCTTCACATTGTCTCCAAATTCCATGCCACATTATCAATTTCTTTTCATTTTGCTTTAGGCTACAATATCACAACAAACAAAAAGTAAAATTTGGTATTGTGACAAAGTTTCCAACTTCTAAATTTCCTACATTCATTTATATGTAATCAATCTATTTATCTTACCTTTTACATTGTGTTTTTCATTGCAATTATAAGCCTTGAACCTTTCCTAGGCTATTAATGTCATCTATTAATGCCTTTCTCTAAAAATTTTCTTGTTTTATTTATACTTTAAAAAGTAAGAAAATTAGATTATTTTGAAAAAAAATAATGAATACCTAGTATCCACTCGATATTTGTTGTTGGGCCCTCAAAACTTTGTTGTATACACAATAATAAAAAAATTCTTCAAAAAATGAATTGTGTGTTAGGGACTTAATAGAAAAATGGTTCCTTAACAAACAAATTATGTGTTGTGGACCAATGTTTCCTTTTTCAACAAATAAATTGGGATTTTTTTTTTCCTGATGTAAATTCAATTAATTTTTTTAAAAATTGGGGAAAAGATTGCAAAATTTTCAATATCACAAAATTGAAAAGAAAAACCTCTCTTGTGGCTAAGTTCATTACCAAATGAATTGTGTGTTTTGAACTCAATAAACAAATGGTTCCTTTAACCAATGACCTTTGTATTGTGAACTCAATGCAGATTTGTCAAACTTTTGTTATGCATGGATTGGTATTTCCTACGACTTAAACATTTTTTTTTAAACGCACTAAACAATTAGTATAATGGACTTTACTACTTTGATATTTTCATACTCAACCAATATGATTTGTAATGAGGATGTTCTCTTGGAGGATTTGATTATCTCATCCTTGACCTCCCCCTTAGAAAAAGAAAACAAACTTATTGCATCTCAATTTTTATTTTTGTGGAAGATTTTTTTTCATTGGAATTTGTGCCAAAAGCTATAGTCCAAATGCCCTAAGTCATAACATGTATGTACTATTTTCTTTTTTGTGAAAGAGGTATTAATGTAATTATTAGCTACCCATAAAGGGCTATAAAGATTCACAAATGACTCCCATTAAGATATTTTATTTATCAAACCATGGTGGAAACACCACCATAATGTGAAAGGAAAAAAAAAACTTTTAAATCAAACCCCTTAAATTGGAGAATAAATGTTCTATTGGGGGATTGACCAACACAAATTGAACTCATTGTCAAGGCACACATTTAGAATATAATTACAATTATATGATAATGGGGTTCGCCAACACCTCTTTTGAAGTACAACCATGTTCCCCAACTATAGTGAATCAACAACCAACAATGCATTGGAGGGATGGATGGTAAGTGATCATTGAACAATTTTTTGTTAGGTTCTAGTTCCTTAGTTAACCATGGTGGTTAGTTCGGTTGTTTGTTTTACTACCAACATACTAACAAGGCATAAGCAGGTTGTTAAAAGACAACCCTTTACCTATGTATAAACCATCGACTTACTTAGTGGTCACCTATTTATCTATTTATATACATGACTTCTTCAACAATAGGTTACCAAGGTTAAACCATTTATTAACTTAATTGAGGTTCATTCACAATTGAAAGTTTTAACACACATCCAACGGATGGCGCACTGGTAGGTGTTCATTCCCTTTTGGCCACATTCCAATCCTTTGTACTCACATCACAAGTCAAATTGGTAGAACCAAAAGTGGTTAACTTAAATAATTTCACCCAATCTTTACTCATCACATGTTTATTGGTCATGCTGCAAGTTGCCACATTACATTAAAATACTAATAACAATAGTAATGGCATTTTATTTACTTACTACCTAGTAATATCGATGAATAAGTTTTTTAATGAACATGAAAGGACCTCAATTGTATTGGAAATTTGAGGGCTCCAATGAAGGGAAGGAGGATGCAATACTTGGGTTGCATGGACCCTGATCGAAGAATATGGGGAACATGGGAGCTAAAATTTATGCTAAGTTTTTCAACTAAACTAGAGTGTGTAAGTGATCGTCAGCTTCATCCATCTTGACTAGAGTTGTGGTAATTCATTAGGTAGTGGGCTGGTGTTTTGACACCATTGAACCCACATATGATAAGGAGTAGGTGTAAGTAAGTACTAAAGGTGCCTTCACACTTGGTGTGAGGGACTCTAGTGTTAAGTCCCCTAACATCATGTTAGTCATTTAGGACTTAAACCTACTTACCAAGAAAATTTTATGTTAAACTAACATTCATTTAACATTAAGCTATCACTTATGTAACATTGGGTGCCACCTAGGATGCCAACTAGATTTTCATTTAAAAGTGATTTAAGCATCAAGTGTGAATGCATCATAAGAACCAAGAACCCTTCCAATGAACCTTTAACATATTGTTGAGATCCATTGCTTCAATGTGAAGGAAGGGAATATGTTAAGGGTTCATGATAAGATTCATTCACTCTATGCTTCACAATTCATAAAGCCATGGGTGAGTGAATAGTCCCAAAATGTGGGGCCCAACAAAATGTGAGGCCACCACATTTGGTTGTTATAAATTATAAGGTTCATGATATGGTAGGGTAAACTAGCCGTCCATAGTACACTTAAAAACACACAGAGGAACTTTGTGATCTGGGCAGACCTCAGTTGCCTTTGGGGTCTAAAGATGAGTTGTAGAGGATCTTTGGGCGCACCTAGTGCACTTTAGATCATTGGATTTGGACTAGAGATGCAAAAGATATGGCCTTTAGAAGTTATCGGTCTCATTGTCCAAAAAAAGAAGTGACCAAACATTTTTTCTTTCTATGTTCAAGTAATGGAAATTCTATCAACGAACATCTTTGCACTGACCAATGTCACAAATTCATCATATCACCAAACAATCTTATGTTCAAACTAATCATGTTCATTGAAAAAACTAAACACCTTTATTCAAAGGTTGAGATTAAAACCCTAAAATAAGGCAATACAATGTTTGGTTATCAAACCCTAAAGGTTTGTTAAACCTTAAATTAATTGTCGTTCTCCCATGCGGCATTGACCCATAAATCCCTTACCCCTTCCCCCTTCCGTCTCCTTTCCACGTGTGGTTTAAATTCATGTGATCGCGTTGCTCATCACCTTTCCGAGTTTTCCTCCCATGTCCATCCCCTTTTTATGTGTGACCGTCCGTCTCCTCTCTACACATGGGTCGGCTTCCCCTCAACTTGATTCTCATTCCCCCTTCCGTCTCCTCTTTGCTCACAAGTCAAGTTCCTCTTGATTCGATTCCCACTCACCTCTATGTGACATAGGTCCACGGTTCCTAGTGTGAAACTTTAGCATGTGCGCGAATGTCCTACAAGTATGGCAAGGCTCAATTTCAGAGATTGAAAGGAGTTTGAACCTCCTGGGTTCAAACTTTTTGCTCAAATTTTTCTGCAAGCAAAGGGAGTGCACAACTTGATGTTTGGTTCTTGCATTATAATGTCCTTCTACTAGTTAGGAAATGAATGAGGTGCAATGAAATCAAAGCATATTGTAGTAGCAAACATTTTTGGGGTGACATTTGCATTTGTAATTGTGGATCAAGCAACATGAAATTGTTTTTCAATTTTGATGATGTGTTTTTTGATAAGTAGTTCAACAATGGATGATCTTAGTTCTTGCTTACTACAAATCTAGTTTTTCCCATTTCATTTGTTGCAACTTGGTGCATCGCTTGAAGTAGGTTCTTTTGCATCTTCCAAAATGGTGGCAATTGAACTTCAACTTGGCCTTCATTGATCTCAATTGAAGTGTTACTCTATAGTTCAAAGTTCATCTTCACTAACTAAAAATGTCTTTACTCTCTATTGCATTGTACTTACATTTGGGTTGAAGATGAACATAGATGCAATGTAGAAGATACATTTTTGTAATGGGGATTGTTGTGATGATTTGGATTGTACATAATGCTAGTGGTATACTTTTCAAGTAAGTGACTAAAATGATTTCCATGAATGTATAAATAAGTTTCTTTACTATTGAATCAAATTGTTGTGGTTGTTAATGGTGTTACTTTGATTACTTCAATGTAAAAAAATGAATGGAAATTTATTTGACATTTTGGAGTTACAAGATTGGAGATCCTTTAGTCTTAACATCGCCAAAAAACACACAACTACTAATCTAGTCAACTATGTCTATAGTGAGATTTGTAAAATGATCATCTCTATATGGAAAATTACATCTAAATTTGCATCACATCTAGAGTTACAAAATCATTGGAGATCTTTCAATCTTAGCATCACCAAAAAACATTGTTCGTCATCAATAGTAGCTATTGCTCCTCCTAGTTGTTCTACCCTAACATCAATTGTTCCTCTTGACTTCTTATTCATCCTCACCTACATTTGCTCTTTCTCTTAACTATTCTACCCCAATAATAATTGTTCTTCCTCCCAATTGTTCCACCTTAGTAGTTGTTATTCTTTCTATTAATTATTCCACCCCAACATTAGTTACTTTTCTTGACATCTTATTCATCTTGAGCTACAATTGTTTTGCTCCTTAGCTATTCCACCCCAGTAGTTTAGTTGTCCATTTGTGGTTGTTGTAGGGATGCTATAACTTCCCTTTTGATTTGCATTTGATCCAAGGCTTGTTGTTGAACTTGTTTTCTTATACATGTGTTATTTCACCAAGATTCAAACCCATGTATCCAAGAAGGTGAGCTTACATACTTGCCTTCGAATTATTATGAAATATGTCTCATGCCTCTTTAATTGTCAAGGATGACCAAGCTACAATGAAATTGGCTTGTTGTTGTTTTATAAGTTATCTTTCAGCCAATTTTTCAACTATAGTCAACATTCTAAGTGTGTTTTTTTTTTCTTCTTGTGTTTCTTTCCTTTTTCTTTCTCAAATCTATTTTGCTCCCTCCTTATCCATTGCCTTTTATCACATAATCCTCAAATATTTTTTTAATGTTACAACATGGCTTTGAAAATAATCAACTAATGGTTCTCTTCCATTGGTCTTTCTTATAGGCAGATGTGGTAATGACAACAAACCATAACACCCATGTGCCAATACCACTTGAGTTGAACTTTCAAAATTTATAAGCTTTGTAGTTTCATCCAGTAAGGTTGTGCCAAATTTTCAACCATGTTTTTAAACTTTATTACAGATGCATGGTTAATGACTAAGGAATTTTAGGCATGTTCACATAATACCTAGGTTGATATTTAGATAGACTGGCAATTGGAACTTTTTTTGTTGAACATATGTTGATGAGATCATGTACGACTATATGTTATGTTTAGTCTTGTTCACCATCCTCCTACTTTAGTTCTTCTTCTTCCCTGGCTTGATTATATAATGTGTATAGAATATTAGGGCCAATTTTGAATCCATAACCCTATGGTTAAGTGGCCAAATCCATGTACCTTTGAACCTTGATGTGATTTTTTTTAATATAAGTGTTAGGTCTAATGCTTTGTTTACCACCTTCCCAATGTTATCTTATTTCGTTTTGTGTAATTCCTCCTAACCATCTTTATGTATATTTCCTTTCTGAAAGTAGTATTGAAAGGCTTGAAGCAAACCACATCAAAGGGTTGAAGTGCATGAGATGTATGCGAAGGTAGAGTAATCATATCTAAGCCAAACTCTTAAGCTTGTTCAATTGCTTCAAGAGTGACATGGGATCCATGCCCATCCAAGATGAGCATATGCCTATTTGTTACGGATATTCTACTTGGTATAGACCTTTTGAAAAAAGACATAAACTCTTTGGAAAAGAAGCTAGTCATCCATGCCTTTGATTGCATAGCCATACAAGTCCTTGGTTTGTAAAGTTATATGTAGTTGTCACATTTTTTTTTTCTTCTAAATATGTAAAACCTTAGCATTGTTGTTCATGCTGCATTGACCACACAATTAATGGTCAACCACTCCTTGAATTTTGGGATAGTGTTGTACACTCGACGTGAACCTCGTTTTGCAAGAACCCTTGCTCTTGATTGTCTTCCTGCTTGGATGCATGTTTCATTAAATATGGTTTGCAACATAGTTGTGTTTATTGTAAAGGGGCTATAAGTTTTGGTAGAATTTTCGGCAAGATTGAATTGTTAGCCCTTGTGTTCGATTAATATCCAATCCCTTAGCTTGACGAATGTTGAGTTCAAGATGTCTCCTCTTGAACCAATACCACTGAAAGCTCCTTAGTATCCCTCCTTGAAAAGGTGTTGGCCTTGTTTGAGTCAATTTTGCCACTTTCATTTTAAACCATTGTAAGCTAATAATAACCCAACCTCTTGCATAGACAAAACCCAAGCAATCACAACTTGATCTTCTTCTACTATTAGCACGCCTCTTGGTCCAAGTTTCCTAAATCTTATTTTCAAATACAAATGATAGGACAATGAGGTATGAGGTATGTTCTAGTGCCTACTTGCCTTCCTTAATGAAGTTGTCACATTTTCATCCATGGCCTCTTCCAATGCTTCACTAGTCCATTTACCTCTAGTGATTAGAAAACTACATCTATTAACTTTCCTTTGTTTTCTTGTTGGTTCATGTTCGCAAGGTGGTGGGACATTCTCCTTGTCTTGGTTTGGTTCTTCCTACAATCCATTTTGCCTCCTATGAGGTAGATTGATCATCATTATCTATATCCCCCTGATCTCAACCTCCAACATGTTGAAGGTGTGTTATTTGGCCCTACAAGAGGTATAAACTTGAATCTTTTGTATTTTGCTCAACTTTCAAGGAAGTATGGTCAGGGTATGTTTGAAATGCATATGTTTCTAGTTGTTGGGAAGAGCTTATCAATGCATATAACTATTCAAATTCATCCCAAACTAAATCCTAGTATATTATTTTTGTACATGTAATAGGTGTGTACAACAAACTACGATTTCTTGGAGTTGGATCAAATCCACCTTTCTTATGACTACCTAGATTGTATCTATGAATTATGGAACTTTGCACCCAATGGTAACATAAAAACTTCTTGAACTTTTGGTTGTAAAATCAATATATCACAAGCTTTATAAGTTGTCCATCTACATCCACATCTAAATCCTAAATTCCTATTACTTCTTTGATAGCACTAAGATATGATCTTTGATGTTCAAGTTGTTGTAAATCTTTAATGGCTACTATATCATTTTAACTATGTTGATCTACTTTTAGTTCTTGTAGCTTTTCTTTGGCTACTCTAAAATGCCTTCCTTGCTCTAGTTGACATGTTAATACTTTCATTTCTAATCTAGAACTCTCTACACTTCTTATGTTATTTTCCTTTTGCTAATCTAGCCCATATGCTTTTAAAATGTTGATGAAAGATTTCAAACTATCTCTCTCACAATTTGGAAGCTTTGACATGTTGAAAGAATTTTGCTTGTGAATTGAAATATAGGATTGTGACTCCAAACCTTGCACCATAGCCTTGTGAATTTGGCAAATTAATTTTGGTGGGAATGGGATGTGCTTGAATTTGGGGGGAAATTGGAAGTCCTTCCTTAATTAATGGGTAATCGCTATTCTTACATTGAATTGTTGTAAACCCTAATCCTTGTTTATGGTTAGTTATGTGCTATTTAACATGACCTTTGCACCCCATCACCAAATTGGTGATATTCATTTTAGCATGTATTCCAATTACTTATGACCAAACATTCATTTGCACACCAAACTTAGGGTTGCTATAAAATTGAACCATTTTTTTTGCCATCACCAAACATTAAAAGTACCCCTCATGTTCCCCCTCCCTTGCATAATGAAAATCAACTTATGGCCCATCACTAAACTAATCCCTTGTAATATTATTCAATATTTTTACAAATGTGCCCACCTAAACCCCTAACACCAAACACTAAAATTTGATGGTTGGTCACCAATATGAAAAATTTTGAACATTTTTTTTTAAACCAAGCATTTTGTAATGGGTTAAAAATATAACACCCATAAGCAATTTTTTGTTTTAACATAGGTTAGTGCATGCATTACATGGATGCTTGGTGACTAACATTTGTTTTGTGATGGGCCAATTTACCCTATGGGAAATGAAGGTTCCAAGAATGAAGGAAAGTGGAAGAAAGACAAAATGGCCTTTTGATATTGGGGGGAAGAAGAGCCTCACTCTATTATCATTTGGTCAATAGGTATTTGCTTTTGTATTATCAAAAAAAGGTTAACGCCTCAATTTGAATATTTCATACTTTCAATGTTTGTGAAGAACCTCAAACAATTCAGCATGTACTTTGTATCTTTTTTTCCCTTTTTTTGGGGGATGAAATATCACCAAAAGGCGACACTTTCTAATTTTTGGCAAAACTTCCCCCAAAAGAATTTCAAAAACAAGTCACCAAATTTGACTCATTAATTATTTTAATTTTCTTAAAAGGGTATCATCACTAGTCTATCTAGGGGCTACACTTTTAATGGTCTTATACCAAACTTTTGCCAATTGAGTTTGAATTATATGGGGGTGCTAACCATCAACATTTCTTTTATTGGAAAATATTTCACCAAATTTCGACCTTAAAAATATGATTTCAACCTAAGCAAAAGATAATTTTTCATGAAAAAAATGGCCCAAATTTCACCAAATTCCAAAGAAAAAAAATTTCAATTTGCCAAAATTTCAAGATAAGTTCAAAGCAAGTAGCCAAGAATATAGAACAATTTTTTTCCCCTACTTTCATATCTAGTATGTAACCAAATTTGGTTAAATTATTTTCTAAACGATTGCCATTTTGACTACATCACAAAATCCTCAAAAGAACCTTGCTAGTTATTGTTGCTACCCTACAAAATGGAAAAATAAAATAAAAATAAAAATAAAAATTGCTTTGCATCCTAAATGAGAATGGAGTGCCAAGTATTATAATTTAATCACATTAGGTCCTCAACCTACCCTTGTGATATTTACTTAGCGGGAAACATGAGTAATAATATTATAAATATAAATAATAAAATAAAATAATAGGTTGGGTATGTCAAATAATGCACATTCAACATGGTTTCTTACTATGCATATGAATATTGCACACTTGAATCCCAATTGTAGGTTATAGATTGGAATAACAAATCATGTGATAATAATCAACTTATCTATAAGAAGAGGGTTTGCCCTTTCAAAACCTAGGTGAAGATTTCAAAAAACTTGTCAGATTTAATAAATTTGGAATTCAATTTGGTTCTTTCTTAGCTTCAAAAAAATTTAAGAGAAATTCAACATCATAATAATGTTGAAAACATTAGTGCATTATTTTAGTTTCTAAATAAGTTGCATTACATTATTTAATGTCATGTCATACATTTAGCTAGTGAAAAAAACCTCTTGGGTTTTTTTCCCTTGGGCTATTACCAAGGAACACATCTAAAATAACAAGAACCATCATAATAACAAGGTTTAGGGTTTAGGGTTAAGATTATGCACAATATTATTCTTGTCAATGTCATTACTTGCCTTAACTTTTAATACATTAATAATGAGAGCTTTGTGCCACATGACCCAAATGAACCATGAATCCTTCTTGGCATGTGATTTTGACCATACATCCTTTCATTTTAGTTTGAAGGAATGTGGTAGGATGGTTCACTATTCTATTACTAATTTTGAAATGGTTGGTTTGACATTGATTAGTCTCATCACCTATTGGGAAGAATATTGCATCATGCATATTGAAGGTCCTCCGTGTGTAAATTAGTCCCAACAATGTGTGTCAACATCTAAGTATGATGTTTTCCCAAAAAATAACAAGAAAGGTCGTATGTTAGGGCTTTTTTGAATATCAATTATTCTTCTCAAGAGAATTTCATATATTTCTTTTCCATCAACACCATGTAGCATCATCGATTTTTCCATAACATTGTATATTGGTACTTCACATGAAATTTCCAATGTTTACCAATGTGGAAAATAATTGACATTAGAATGTTTCATGGTGCCAAAAACCACCATTGGGAAGGCTTCATGTACACTCATACCTATTTTCCTCCAACAATTTGTAGCTTAAGATGCATTAAATTTTCCCTCCATTATTTAAGGATGTTATTTAAGATTCTCTTTTATAAACATTTTTCATCATCCCCAAATCTAAACTTGTTTTGAACTATTTGCCATGAAAGAAACCAACCATCCACCCAATGGTTTTCCACATTGTACAATCTTATTGTATGGAGTTCTTGAGCCCTCCATATGGAAATACCTTAAAAAAATCTCTGATGGATAATACCTTGATAAAGAGTATAATAATAGTGAATTTGATGTCATTTGCATATTGTGATAAAATTTGTTGTTGAATTTTTTTTGGTACTTTGATACCCACAACTTCAACTATCTTAGTAGCTTGTTTCACCATTGCATTCAAAACTTCCCCAACTATGAAAAACAAATATGGTGCAAGCGGCCATCCCTACTACATTTTCAATTGAATCTTGAATGTTTTGGAGATTGAAGCATTCAAGCATATAAATGCATCCATTTTTTGGAAAAGTAATTAAATGATGTTGATGAATGTTGAATGTATGCCCAACCTCACCATTGCGTCAAATAGGAAGTCCCAATTTACTTTGTCAAATGTTTTGCAAAGTTTAAATTAAAAAACCCAATGGGTTGGTATTTGTTTTAGTCCAATCCATCATTTCACAGGCAAATAACACATTGTTAAGGATGAATTTTAAAGGTAAGAACACTATTTAATCACTATCAATTGCCTCCATGAGCAACAATTGAAGTATAAGTTGTAGTTCCTTTGCAAAAATCTTGTAAACATCATTGAGCAATGTAATAGGGCGCCAATTGCAATTACTTAGGTCTTTTCTTTTGCCTACTTTAAATATAAGGATAATTAAACTTTTATAACCCCTTTGGGTAAACTACCTTGCTTAATGGACTCCAAGACCATCAAATGGTATTCTAGCACATTAAATACCAAAATTTAGAATGAAATTGCATAATCATTCCATCTAGACCTAAGGCTTTGCTCTTGGCCATGACATTTGTAACTTTTTGTAGTTCTTTCTTTGAGATGGGTTGCTCAAATATCTTGTTCATGCTACTTGTGAATTTAGAAGGTATGGCGTAGAGAAAAATTCCACCATCATGTCATTGTTTTTGTCTTTCTAGCGAAAGCACATTTTAATTTTCCTTTTTGTAACTTCTTGATGCCTTTTATATCATCCGCCAATTTGGTGAACTCTCACACCTTTGCTTGAAGTTTAGGATCTATGGACCGAATTTTGTAGTCATCTTATGCATTTCACAACTTTGAAAGGTTAACTTCTATAACCTTGAACTTCGTAACTTTCCTTTGTCCTACACATGTATCTAGAAGGGCAAAATTTTATGATTTTATGCATTTTGTGAGAAAAATGACACATTTTGATGTAGGCTTTTCTCTTACTATTTGATTTTAGATTTTAGTTCATCAAAATGTTTCACATTCGTCTTCCAATGTGATTTCTTTAATGGTTCTTTTTGTAATTCCAATATGTAATTAATAAGGGGGTGATTTAACCTCAACCCATACCCCCTCACCAAACATTGCACAATCCTACTATTATCCCTATGAAATGATGCCTTGGAAACATAGATTATATATAGTCTTCCTATTATTCTTTCAACACCTTGGCAATGGTTATCCCAAGAGAATCTAGGATTGTTTTTGGACCTATTAGGTTCATCGACCCCTAAAGCTAATTTCATCCCCTGTCAAGTTAACCTTTTTCTTTTTTAAATTAGCTTACCAAGAAGAGGCCTTGTCTAGCTTTTTATCTACCATATTGATGTTGTAACCAGTCATCCAATGATAATCTTTTGGAAGTGTGGCATTGAGGTATTCCCAAAGTTTACATATTTTTAATAAATTATTGGGAGCATAGGCATTTAGGAACCCAAGGTTCCATTCCAAGAGGTTATTGAACCGAATCCATTATACTAAATTCCCCCAAAAGGTACCATACCTTGTAACTAATTTAGCCCAACTGGGAATTACTAGTATAGAAGTTCCACCTTTCATGCTTTCATTTGTTGTAATTTTAAAGAATATCCTTCCTTTACCTATGATATCCAACATGTAGCTTCCTTCCACAATAACTCCCCAACCTTATTTGTTGAATTTCCCTTCAAATTATGTTGTAAAATTTTCCACCTTTGGAGTGATGCCTTGGAAGTAATGACGCAATTTGAAGGCTTTTGATTCCATGTCAAGAAGGGCACATTATATTTGATAATAGGTGTATTATCATAATGAATTGCCAAAGTTAAAAAAAACTTTTCTTGTGTTCCCTTGATGTGCTTCTTTTGTCAATTGTTTTTGAATACCCATATATCTATAAATGATGGTGGGTTGGCAACAACTCTTGTCTTGTGGGTGTTTTGAACTTGTTTCCTTCAACTACAACCTTCATCAACCTAACAATGTGTTTTTTGTCTACCTTTTTTAATGTTGCATTGTTGCTAAAACCTCCTTACCAATATTTGAGATGTTCAAATTCATGCCTCCATTCACATTAGGCTTGGATTTCACAACATCACCCAATTGGTTGAAAGGCAGTTGTGAATTTGATTTTGTGCTACCCCTTGGTGTTTTGCATAGAATGAAAATCACAATTGCCTTGCGCCTCCTAAAATGGCAATTCTTGTTCCTTGACCTATTGGCCTTGAAAGAGGAGATTGTGCATAGTCTCCTTTCAAAGAAGATGGTTGGTTTAAAAAAAAGGTTACAATGGCTTTTTACTTACATAAAAAAATTTAAGCAATAAATAAATGGACCTTTGCCATTTGGATATAAAATGGGTCTTAGATCGTCATGACTAAAAGAAAAGCAAGGACCCTAAGGAAGCTTTTGAAAAAATTGTAATTTAAATAAGGGGGGAGGGGGATTCCTCATTAACAAATGCCTTTAACACATAAACACTAATGTTGAACATTTATTAATTTTTTTTCCATAATTGTTGGTTGTGGTTTTTTCTTACTTCAAAAATAAAAAAGATTATCAATTAATTTTTTTTTCATACCTTGTTTTGGTTTTTTTTTTTCCCATGTCCAATTGGTTTTTATTAACTCATTTATATTAGTCGCTTATATCAAATGCTAATGAATGTTTGGCAACAATAAAAACATGATGAATGTTTAGCAACATCAACAATACAATGAACTTTAGGTAGCATCAACAACACAATGAACGCCAATTAACAACAACACGATGAAAATAATTTTAACAACACAATGAACCTCAAGTAACAACACCAACACATTAAATGTGAGACAACAAAGTAAAACAACGCAACATAACAACAATAATAAGATGAATGTTGATTGATAATGACAACATGATGAGCACAAGGTTACAACAAAAACATGATGAATCTTAAGTAACAATAACAACATGATGATTAATAAGCAACAACAACAACAAATTGAACACCAAACATCAACAAAAACACACCAAAAAAGAATTTTTTTTAAAAAAAACTACATTAATAGTTTCAACAAGTAACATATAATCTTGCTTCCCATGTAAGAAAAGGAGCACCTCCTAACACTAAACCTAAACCTTGCCTCCTAACTCCTTACCTTAAACCTAAACCCCATCTCTTAAAACCCTAAACCCTAAGTAACTATAGATTCCCTATTGTAGACTGCTAAGCATTAGACCCAAGGATATTCATATAATTTACCCATCTATCAAATATTTAAATTAAAAAACCCCATTATTAATGAACAGAGTATTTTAACTTTCATATTCAAGAATTTGGTTAGCACCCAAGGTTATATTAACTAATTATTTGTCTAAAAACCACCTAAGTACCATGTCAGTTTTGAACCAATGTTTGGTCAAATTTAGTTTTTTAGGGAATTTCAAGTGCTTGGTCATGGAAATTTAAGATTTTTCAATATTTTCACCTTTTTGTGTTGTGTGAGATTTTATTCCACTCAATTTACCTATATGTTTGAAAAATATTATTTCAAAAATAATCCTCATAAATCCAAACCCATCCAAAGCTATAGGCCCATGATTGACATGAAACCATGTGTTTTTGCAATTGTACCAATTGGCTTTCCCAAAAAGAAGGATTACTCGTGGCATAGGGAAAATAACATGAGTCATCCTAGTTCATTCCCTTCTTATTAACTACATCATGGTGTAACCACAAAGAAAAAGGTAGAAAGAAAATCTCCCGGGCACAAAATACTCATGGTAGATATATAAATTATGTGAAACAATTCTTGTAGCTTACGTCCTTGGGACTACCAATCCGACACTACTATAACCCCTTGGTGCTACTTTCCTATCAAAACAAAATGTTCCATTCCTATGTGAATCTCTAGTGGCACATACCTAACAAAATCTTATAGCTTATTATAGTGGTAGCATTCAATTTGTTGCCAGGAACAAATCCACACATTGTGAATGCAAAATCTAATGGGGTTTGGCTTGAGGTCAAAACCCTAAGTGTTCAGTTGGTCCAAATCAGTTGCTAACCCTCCTTCTACGATATGCAACAATGCAGAAAAACATTTGGCCTAATCTTAGAAACATATTGACTTCTAGGTATGAACCAATGATGAGTAATGTATACCAAATTGACTTGCAACCACACAGGAAAGACAACATTTTGCAGGAAGGGTCTATGGATAATTTTTTATTAATTCTCCCATTTCTGTTCCTCTTTACCCGTGTTCTACCCAACCCAAGGACACCCCATAGAGGCTTTTGGCACTCATTCAAACATTTGCCCTACTAATTGGACAAGGAAAGGTTCAACCAAGGTACCATGCAGATGTATCCCTCTACATGCTCCTATCTCTATAGCTCAAACTTCCTTTTGTTCGTCATCAACCCTTAACATCAACCCTTTATAAAGTCTAAATATTAACAAGAACACATAGCTTGCTATAGTGTAGTCATTGGCACAACGGAAATAAAAGAAACACAACAACTACAAATTTCAACAAGCTCCACTTTTATTCTTCTGATACATGATTAAAAAAAACTAGACAAACTTGTCAAATTGCCCTCAATTTTCTCCTTCTTATGTTGTCCTACATTGTCTTACTCTCCACCTCTGTTGAATGTTGCAACTTCCTTAGCCATCCATTGCTTGTTGTTGATCTATTCCACATAATATACAAACAAACAAAGTTTTCTACCCGACCGCACAAATCTCCTTGAAGTAGTCATGGC
>Ga0209208_10004419_pt1 | contig 19919 bp, 14 predicted proteins | sample S1TSphfallax_3_FD_187694 | JGI IMG/M metagenome (GOLD analysis project Ga0209208, IMG submission 187694) | Host-associated microbial communities from peat moss isolated from Minnesota, USA - S1T2_Fd - Sphagnum fallax MG (SPAdes) (version 2) | ecosystem: Host-associated > Plants > Peat moss >...
ATCGAGAGATCAAGTGACCCAAGACCTTGATTCTAAGAGCAGATAGATGACTATATTTTGAGACCTGGATTTATGGGGGTTGAGATCTCGATTGAAACACAGTCTTTGGGTTCCTGGTTCAGCACTCGGCCAAAAGTTTCGAGATTTCAGTTCTAGGGCAATTTGACGTGCTGTTTTTCAAGACCTCGATTTTGAAGGAGAATCTAGCTTTGCGGACCTGGATTTCTTCCTCGGTTTTTCTTTCCTCTCCTGCTGCGCACGTCCGATTGCTGTTCGCAGCAGCTTTTGGTTTTGTTGCGATTTTGGATTGTTGATTTTGTTGTTGTTTGTGCAAATCTCTGCTTGCTCCGTGGTTTCTTTTCCCTTGCAGTGAGTTATTTTGAGTTATTTTTCCTGTTTTTTCCCCATATTTTTTAGTTTTCTTTGTTTTTGAAGAGGTGCTTTTGATTCTCTGGCTATGGCGCCGCTTTCTACGCCCTGCGAACTGTGGGTGTCATCAGTGTCGCGGGAACTTGGTTCATGCGCTAAACTGTCGATGATTCACTCGGCCTCGTCGACCTCGTTTAGCCCTTTGCCTCCTCCTCCTCCTCCTCCTCATAAGTGTTGTGCTGCTGCAGCATTCGTAGCGCCGGCTAGCAACTTAGGAGGAAGAAGGTCCTGGCGCTTGCAGGAGAAGCTGGGCGCTGCCGTCTTCAGACCTAACTTACCATCTATGTTCGGTGAGTGTTACACCGAGCATTTTGCTTGTTTCGTTTTTCATCTAGCATCGCGTCAATTGCCCGCCTAGAAGCAGTCGTCCTAGCTGCAAACATGGAGTAATGTCGACATTCTTGGCTTCCAGACCCTTATGGTTGCTTAATCCTACGGAGAAGTGAAAGTGGAAAGATGTTCTGCAGAAAGTGCAAGGAATGGAACGGCGATGGAGAGGCCTTCACACCTTGTCAGAGCAGCTTCTTCTTCAGATATTGATTTTGAGAATGGCAATTTAGCTGAAGGTAAATGAAATTGTGGTGTATTATGCTTTACAAGCAGTGATCTTTTGCCATTTTCAGTTTAGGAAATCTTCTTAGAAGCGTTCTGATATGTGTGCTAAAATGAAGCATTCCTTGCACACAAATCAAACCAGTTTTGCAGAGGAGAAAAACCACCTTCCAGCAAACAAAAGCCCTGTGGCAATAAGAAAGAGATAGAGAGCTTATGGTCTGATGAATCCTACAAATCCGGTAAACTGAAATCTTGTTGAACTGATCTGAGAAGGTGTAACTTTTGGCAGGATATTTGCCAAAGGCAGACTTTTACAAAGTAGAAGCAATTCTCAGGTACACAAGCCTCTCAGCTTCCAATGCCCCAGATTTGCAGCTTCACACCCCTATGTGACATGACTTTCTAGGGTACAGAGCACCATTTTTGTAGGCTTTGTTCCTGTTCGCTGGACTGTAAGGTAAGAATTGGGACTCTAAAGCAACCGATACTCTAATTCATGTAGTAAGTACCCTTAAGATGTTTGATCAAGTTTTCTATAGTATTAGATTTTTCAGATTTTGGTCAAGTTCAGGCAGTCTTCTTTGACATACATTTCTGCAACTGTAGGTGAAGGAAAGGTGCATACACATACTGAAATACATCAAGGGCTCTGTCTGTGGCATGTGTTGCAATAATGTGCGCCCATCACCTGCTCCTTGTTTGAAGACCATGGAGGCTCTCTCATGTGACCTCGGTATTCATATCATGCCTCACTTTGTGCCTGGATTTTGGCTTTGACACAAGTCATAATATTTACCTTTTCCTTAAGTAACCTTTTCTTAAGCTCTTGCTCTCTTTGAACTAACTATGCTTGGTGGCACCACAAATCAGGGCAGAAAGGGATGTCTCCACAAATGCCATGATTGACTTTTGCCAGCTCTCTGTCCTGCTGAAGAGTCTCTTGCAGATCCTGCTTCCCACCTCTCTAATGCTAGATATCTGATCGCAGGCACTTATCAAGATGGGCATCCGAGGTGTGACTGTTACAGATGTCAGAGGATTCGGGGCTCAAGGAGGATCTCGTGAGCGACAAGCTGGTAAGACACAATATTTTCTTTAAGATTGGTCTTGAAAGTGTCCTTTGCCACAAGTTTTGGCCCCTGGAGCCCCTGGCAATTGCCAGGATTGGTACAGAGTTGGAACTTTAGTTAGGTTGGCAATGTGTCTAGGAATAGATGTTGACTGTAGATTTGGCCACTAAACCCAGGACTGACCAAAAACTTTGGATGCTTGACCCTTCACCTCCAGTTGGAATGATTTATCTTGATGTCCATGGATAGTGTAGATGCAAGCACTGGCAAGTACAACTCGAGTTCAATTTGAACTTATCCCCTCTTGCTTCCTTCCCATGCTGTGAATTTGAAGAGTTATAAGCCAGAATACCATATGGACTTGGGGGATGTGACTTTTGGTTCATTGCAGGCTCAGAATTTTGTGAAGAAGCTTTTGTTGTGAAAGCAAAGCTGGACATTGTTGTCTCTCACGATCAGGTACTGCTTGTAATAAAACCCCCGTGCACTTGATTCTAATGGCTTAACTCTGCACCCTAAACCTCTTTATATATCTTGAATTGACCTTTAAACTTGATTTTTCACAGGTAGAATCTGTGATTGACACCATTATTGATGAAGCAAGAACTGGGGAAATTGGAGATGGAAAGATATTTGGTAATGTCAATTTCTCAGGTTTTGTCTTCCTGTTAGCATTTTTTTGGTTGCATGTCCTTTCAACGAGCCATCTCTTAGTAAGTGCTACATACAATGACATGTAGGTTGTGGTTTGTCTCTGGACCCCCATTTGTGGCCTCAGTATCTCTAAGTGTAGCCTCTCTTTCTGTTTGTCTTTATTGACCTTATGCTGCATTCTGCTTGTGCCAGTGTCACCTGTGTCAGACGTCATCCGTGTTCGCACAGGTGCTGTTTCTCAACCCCACATAACTTTCAAAAAACAAATTGTGTTTAAAGCACTGCCAGGCTGTTCTATATAAGTGACACTCTGGCCAAGTTCTTAAAAAGAGAGGAATTCTGTATGAAACTGAAATGACAATCCATAAGCCTTCATATGAATTTTCATGCATATTACTGATGGCGGTTGTACAACATGACAGACCTGTGAATGTCCTGCACAATTATGATGTCAATCAGGGCTTGATTTACTTTGGTTTTGGATGTAAAGAGGTGGAATCTCATGGAAATGTAGGATGTTGGAGCATATTGTTGAAACCTGCAGCATGGCACATTTTCTAACTTAGATAATCATGAGCAGGGGAGCGAGGATTGAAAGCTGAAAGGATGGCTGGTGGTCGGGCAGACATATTGTCCACATACACAGGCACCAATGGCATTTGATTTATGTGGCTGCTGCAAGGCTTCTTGTTTTTGAGGGGTGGAGCAAAGTAGTTTGCAGAAACCTGCAGGGTGAAGGGGAATCAAGTCCTGAGATCTTAACAAAAGCTGAGATTAGATCAAGAGAGATATAGTAAGTTGGGTTTCTGTTATATAGTCAGTGTCATCAAACAATATGCAGCTAATGAGCAAGGTTCCTTGCACTGATAGATCAGTTGTTTGGAAACAGTGCTGAGGTTTGGAATTCAGATTTGTTGGTTAGTTGGCAATGATCCAAGCTAGTGTGGATGTTTTGAGTCCAAATGAAAACATCTTTCTGTAATCTCTCCCTTTCAGGCAGAGCCAACAAAAGAACCCATGAGAAGAGACAAATCTAGGTTAGGAATGTTCAAGATTGTGAAGCAAAAGCCAAACAGTCATGGTGGTGAAGAATCAGTCTGTATCAGATCCTATCTAGGGTCGGTAACAGGTCTAGTTATCACATTTTTGCACAAAGAGAATTTTGTTCAAACCGAATGTCATCATTATCATATTCCCCAATGCAACTGCAACTAATCTCAAAAAAGCTTGAGTTGATCCCATCAAACTTGGCCAAAGTGTTCCAGCACCCACTAGCACACATGCAGGATGGATGGTGTTTGGACATGAAACACTTTTGTCATTGTATTCCAGTCCTATATCTAACCACTATTGTGGTTAGCTATGTACCAACTATCCATATGCATATGTACCTACCTAGTAGCCACCAAGTGCCTTATGTAGTACTCCCATAGTAATAACTTACATTTCCTCCCTCCTTACCTATGATGAATACACAATTATCAAGATTTTGAAATGGGATAATAGTTGTGAATTTGAATTTCTTTTCAAATATTCATGGGATTCAAACACCAGAAAAATAATCCCAGGTAAACCTTAACAAAAACAGAGTGGCAGAATGCATTAACTAAAACCATTGTGGGATTGGTGCACTACACATGCTAACAACAAAATGGGTTAGGTCCAAAGTTTTTAAGTAGAGGTTTATGTACACAATAATGTTACCTCAAGGCTATATAAGCTTTCATATAAAAGTTGTGAGTGGAAAGAAGCCTTTTTAATGAGGCATTTTGACAGTCTTTAAATGTGAAATTTACTCAAATAAGGTGGGTGAGAAGAGAACCAAACTTGAAACTCAAATTCATCAAGTAAATCTGACTAGATAATGTACAAACCACACTAAATCTATAAGGCACCTAAATCCTAATAGCTTAGAATATAAGACGAATGTTAATTTATATATATATCAAAGCAAAGAAATCTGATCATTAATCTTTTGAACTTTTTTGCCTGCATTTCATTAAAAAGAAAAAAAAATTGCATACGATTCCATTTTTCAAAAATTTCAAAACAAAACAAAACACCCTGCAATTGTTTTTCTGTTTTTCCCATAATACTTGCCAGGTACCCACCAGGTATCCACCAGGTATCACAGGAAAAAAATTTAAAAATTTAAAAATAAAATAAATCAGCACAAGTCTTCATGCTTGGTAAAGCCTATATGACCTTGGGCTTTACCCTGGACAAATTTTTTTGACATGTAGGCTACTGTACCCACAAGTGATAATTAGCTGAGGTTTGCCAAAAATAATTCTTTTAAAAAAAAAAAATTTAATTAGGTCCAACAGCCCAGATTTTATTGAATATTTCTGAATATTCCAGAATTTCAACAATACTTAATAACTACATGAAGTCCAGGTGTGAATCATAAGAACAGAACTATAGGTAACAATGGTTTTTTTTTTTAAAGGGATTTTATGATGTAGCCAAGGTGGTGAGTTTTCGAAAAACAATTTAGCCAAATCTGGCTACAACTAGATATGAAAGTAAAAGAAAAAAAAAACAGAATCCCTTCTATATTATTGGCTACCTACTGCAACTTATCATTAAAAATTAGGGGGATTTGGAATTTTTAAAAAAAAGACAAAAAGAAATCTGGTGAATTTGGGCCCTTTTTTCTCCATGGAAAATCCTTTGGGTGGGTGGGAATAGTATTCTTTAGGTCGAAATTTGTCGAAAATTCGCCAATAAGAAGAATACTGGCAGGTAGTTAACAAAGAGGGTAGTAGGTTTGAAACCTAAAAATGGACTACCATTTAAAGATAGAATTGTAGATTTTGAATCCACAAAAAAGGCAATGGGAAGCTTGTATCTCTGGATTATCAGAGCCAGGTTTCGATCCTGGGACCTGTGGGTTATGGGCCCACCACGCTTCCGCTGCGCCACTCTGATGTTGCTACACTAGCTTCTGACAGTTTATTTTAAGTCTTTATTGAAAGTGTGTCAGACACCCTCACATTCTTGTTCTGCCTTGGAAGGAGGAGAGATGGGGAAATCTTGGCAGAAGAAAGGGTTGGCGATGGCCACAACATTGTCAGAATTTTTAAAAAAAAACAAAAGAGGGATTGATGATAGAGAGAAAGTACAAGGCCAAAGCCTGACAACATGACTAACAACCAGACTTCTTATTATATATGATTGCAAGGACTCATGTTTTCTTGTACATGGGCTGCACTTGATGAATTGTTCAAAAGCGTCAGAGCAATCTACACATGATTCAACAAGGTGGTGATGCTCCATGACTTTTAACATCAGAATTACAAATCCACACCCAACAGTTGAAGAATGAGCAACAAGTGCATGCCAAATTCCGTCACCATCGCTGATAGCTGTATGGATCAATTAGCAGCTAAACTATGAGATTTTTCTATGAGATTTTATGCAGAGAAAACTCAGTACTTAACACTTCACTAGAAGGTGAAGTTTTGTGTCAGTTCTGGCCAAATCAAAACAAACACAACAAGAATTAAGTGTGTGGGAATCGTGGCCAATCTAACAGTATGCAAACCTGCAAGTGCATACACAGGATGCAAAGAACTGGCAAAACTTTCTTAGTGTAATTGGAGGGCACCTTAAGAAGGTAAGATTATTACCTCTGCTGCAAGGCAAGCATCTTGCGTTTTTTGCAGGGATCTTACACTTCGTAAGGTTACTCACCAATTCTTTACACACATTCAGGCCCTCAGATGGGGGCATAACCAGTATTCAGAATCTGCCCTTGGCTCCTCCTCAGGCAGACTCCTCCTTTTGGTAACACCCCTGGTCTTTGGGCCTTACCTACCACAGAATATAGATGCTCCAGCAAGTACATTGGAACCTTGTATCATTTTCCACTTGATAGTTAAGGAAGTTGCCACTTCATCCACCTTACAAAGTTCCACCAAGAGATGTCTTCTGAAAGAAAAATGTGTGTACACAAAGGTTAGTGATAATGTAGCAAATGTGAATTGACATGTAATTGCAGTGGCCCTGCTGCACACCATATTGTGTAGAACAATCATAGCAACAGTAAAGCATGCATTTAATACACCACAAGGCCATGGTCTTGGCTGTATACACATACTCCACATAAGGCTAGTCTTATTATTAGACTTGGGAATACCAAAATGCTACTGATTTCCACAGCACCAAGAAAGCTGATACAAGTCTTAAAAAGGCATTGATGCAAACCAGCCATGATCCTAGAAAGACCCAACAACATGTGTGCTCCTCTACCCCATCAGAATATGTGCATAGCCACCTGGAACCAACATTTTGTGCTCCAAAAGTTAAGCAGCTGGTGCAGTCCCGATGGCTTCCTCAATCCTCTCAATGGGCACCAAGGGAATGACGCCTGAAAGAGGCAGGTGCTTTTCCTTCCAAGCGGAAGCCATGTAGTTGTACTGCTGGGCTCCAAATTTGGCAGCAGGGGCAGCAAAGTTGACAGCCTGAGGAACATAGGGAAGTGTGAGAATCTTGAGCCAAGCATGGTAGGTCAATTGCTCAGCAACAGGCTCGTATGTCTGATAATAAGTGGATGCAGTCTCAGTTACTCCCTGCTTTTGCACATCAGCAATGATGGCTCTAGCCACGTCTGATAAGTGCCTGGCCAGATCGTAGGCTTGGTACGATTTCTCCTTCAGAAACTGAGGCACCACACCGTCAACAAGGGCGAGTGTTTCATCGACCTGCCAAGATGGTAGGTAGCAGACATATCAGAAACAGTCATTCATTGCCCACACTCTACTGTACAGGGCAAATGGGTGAACAAAACCATGAAATTTGCACTGGCTTTGATCTAGGTTCTAACATAGTCAGAAGTTCAGTGCAGCTTTGAACAGTAACAAGTCTAGAACCAGAATTTGGCATCAGCATCGGGAGGACCCGATCACGACGAACTGCATACCTTGCTGTCAACAAATTGAAGGAGTTCAAAAGGTTTCCCTTGCATCTTGTGATAAACGGGTCCCACGACTGTCTTGACTGTGCCTTCGACATTCTCAACTCCTGGTCTCAGCGGTCCAGAGCTGTCCTTCGCCACGGTATAAAGTGCCAGCAGATATGCCGTCGCCTGGACCACGACCGCGTGAACCGCACCAAGATATTTCAAATTCGGCTCCTGCGCAATTTTTGCAAACAAACAGTACGTGATTGACAGACAGAGGTGACATTACGGTTGTATCACCAAAGAGGATTGAGTAGATTTCACAGATAGACAGCTGCGTCGCCAGGCTTCTTTCACCAGAAAGCTTCACAAAGTATCACATCCGCAACATTAATTCGATCATAAACATGAATGCAAGACGCCAGTTAACACATTGCTGGAGTTCCTTTGAACCGCCGAAAATGCTCAAGAAAACAAAATGCATGATATACCCCCCTTTCCGATTCCTCCCGACAAAAAAGAAACGGTTGCTTGCAACAAAGTTCACGCAAGTCTAGCTGTAACTTCGAAAGTGGAGTTGGAACCGTGCTCAAAGACTCAGAAGAACAGAAAACGGCCAACAAAAACAAAAAAAAATCGAAGGAAAAAATAAAATAAAAAACCGCCAACAAAAATTTACAAACAAGTCACACAACTTGCAAGCCAAGCAGCGTGTTCATCATCATCGAGTCATCGAGTCAGGGGCCACAAACCTTTCCAGCTTCAGCCATGGCGCCTGTCTGTTTCCGGACGTGCCGCGTACGAAGATTTCTTGACGATATTTACACCAGTGCGGCCTACTACGGAAAGAAAGAAGGAGAAGTCGTGCAGCAATTTGGAGCAACTGAAGCGAGAGAGAGAAAACAAACGGTGAAGAAGATTGGCAGGGGACGATACAAACAATACCAAAAAAAGAAAGCAAATCGGTGAAAAAACAATGATGAGCAAGTATGTCATACGGGCCTACCACTGCGACGACGAAGGTCTCCGCTCTTTGCGTCCGTGCCCTAACCTTCCAAAGCCAGCAGCGTCGTTTCCGTCGCTAATGTGTGATCGTTAAGCTCCGTTACGGCCGCCTCCGGACGGCACGTGAGAGTATTTATAGCCTCTAGCGTTTGCGTCACCGCCGCGCGCTGTCCCGATCGCCCGAGCCTGTGGCGGAGATCTCGAAGATTAAATTTGCTGTCCACGAACGCCTGCCGTCGGATGAAGCCCCTCTGCCGAGCCTCCATCTCTCTAGTACGCGTGACCTTCGAATACTGTGAAGTCCCCCGGTTTCTTTAAACCAAGAGAGAGACACACAAAGGCGCAAAGCAGCTTTTTTATTTATTTATTTATTTTATTGTTTTTGAAAAGTCTCCCATGAAATTCGTTGCTGGCTGACCTCATTATTGTTTTTTTAAATTCTCTTTCTCCTCAGGGGTTCGTGCTGTTCACCGTTCCCAGTTCCAAGCAACTTTTGTCCTCTGGAGCAAAGCAAGCAACTTACACTATTCACTCTGAGACTTTCGCCCTCACCACCGTTGCCTTCCCCCGTCAAACACACACAATTTTTTTACGCCGGGCTCCGTCACAGCCGTGGGGGGTGCCGGGCTGGGCCCAATCGACCTTCTATGACGAACCTAACCCGGCACCCCCACGGCAGGCCCGATTGGTGCAAATCCGGGAGTCCAGGAGTGTCGGGCCGAGCCCGATCGGCCTTCTGTGACGAACCCGAGCTCCATCACAGACAGACATAGTGAGTTTATATATATGATGGTGACAAACTATTCAATACATTAAATTTTATTATTTTTATATAACTTTACTATTTATTTATATATTTATATTTATTAAATTAATTACCTTGAACTAGGTTCTCACCATATGCTCTTGGAACCAAAGTTTTTTTTTTTTTTTTTTTTTTTTTTTTGCAAGTATGGCAAGGATACCCAAAAGGATCTTTAAAAATAAATTATGACAATATAATGTTCTCAATAAGCTTGCTACCATTAGTGACCTAGCTACTACTATACTACCTATCTTTAGATATGACAATTTTTTATTTTTGATTTCTTTTGAAAAATGACAATTTGTTTTTTCAAAACCCATTTATTTATTTATTTTTCTTTTTCAAAAAAAAATTGCCAAAAAAATTGATTAAAATCCCCTTTAGGTTTTGTTACCATTTCCCACTATAGAACCCTAAAGCCCCTTATTCCCATAAAGCTTGTGACCTTGCTTGGGCTTTACCCTACACCAAAACCAAAATGTCTTGGATAATTTGACCCAAGCACCAATGGTTTTATTGAAGAATTTTTGTTTGCAATCAATGCAGTGGTCCTCCAAAGGAAGATGTAGAGAAGAAACGACAATCATCCCTATAAGAAGATTTAGCCAAATATGGCTATTAAACATATATGAAATATACATATTTAATTATCCTTTCATATTTTTGGCTATATGTTGAAAACCCAACATAGAAATTTGGCCCAAAAAAATCTCAATTATGGCAATTGAAAACCTTCAAAAATGTGATAAGGCACTTGATGGCCCACTAGGTTAGTAGATCTAGATTGCAAATGTATCAAGAAAACAGATTTGTAAAGCTTGAACCCTATTGCCTAGATAATCTTATACAAGTTTCTCTCTTAATGTATTGAGCTACTTTCAATCATACATAATCTAATGGGTGGTTTGTTTGAATCACTTCCATGAGGATATTTTTCAATACTTGAACCTCAACTTACAAACATACACATAATACATATATTATTTGACATGCTAGCTTGATGACCTTGTAAACTTGACACATATAAAAGGATCACATAATACGATAGATCCTTACTTCATAAATTTGTCATAAGAACATGATGATGAATACTTGCAAAAATAATTTGCATTATATTCTCTCTCGATACAAACGACACATAACACATATGGTCATGTGGGCAACCTCCAACCTAAAATTGAACATGAAGAGATTTTAAAATTTCGCATGAACACATTGCACCTTGATATCTCCTACTATAATAACAACACAAAAAAACCCTAACATTCTATTTTGTACTAATAAAATGAACAACAAAATTCTTTGCTCATTAGATATTAATATCCAAACCTCACTTTTGCAAGATTCAAGTTTATTTTCATTAAGAATGCAACACAACAAACAAACTTGACAACATTTTCACTATTTTTGCTTTTATTAACACATAACACAATCACACAAAATAGTTTTTATTCTAAACACGATCGCACAAACCATAACCTTTCCCTTTCTCAATGTAAATAAATTCCAAAAAGTGACAAGGGTTTCATTGGAATTCCAAGTGATCATCATGATAGCTTTCTAAAAAATAATTGATTCTAATCCACATCTTCTTTCACACTAGCCCAAAAGGTTCCAAATCATATTTCCACAACACACACATTTTGGATTAATAGGAATAATTTTTAATCCATTTTTTATTATAAAATTATTTCAATAATTATTAGTTAGCAACCCAATGTGGTTAGGTCAATTCAATTTGGTTATATTTCATTACATTTTTATTAGGTTCCAAATGCATGTTCATAAATGATTTTCATTTATGTGAATTATGAATTAAATGAGTATGATTTGATTTCATCCATTATGGACAAGAATTTAATTTTCATGCATGGCCTTCATCCATGAACAACAAACTAAATGACACAAATGGTAATTTTTAAAAACTTCAATATTAAGGTCAATTGGATGCCATTTGTCACAAATCCATGTTGTAGATTTTAAAACAACCTTAAGGTTTTGGTCTTTGGAGTTTAAATTATACATTTGATCATGTGAAGTTGAAAAAAAATGCATATTGGAACACCTTTTTTTGTGGAACAAAAAACCATTCGTTTTTTAAAGACCTCACACACCACAAAATTGTGTTTTCAAATATTTATGAACTTGAAATGACCCCATTTAACAAACCATTCACATCCTTACATCCTTTACCAAACTTCAAGTAATTCATTAACTCATGATCAATTTAAACTTTAATAAATGTCACTAATCATGGAAAATGTTTGGGTATGCATTTTAGAAACAAATATTTTATCACAAACATGAAGAATGAATGCCATCATTTTGTGAATGAATTTTGCATATATAAACACCATGCAATTGGTCATTTCATCCACCCCTTATGTTGCAACCCTAGCCTTGGGCTTGTGACCAAGGCAAGGGCTTACAAGGGTGCCAAGAAGGAAGCCTAGGAGTCACACCTCATGCTCCCAGGAGTGTAAAAAATGTGAGGGAATGAACCCTCACATTCGCAAATGAACTCTTGATGCACACCCAAATTTTCAGAAAGAGATTATAAGGATCAAAACCCATTGGATTGAAGAGTTCCTATGCCATTGGAAAGCTCTTGGAACGTAGATGTCTAAAATGGACTCGCATGACCCATTTGACACGTCAAACAGAAGTTATGGCCAAAAGAAGGGTCGAAAATCAAATTGGCAATTTGACTCCCAACCACTAAAAGTCAAGAATCGCCTTAATTTTCTTGTGTGCAAGTGGCGTGCAACATACCATTGGAAAGATTTTGACAAGGGCTACAACTTTGCTTCAAACCTCATCTCAATCTAAGGTTTGCACACAAAATTACGGGCCCCAAAGTCACATGAATCCCAATTGTGGGAATTTCGAAAGACACTTGGGAGTCCTTTGACAAAATGACATTTGGGTGTTGGTCTCATGGAAAGGCACAAAATATAATATAAGGGGGAAGGTGGTGGTTTCCTTCAAATCCGAGCCGTGGTGAGTCTTATGAGTCCGAGTTTGCCCATGGCTCATCCTAGCACCAAAAATGCTCTAGCTATACACTAACCAACTTGTTGTTTGGTTTTGTGTAGGTCCGTGTGAGTGAGTGATTGCTTGTCATTTTTCCTAGTCTCATCCTGGAGCTCCAACACACCCTTTTACCCCCAAAGTGCTGTGAGCCAGAAGGCGTGCCTCAACTCCTTACATTTCCGTTATTTTCACTTTAGACTCGCATTTGAGTCTACTAAGAAACTTGGGAATGTGTCACCTTATGCAAATAATTTCACATTACAAATATGTGATCAAACATTTAAATGGAATTTGGACATTAATTTTAGCTCTAAATTATTTGTCATTTGCAATAAAATAATTCATATTAAAAAGAAAATTCATTTTAATTTCAAAATCAATGTCTTTTTGGCATTCCCTTAAAACAACCACAAATTTATACTAATGATGCATTTTTCACCATAAATTTCATCAAGTAACATTTATGAATCAAGCAAATAAGCATGGGTGAAATTAAGCCTCCATGTGTTCACCTCTTAAATGTGTAACTTGAAAAGGTCATGTACTTGACAAGATTAATTATGACAAGTACGCAAGTTTAATATTCAAGGCTCTCCAATACAATTAACCTTGCATTGCCACCCATCCCCTTCTTGATGTTTTCTCCTTAACTTTTACAACTTTTTAAATGATATAAATTGTTAATATGACCCAAAAAATTATTAAAAATTGAAGCCTAAAGGTTAAGCCTAGAACTAGAAGGTAGAATCATTCACATATTATGGGCCTTTTAATCATATGTCCTTTTGATGACTTAGTTTATTCTTACAATGGACATCATTAATTTGTTTATTTTTGTGTAGTAAGATGCCAAAAGAACAACTATGATGTTACCATGAGTAATATGTTAAAGGGAAGGTTGTATTTAAATTGATGTCGAGTTTCATTAAATCGTGTTTATGTTTTATGTCTTTAATTGATGATGTTGTAGTTTCATATAAATATTGTGATTGTGTTGTAAACTATTAAATTATCTTTTCATCAAGTGTATAAGATTAGTGGCATTCACAAAACTATTCACATTGCACATTTTTCATGTAATGAGAAATTAAGGAATGTTTATGAGACAAGTTTTTATTGTATAAAATTAATAATTGCATATTAATAGGTCTTAGAAAACAAACAAATGAAATTTGGTACAATAGAATATCTTGAATCATCTTACATTTGTACAAGGGCTAAACACAATTCAAATTTTGTTTTGGTTTGAACTAAATTAATTTGCTAATCAAAGCATTGATGTGCATTGTAAATAAATTGAAATCACATTCACAATATTGAAAAATCATAGTGCCTTCAACCATGAATATCAAGTATTGACCTTTGTAATAAACAACAATTTAAAGCCTTCATAATGATGACATGACATGTAAAGTTAGGATTTTAAAAAAAAACTAATGGTACTTTGCCATTCAAAACATTTTGTCATGTTTACATATAGTTTTCAATTGAAATCTTATCATCACCATATGCAACTAAATAATTGTGGCTTTAACTTAATATGTGATTGTTCATTCTTACATTCATTACCACATCTTTAAAGGATTATATATATATATTCCATAAGGCTTACCAAATGGTATTATCAATAGTTCTTCATTATGAAAGCAAAACGGATTTTTTTTGGAAATTGGGTGTCTAACTTCCTACATCCTTGTTACTTGGTCCTAGTAACAAAAATCCCCTTAAAAAACAAAAAATTGCCAATGGAAATCTTTAGAATGCAATGTTTCTATGAAACACGGATGGTGGGAATTACATCATAATGAAATTTCTTAAAACTCCCAAATTGGACATTTTTGTTCTAACCCTAGCCTTGAGCTTATGAACAAAATTGGGGCAAGGACAAGGAAGTGAGCCAAATTAATTGGCAAAACTAAAATTTGATGAAATGATGCATTTAACCAAATGAACATGAAATTGTTTGGGAATCAAAGGTAGGCATTCCTAAGATTTTGAAATTGTATTTCAACTTTTTAAATTGGTAGTTTTGGGGAATCAAATTTTCCAATTAGTTTTGGAAAAGCAAATTTTGTAGAAATCAAGTGATTTTTAGCTCATTAAAACTTGGTCTTGAAAATAATAAATAACGAGCTAAAAGTCACTTAACTTGGACAAAATTTGACAAAATTTTAATTAGCTAAAACTTGGTCTTAAGAATAATAATAATAATAAATATTAATTACAAAAGGCATGAATACCAACCAAATTTTGTCCTAACCTCCTATACACATTAATTTAGAGGGGTAAATGACATTGGATTGAGGACCTTGATCCAATCTTGAAAATTTTTCAATAATAAATACAAGATAATGAATTCACATGCATGATTTGATTAGTTTTCCTTATAGTTATGATGTTCCAATTTTGTTGGAATATGAAAAAGGAATTAGGAATTTCCAAACTTTTTATAGAAAGTTTTTGAAATATCTTATGATTTTGAAGAGCCCATTGGAACTTTTAGAATATATTACACTTGGATGGTAATGTTTCATGGAGGATTTTTAGTCATGGCAAGTTCATGAACTAATTTTGGTTCCAATTAATTACTTTAGCTATCCAAGTTTTGTTTGGTTGTGTAGTTGACATACTAACTAAAAGGTTTCCATTAAATTTAATCTCATCCTAGTTTTCCCAAAACTCTCATGCACCCTCCTTGTCTTAATGTGAAGTGTTAAGGAACATGTCTTGGTTTGAAACAATTTGCACTATTGTCATATCAACAATAAAATTAATTTTTGCTAGCATTTTAATTACATAACACATTAAATTTGGTTATTATTTCAATCATCATGATCCAATATGGTTGTCATCTCCTTTATTATTCAATTAAAATGTTTTCAAGGTCCAATTATATTGGATGAATTACTTCAATTTGGAAATATAAGATTTTAACCAAATAATTGTGTTTTCAAAATGTTGTTTTTTAGACATTTGACAATCTTAACAATAATATAAAAATGAATAATTTTTTTAAAATACATATTCTCAAAATTCATAATTTATAAAATCAAAAACATGTTTGAAACAAATGTGTTTAGAAATGAATTTCATCAATTTCTAATCATTAGTATTATGATCCTCTTCAATTTTGAAAGGAATGGTGCACATTTGATAATGAAAAATGATATTTTGAAAAAAAACATTATCCATAGTTATTTTGAACATACAAAATGATTTTTGAAACATCATCCATTTGCATCAAGTTTTGAACATTGAAACTTTGCAAGTAATGGGACTTGAAAGGAGGAAAAAAATGACACCTCAAATTATTAAGCTCCCCTTTTGATTTTTCAAAGAAGCAAAAATATAATTTAAAACACTATCCACATAGCTTGTGATTCCTTTTATTGTGTTTGCACCCCAAGGGGATGAATTGTGACTAATTTCACATCCCCTAATTCATCATATATCATTTCATTAACTATAAAAATAACTATTGGTAACAATGTTAGCATGGACCTAGAGCCATGAATGTATATTAAGGTTTATTAAAAGGTATATTGTGTAAGGATATAAATTTAAAGGGGTTGGTTGGGGGATAATAATATGTATTTAATAAAATAGATATGTTGGTGCAAGTGGTAATCTATAGGTTAAGGTTTGGTGAGATAAATAAGTAGGTAAAGTGATTAGTTAGATTAAACAAGTAGCCTATCTACCTACCTATTTAGGTATAGTTTACCTAAATAGCCTACATACATTGTAGGTTATGTAGGTAGGTATTAGGTAGGTAATAATTAGGCTACATACCTATTTATACCTACCTACATACATGCTATAATTTTATTTAAGCTTAAGTTAAGTTAAGTAGTAAGTAAAACATATAATAAGTTATAGGTAGACTAAGTAGTAGTATCATGTGGATATGAATAATGTTCTTGTATGTGACAAATGATGTGGGATTTAGTGTCATAGTGTTTCTCTTTGATAATCAAAGTTTGTCCCATATCCTTTGTTCATAACTTCAATTTTATAAACTATGTAATTAGGTCAAAAAATAGACTATGCATATTAGGCACTAGAAACATTCAAAATGCAAATGCCAATCAAAGAAGATTATCACCAATAAAATAAATAAGGTCTTATGTACCTACCTAAATTTAATTACCTACCTATCTACATTCATCTCTCCCTTTATAGGTAGGTATTTCAATTTAGGTTATGCTAACTATAACACATGGCAAATGACTATTCATTCATGTGGATATGCAATTTGTTTAGCACAACTAATAATCTTTAATCATAGAAATCATTTTCAACTAATAATTAGGCACACTTGTAATTTGCAAATTCTCATTTTTCTTCTAATGAAAAAGAATAAATTTGAACTATTTAACAACATTCTAACCCCTTGTTCAAGATTTTAATCTACATTGTCCAATATTTGAAAATAAAAACACTCATTCCAAAACCAAGCTTGGCAAGAACATTGGTGAGAAGTAGAGTTATGAACTTTGTTTATGAATTCTTCATTTTTAGCCTTTTGGGGTCACATCGTATTAAAAAAATTCAATAGATTAAGAAAAAATCTTCTTTTATCAACTAAACCCTTGATGCCATTACTTGCCAATGTCGTTCCTTTGGATAAATGTGTCATACTACACCTTGGTGAAAATAATGTCAAATGTTTGTGTTATTTAAAGGTTAGGGCCAATGTGAATTGATGTGCCTATGAGCTCATCATGTGAAAGGGATGGTGTGTGGACAAGAATTTTTTTTCCATTGTATGCTTGTCCCATAATTGACCATCATGGTTAGTCATGTACTAATCATCCACATGCATCTAACTACCTAGAAGTGATGAGGTGCCTTGCCTACTTACATAATAGTCACCTACATTCATTACCTACATACCTCGAATACTTAAGACCAAGCCACACCCAATGTTAGGACCTATTGTTTATTAACTACTTAACATCAATTGCTTCTTTTGTAACATCTTTTACCAATGTTTACATAACATCATGTCTAAACACTATTCCTTCAACATCGAGGTGGTCCACACTAGATTACATAATGATAATCCTTTGATTTCCCATTATGAAACTCACATCAAGTCCTAACTTTATAAGGGTGCATCTTTTATGGTACACATTCTCTCCATCTTCTTGGTTCCTTTGTTTGTGTACATCATCTTTGTTGCTTGGTCTTGTGGTGATGTTGTCTCCATGGTAGATGAGCATGAGAGTTTAGAAATAACTTTTGGAGCATTGGTTGAAGCTTGGTGAAAGCCATGTATGTTGTTGATGTGCTACATTTCAATCACCAAAGTAAAACCAAACTTGAAAGAAAATGAAAAAATTGAACACAACTAACTAACATGAAACGCTTCAATGAAGACCAAAAAAATTCTAAGCACATATCCACAATGTGAAGAATGCAAATGTGTAGACAAGCAATGTGAACAATAAGGTGAATTCTTGAGACTATGTTTGCATTTATGTGATTGTTGTGAAGAATGTATGTGACTAATGCTCATTTATGTGAGTCATAATGGGTTTCCAATGGATGGTGCACTGGTGGCTGTTAGGTCACATAATCTAGGGTTGGGATGGACATGGTTGGTACTGATAATATAAAATGGAGCCTTACTCAGACCTCCAAAACCATGGCCAGAATGAACCAGCACTTGCCAATGCAACATGCAGGATGGGTGTTGCGAGGACAAGAGAGTTGTATTACCCATTAGCTAACTGAGGTTGTTAGCTATGTACTAACCATCCACTAGTACTTACCTAGCTAATCACCACCATACCTATTTACATACCTACATAGAACCACTTGCATTCCAGACCTACTTAGCTATGGTACTTACCCACTTACATAGATTGACTTCAGTGGTGTGAACCAGTGTTGGATGGGTATTTCAATTTGTTAATAACCCCTGGTTTAGGGTTTAGAGTTATACCTAAACCCTAACCCTAAATTCCAATACAAGCACTGCCAGTTTTACAGGTTTTCAGTGGGTTGGTGCAAGGGATGGGTGTGCTGGGTCACATAAATCATGTCTTAATAATGCGCCATGTCCCACATGCAATAAGATGTGCTACTAACTAATGGCGTGACACAAGTCGATATTGCACATGGCCACACTCTTTTAACCTTGTTTTAGGAATGAAAGTCTGTGTGCAGCCACGTGAGAACCGGCTCCTTTTTGGTAAGTCTGCCAGCATTTTTCGCCTACTGGAGCTGGCCCTCAAGATGGGTAAGTAAGTGCACACTACTAACAAAAGAAACTCAACCCATGTCCACATGTCCTTACAAAACTCAAACCCTAAACTAGGTCTCTTCTTGCATCATCCCCAAAAACCCTAAACCCTAACAAAAATCAATTGTGTGCTTCCAAACACTAATTAGTATTCTCTCTACGTACATACATACGAGGGTTCTTCTCAATTGAATCCAACTATTTGTATGCTTTCCAAATGCTCTCAACAATTTCTGTACCTATGCATTAACTCATGAATCACTCTTCACAAATGAACTTTCTATCTGACCCCCGCTCCCCCACTCCTTCTATGTCTCTCTTGGTGGTCTTGATGCTCAAAATTACATTTTTCAAATTGTGAAATGGTTGTTGACACAATTTAGATCATTTCCTTGCTTTTCATGTTGAAATAGGTCACATTTTCCTTGTGACACTCGAGTGATCCGTGTCACAAGATTCCACTTGGGATGTATTGTGGATGTGGGGAGAAGATGTTAGTTGGTGAGCCCCATTTTGTAACTGATATTTCCTTTTGATCACTACTTGCAACATGGGATTTACCTTTGTTTGCTATCCCATCATCCCAAACACATGCCACATCTTGTACAAATCTTGCCTGGAATCTTGCATTCTCATACTGGATTCAATACCAAGCAAGAAAGCCATTGCCCCAAATTGTATCTTCTATGTACTCAAAGTCTTATCACCTTTGTAGATTTGATTATGGCCGGCCAAACCCATTCATAGGGATTCCACTCAAGATTGTTCACAAGTTCAAGATTGTTCACAAGTTCTTTGTAGAACCAAGTTTCAACTTGATCTTTAATTGTGGCTAATCATGTATGAGAACAAGATTTGTCCTCTTTGTCCCTACATGCAATAAGTATGACTTTTGTCATACATAAAACGTAGACTAATATTCTTCCCAACAACAAACAGGATCAATGGAAATATATACATATACGTATATAACTGAACATAGTTGCAGATTCCAAGTTCAACAACATGTCGATTCAGTTTCAGCACTGTCAGAAAATTGTGTAGCAAACAAAGCCAAGAATACTGGGAATGTAAGCAAATGTGACCCGAAAAGAAAGGTGCTACAAATTTGATATGTAGTTTCAAATCATCAAACTACATATCATTAAACCTTCCCAGAATTCATCAACAAAAGTTTTTGAGACAAACTAAATGGTTTCATTCGTACCTACAACA
>Ga0209208_10004420_pt1 | contig 19915 bp, 17 predicted proteins | sample S1TSphfallax_3_FD_187694 | JGI IMG/M metagenome (GOLD analysis project Ga0209208, IMG submission 187694) | Host-associated microbial communities from peat moss isolated from Minnesota, USA - S1T2_Fd - Sphagnum fallax MG (SPAdes) (version 2) | ecosystem: Host-associated > Plants > Peat moss >...
CCTTGTTAAGTATTGTATATCAACTTAAGGGCGGTTCCACCTCCATAAAAATAGTTGAATTATTGAAAAGTTGAGAAAATAATGATCTTTTGTGTAACAATTGAATCTTGTCTATCATATCCATTAGCAAGTCATTTTGACAATCATAATATAATTAACATCACTTATTAAAATTATATGCAAAGACAATAAAACTTCAAAATAGAACCTTGGGTTCCCTTGAAACTAAAGGCGATAGTCAAAATGCATGATGGGATTATGCCAAAGGAAAATAACATAGGAAGAAATTCCAATTCCAATATGATTTGAATTTTCTCTTGTCCCATGTTTTTTCTTGCATCTACATGTTTACCTGGGCGATTATTTATGTTATGGGAAACCTAAAGGGACTTAGGGGATTACTTAAAGCCTACCTAAGGGGGTTAGCTAAAGAATTTCTAAGTTAGGGGAAGCCCAATGGTTAGTTAAGAAGCTACTTAGGGCAAATCTTGGGACTATCCAAGGAAACAACTAAAGGTTTAGCTAGGTTACTAAATATTCATGGACTATTTTAGCAAACTACCTATCACCTATTTAGGGAATCGAAGGAAAACCCTAAAGACCTACCTAGGCTATGGCATGTCAGAAGGCTACTTAAGGGGCTACATAGAACCTACCTAAAGGTTATCAAAAGCCTACATAGAAAGCTACATAAAGCTTGCTTGAAATGTTATCTAAGGATTGCCTAGTGGCCTACCTAGGCCATGGGATACTTAAAGGCTATTTTGGGGATTACTTAGGGAAACACATATATAAAGACCTACTTAAGTCATGGGATATCAAAAAAATACTTAAGGGGTTACATAGAACCTACATGCGGGGCTAGCTACAAATTTATTTAGTTAAGGGATTACCTAAGGTTTAATCATAAGGCAAAAATAATCTACATAAGGGGTTACCTACGAATAACTCATAACCTTTTATTATTTAAAAGTAAACTCCATGTAACATTCTAAGTAGCCTTTATGTAACCCCTTATGTAGGCTTTTAATAGCCCTAAATAAATAGACCATAACTTAGGTAGGCCCCTAGATGATCCTTAGGTAGTCTTTAAGTAACCTTTTTAATTATTTAAATAACATGTTTAAATAAATTTTAGGCACCCCCTAACTGTTGAAATATTTTATACCCTCTAATTATCTTTTAATGTAGCTAAGCCCCGTGGTAACCCTAAATAGGCCATGAGGTAAGCCATATGTAACCCCCATGTAGGCTTTTCATTGTCCTTACCTTATATTAGTAGGTAGGTAAATAGGTAGGTAGGTAGCCCATAGATTGATAGGTAAATAGGTGAAATATAGGTAAGTACCCCAAAGGTAGGAAGGTAAGTAGGTACCATAAGTAAATAATTACATAGGGGCATAAACGTGGTAAAGTATGCTAGCTAGAGACACTTGCTATTTTTTTGGAAAATGTTCATAAAGTATATTTTAATGTATTGAATCCATGAATATTATTTAAATCAATGATTTGCAATTACAAGTTCTTTGACTTCATTGCATAATATTGAAAAAATCAATGTTTTAATATGCATGTAATTACATTTTTTTGAAATGCAAGTATAGAAAATACATGTTACAATTATACAAATTTGAGTTACAAGTACATGAAAATACAACATCAATTAAATCATTACACTTTCAAGTTGATGAAGACCTAGTGTGTATGAATATGGTTTCAACTTTCCATTATATAATCATAATCTATCAAAGTTTTAATGTAAAAATATATTAATTTTTTTTGAAAAACCAACCAATATAGAACATAATTTTCATCCATTTTTCTTATATAGAAATTCCTTGAAATTTATGTACAAATTATAATAAATTCAATGAAGTGTTCTATGATTTCAAAATGTAATCCAACATGTACTATCCACCTACACAACTTTGAGTGCAAATTTGTTCGATTCAAATCACCATTCTAACAACACATTATTGTCATAGCAAAAATATTTATTTAGGTGACATATTTTGCAAAGTATTTTCCATAATGTAGTGAAGTGCCCTCTTGATTTTTTTCATGAAAAATTGATTTGCTTTTTTTTCTTTTATGAAAAATTTGCCAAATACTACAAAATTGATTATAAAAAAATCATGGTTTGAACATGAGTTTTTATTCATAATTGAAGCAAGGACTTAACTCCAATGATTTTTTGTAAAATAAAATTGGGTTAAAATTTCAACCAAAAATTGGGAAATTTTTGGCATTTTTTTTTCCATCATAAATTCGACAAATTTTATTATTTTTTGGGGAAAAGTTTCCAAATTATTTACATCACAAAATTGAAAAGAAAAACGGTGCTAAGGTTATCTTTTGTTTTATTTTCAATGACATTTGATCCAAATAGGTTTGATCCAAGTACTTGAGGAAAGCCCTTCAATCTTTTTTTTTGGAGGGGCAGGACTACCCAAGGGAAGCGGTGTTTTCATTTTTTGGGAATAGAAAATCTGGCGAAATTTAATCCCAAAAAAGAGAGAAAAAATAGTCGAAATTACACTAGAAAAACCCCCCCAAAAAAAAATCCCCAATTTCTTTGTTGAAAAATGGCGAAATATCGCCAGGGAAAAAAGAAAAAGAAAAAGAAAAAAAACATTACTTGTGTCGCCCTTTTTAGTTGCATTTCTTGTGGAGTAAAATGTCACATAATTTATTTGGCAATTAAAAAAAACGCTGGAAATATATGCCAAGCGCAGGCGGGAGACTCGGGCACTGGCCCAATTCACAGCAAGTTTTCCCGCGCTTTCAATAACCCGTGTCTTCTTCGGGGGGTCTTCTCCACCCGGTCGTTCGACGGATGCCCGCAAGCTTCGAGCTCCCGTTTGAGCTCCCTCGTTCTTTGCCCAAGAAATCTGTCGCTGCCGAAGACGAGGTCGATCTGCAAGCTGCAATGCACGACGCCTTTTCCTTCGCATTTTGTTGCGAGAAATTGCTGCTGATCTAGAGGATGAAGTTGGTTCTACATATTCAAAAAAAAATTAGGGTTTCGTCAAGCTTTGGCAGCGGGAAGTAGCAATAGGATAGAGGCAATGGAGCTTGAGAATTTGGTGGACAGCGGAAGAAGAACAATAATAAGCTCCACAAGGAGCGGTTGAATGTCGCAGCAAGAGAGACATTGTGAACAAGGTTACGTGATTGTGCAGGAAAAAAAAAAATTGTTTCAAAAAAGTTTTTCTGTTTGAGAAAAGGAAACAGAAAGACAAGCGGAGGAAGATTAGAAGAAAGAAGTGTGCCGCGGGAAGGGGAAAGAGCGGTCGTGGTGGAGGTAACATGAAGGGCGGGACGGTGCAGATCGCTTGGCACGGTTCTCAGCCAGTGCTGTCACTTGATTTTCACAGTCCCTCGGGATTGCTTGCCACTGCTGGTGCAGACCACGACATCAAGGTTTCTTCAGTTTTCTGTTTCATTTTCCCGACTCTTTTGCATTGTGGAAATCGGACAGAAGGCAGCAAGATGACGATGACGACGATGATGATGAGAATAGAGTCTGAAAGGTCATATATATAAACATCCGGATGGGAAGAGAGTAGTAGTAGTATTTTGTCTTATTATTCTGCTGGGGTTTGCAGTTGTGGTCTGTACAACAAAAGGAGAATGCTGCAGCAGCGCCAACTGTGAAATTTGAAGCAGAACTCTCATATCACTCCAAAGCAGTCAATGTACTGCGCTTTGCACCATCAGGTTTGTGTTTTTTGGCTTACCCTAATTATCCATGGCACACTGACTTATCCTTGCAATTGAAAAGAGGCTTTATCTGAGAAAGGTTATGGTGAGAGAAGCTTATATCACACTCATCCTATGTTATTTTGTGTTGCAGGTCAACTTCTTGCATCAGGCGGTGATGGTATGCTAACTTGCTAATTGCAAATCTCGTTTCAGGATTTTTAGGTTATACATATGGGGGCTCATTTTCCTCTGAAAAGCTGCTTCTGTGGGATGCTGGGTGGCTTGATTGCCTTATTTGAAGAGGATGATGAAGATTGAGAGGCCCAATTGCTTTCCCTCACCTTCTGTCCCTTCAATTATGCAGGTGGTGAGATTTTGATATGGAGGCAAGTTGATAATGCTGACAATCAGACAAGCTGGAAAGTTTTCCGAGCATTAGTGTGAGTGTCCTGAATTTTCTTTCTGGCTCTTTCATGCGGCATCTTGTCATGGGTAGCAAAGCTGAAAGCATGTTGCAGAGGATTGAACTGATATGGAAGTTGGGCCTCATGTCTAGCCCTTCTGAAGTTGATGACAGGAGGAAACATGAGGCAGGAACTCAGGAAACCTTCACTATGATTTTCCATGTGCAGGATGCATCAGAGAGATGTTTTGGATTTGGCATGGTCTCCAGACAGTGCGTCCTTGATGTCAGGCTCTGTGGACAATCACTGTATAATCTGGAAAGTTTCCACAGGTATTTCTTTTGTTTCCTCAACCTATTCATGTGTGCTGGAGCCAATTGCCATGAAGACTGGGTTTAATGAGTTTTGTTGAGTTATGAAGGGATGTTTGCCTCTCTGCAGGTCAAGCATGGCAAGTACTGAATGAGCATCTTCACTATGTCCAAGGGGTGGCATGGGATCCAGCGGGACAGTTTGTGGTGTCTCTTAGTGCTGATCGAACTTGCCGCATCTATTCATCCCAAATGATACCCACTAGCAAGGGAACAGACAAAGGTTTCTATGTATGCCAGCAGGTCCTTGCAAAGACGGATCTTGCCCCCTTAAAGCAAAATGACAAGACAGATCTGAATGGTTCTATTGTGAAGGTGAGCCTGACTAGCACTCCCTCCTTGTCCTTGATTTCATCTCAAAGTGGACTTGCCACTTGACCATTGGCAACCTAATCCTCTGTTTGACTGAAGCAGGCTGGGCCATCAAAGCACCACCTATTCCATGATGAGACCTTGCCATCCTTTTTCCGGCGGCTTGCATGGTCTCCTGATGCTTCTTTCTTGGTTGTTCCTTCAGGTATGATTACCATGCAGTCACATTGAGGTTTTGGATGCTGCTACATTTTGTCTTATCCGCCATTGCATCCATGGAAATTAATTCTTTGAAGCAAAATGTTGTTCCAATATGTCTTGTTCAAGAATAGTGTATTTGCAGTAGATAAAGGAATGCCTGTTTTAAGGTGATTTCCTTCAACATGGTCCATATTCCCTCAATCTGTTCTGTAATTGAGAAGGCTGTGGTGAAAATTGTTGCCAGGTATCCACAAGCCATTTCTTGAGGCTGCACCCTGCAACATGTCATACTTAATATCTCGAGATGACCTATCACGGTACATCATCCACCTTAACTTCCTTGAAGCTACAATCATCTCAGAGGAGTGGGGTTTTAGTTATTCTGTTACCATCAATTGACCTCCCATTAGGTCTGGCAGTTTGAATACCTGAATTAAGACTTGAATGTGGGGTATTAACCTAAAAAAGCTTTATAACTGAGCCTTGAAAATAATGCAGACCAGCTATTCAGCTGCCAGGTCCAAGTAAGCCTGTGGTAGCTGTGCGCTTCTGTCCACTTGTCTTCACTCTTCACTCAACCGTGCCAGAAGAACAGCAGTGTAATCATGGTAACTATTCACTTCATCAAGCTGTCATTTGCATTGATAAATAGGAACCAACTCTTTTTCAGTGGTGCTTTCAGGGTACGGATGTCTCCATTTTTCTGTGCAGAGGCCATCTTTGCTTCTGGTGTAGGTGACATAGGCACCTACATTTTGATGAAATTGTGCATTGATGGGTTTCAAGGGTGCAAACTAAATCACCAGCAGATCACAGTTCAATTTTGTATGGGAAGGCTAATAGTTTATTCTGCTTCACAAACAGATAACACAAGCTTCAGTCTACCATATAGGTTGGTGTTTGCAGTGGCGACACTTGATTCTCTGTTCATATATGATACACAGCACAGCAGCCCAATTGTGGTTGTTGCAGGTCTCCATTATGCTGCTATCACTGATATTGCATGGTGCGTCAATTTCTCCACTCTGCCCCTCTTTCAGGGTTGTGGAGTTATATTGCAGTAGACATATGCATTCCTGTATTTCTAGGATGATTTTGAGTGGCCAACTGTTGTGAGAGACTTTTGTGCGTAATTTGTTGTGAGACAGCTGTACTCATGTATTGGGGTCATTTGACAGGTCAGCAGATGCTCAGTATGTTGCAGTTTCCTCACAAGATGGTTACTGCAGTTTATTTTCTTTCACAGATGCTGAGCTGGGAGTGCAGATGCCTTGCAGTGGTACATTTCTAATCAACTTTCCCCACTCCCCTGTGGGCTTCTGCCACTCTCAGTTGTGTGTAGTCTAGGTCTTCCTTGGATCTGGAAAGTTTTCTACCTGTTCCTGATGAGCCCATTTCCCTTCCAAATTCAGGTTTCTGCAATTCTTGATGTCAGATAAAGAGGATAGTTCCCTGTGAATCCAAAGGGGGAGCCCATTTCAAGTGTATCAAGTCCTCTCACATGTCTATCCTAAATCCAAAACCTGAACATTGCTGGGGTTTGGTTTTTGGCTATACACAGACAAGTTGTGTTCTTCCCCACTACTTGATTTCTCTTACTCAAAACTACTTATGCTGTGTCCAAACTGGATGCATCTGTGGCCAGTGGGTCTGGCAAGCAGAAAATCTGTCCAAATTAGGTGCAGGGTTAATAGGGCCAAGGTCACATTCTCAAAGTTCGCTCTCTCTCTCTCTCTCTCATCAGCAACAGGCCTCATAGCTATGGTGTTCCATGTTCTAATGTGCAAGTCCAGTTGAATATCCCCACCTCAAATGGCTGTTTGATTAGTGTTCAATCATTTTTGGAATTATTTACTTCAGACATAGGTTGGCAATTAGGTGTTTGCAAGTGCTGGGCTGGTTTCCTGAGTGCTTGCCATGTGTATTTGTCCTCAGAAATGCCTCCTCATATTGCAAGCTATCTTCCAGAGGTTCTATTGGCAAAAGCCAAAACCACTGCTGCAGAGATTATAGGGAAGGCTGAGCATGTTCCAGCTACCTCACCTCCAAAGGATTCTTCTGTAGCTGTGTGTCCTCGTCCTCTGAAGCACCGCCGTATCACTCCATCTGCAGTAATCATCAATTCACCTCCAAGTGATGGGAAGATTGACCACATTGCTCCACGTGAAGCAGCTTCTGACTTACCTGCAAGTCTAGGGGAGCCTCATTGTGTTATTCCAGCTGTAACTACAGTGGATTTGCCTTCAAGTCCATCAGCTGCTGCATTGCATCACTCCATGCTAAATCCGTGCTGATACATCTTCAAGTCCAAGTGCTATGAATCTTTGCTGCTGTTCACTAATTCTGTGAGTTCTGCCTCCACCTTCTGGCCCAATAAGCACTTCATCACATGGTTTCATTTGCAGCTGTCCTGCAAGTCACCATCAAGCACAGGTCGGCCTAAACCCACGTGCATCTTGGATCCTGGCAACCTCAAACAGCAAGTATGAAGGAGCATTGGAGTTGGGTCTCAGCACTGGACAATGGAGTGCACAACAGCAGTCACCTAAGATGACGAGAACCTTATGTCCCTGATGTATTTAATACGGGCAGAGGAATTTGGGCGAAAGGAGTTTATGTGACTCTGGTACACAACACTGGGTTTTAGTACATTATGTCTGTAGGGACTATGTTGACTGCTAGAGTCTCACTTACCCATTGTCAGTTAGTTGGTCATGGTCACTCCTTTTAAGGCTCACATCCATGAAATCTGAGTTGGATATTGAAACTACCAGATTCCAGGGAGACCATCACGTACCGGATACAGATCAGAGAAAGCTAGTGCATTGAGTTTTTTTTTTGGGAATGGATGTCTAACAATCAACCAGAGGAACATCTGGCATCGATCAGCTGATTTGAATTTTGTGGTTCTCCCATGTATCATTTTGGAAACATATTGCCAGAAATGCAGCTTTTAATTTGGTGTACATTGGTCTTATTTTATTCTGGACTCATGGTACTGGGAATTGGTGTACAAACATCAACTATGGATGGCAAGAACTTAAAGGGAGAAATGTTGTAAGTTCTTAGACTCTTTTGAAGCCTTTGTTGTTATTGCAGCATAGTGAATGTGAAAGCATGATTTTATTGCTTTTTATGTACATTCTCTTCGTGTTGTACAGATTTGAAATCCAGTGTACTTGTTGAAAAGAAGTACACATTGCACCAGTGAAGACTATCTGAGGACTCAGGTTAATTTGAAAAGGTATGTTTGTGATGTCATATAAGAGATCAAATCCTACTTACCAGCAACATCATAGATTGTTGATAGCACCACGGAGTCGGCTGCATTGCCAGGGTACAATTCAAGAACTCATTTCACATTGTGTTCTCCCATTTTCATGTCACCATGAGATGTACAAGCACCAAGCAAAGCCAGGCGATCCACAGAAGTCAACATAGACTGACTGCTCAGGCATATGTTATGGACATGGGTTGAGAGTTTGAAGGATGTTCAGAGTGGAACTTCCAGCCTGATGCCTTGACTGTAGTCTCATTGCACCTACAAATACAAATTTGCACCTACAAACAAAGATGGCTATTGTGAGTGGGAAAACTTTTCATTGAGGTGGAAGGAATCCAGGCTCTGACTAAATGCTAGTAAACTTGTGTCTGACTGTGGTCGACGCTGAAAAATAGTGTGAGGCTAAATTTTACAGCCATGAATAACCTGGAGAATTCATCTATATGAGGCTGTGAATGAGAGCTAGGAGTCTTGCTGCTTGGCAGCCCTTGGGTGGGGGAATTACTTAGCTTCTTCAGCACTCACAAAAAGTATTTCTGTTTTCAAGATGTGGGACTATGGTCACTGGCATTTAAAAGCTCTTGAGCACTTTCACAGAGAAAGGGGAGATAATAATAATCTTGACATTGTTGGTCTGAGTGAAGATTTGTTGTTTGAGGAATAAGCTAGCATTCTTGCAGCTCTTGGCATCCTCAAATGCAAGTGTCCACTGGCCACTGCTCCTGGCATATCCTCCTGTGCCCACCTCTCCAAGAGGCTGATGAGGAGATCTGATGCAGAGGTGTAGCCATGCTGGATTTTTTTCATCCATGTGTGGTTGCCATGTTACATGCCCCAAACATAAGTCCTACTCATGTTCTGAAAATACTAACAACAAAACCAAGACTAATTTTGGATCATAGGTGTGGTTCTCCAGCACTTGAAGTGCCATTGAGCGCTGGAATTGTGAAAAATGGAACCTGAAACATTGTTTCATTTGAAAGCTTGCTCAAAGGAGATTTCTCTGCCAAAGTCCCACTCAAAAGAAGCACCCGTATTTGGTATAGCACCAGCATCACCTGAAAAAATTTCAACCAGAATCATGGCCAAGGGGGTAGAAGACAACACCTAAGAAGCCCGAACATGTGCTATTAATTTTGTCCACACTAACAAAGAGGATCTAGCTAAGGGGTCTCCAATCTAAGACTGTCCCACATGAGATTATCAGAGTGGACTGACAACCAAATAGTTGTCACCTTGTACTAAAAATGTGCAACAATCGCAGAAAATGTTGCTACTCTACCTTGACAGCTCCATACATTTTTTCTCCAGTGTAAATGGACGAAGTTGATAAAGACACATCTGTCAAACAGACACAAGCTCCTCTTCAGTTAGTATCTTTCAATTGGTGAACTGATCATGTTGAAAACTTGCCAAAAGAAAGGATGCTGATGGCAAGACCAGTCAAAGTGAGTACCATTTTGAGATCTCCAAATGCTTGGCATCAGTACAAAGGAGACGACCCTTTTGAGCATGGGCTTATCCAAAGCTGTGCATGAGAGTCCAATATCAGCAAGGTTTTCATTGACTTGGATACATGTGCAGAAAGCCCTTTAATGACATAGTGTTTTGTAAATGGACAATCTATGGCTCAAATGTCCAATAGATGGAAGAGGAAACTCAATTTATAGATGGTGCTATTAGAGCAGAATGAATAAGAGTGACAAAGTAGAACATTGGATGCAGTGCAGATCATCAAGATCTCTAGCAGGAAAAGATTGATGAAAGTGATTATTTACCGTTTTGGCAGACATCCCATTGTTCTCAAATAACTGCTGGAATAAGATCAAACCAGCAATCTGTCAATGCACGTGCAAGGTCTTTCTGTGCAGCTGAATATGCCATCTGCCATGTACAAGGACACTCTTAAAGCAAAGAGTATGTACTAAACACGAAATCTTACAAAGCACAACACACAGACAAACAGACAGACACACTAGACATAGAGCAAATATATTTCAGCAAGCAGGAGGAGAATCTGCCAGGAAAGGTGATAGGTCACAACATCAAGGAGGGCCATTCTGGAGTCACTAATTTTGTAACTTCAATCTTGAAATGTGACACTAAAACTTGGTAAAGGCCATCTCATTATTTTTAAGTTAGTGAGATTGTACAATTGTGAGTGTGGAGATCCTCGCAATGGATAATTTTCAGTGGATTAGAACAATGTTTACATCATTCCATGCTGAAATTCCAAAATAGATGAGCCTTTGCTGTTTAATGTAAGGTATATAGATGGAAATGTATCTCTTTTCTTGTTGGGAACTGGAAAACATGTGAAATGTTTTTCTTTGCTGTGTGTTCGGAGCCCTTCTCCAGCTTCCCTTGCAACATGCAGCTAATGATGCTACCAAGGAGTCCTGTACTGGAATACAGATCGATAATGGTGCATAAGGTGAGTCTGTTAATTAGGGTTTCCTAGTTTACGTGGCTTAGGCCACAACGTATTTGTGTTCCAGTTGTTAAGGGTTTTTTTTTTTGCGATCCTGTCTGTTACACAAAATTAATCCAGCCTCCTATTTTAGCAGCTCATTGATCACATTTCATTCTTCACTCCCCCAAGTAAATGCATCCCATGGGTCACCATTGTTGTTGGAACAGATGTTTGTGCATCTTTTGACTTCAATTTGCAGAATTGCTACACATAGAGAGGAATTGTAGTGGTAAAAGTTTCCCTTTAGAAATGGAGCTTCTTATCACCCATTAGCAGGGCTAGGGTTGCTTTGCCTAGTCACTATATTGATGATAGCAAACACAGGCTTATCTAGGACGTTTACATCTCTAACATCAGGTTGGACAAAAGCCCAAGAATTCAAAATGTATGTTGTTATGCCCCTCCTGTTTGTTAGTTTGCCCCTTCTTTTCAGAACTTGCTAAAGTGGATTGATCTCCTGGCTGCTGCCTTGAAGTGGCCAACTGCTTGTATTGTATTCAGCATTTCCCATTTGTATGTATTGTATTCGGCATTTCCCATTTGCTTGTATTGTATTCGGAGCATTTCCCATTTGCTTGTATTGTATTCGGCATTTGTATAAAACCAATGTTGCCACTTCAATGCACATTGGATTCATATTGCAGGGCTAACAATGTGGTTTGGCTTGTCTAGCATTAGAAGTTGGTGCTAAAGCAACATAACCAGAACCATGCTCCTTCAGTTTCAAGTTTATTGCACAACTACCAGTGCACCGAGGACAATTGGCCTAACAAGCGCAAAGGGGGAAATACAACAGGTGATATTGCTGAAAACCCATGTTGCATTCTTTGCCCTGTCACAAATGTGTCTGCATACTCATCTGTGTTAACGATGTGTACATTTTTTGTCTTTATTACTTGTGAGCTCCAGGAACTAGTCCATACAATTGAGGGCATGAAAATTGATGAACATTATGTGATCTGATTCACATGTGGTTGGTACAACTTGTATTAGAATGGAATGGGATTGACAGCCTTAGCCAGGTAGAGTAGTAAGATGCAGCTTCCTTCACCAATAGGGTCATCTATGACCACATTATTGATCTAAATCTTGACTCTACCTATCAATCCCTTACCTATCTGCCCTCTATTTTTTCATGGCTAAATCTCTCTCTTGGCTAAACCTTTGCCTTTCGGCACAATTTCTAACGCTTCTTGGCTAAGCCTTTTCTTTTTGGCACAACTTTTAACTCTTCTTGGTTAAACCTATATATCTTGTCTAAACCTTTTCCTTTTGACACAACTTTTAACTCTTCTTGGCTAAACCTATATTTCTTGACTAAGCATTTTTCTTTTTGGCATAACTTCTAACTCTTCTTAGCTAAACCTTTTTTTTGGCACAACTTCTAACTTTTATTGGCTAAACCTATATATTTAGGCTAAACCTTTTTCCTTTTGACACAACTTTTTATTCTTCTTGGTTAAACCTATATATCTTGGCTAAATCTTTTCCTTTTGACACAACTTTCAATTCTTCTTGGTTAAACCTATATATCTTGGCTAAACTTTTTCCTTTTGACACAACTTTTAATTCTTCTTGGTTAAACCTATATATCTTGGCTAAACCTTTTCCTTTTGGCACAACTTTTAACTCTTCTTGGGGAAACCTCCATCTCTTCATAGCTAAACATTTACATGTTGACAAAAAGTTTATATCTTTTTAGCTAAACATCTATTTTTTTGGCAAAACTTATATATTTTCTTGGTTAAACCTCTACCTTTTGGTAAAAATTCAAACTTTTTATTGGCTAAACCTATATCTCTTGACAAAATCTCCATCTTCACGACTAAACCATTACCTTGGCAAAAGTTTTATCTATTATTGACTAAACTTTTACTTCTTGGCAAAACTTTAACATCTTCTTAGCTAATTTTTTACCTTTGAATAAAACCCTTATATATTCATGGTTAAGCCTCTCACTTGGAAAACCTTTGAACTCTTCTTATCTAAACCTTTACATCTTGGCAAAACCATTATTTTTTGTGGGCTATATTTTACCTCTTAGTAAAACCTCTATATCTTTTTGGTTAAACCTCTACAAATTGGAAAAACTTTTAATTCTTCATGGCTAAACCTATACCTCTTGGCAAAACTCCCATCTCTTCATGGCTAAATTTCTATTTGTTGGTAAAACCTTTTTTTTTTTGGTTAATTTTTTATATTTTGGAAAAACTTTTATTTCTTCATGACTAAACTTATACTTATTGGTAAAACATTTACCTTTTGACACACATATATATAACTAAAGACTATTTTTTCAACAAATTTTTTTGACAAAACTTTTGGCTACACTATTGACCTAGCCATCTTATTAACGTAATTACATTATTGACCTAACTTTTTCCTTATTTGTGTACACTACCTACCTATCATTTACAAGATGCAATTATCTATCACTATATGATATACAAAATATGAAGGTATTGCACTATATGAATTTACAACCATTTTAATTATATTTGACCCCTTGATGTCAATAAATGGTAATTGCGAATGTAGATATTGCACTTTTGTGACCCACACATAGGTATTGCATATTTTGGTAGTTATTGTTATAAGTTTAAATAGTTAATTATCCAATAGCAAAATACAATACCCACATACAAAAATAATGCCATTTCAAATACAATACATTTCAATAATTATACATATTTTGTGACCCAAATGCAAGCATTTTTTTCTTTTGGATTCTTATTATTTTTTAAATTATTTTTCTATGTGTTTTTTTCCTTCTAAATTTTTTTTTCTAATTTCTTTTACTTTTCCCCTTCTAAATTTTCTTTTTCTTTTGCTTGTTCTAGATTATTTTCTTCTATTATTTATCACAATTAAAATTTTCCTCTAGTTTTCTATTTTTTATCTTCATCATTTTTTTCATTGAGCATGCATATTTTATGGCCAACATTTGGGTATATTGCACAAACTAGCCGACATTTTATGCTTCAAATGTGGGTATTGCAAAATCATTCTAACAAAACTAATGTTTATTTTGTGACCATTATGCAAGTATTTTACATTGAACTTTATGTTTTTGAAGTTCTTTTAATGTAAATAATGCAACATTGCAATATGTTTCAAATTTGTATTTGTAGGGAAAAATTTAACAAAATATTAATGCAATGTTCACATTCAAAGCATCCAAACATAATACAAATGTGAGGTAACAATTACAATAAGACAAAACTTGTATGTATTTGATGCAAATATCACATCTATCAAAACTTTAGGAAACGTTCAAAAAATGGAAAACATGAACCCATGCCATTGTTTATGCCAAAAAAGCCTAAATAAGATATGCATGGTACTTTCTAACTTCAAGAGACCCCTATCTACACCTATTTCATTAGCCACCATGCCATGTGTTCATCAATAAGTTGTTGTAAGCACCTTAATAACATGTTGATGAATATAAAGTTGATAATGATACAATTGGAGTTGAATGGCATTGGTTACATAGTGGTATTTCATAGTTATTCAAAATTTGTATCAAACACATGATACACATTAATATGCAAGTTTGAAAAATGTAAACCAAACTCCCAAAAAATTACATGGGTATGAACATATATAGTCTACGAGATTTTTTTACAAAAGAAAAACTAGAAAAAGAAAATTGAAAATAAGAAATAAATGAAATAGGAAAACAAACTTCGCCTTTTGGAATTTTAAAGACAAAAAAATGGAAAAATAGGGGGGAAACAAAGAAATATTTAGGAGAAGATAATATAATCTACTGGATTTCTTTAAAAAAGAAAAAATGGAAAAAGAAATTTGAAAATAAAAAATAAAGGAAATAGAAAAACAAACTTCATCTTTTGGAATTTTAAAGACAAACAAATGGTAAAATAGGGGGAAAACAAAAAACTATTTGGGACAAACATAATAAAAGAAACAAAGATAATAATTCTTCTAGCATAAAAAACAGAAAAAATGAAAATATAGGACAAAAAGACCCCAAAAAATCTTCTTATTCTTAAAAAGAAAGAAAAAGAAAAAAACATTGAAAAGGAAACAAGAGCTGAAATTCTTCCTCTTGGATTGAAAAAAACTAGAAAAACAGAAAAAAATTTAAAAATAAATAAATCGTTATTTTCTAATTTTTTCTTATTGTCTTTTCTCTTTTTATTTATTTCCGTTTCCTTCTCTTTTATTCTTCTGTCTTCTTTTCTTTTTTTTTCTTACTTTTCCTTTTTGATTTTGCTCTCAAACCAAAACAAACAAAAACCAAAGAAAATGGTATAAGCATACCTAGTGCGATGTGCATAACTATGATGATGGAATAAGGAATGACAACAAGCACAACAATGTGATGTGAAAAAAGAAAATGCTTGAACAAGGAAAAGGAAAACAAAAAAAAAGGAAATGATGAAGAAGTTGTAACAATAGAAGAAGAAGAAAAAAGATGAAAAACAACTAAAGTAGCAACAAAAATGAAAGAAAAAAAATTATACATAAACAGAAGAGAAGAAGAAAACATAATAACAATAGCAAGGGAAAAAATGATGAAGAAAAAGCTACATTGACAATGGAAAAGAATAAGATTGTAGTGCAAGAGAAAAAGAAAGAAAGACCAAAGAGGACAATGGAAGAGAAGAAAATGGTAGCAAAAAAAAAGAAGCAAGAAAGAACAAAAAATGACAATGGAAAACAAGAAAATGGCAACAAAGGAGAATAAGAAAGAAAGAACAAAAGAGGACAATGGAAGAGAAGAAAAAAAAAAGGACAATGGAAAAAAAGAAGATGGTAGTGGAAAAGAAGAAAAAAAAAACAAAAGAGGACAGCGGAAGAGAAGAAGAAAACAAGAACAAAAGAGGACAATGGAAGAGAAGAAAAAAAAAGGCAAAAGAGGACAATGGAAAAAGAAGAAGATGGTAGCGAAAAACAAGAAGAAAAAAAAAGCCAAAGAGGACAACAAAAGAGAAGAAAAAAGAAGAGGGAAAAAAGGGGGGAATTTTTTTGAAGTCTAAGGGAAAGGTGGGCAAATGAAAAGAAAAGAAAAGAAAACCCACCTCAATGTTTGGTTTGGTTCAAGTTAAATGGTTTGGGTTCATCCCAAAATGACCAAAACAACTTCATCCACAACTAGTGCACTTGTGGGTGTTGGTTCACTATGACTGGTGAACCTGACCTATTATAGGAAAATTTGGATAGGTTATCAATTGTCCATGCGGTTTTCAAGGTTAAACAAACAAGCATGTAAGAGTAATGTTTTCCACACCATGGTAGGCATAATCAATTCTTTTGTGTTTGGGTTGGGCATTTCTTGTAAGGACTGCCTAGATGTGTTAACCTAAGACATATCAGATACATGCATAACCATTAAATCTACTTTCATTTGAAATTTCATTTGAAAGTAGATTATAGTTAAATGTATGTTGTTCATGTTTTCCATCATATTTGAATAGTGATATGGTCCATGTAGACTTCAAGTGTGGCTATGGGAATCTTCTACATCTAGTTTTTAAAATATGGTCCATGTTGCCATTAGAAGAACAAAAATGTCTAGGTTTGACAAGCAACAAACCTAATAGGTGGCAATTCCTTGATTGCAAGTTGTAAATGTACATGAGGTTTTTAGCCAAGTTCTTAGAGAGATTAAATACAATGATATGAACATCTTGCTAAATGTTGCAACCTACCAAAAGAGTCTTTGTGGGTTGTTTACGCTTTTCCCCTTTTAGGAACCATGGGCATACTGACATGTAAATAAGAAGATGGTTCACTAAATGTCACACAACCTTGAAAAGATTAGATTTGCACATTGTTTTGAATAATTCAAGTTAGAAAGAAGGTTAGTGTGCCTTTTGGGGCCCAACTTGAGCAAGAATGCAAGAATGCATTAGAACTCAATACTTGTTTTTTCAATCACTTGTGTAAATACAATAGATCATGTCACTAGGTTTTGCTATCTATTTTCTTGTTTGACTTTTGTGTTTTTAAAAGGATAATTGTTGATATCCATGACCACAAGAAGCAAAACAAGGATGTTGACACAGTAAAAATATAGGCAATTGTTGTAGAATGGAAAATTTGGAGATACTGTCAACTTTGTTTGAGATTGGAAGGATGTTTTAGCCATTCCATGTTCCTCACCCTAGTTTTGGATGTTAATGATGTCAACATTAGGTCTATTGTCTTCTAATCTTCAAAATCATAACAAAAGATTTTTGACACATTTTGTATGATGGTTTTTATGTTGTAGGGTTATGGAGATGTTTTTTATGGTGTTGAAAGGAGCAGAAGATGAAGGTTACCCCAAAGTGAAATATTATAGTGGGTCCACGATATTGACTTTGACCATTCTCCAAAAACTTGGCTTGCCATTTTTCTTTTTAAATGATGAACCCTACCAATCATAAAAAACTCAAAACACCTTTTTAAAAAAAGGGAATACAAAGAACAAAATGGACAAACCCACATCTAAGAAGACAAATGAACCACCTAAAGGGTAGACCACTAGGGGAACATAAAGTTCTAGAACCCCTTCCGGTTGTGAAAAACATATCAAATAAGGAAATGGGAAGACCTCTTGAAAGGATGCCTAAACCAAATGAAACTTCATTTATTGCATTTGCACATCTCAAAATAAAGATTGTTTGTGCATGTTGTAGTGCCACTAACACCTTCTATTTATGAAATGCATGCAAAATTGAAAAAGGAGGGCTTCTAGTGCCCTTTGCTCCCCACACCATGTTTGCACATTATAAAAGAAACATGTCCACTAGCCAATGTAGACACCTGGAAACTTCTATAGCTAGAGGGAGAAACATGTATGTCAGGAATCGACAATGATAAATACCATCCTTTGTTTAAGTCATGATTGTTTCAACAACCCCACGAGAAAAAAATAGCTTGTAAAACCAAGTCAACTCAAGTGTGGTTGGTAATGACGACATTTGCTAACGTGTAGACACCATCAAATGATGACACAATGTCAACTCGATAACACGAAGATTGCAAGGTAGGGGGTTGAAGGACATGGGTATGTTATTACAAAACGTGAAACCCCACATTTCTTGCAATGGCCATGAAAACATCTCGCACAACGTTATATGAAGTTGTCCTTTCCCCACCATGAGCATAATGAAAAAGGTGGATCCCCATAAGGTTTAAAAGTTGGTCACAAATGTAATGTGACATCCTAAGGACTACAAAATACAAAAAAATAACATGTAACATGTCAAAAAAAACATATTAAACCAAGCAAAAAAAGGGATGATTAGGTAAGTTGACAATTAAGCGTTTGCATTTGGCCCCACACATGATTTCAAGTGTGCTCAATGCGAATAAAAATGTACATAAAAAATGATATAAACAAATGAATGGTTGTGCAATCTCCTTTAAATACTTTCTTGAAGGTGATCTACACCTCTCTCAACCAATTGTTCAAAAGGGGACACACATGTTATAACTTCAAGGGAAGAAACATTACTATAATTCTAATTTTTTCAAATTAACCAAGTTTACTATATGGGTCTTTTTTACTATAAGAAATATATTTTTGACTAGAGCCAAGGGCTTGAATGATAATGGGTATCTTTTGACTAATCAATTTGACTAGAGTGATTGATTTGACAATTAGTCAAATAAGACATCTCGTCAAATTAGTTAGTGGTTTGGTCAATAAGACCACCCAATTTATTCAAATTGGCAAGTGCTCTAGTCAATATGGGCACATATTATAATCAATCAATAGGGTTAACTAAGTAGGTTTGGTCAAAATGGCTAATGGCCTAGTCAAAAGGGACAATTAGAAATTCCAATATTAATTGGATATCTTGGGACTACATGTAACATTTTGACTATGCTTGACCAATTTTTTAAAAAAAGGAAAATGTAAAAGTTAATTAATCATAACAAAATCAATCATGACCAAATTAATTATGGTTAAATTAATTATATATATGGTTTATCTAACCATGGTTAAATTGATTGTATTGAAACTAATTATGGTTCAATTACCTATGAAAAAACTAATTAAAGTTAAAATTAACCACAATTAATCTAACCATGGTCAATTTAATCATGTTCAATAACTATGGTTAGTTTAACCATATTTAATTTAACTACAATTCATTTATCCATAATTAATTATTTCATCATTTTTTGGCCATATTTAATTTAATTATGGCTAGTTCAACCATAAGTAAATAATAATTTGACAATTATAAATAATTTAACCATGGTTAATTTAGCAATAGTTGGTTTAACCCTAATAATTTAGCCATGATAATTAGTTTAACAATTATTAGTTGGGCCATTGTTGATTTTGCCATAATGAATTTAACCATGGTTAATTTTGCCATAATTATTTTTTGCATAATTAGTTTTGTTATAAAATATTTATTTGTTATTTAGTTTAGCCACAATAACTTTATTAATGGTTAATTTAGCCAAATTTATTTACTCGTGGTTAATTTATTCATTTCTAGTTTAGCCATAGTTGTTTTAACCATAAAATATTGATTCATTAATTAGTTTGGCCATATTTATTTTACTCATGGTTAGTTTCAACCATTTATAATTTAGTCATAAAATATTTATTCATTAGCTAGTTTAATTGTTTCTAATGTAACCATGGTTGGTTTAGCCATAAAATATTTATTCATTGGTTAGTTTGGCCACATTTATTTTACTCATGGTTAGTTTAACCATATTTATTTCACTCATGGTTAATTTTGACCATGTTTGGATCGACTATGGTTGGTTTAGCCATAAAATATGTATTCATTGGTTAACTTGACCACATTTATTTTATTCATGGTTAGTTTCACCATATTTATTTTCTTCATGGTTAGTTTAACCATTTCTAATTTAGCCATGGTTGGTTTTGCCATAATCATTTTAGCCAACATTATTTTAGTCATTATATATTTAACCATTATTTATTTAGATATGGTTAATTGAACCATAATTAGTTTAGTCGTGGTTATTTTTCCATAATTATTTTTAATTTTTGATTGCTTTAATAATTATTAATTTAATAATCAATAATTTTGACATGATTACTTTAGTTATGGTTGGTTTACGGATTATTATTTTACCAATAATCAGTTTTGTCATAATTAATTTTCCTAATTTAAATTAACCACCTATTTAACTTATGTAATGTAAGTATGTGGTTAAA
>Ga0209208_10004421_pt1 | contig 19912 bp, 7 predicted proteins | sample S1TSphfallax_3_FD_187694 | JGI IMG/M metagenome (GOLD analysis project Ga0209208, IMG submission 187694) | Host-associated microbial communities from peat moss isolated from Minnesota, USA - S1T2_Fd - Sphagnum fallax MG (SPAdes) (version 2) | ecosystem: Host-associated > Plants > Peat moss >...
CCTTATCGGCATTTTTTTTCTTCTCTATGGTTTTTTTTTTTTTTTCTTCTATTTGAAAAGAAGAAGATGTTAGGAGTACACATTTGAAACAAAAGGGCAGAAGCACGAGGGTAGAAGTTGGAGCCAAAAATGGGAGGGCATAGCATGAGCTTGAAGGAAAATTCCCTCCCTATTTTGCATTTTTTTTTCTCTATGGTTTTTTTTTCTTTTTTTTACTTAAGAAGAAGAAGATGCCAAAAGAAAACGTTTGAAACAGAAGGGCAGAAGTGGGAGGGTAGAAGCAAAAGCCAAAAGTGAGAGGGTAGAGTGGGAGCTTGAAGGCAAGCTCCCTCCCTTCTCTGCATTTTTTTTTTCTATGTTTTTTTTTCTTTGTTTTTTTTTTCTTCTACTTGAAAAAAAGAAGATGTCAGGAGAAAGCGTTTGAAATAGAAGGGTAGAAGCAAAAACCAAAAGTGAAGGGCAGAGCGACAGCTTGAAGGTAAGCTCGCTCCCTTTTCTTGGTTTTTGTGTTGTGTGTTTTATCTTCTTTGTGTTTGAAAAGAAGAAGATGACGACAATGTGATGTCAGCTTCTTTTGTGGTGGTGTTGTAGAGAATAAGAAGATGATGGCAATGTGTTGTCATCTTCTTTTGTAGTTTTGTTGCAACGAAGAAGGCGATGGTAACTTGTTACCATCGCCTTTTTCCCTAGTGGTGTTCAAGCGAAGAAGGCAATGACAATTTGTTGTCATTGTTTTTTTTTGTGTTAAATAAGAAGAAGACAATGGCAATGTGCCATCGTCTTCTTTTGTGGTGTCGTTGGAACAAAGAACGTGCTACCATCGCCTTCTTCTTTGTGTCTAAGAATTAGTAGAAGAAGAAGAGGACAACGTGGCAATGTGTTGTCATCTTCTTCTATGATGGTGTTATAGTGAAAAAGACAATGGTAGTTTGTTGCCATTGCCTTCTTTGGTGGTGTTAAGGTTTAATTTGGTGGTTTTTGGGTGTTTATAGGGTTCAAACACAACAAAAGAAAAGTTTGTTACAAATGCAGTTCAGGGCAAAATGCAATGTTGCCATTTATACATTATTCATCATGCAACAAGGGCTACAAATGCAATAGCTTCTTATTGAGCTAAACACAACATTGTAGATAATGATATGGTTTAGGGTTTCCACTTTATATAGTTAATTAGGTTTTTTCAGCCTTTTCATTTTTTGGACTACCCAATTTTTGAATTTTGGTCCTTTGATATACTGTATATAACCTTTTTTATTATGTTTTTTAGCATTTTTTGATCCATCCATATTTGTACATCTTTTATCAATATAATATTTTCTTTTGATCAAACTTGTTTAATGGTATATGGTTAATTATATATGGTTTTTTTTCATAATCTTCTTAGTATTTTAGATGTAAGAATCAAAACTTAAATAGGCCCATATGAATAGGTAACATTAATTTTTTTAGGGTTTACAAAGATCAAAATGAACATTGTGCAATACTTACATTTTTTGCATAAGGCAATTTCAAATATGCAATACCCACAAATAGGTATCATAAATAGTTGGTTATTTTTTACATTGATTGCAATACTTGCATATAGGTTTCCATTGTAAATTTATAGGATTCATATGACATAATAATTTAGTTTAAGTATCAACAAATAATGTCATAATTAAGGAATTATTAGAAAAATATTTTATATAATATAAATGAGTGATTATCATATTTTAAAAATCATTTATTTCTTAATATTAATTAATTGGTTATTTGGTTGAACCTTAATTATTCAAATAACTAATAATTTGATTTTTAATTTATTATTTTAATTAAAAAATGTTGATAAGTTATTCAAATCATTATTTTAGATAATTATTCATGATAATTGATTGTTATAAAATTAATTTAGATATGTAAATAAACATTTTTTAGGTACCCAAACCATTTATTTTGAAATGACCTTACATGTGGATATTGCATTTAGGGTTGATTCTTCACCTAAGGTTGTCTAAATCACCTATGGATTATTTCAAATGAATTTGCATGCAAGTATTGTGTATATGTTTTGGTTTTCATTGAAAGGCCACCCAAATTGCATACTAGTTATTTCGTAATGACCCTACATGTGGGTATTGCATTTAGGGGTTGGGTTTGCACCTCAAGTTACTAAATCACCTAAGGGTTATATCAAAACGAACTTGAATATGGGTATTGCATCGAAGAAAACACAAAAAAAAGGTAAATCTATTACCAATTGGTAATATTTCCAAGTTAAATTCTTTCGCTTTCTTTAAAAAAATATATAATGACATTACATTGTTTTACATATGTTTAAGCTTTAACAATTATGCCCAAAATGCACCCTAGATTTATTTTAATTATTAAAAACTTGTAAAAAAAATGTTAATTAATTTATATGTCTTAAACTCTAAACCTAAACCATAATTTTAACATTAAGCAATTAATTTTACATTAAACTTGACCCCTTGTATCATCAATGTGACTAATTTTGCATTATGTTCATTTTTCTATATGTTAAATCATATTATAAGGTGAATAAATAATATTAAAAACATGAATTTAATGATGTATTGGTAGGGAATCAAATATTTTAAAAATATTTTTATGTTTCATGGTTAATGAATTATCACAATATGATATGGGTATTGCATTTAAACAAAAGTGGGTAGGAAATATTGAACTTTAACAACTATGGAACATATGGAAACAAAGGAGATTCATAATTATGTTATAGATTTAAATAAGTGATAAAAATAAAAAAACCAATACAATGAGCAAAATCTAAAATATAAACCCTAAGCCTTGATATATATGAACCAAATTCCTAAACATTAAATCATAAAACATAACCCTAAAAATTCAAATGATATTTTTCCATAAGCTTTATTACAACCCTAACAAAGAAAATTCTTAGTGATATATGCCTTATAAACCTAAAAAACTATACAAAGTATACAAATTATATAATGCAAAACATTTTTTTTTCAAAAAAACATAGGAAAATTTTTAAAAACCAAAATTTAAAGCTTTTAAATTACAAAAATTTATTCATTGAAAAAAAACCTTAATCTTCATAATTAATCAAATAAATTTTGTAAAAAACCAAAACAATGGATGTCTCTTATTTTTGTGTGATCTCTCTAAACTATTTTTTTCCACTCTCTTTGAAAAAGATATAGAATGAAATTGTATTACTTCACATATGTTTAAACCCTAAAATTTCCCCCCCAAATTTAGCCAAATTTAGTTACTATATATTTGTGAAAAACTTGCAAATGAATTTATGTGTCCCAACCTTAAACCTAAACCATAATCCAATAGTGCATATTTATAATAATTACATGAAAAGATGTATTGTAATGTCCATTCTAAAAATAAATTAGGTAAACAAACTTTAATAAAATATGCCTTAATTAAACCAAAATGGCTATAAATATGACATTGTTTTCACCATAAATTGTTTATAATACCTACATATGGGCACCTATGTTCATCATCCATGAATTAAGGCGAACTTTAATAAATTGATAGGTAGGATTAGGGAGATAGGGGGTGGGAAAAGTGAGTAGGTAATTAGTTAGGTATTTGGTTATGTAAAAAACATAGGTAAGTAGGTGAACATAATGGTAGGTAAGAAGGTGGGTGCATAGGTAGGTAAGTAGGTATATAGGTTAGTAGTTGGGTTAATAAGTAAAAAGGAAGTTCAAATAACAAGGTAAATAAGTTGTTAAAGTAGGTAAGCATGTAAGTAGGAAGAAAGTTACATTAGCAAGGTGGTTAGGTAGATAGGCAAGTTAGTACGTAGGAAACATGTTACCTTATCAAGGTGACTAAATTTGTAAAATACTTATGTCAATAGGGTGTTTGTTTATATAAGGTTGGTAAATAGTAATGTAACTAAATCAATAGGGTAGGTAGTTAGTACAATGATTAAATCAATAAGGAAGTTAAGTTACTAAGGTATGTAGTTAACATGGTAGCTAGGTTAGTAGGGCAAGTAGTTAGTATAATAGTTAGGTCAATAGGATAACTAGTTATTAAGGTAACTATGTCACTAAGGGATAATTAGTAAGGTCCCAAGGTTGGTACAATACTTATGAGGGTAAGAAAGTGGGTAGGGTAGCTATGTTTGAGGTTAGGTCCAAAAAAAAACAGCCAAAAAAAACCCCCCAAAAAAGATATAGTGATCAACAGTGAAAAGAAATGGACTGTGATGTTGAATGGAAAAAAACAACCCATCTAGTGGACAGAATGACCAATTGGTGCATTGGTGGTTGCTAGTTCACTTTGGCCACATCATTGGCTATCATCCCAAGAGGGATTTAGCATTAAATGGCAACATGTTTTAAGACTTGTCTAGGTAGTTTTTTAAATAGTTTTAAAATTGCTATCAAACTAAAACCAAAGTCCAAATGTGGTGAATGTCTTTTAATTTTTTTTCAGAAAAACACTAATATTGTGACACCATATTCCCTTCTTACTTTTATTCCTTGCATTTTGGGGGAATTTTGCAGCCAAAAAAGCTCTTTGCGGGTATTGGGAAATAATTAACACTTTATGTTGGATGTCACATAAACACTTATAGAGGCCCCAATAGAGGCTGTGGGTGGAGATGCTCTACAGCATGCCCAGTGGCAACCCTCTATAAAGATTTACCACATTTGGTGTGTACTATTGAGTTTGTCCCTGCATGATCCTGAAAATATCAACGGTACAAAGTGAGAGAATATTTAACTCTCACCACCTGAGCCAATCACTGTAGTTGGCCAATAAGAAACAGTCATTTACTGCTGAGAAACAGTCCTTTCATGATACACGTGCTCGTGCATGGCATTGTCAACATGGTTGTTTTTATCAACCCAAAGATTCCCAGTGCTTTTCTGCAAATCTTCATCCAATTTACTGCTGCCGTCGGGCATGCTCTTAGTACTTATTGATACTACTGTTTGCTTCTGAGAGATTGAAGACAAAGGACTTTGGAAGGCAAGATAACTTTCAGTGCACGTTTCAAGTGGTAGAAGGTCAATTCACTGAGAGATTTTATTCAAAAGCTTTCCCTTTGCAGAGTAAGCGCCTCTTTATTGCCTGGAAGGACAGTTTCAATCCCCTGCGCAAATAACCAAGTGTGCGACTGTTTCTCAATTGGGAAGTAAGAAATAACCAAGTGTACCATTCGAGACTCTTTCTCGTTCGGGAATTCTCTAGTGATGACAGCCTCCACACTGTCAGGAAACGGCTAGTGTTTTTATCTGAAAGTTGAGAGATTCACTCATCCCTTCATGCAGGAAGCAATGGGAATATAGTGGCGTGGGTTCGTATGTCATGCCCCAGGAATGGATTTGGCTTTGGGACATGTTCATATCTATGACTCGGTTCCAGCACCATTTTTGTTTGAATGAAGAAAACCACCATAAAAAAAAGTGTAACAAGTAACAACTCTGCAATCAGAAGACAATTGCAGCTTTTGCTGCCTGCATACAGTACAGAGCTAGCTTGGGGTCTTTTGCATATTTCCAGAAGATAAACTGTCTATTGTATGATTGACCCTGTTGAATGTTCCAATGACAAAGTTTCCCAAAGTTTGGAGTTTGAAATGAAAGAATAGCTGGACTTTATTTTGAGCGTTTTTTGACGTCATAGCTAGTTGGTTTTTTTTTTCTTGGGGGTGAATTTTTTCATCATGGCAAGTTCTTTTTGGGAAAATTTCTGGTTTTTGGGAAAGTTTTGCAAAATTTTCAACCTCAAAAAATTCAGAAAATAATTCCCTGTTCGTAGCATATTGAGTAATGTAGTATATATTATGCAAACTGTTATTTGTCCTTTCTTGATAGTGGACTGGTTGTGATTGCACAGACGTTAATGGAGGTGCAGGTTTAAGCCTTGTGAACACTTTTTTCACACCTTTTTTTGCCTGGCATTGGGGTCGACAAAACACCCAGGGCCCAGATAGTTCAAAGTAAAATGTGAAGTGTGCATTTCTGAGTGACCCTAGAAGACGAAAGAAAAGGGTGATGAGGCCTTGAGGTCCCCACAATAATTATGCTGCATCAGGGAGTACAGATATGTGAATCAATGAAGATTTGCTTTGAAAACATAATTAGGAAGACTTGTTAGCAGACAAGAAAGCATGTATCAGATAGCTTCTTTTAAACCATTTCTTGGCTAAAGTAAACTACAATGTATGCTCTCAGAATTGACAGAGAAAGCTGTGAGTCAAATGATTTGAAAGAGATTGGAGATTGTTTACAACATAAGAATGGATCCCTGTGATTGTCCTGTTGGACCGACATTCTTGAATTATGGCTTGCAATATGTGGGATCTGGAAATTGTTGCCTAGTTGATTGCTGGGTCAATACGTGAATACCCATATCTTAGGTAAGTAAGACGGGTCGAATTGGCTAAATCAACGTGGACTTTCATTTCCAACAGGGCAAGTGGAAAGTTGAAGCAAGGTTGACACTACCTATGAAAAAAAAAAGCTAAACATATTCCCTGTTCCCTTGAAAAAAAGAAGCATGGACAACCACTAAATTATCAATGAAGCAGGACTGATTGGATTGGCTCTACACCCTATAGTGCTAGGTACATAGTGGATGCATCATTTATGACCAAGTGACTCTTCACCATACAAAGAAAGGCTAGGGAATCCTTCCAGATTTATTGTGCAGGAATTCTCCCAGCCCTAACGTGGTTCAGGGTCAGGGCAGGTATCATCCCAGCGAAGTGTGGGTTTTGTCATGTTAAAGAACCTACAATTCTCTCAACCTGACGGTTCTCACAAGAAGTGATAACCTATTGTTTTCATTGTGAGAACCTGACTGAAACCCTAATCAGGTATCATGAGGATTTTGATACCCATCCAACATTGATGATCACCTTTGTATTCCACAACAATTGGAAACCTTGGTGTACACGACTACATATATTATCAATCCTTAGTCCTCAAATGAAGAAAACAAAGTGAAATAGGACTCTATTTTTGTTTCGGTTTGAAATAGAGGAATGAAGCATTCTATTTTCTCAATTATGTTTTTTAAAATTTTCACGTATTTTGTGTATATGTTTGATTATGAACTGTACATAGGATTTTTAGTTTTTCATTTTGTATGTACTTGTTATTTTCAAAACTTGTTATTGAGTAAATAAGAGGTAAAAACTTTGATGGGATTAAAGAAAATTTGTTAAACATTTGGTGACCACGCTATGAATCAAAATTCAAAAGCATTCATGCTTAGATTTTTTTTGTTATATTCATTATTTAGATCATATTTCAAAAGCATTGGCATTTAGAAATTCTAGTTTGTATCATTTTTAAAATATTGTTTTGGCAATTTTTATGACAAAGGTTTATGTTTCTTGATTGATTTTGAAAGCATTAGCTAATAGGTTGAAGTTAGTGTAATTTTTTTGAAGAAAATCAAGTGTCCAATTTACAAAAAAAATAAAAAATTGCAAGTTTTTGACTACTAGGAAGAGTCAAATTGATTTTAGGTTCAAAAATAATGCAAGGGTTTCTCTAAAACTTGTTGATTTCAAGAAATGTCAATGGTAGTCACTAGAAGTTTTTAAAAATAGTTCGATAAAGTTACACATAAACCTACATCAAAACTTGCACAAATACAAGATGAACATCAAGTGCAACTTATGGGGGATGAATTAATGAATGCACCAAACATGGATGTAACATAAAAGGTAGAAGCCAATGAACAACATCAAAATGCAGTTGAACTAGTTATGTAGAAAGACCCAGCCATGCTCTCAACCACTCACATTAAATCTACTGGCAAAATGGGTTATTTTGGGCCTCATTTAAACAAGTGTCAAAAAGACCATCTTGTCAATTTGGACAAGTCAATTGGACATGTCTTGCTAGCTAGGGTGGTCTTTTGGACTAATAGTTTATTGGACTATTTTAGTGGTCATTTTGATTATTAGATAGTGGACCATTTGATTAGTCAAATTTCTACCCAATTGTTTTTGGGATTATTACCACATAAAAAATAAAATTGTAGGTAGGTAGGTTTTATATAAATTTAAATAGGTTGTAAAAAAGGCAAGTAGGTAGGTGGTAGCCTAACCTAACCTATTTAACTTAACCTAGTCTATTTAACCTTCCTAACTTAACTTAACTTAACCTAACATAGCTTGCTTACCTTAACCCTTTAAGCATGTATATAGGTTACAAGTATTAGGAATTGAACCCCTTACCTCCCCAATGATAAACTAAGTCCTTATCAATGGATTACACCTTCTAAAATTCACAAAACTTGTCAAGTTTTTTACTTCGCTTGTTATATTTCATCTCATTAATTATGTAAGTAAGTAAAAAAATTAGGTATTTAATAGGTAGGTTGCATGATGTTTGGTAGGTAGAAGGGTAGGTAAGTAGGTAACTTGTAGTCCATAGGAGGTAAGTAGCTAAATAGGTCAGTGGGTAGGAAGTAAGTAATGATTTCGAATGGTAGGTGGGAGATAGATGGGTAAGTTTATATGATGTAGGATGGTAAAGAAAAACTAGAACGTACATATAGGTAGGTAGGTAAGGAGGTACATGTGAATCAATATGTAAGTAAAGGTGTGAAATGGTAGGTGGGAAGTAAGAGGTAGGTAGGTAGGGTTGTACAATGGTAGGTGGAAAGTAGGAAGTATGACGCACTCCCAACTCCTTGAAGGACTCAAAAGTGAGTCCAAGTACAAGACAACGGAAGGGGGAGGAATCGGGGCATGCTCCTTAGCTCACAACACTTTGAAGGGTAGAAGGGCGTGTTGGAGTTCCGAGATGGGACTAAGAAGAATTGACAAGCTTCACTCACTCACATAGGCCTGCACACAACCCACACAAAGTGGTTAATGCATAGTTGGAGCACCTTTGGTGCTAGGATGAGCCACAGGCAACACGAACACACAAGACTCACCACGGCCTAGACTTGGGGGAAGCCACCACCTTCCCCCTTATAGTACACTCTACACCTCTCCACGGGGCCCACATCCAAATGGTTTTTCTCTCCCAGGACTCCCAAGTGGGAGTCTTGAAATCGCGCTAACGGGGACTCCTATGACTTTGGAGCCCCATAACTTTGCGAACAGACTTCGGATCGAGGTGTAGTCTAAAGCAAAGTTGTATTTTTTGTCGAGAGCTTTCCAACAGTATGTCGCACGTGGTCTGCAGCTAAGTAAATCGGGTCGATTCCCGACTTTTTATGGTCGGGAGTCAAACTAGCAATTTGACTCCCGACCCTTCTTTTGGCCATAACTTATGTTTCGGATGTCCAAATGAGCAATACGAGCCCATTTTAAACATTTAAGTTCCTAAAGCTTTCCAATGATATAAAGAACGCCATAAGCCATTGAATTTTGACCCTTGAAATCGTTCTTTGAAGTTTTGGGAGTCCACCGGGACTCCATTTCCCAAAGTGGGAATTGCATTGGGAGTGTGAGGGTTCATTCCCTCACGCTTTCCTACACTCCCGGGACTATGTGATGTGACTCCCGGGCTTTCTCTTGGCCCGCACCCTTGTAACCCCTTGGCCTTGGTCACGAACCCAAAGCTAGGGTTGCGACAAGGTAGGTAGATAGGGTTTCATGGTGGGAAGTAAAGGCTAAGTAATTAAGGTTATACAGTGGTAGGTGGGAAATATGAGGTCAACAAACTTTTCCTTGGGTGGTACCACTAGGAACCACCTTACCAAATCACAAGAAAGTTGTACCTAATTTTAAAAATAAAATTCCATCTATTTATACATTTGTTTATTTCATTGGACTAGGTGGGCCATGTGTTCCCCACCTATGCACACATTCATGAAAAATAATGAACACCCAAAATATATAATATGCATTAACATTTTGATTCCTGACCCTTTTTTGACCCAATTTTTAACTTTTTTAAAAAAAATGTCCTTACACTTACGCATTAGATATTTTTTCTTATTTATTTAGTACATGCACAAGGGAATGATCCAAATTAGTCATTAAAACAATAAATGGCGAAAATAATTATCACTTGTGTTTTCGACATCAATGGCCTTTTGGGGCTTCATGATCTTGATTTCAAAAATTTGTAACTAAATCAAAATTGATTCAATCAATTATTTATAAAAGACATCAAGTAGGTTGGCATTTGAAGTATTCTAAAAAATTAACATCTATGAGAAATTCCCAAAAAATAGATTCTTTTTGTGTTCCTAATAAAAAAAATCCTTCATGTGAATTTTTTTTTCCTTATGCATTCGTTTTTCACATCAATTTTTTTTTTGGGTAAATTTAATCACATTTTTGAATTCATTAATACAAAAGTGAGGTGTAATTCATTAGCCTAAATCATTATGGGATTTTAAAAGCGAAATAAGTTCATTACACTTTAATGATTTCACCTTGGATAAAGTTATTTCATTATAATATCATTATGTAAACATTATGTTTCACTATTAGTTGACATAATTTACTATTATAATTTAGTGTGATAAATAAGTTTATTTTGATGTTGTTTTAAATACCTTATGTTATTTTATGATATACATTATATTATTTTAGGTTATTTTAGTTATTATAACTTATACCCTAATTTATTATAAATTATTAGATCTTAAACTATTGTACATTATAATACCTTAAGGTATCTTAATTAGTTTATTACAGGTTTTTTACTTTGAGTTATTTTAAATTAAATTATTCAACTAACCTTAGGTTGTACATTGGATTATTTTATTTTGATTTAATATATGTTATTTCAAGTTATACTTTAAGTTATTCAAAGTCATTCTACTTTATGTTATTATAAGTTATTTTATTTTAAATATAAAAGTTTAAAATAATTTAAAATATAATATAATGACCTAAGGTAAAATAACCTATAATAGCCAATAATAGCCTATGAAAATGATTTAGAATAGCCTACAATAAAACAACTATTAATAGATTGTGATAATATAACCTAAAATATCCAAAAATAATTTATTATTAAATAGCCACAAATAGACTATGGTTATATAACCTAGACTAGCCAATAATAACATAAGGTGAAATAACTTTCAATAATAAAAAATAACTAATAATAGCTTCACATAACCAAAAATAGCTTAAGATGAAATATTTTAAAATAAAAAAAACTTATAATAGGTGCAAATAACTTAAAGTGAAATAACCTACAATAACCAAAAAAACATAAAATGGCCCAAAAAATTTATAATAACTAAAAATAGCATAAGGTGAAATAGCCAAAAATAACCAAAAATAACTTATAATAATTAAAAATATCTTAAGGTGAAATAACTAAAATTAATTTTTTTTTAATAACAACCATAAATAGTTATAAATAATGTAGGGTGAAATAAGTTAAAACAATAAAAGTAGCCTTAAAGTAGTTGAAAGTAGCTTAACATAGGTAATATTATTATATTACCAAAGATCATATTCATTATTAAACATTTTCTTTTTCAAAATAATGTTCATTGAAATGCTATTGAATAGTGATATTCAAAAATAATTTGTTCAAATGATTTTACATTTTCAAAAATAAATAAATGTAATTATGTACATTATTGAAAAAACTTTTAAATTAAAATTTAATCATTTCATTTGGACAAAATCTTAATAAGATATGAGTTTTCAATGTTTATATTTTTGTAATGTTTAAAATGAAGTATTTGATAAATAAAATGTAATGTAACACATTATCACAATAAGTGTGGTGGCTTAATGGTGCGGGTGTTTGTCACCATCCTAGAGGTCAAAGGATCAAACTTCACAAATGGTGTGTTCGTGGTCAACATTGATAACTTGACAGAATATTTTATTATTTAGTTCCATATAGTAGGTGCTTACTTAGATTGATTACATGGCCTATGTGCCTAGGCTAGGTTTTTAACCTAGTACTAACATATGTCAATAATTCATAGACTAAAAATCATGAAATGATTAATAATATTAGATAATTTAAATTTAATTGATTTCCATGCTACCTAGTTAATTAATTAACAAGTGAAATGGCTTGGTAAATTTGCATTTTATTTGAAATAACCTTGTTTCATTAGGTACTAGTGCACCAATTCATTGTTTGTAACAACTGGTCCTTATTCATTAAGGGGTTGACCAATTTCACCATGGTAAAAATGTCTAACTTCATTCAAAATCTAATAAAACCCATAGTGAACTAGGACACATTTTGGTGTAATGATTCTACATGACTTGGGTAATCTTTCAATGAATAATTTGGATTGAATTTTTATTTATGTGAGGTTTATGTTGTCCTAAAGTTGGATGGGTCATAGAAGATTGGGGTGTGACATTCCTAGTGGTACCACCCAAAGATAAATTTATTGAGGTAGGTAGGTAGGTAATGATGTAAGATGGTAAGTGGGAAGTATGAAGTAAGTAAATAAGGTTGTACAATGGTAGGTAGGAAGTAAGAAATAAATAGGTAGGTAGGTAGGTAAGGATGGATATAGGATGGTAGGTAGGGAATAAGAAATAAATAGGTATGGAGGTAAGTAGGTTGGCGGGTAATTTGGATGTAAGATGGTAACTGCAAAGTATGAAATAGGTGGGTGAAAATCCTTTAAGGTGTACCACACAAAACGAAAGGGGCCTAGTCCTTACTGCAATCCTTTTTTACCCTATATTTTGATCCCCATAAAAAATGAATCACAAGTTGTTAAAAATTTTAGAAGCATTATATTTTAGTGACGCACTCCCAAGCTCCTTAATGGACTTAAAGGTGAGTCTAAACTAAAAACAACATAAGAGCAAAGAGCCAAGGCATGTTCCCTAACTCGTAGCATTTTGGGGGTAGAGGGGCGTGCTGGAGCTCTGGTATGGGACTAGGAAGAGTGACAAGCATCAACTATTCACATGAACTTACACAAAACCAAACACAAGGTGGTTAGTGCATAGTTGGAACACTTTTGGTGCTAGGACAAGCCACGGGCAACTTGGACTCCCAAGACTCACCATAACTCGAACTTGGGGGAAGCCACCACCTTCCCCCTTATATTATACTTTGTGCCTCTCCACGAGGCCCACATCTAAATGGCATTTTGTCCCGGGACTCCCATTTGGGAGTCCCGAAATTCCCGAAGTTCAAACTCTTGCGACTTTGGGGCCCCATAACTTTGTGTGCAGACCTCTAATTGAAATTAGGTCTAAAGCATAGTTATAGCCCTTGTCGATATTTTTCCAATGGTATGTCGCGCGCCACCTGCACATGAGGAAATTGGGTGACTCATGACTTTTCTTTTGGCCATAACTTGTGTTTCAAATGTCCAAATGGGTCATGCAAACTCATTTTAGACATCTAGGTTCCAATAGCTTTTCAATGATACAAGGAACTCTTCAATTCATTGAGTTTTGACCCTTGTAATCACTCTATGAATATTTGGGAGTCCACCGAGACTCCAACTCCCAAAGTGGAAGCTCCCTTGGAAGTGTGAAGGTTCATTCCCTCACACTTTCCTACACTCCCAAGAGCATGTGGCGTGACTCTCGGACTTCCCTATTGGCCCGCAACCTTGCAAGCCATTGCCTTGGTTGTAAGCCCAAGGTTAGGATTGTGACATTTAGACTATTACAATTCTAGATTCCATCATAATCATCCATAAAAATGTCTTTACATGTGTGAGGAATTCTTGCACACCTTCCACATGAAGATATGCACTCACAAAACTCACTTGGGAGTGGAACTACCATGTAGTTGTAGTCTGACAAGTAAAGGTGGTTCAATGTAATGTAATGAAGTTCACTAAAAATTTAATGTGTTGTGTCCACTTGAAAGATATGAAAACATTGTGAGAGAATCATAATTCACCATGAAGGAATGTGAAAAAACATTATGTTGATGTTCATTCAATGTTCACGCTTGATCGTTGAACCTCTTTCGTTCCATTTGTCACAACATCTTCATACAACCTCTTAATCTAACATGCATTGGAATTTTTAAGAGTTAATCTAAAAAAGAGCAATGTTACAAAATCTTATAAGTTTTTTATTTTTTAAATCAAGAATTATGCCTCGAAGCTAAAAACTATTTTGACTAAATTTGAAGGAAAAATAGACAATTTCAACCCCCTCCACTTCTAGCAAGTGTAACTCCCTTGCAGCAAACTTGATGATGCTGAAATTTTGAGAGAACCTTCTACAGCTCTTAAACTAAATTATTTAAAGTTTGACACAAATTCAACTATGGATTTGAGAGGAAAAACTATTTTAAATAAAAATCCAGATTCTTTGTCATGGAAATCCTTCCATGAACTCCATTATAAGTACTTGCTACACATAACTTATTTCCATGCTCTTGTTTGCACACATTTTTCCCATGAACAACACCTTTTCACACATAAGAATTAATCTCTTTCTCACACATTCATTCTCTTCATTTTCCTTCCCAAAACACAAAATACTCCCCTCTCCCTTTGGTAAACCTCCATGACCCCTCCTTAAGCTTGTCCTCCTTGTCCAATGGAAGTTTGGAAATCCTTCCCCTCCAATCAATGGTCTCCTCATCCTTCATGAACCAATGAGAATCGAAAATAATTCTCTCTCCTATGGAATTTAAGATGAAAATCCTTATGCCCAATGAAACATGAGGAAGGTTTCATTCTCCAATCAAATAGGATGATAATCCTCATGACCAATGGAATTGGGGGACTCATCTTTTTCCTTATCTTGGACATCTTTATGGGGTTCTTGAGCTCCATCATTGTTAATTTTGTTTGTTCGACTTTAATATCCTACTTTTTCATCCTAATTATTCTAAATAACTAACTACTAGGATATTTTATCGGTAATAATAAGTAAACATCCTTGAATTCCCATTTGACTAAATCAACTCAATGGTAGTAGTAACCTTCTCGTGCACTATTTACTCTTTTAATATTCCCTTATTATTCCTTATCGTGTACTAATTAATTATGTAGTACATAGTAAATTAGAATGAAATTTGGAATTACAAGGATTCCCATGTACTTCTAGATCCACTGTCGATATTAAGGCTTCACGAATTTGTTGGAACAAGGATGTTTGGCTTCTCACGAAGTTCTTCCATCACTACCACGCCTTACACCTACCTTAATTTCTTGAATAAAGGTAACAACCCCTTTCGAATGCAAGTGCCAAATTGTTTCGGCTACCTTTCGATTTTTGTTGATCTAAATGAAAATTTAGTTATGACGGATGATGTTGTTATGCCTTCGAATCCTCCGGTTGCACCAATAGAACAAGAAGAGCTTAAAGAAGCATCGATTGATGTGAATGTTTCTCAACGGTCGTGCGAAGAAGAACCATCCAGGAAAGTGGTGCGCACTCAAGTCGATCATTTGGCATGGGATCATTGATTGTCTCCTAACCCACACGCCTTAGCAATCTATTTAAAATTTATTCCTACTTGTGGAATCGTGCCAAAAAGGTTTGAAAAGTGTCAATGTGAAAATGACGATGTTCGTCTTCATTATCGAACTTGGGTTCCCGATGATGGCCATTATCGTTTGCTATGAGGCCCAATCAACCCCCTTTCCATGGAGCATCGAGCCGAATACCTCGCTCGCACCATTCGTCAAATTCTAGATTTTTTGCAATTGTGATTTATACCCTTTAAGTCGTTTATTAAGTTGTAATTCATCTGGGTCTATTTAGGTGAAAATGTTTATAATTAAATTTGATCTTGATTTTATTTAGGAGTTTGATAGAAGTGAAAACTAAATAAGGATGTATTATGATTATATCCTAAAAATCTTACAAGCACATCCTTAGTGCTTGAAGATTATTCTACAATTAATTTAATATTGTCACAGCAAAATGTTAATGTTAATTATGGGCTTGTATTCCCAATATATCAGTAAAATCACATTTAATTCTACAAACCTTTTCACCTCTTTACAACATAAAAGGATAATGCACTTTAAAAGGTTTATTAGGTCCTAAAACTAACTAAGCCTTGCATCAATTTAAATAAAGAAGTCCTCTACACTTGGAAATATCCAAAGGCTAATTCAACTCTTAATAATTACTACTTGGAAGTTTATAAGGATTCAAATCATTAATACTAAGGAAAATTATGGAACTAAAGCTTAACAATTTGTGGTATTATAATCCATGGCTCACAACATGCTAAAAAAAGACTAGGTTAAAAAGATAAAAGGATGATGATGTGACAAGATTTTGGTACACCTTAAAGAAATTGCACCCATATAGGTAAATATGTAGAATTTAGTAGGTGGGAAGTACATGGTGGGTAGGTAAATATGTAAGATCTAGTAGGTGGGAAATACAAGGTAGGTAGGTTTGTATGATGGTAAGTGGATAAAGTATGTAGGTAAGTAAGTTGGTATGTAGGTAGGCTTAAGCTATTGCCTAGCTTAATTAGCATTTATCTTGACCATTTAGAAAAACATAAGATGTTTTATTTTATTAGAACACCATTGTCCATATTGATTAAAGATGTCATTTTGTTTTGTCCAACTTGATTAAATGTCCTAATGTTAAGGCCACCCGATGAACTATTAGGTTTTGGAAATAATAAAATGGGTAGTCGAAAAAATAATCTTTTTTTTATCCATAGATAAATAAAAAGTTAAAACACAAATTGGCTGCCAAAACTAGTGGACATATTCATAAACTTTCTACAAAAACAAATATGAAATAAATACAAGTGAAATAAACCTTACACATCAAAAGAATACTTGTAGCATATGAAGAAAAAAACAACTAGTAAAAATTTTATTTATAAAAGTATGACAAAAATTTATTTTATTCGAAATACCCCTAGTACAGTATTCAAAGGCACAAAACCTTGAATACTTTAAGAAAATTATTTGAACATGATGGAGCAATCAATTAACCTTATCCCAAAAAAATTGGTCCCAAAAATAATCATTTGAATTTAGTAAGTAAATCCAATTGATAATGAAATTTGATAAAAATCAACTTTTAACATTTTTGGTAATGAAAATTGGTAACATGTTTTTGGTAAAGAAAATTCAATAACTATTTTTGGTAAGTTTTTACCTTCAACATGATCCCCTTTTCTAATTGGGATCACATCTTCATTATTATAATTTCACTATAGTTATTTTAAACCTATGTTATTCACCCATCATAGATGCCTCCACCACTTATACCACAACATCTAGTCTTAAAGTTTTTGGTTCTATTGCAATACCCAATGAAGTCTTAGTAAGGGTTGTGGCTATTTTTAGTCTTACCAAAATCCAACCCAAAATCTCCGGGCAACTTTAAACCATAGGGACTTCATTGCCCAGTTTGACTATTGCACCAAAAATCATCAGGGTGTTTAAATTAATAGGAGGTATAGGGGTTTCTACATAAACAAGAAGATTAATGAGCCCAGATCTAGCTACAGTACCATAATCATTTGCATTATGTGAAGTGCCCTCCATATCAATAGGTTGCAAAATTGATGCAGTTACATAATTTACTTCCATTTGAGCTCCTTCATTCTACTCTTCACTTTGATGGTGTTAGATCTGGTGGTCAAACCAAAAGGTGCCAATGCCATACTAAAATTAAATGGAAACATCACCAAATGGAGCATAACCTTTCGTAAGCTTCCAATTGTTGTTAATAAAACTCTTCATCCTTTTGATAACTTTCAAAATATTTGTGAATGATTTGACTAACCTATTCCTTGTGTAAAGCCCATTGTTCAACTTGGCTCCTCTCGTTTCTCTATTGATAAATCAAAAGCTCCACATTCATAAAGGCATATTCCATTTTTAGGTTGACAAATTCTTCTAATCAATGGTGGTTGTTAGGCCCACCTAGTGAATTCCTGAATGTTTTTGGGTACTTCATTGAAAATTGATACAAACTTGAACACCTCAAGTATGCTACTGTTTAGTGACAAATAATCACTTTAAAACATGGGGAAAATAGTTAAACAAATAGCCTACCATTTTCTCTTAAGAAAAATAAGTAAATAACAATAAACAATTTTATAGCATCTCCAAAGCTAACAATCAAAATAGCAAGTAGGAAATACAACTACAAGACACTTTGCAAAACAAAAAATTGAGCAAAAACAAAACTCATTTCATTATAATAACTTCAAAGTGCCAAAACAATTACATTACAATTTGCATCAAAACAAAGATCATGAAAATGACCTTTTGAGCCTCCTAAAGAGAAAACTTGAAGCTTGTAAGAAAATGGTGGAGGTTTTAAAAAAATGAAAATCCTTAGAAATCTTCCTAAACTCCAAGTTATCCAACCTTATCCTACATTTAAAGTCTGGAATGAAGTTAGAGGCGACAACTAATTTTTTGGTTATATTAATAAACAACTTCTAAACGGTTATGTATAGATTTCAGTTTGTCATAAAGTAAATTCTAATGTAAAATCAGTAGTAACATAAAATTGGTGGTAACATAAAATGGGTAAAGTTTGATATTTAGTTCCAAAACTACAACTCTTCAAAACTAACCTAGAAAACTTTCTTGCCTTAACATTATCCTCCCTTCTATTTTGGATCATGTCCTTGGGATCAAGTAGTACTATCTTACACTTTTACTAAAAAAAATATCTACTCTACCATAGGAACAATTCCAATTTCATCTCCATGTTGAAGGTTTTTGGTAACATCATGTATATTTCTATAATGGTAGACAACTTTGAAGGATGCATAGTTTCTTTGGTAGCCTTGATAATGTTAGGTGCAACTTGAGTACTTTTGGTTGCCACTTTTGTAATAATGGAATCCACCTCCATCATGGTTCCAATTCCTTCATTTGCTCCTCCCATATTGATTGTCCCATATTTAGTTCTTGACAATGTCTAGCTAAAAAAGGGGCAACAAACGAAGGTAGGACAAAATTTGGAAAGGTGTGTGGTAAAAATGAAATTTAGTCCTTACAAACTTATTTCACACTACCTCACTCAAATTTCCTTGATGTAGCTTTTAAAAATTAAGACTACCAGACATGGCTATGTCAATATGGCTCACAATTAATAGTGTCCTAAATACCTTGTTAGTAGCCTCAACTTGCCCATTCCCCTAAGGATAATAAGTTGTAGAATTCACATGTTCTATCAAAAAATGATATGTCCAATACTTTATGGCATCATTAATGAAATGAACTATTTGATTTGTGATTATAGTCAAAGGACATCTAAACATGGTTAATATGCACTCCTACAAAACTTTTATTGTTATTGTTGTTGTATTAGTTTCAATGTTCTTGCTTCCACCCTTTTAATAATATAATCTATGGCAACAAGAATATATTTGTTCCTTGTATATCTTCTTGTTGGCTTAATTGGCCCCACAAAATCAAGTCCCCATTTTATGAATCGTTCCTCTAAAAGACTTGTGACCAATGTTATAAGACTTTTAGTTGCTAATCCTCTGTTGAGAATTCAAGCTCAACTAGTTAGGTTTCATTAGTTACTAGAGTAGGAAAGTAACTAGGTTACTTTCACAAGGTTGAGTTACTTTCCTTACTTATTTTAGTTTGGTCATTTGTGGTTTGGTTTTTAGTTTAAATACCTTGGTGTTGATGGTTTGGTTCTCTTTTCTTCATTACACAAGTTTGTGTATTTCTTGTGACAAGAACCTTGGAGAGTTCTTGATGTTGTGTTTTGTGTTGTGAGCATTTTGTTGTTGTTTCCTTTCAATAAAGATTTATGTTTGCACTTGAGTAGTTCTCCTATTTGTTAACATGGTATCAGAGCTTAGGTTGGTTGGTGAGAAAGTTGAAAGAGATCTAGAGCTAGAAAGTCTCTAGAACTAGAGCTTGAGAGTCTCTAGTAATATCATAGGAGTTTGTCAAGTGCAAAAGAGAAATAGGGAAAGGAAAGAATGTGAAGAGAAAGAAAAGAAAAGAAAAGAGGTGAAAGGAGATCAACATATCAAAGTTGTGGAAGTCAGATCTTTAAACCTAGATCTAGATCTACTGTGAAAAGATC
>Ga0209208_10004424_pt1 | contig 19906 bp, 12 predicted proteins | sample S1TSphfallax_3_FD_187694 | JGI IMG/M metagenome (GOLD analysis project Ga0209208, IMG submission 187694) | Host-associated microbial communities from peat moss isolated from Minnesota, USA - S1T2_Fd - Sphagnum fallax MG (SPAdes) (version 2) | ecosystem: Host-associated > Plants > Peat moss >...
GAATGTGCATAACAAGACACAAAGTCTATAATTCTGTTAGATCTTTTTGTAATTGATAAAATCCCAAATCATCAAATTCCAAATTTAATTCTCCCTTCCGAAGTCCTTCCCCTTCTTTACAATGTTTTTGTTGTTGCTCTTCTTCTTCTTCTTCCCCTTCTTCCTCGTCTTCTTGTGATCGGTGTTTTTCTGCTTTTGTTTTGCAAATTTGTGCGAAGTTCAATGCTTCTTTCTCGTCTCTCAGTTATGTTGTTGAATCCGAAAGAGATTATGAGCACCCGGGTCGTGAGTTGTTGAATCAGCATAACAAAAACAGAAACAAAAACAGACACACAGATTGCGTGATACCGTCCTTTTGTGTCGCGCAATCTTGTTTAGATGGCGACGACGACGAAGAAGAAGAAGAAGACGATCATGATGAGCAGCAATGTGCAGACGACGGCGATGGCGATAGCGGGAAGAGCCGCTCGCGCTTGTGATGTCTGCGGAATACAGAGAGCCTGTTGGTATTGCGCTGCCGATGAAGCTTACTTGTGTGGGAAATGCGACACTGCAGTTCATGTAGCTAATATTCTCGCGCTTCGACATGACAGAGTTCGTCTCGCATCCCATGGTGCTCCCCTTCCAAAACCGTTCAAGCGATCCTCCTCTTCTCATGTTTCTTCGCAGCAGCAATATTCCAAGATGAATGACAGCGTCGTCGACGGAGCTTCTGCTTCTGGTTCTCCTACTGCAGTTCTCATCACTGACCAGAATCTTCAACAGCAAGACTTTCCGCAAGCTCAAGATCATCAACTTCTTCCTTCTCGGAAGAGATCGAGAAGGACTCGACCGCATCCTCACCACTTGCGAAACTTAACAGCCACAGGACAAGGAGGAGGAAGAAGACCTCGATACAAAATCCAGAAGAGTATCGAGGATGAGTCGGGGATGGTGCAAGTGAAGATCGAGTCCATAAGCGATTTCTGCAGGGTTAGCGACTTGGACTTTATGAGGAACGACGACGACGAAGAAGCGAGCAAGAAGCGGTTTGAGGAAGGAGGAGGAGGAGGAGCTCACGAAGTGCCCGCATTCAACACCGTTCAAAACAGGAAAAGCTCCGAAATCTCGCCGGGGTGTGCTCCTGGATTCAGTGAAGCTCACTCGGCCTCTGCAGACTCCTTCTTGCCATACTTTAAGGGAAAAGCTGCTCAAGCGTATGCCCAAGAAGATGACCTCCACAGCTGCGACGACGACGCAGACCAGTTCCTCGTCCCTGATTGTTTCGACAACTGCTGCCTCGATTCCGGCGTCGAGATCCGTTGCGACGTCGACGGCACAATTTCGCTGGTCGAAGACGCCTCGGCTGTGAAGGAAGAAGAAGAGAATAAGGCAGCACGACAAAGCTCCGAAATCTCGCGGGGGTGTGCTCCTGGATTCAGTGAAGCAGCTTCCACGACAACAAAGATTGAGAAGATTCACGAGCGGCCCCCTCATCCGAGTCTTCTTCCTTCTGCCAAATTCTTGGCGGGGTCAGTTGTGAAACTGGAACAAAGCGCAGCAGCATCTTCAGGCACGTCGTCGGAGAGAGCGAAGAAGGAGGAGGCGCAGGAGATGCTTCTGGGATGCTCTTTGCAAGCACTGAGTGAAGAAGGTCAAGTACGTCAAGTGCCGTGTTTAAGGTTGGATTACGAGGATGTTTTGAATGCATGGTCAGATCGAGAAGCCTTCTGTTGGATGGATCCTCAAGGTCGAGCTGATCGGCTTCTGAATGCAGACGATGGCTCCACTGCCGCTGCTGCTGATGTAAGAAGAATCCCACCAAACCCTAATCAGTGAGCACCAGATTTTGAGAAGCGCGGCGGAGTTGCAAAGAGTTGTGTGCAGCACATCATGCTCATCATCTTGCTTGAGGATGTTTGGTGTTTCAGAGTTGATCTATAGAGCTTCTGGAGTGTGTAATATTCTTGCATGTTTTGCAGGGACGACGCATGGAGGAGGTGATCGGGGTGGTGCCGGTACCCAATGTGAGAGCCGGAGATCATCCTGGGGAAGCAGCAGCAGGGAAGCAAGCACGTGTACTGAGATACAAGGAGAAGAGACGAACACGGCTGTTCTCCAAGACCATTCGGTACGAAGTTCGCAAGCTGAATGCCGAGCGCCGACCTCGCATAAAGGTCAGCAGCAGCACTTTTTGTTCGCACCTTACTGCTTCTTCCTCCTCCTCCCCTAGAAGCAAGAAAACCCTAAAACCATCGTCGTCGTCGTCATCGTCATCATCAGAACTGTTTTATTATGCCTAACAACACTAGCACCATCTTCAATCCTTCAGAGAATCATGAACTCCTCAAAAGATACGTCCACAATCCTTGAGAGAATCAATCAGCAATTTCTGAAAACATTTTGTTATGTGGTGAAGCTTTGAAACATGGCATTCTCTGAAACCTTATGGTTGAAAGCCTCACTGCACATTTCAAATTCTGAAATACCTCTTGCATCTGGGAAAGCAAAACTGCAGCATAATTTTCAGCCATGAGGCTTGATCAGAGCTTGAGATCAAGCTGTTCAAGGTTTGCATTCTATTTTAGCTGAAATAGGAGACCCATCTCTGATCTTGAAATGTGTGAGGTTGGAGTTAGCATCATCTGTCTTATCTCTGTCTGCAGTTTTACAATTTTCCTTTTTGGATCTTTTGTGTTTTTGTCGTTCCTGCTGTTGTATATTATGGTAACATAGGTTTTGGGGTTTGTTTGTCTTGTGATTGTGCAGGGTAGATTTGTGAAGACTGCAAACTGTTGACATTACTTACAACACATGTTTGCACATTTGACACATTCAACAATTTCTCTTCACCTGGGGGAAAAAAAAGGAGAAAATTCATGGTGGATTTACTTTGGGGGTTTGTAAAGCTGGGTGTTGCTTGAATTGATTTTCAAAAGAACGAATGAGAAGATTGGGGTTGCTTTAAGGGAAGTGTCTCTTCCTCTGTAAATCCTATGGTGATTACCCTGTAGAAATATTCTGCTGGATGGTTTGCTGTGAACGCTTTCAGCTGAATTAGACATCTTCAGCATACATGGGTGTTGCATAACCCAGATTTCAAGACTCTGTTACATACACAGACAAAGAAAGCAAGACCCAAGATCTTGACACATAAAATATTGAACACTCAACTTCAATCTGAAGCAGAAGAGTCTTGTCCTGTCTAAACTCTAAACAAGAAAACAACAGATCAGTTCACCAGACCCTGAATCTTAGTTCTACAAGACATTCAGCATTTGTTATGTGCACTAATTGTGACATAGTCATCTCCAACATTGTTCCTAGATGTAGAGCCAGTTTCAAAGCACTTTGGTTTATAGGCTAAAAGGGTTGAGCTCTCTGGGACAAAAAGCCATGATGGGTTTCTGTAGCTCAGACACAGAAGTCAATGTCAAGCTTATTCCTAATTTGCAGCCTATGGAAGGAATTACGATTCTGCAAAAGTTACTCTTTCTATTGTGCCATTTTGTTTTTGCAAATTATCTCCTTTGCCAAATCTGGCTCAAAACTTTCATCAAATTCTGATAGTTCTGTGCAGTACATATACAGAGAGCTCTCTCTAGAAGGCTCTTAACTTTAACAACCTACATCTAGGCAAGTAACCTTTCTCACCAATTGTTGAAAGAAAAGTAGTGGGTTGAGACTAAACTTTCAGTACCCTTTCTTCTGGTGTAAATGATCATCTATCTATGACCTTTGTGGCTCCAAAACTGTGTGTCAGGATGGGAATGCAATTTACCTTTGTTTCAGAAGACAGCTCCAATTTCCAAGCATCTGAACAAAGTTGATCCATATTGGCTATGACTTGTTAGGGGCCAGTCTTCTATATCCTCTTTGAAAAGATATACGAAGTCAATTAGTTCTGTTCTGATTATGGGCATCCGTAAGGAAAATAATCCTTGCATTAACTGGCATGTCATCATGTTGAATGCATGAAGATTCTTCAAAAATGTTAAATCTTCACTAAACTTGGCATTCTCATTGCACAGACATATTTCCTGCCACAATTGAAAGGAATTCATCAAGCTCATGCAACAATCCCAACCAACAGCAGGAAGATGAGTCACAAGGTTAAGTGACATGGGATCCAGATCCATAGCCTCTGTAAGCATGTGGCATATGGAAGTTTATAAAAGTAAATTGAACACTCAGTAGTGCAACTTTCCTCCAAGAAAGGCATAAAGTTATCATGAAGTGTGGTGATTATTATTTGGGATTGTTGGGATTCATCAACATAGTTCACAATTGCTTGCTTCAACTTTGCTTGGAAACATGAGAATTGGGGACCAGCTTGTTTGTACTCCAAGTTGATCCTATAAGTGTTCTTGGAGCACATCCCAAAAATGGTCAAAGTGTCGAATGGTGCACATTCGACACAAAAATTATGAATGAGTATCAATCTCACTATGTCATCACATGTTTCACAAAACATTATGGGTGAAATATCTTCATTAGAGCCTTGCAACTCAACCAACTTCTTGAATCCACAACTTAGTATGATAGTTTGGTAACTCCTACCCACTCAATGTTGCCTAGAAGTCTAAACATAATAATACAAATTGTGTTGTATATAGTTGAATAATCTAGATGCTTGAGAGATCACTTGGTTGCATTTTGGACAACCATGACCTACAACAATTGAATTGTGATGGGACTTTGAGATTCATGTTTACATTGTTGATGCTTCAAATTGGCAATAGGCTAAGGCTTGAAAAAAACATAATATTTGAGCAAGAATGAAGTTAAAATATTGGTGACAACTAAATTGCATGTATATTGGGGTATTAAAAGAAACCCCATAATGTTGATGAAGGTATTGAACTTTATAATCATGGGGGGGAGGATTCTAACCTCATCACCATAACCAATTTTTAGAAAAGATAAGAGAATGCCTTCTTAGATCAATAGTCTTAAGCTTCATCTCAAGTTATGAACAAATCCAAGAAAGGATATTAAGTCAAGCTAAAATCTATGCTCTACACATCCTCATGGACACCACATTTGAACAAATGCTACAATACTATAACTTAATGAGGACAAATAACAAGATGAAGGATTTTGAAGCAGAATCTGAGGAATGGTGAAAGGTTGCAAAGGAGTATTATACAAAAGGATTCGAAAAATAATTTGGCCCAACATAAAGTTGATTAAAAAATTATGAAGTACAAGTTGGAAACTTATCAAAAAAAATTCCAAATTTTATCTATGATAGTCCAACAAATACATAGGCATTGGGCCAAGATGAGGAAACTGAAACATGGCCTAGTGGAACAACTCACAAGGAGGAAGTACAAACTAAGGAACCACAAGACTTCAAAAGTGGAGCAACTAAGGAGGAGGAGGTGTAAACAAAGAAACCATAGGACCTTAAAGGTGGGGACCAAGAGGAGAAAGAACCACAAAGAATTTAGGAACAACAATAGGTGGAGACTATTCCAGCAATAGAAGAAAAGGTATTCAAAATACAACCCTTGGAAGTAGAATCACAGACTAAGTTAGTGGAGGGGGAGTTTAGAACTATAAAGACAAAGGTACAAGTCAACATTATAGAACAAAAGGTGGGTACAAAACTATCTATTGTTGTACAAGTTGAGATTATAGAGATTATAATAGAAAAGACAAATGTTTAAAAGGATACATAATACTTTCATTTCATTTTTTGTCATTTTACAAGGATTTCAAGGACTGAATCCAAAATACAAAAAGGGTAATGTTAAAGGTGTAGGATGAGTACGTGGTTTGAATGAACAAAACATTTGGATAAGGATTGATCATGGAACATTATTAGTTTGAATTTTGAATTCTTGTTGTTTTTGGAATCATGATGATATGATTTGGGACACCCCAAAAGGGAGAGTTCTAGGAAGAATGAAGGGCATTTTTAGAACATAATTTTGGGAAGAATAAGAGGAGCCATAAATACTTTGTAGTAGAAAACCACAAATTTTGTTTAATTAAATAGTCAATTTTTGTTAGTTGTAATGAACATGTTTAATTTTTATGGTAATCAAAATGGACATAATCAATCATTTCAAGTTAATACTTTTAATTTTCTAATCAACTTAGTCACAATGTTACTAGCATAAAAATCATGTTTTTACATTGTAATGTTTGTTGCCTATTTACATGCCTATAGTAAATTGTAGAATGTTGAAGTTGATGGGTAAAATATGGATAAGGTCCTACATCGCCAAAGTTTGCACTAAGGGAGAAAATGGAAGAGGTACTAGTTCAAAAATAATTCACCTACAAGCCTTAACACCCAATGGACTTTTTTTGAAGGTGAAACAAACTTAGTGTTAAACATTGCCTCCATGGTTAAGGTTTTGGATCTTTAAAAATGGATATGATCCAAGTCTTGATTACTTCAATAGGGTCTACCTCATTGGCCTCCTCTTGAACCCCAATAGTTTTTTCCATGAATTCAAGTTCTTGAATTACTTGATTTAATTCAAGTTGGGGTACTATGGTAGACAAAGCCAGCATTTCCAAGCTCCCATACCCCTTTCATCCTCTACTTTAATCATTTTTTCATTTAAAGGTATAGGCTATTGAACATCTAAATTAATTGTAATATGTAATGGATATGCATTTCATGAATCCAAATTTTGATAGGGTGGAAGTCCCAATTGCCTTGGAGCATTTTTTGGCATTAATAGATGCCAAAATATGCTTTGGTTGGGTTGCTAGAGTTTACTTAAGTAAAAGCAAGTTGCACATAATTTGTTCACTGCATTTGTTGGATTGGAATAATTGTTGCTATTATTATAGCCATTACCAATGATTTATTTTTATCCCTTGCAATTTTCATTATGGCAATAATTGTATCTTCATCCACATGTTGTGTTTCAAGAGTCATATTACAAAAGGAATTAGTATCATTAAGGCTTCTATCTTTGGGGTGGCACAACTTGATTGCTTTGCAACTAGGTCATCCCTATTATTCAACTTCTTGCAAGTAGGGTGGGGGCACCTTTGCAATAACTTGCACATTGATGTTTTAGCTTCTAGCTTTTTGTTCCCCTTTTCCCACTACATCATCAAAACTTTCACCAAGTAGAAACCAAAACAATAGCAACATGTCCAACAACTTGGGTTGAATACAACTTTGTTACCACAAGCGTGTCATTTATGTAATCCTTGAGTTTGAATACCAACCCCTTGAATTAGATGAAAGCCCACTTGATTGAAACGCCCTTTTTAGTTGCATGTCTTGATTGTGCACACCAAGATTCAAGTACAATATATTTTATTTATCATCACTTTAGGGTAACTACTTGCAAGATTGCCCTAATTATCCAAAAGGAATATTTCCACAACATTTTGCTGATGTTCCAATCTTTGTTGACGAATGTGGATGCTAATGTCAGTCATCAATGAAGATTTTCCATATCCTCCAAATAGGCAAGTTCTAAAAGCATAATTTCCAAAAAAATGAATCGTAGTTTGATTTTGGAATGAGATCTAGTAATTTGACTTTCATTGTAAATAACACAAAAGAAAATATTTGTCAACCACTTACTTCACAAAGTATATTACAATCATTTTAAACTGACCATCTATTTCAAAAGTAAGGCTTGTGTTTTCCTTTCTTGAATGAACGGTAATTATGTACAACAAATAAATTAAACTTGCTCCAAAAGGCATTACAACCTAGTTTGAATCTAGTTCCAATTTGATAAGGAGGACAATTACAAGGTCCAATTCCAAGGATTTTGTACTTGTGGTCTAATTATTTGAGTACTAGCATAATATCATGAATTGACCAACACTTATTTTCAACTCTTTTTTTAATAATTGTTAATACCTATGTCATGGTTTTTTTGTAAATCCCTTCTTTTTAATTTAATTTATTGTTTTATCCTTCATACATTTCCATGCCCATTACTTGTTTGTATTATCTTTCATGTCATCATGTGCATTGTATGACTATTGGGTGTGTACATTGTATGCAATTTTAGACATACCCTCTATGCAAATGTAAATAGAAAATTTATTTATATTTTATGTAAATATAGGTGTAAATGATTTACACTTTCCCATAATGGAAATTTGTGTAAATTTTTGTTTTTTTATTGACAATTTTTTTCCAAATCATTGTAAATAATCATGTCCATACCAACCCATGTGCTTATAACATGTATCCATATTAACCATTTTTATGATTGTTGTTTCAATTATCCTATGTGGCACCTAGTAAAAACAATTTGTAATCACATATTCAATTACAAAATGGTTTTAAATTACAAATGCAACTACGATTTATAATTAACACTGGTTTGCTCTAAAATGAAGATGAAAAATGCATTCATATCATTCACAATTGGTGATGTCCAACAAAAAACAGAAACTTAGTTTCTTTTACAGTTGGTAATGTGGTTCACAAGTGATTAAATAACATGTGACATTTTGTTCATGTTGAATTAACATGATATAATAAAGTTGCAAATGTACATGTATTAATGGCAAGTTAGTGCATGCAACATGTCATGTTAGTTTAGATAACTCATGCCTAGGTAACATAAATAAGTAGCCAACCCTTAGGTAGCCTAGGTAGCCATTGAATAGCCTAGTTAACCTAGGTAACACCCAAATAACCCCTAAGTAGCCTAAATAATCCCAAGGTGATTTATGCAATTGCCTAAACAAACCTTAAATGGACCCCTAAATACCCTAATTAAAATAAACAACCTTTAGGGAACCCTTAGGTAAGCCTTTAGGTAGCCTATTCAATAGCTTACATAGACAAGGGTCATTTAAATAAGTTGGTAAAAGTGTTTCAAAATGTGGTTGTCTTTCATATTATATAAAAAGTTGGTGTAATGGTAAACATTTTTCCCTCCAATGCAAAATTAGAAGATCAAATCTTTATTATTGTAATTATTAAGACTAAATGACCTATTATGACTAAGGTTAAATACTTTAAGTGGTTACTTTAGGTTCAAGTGTTTAACCTAAGCCACGTAAGATTAAAGCCCATATTTTTTACTTAGGTGACATAGGTTAGGTATGTGAAGTTGTGTAACCTAGTTACCTTACACTTATTAAATTAGGCATTCTAACCTAAGCTAGCCTAAGTAGGCCATGTGGTGTCATTTGTTCAGCTTGGAACTTGCCACATGTTAACATTTTAGTGGTTAAGAAAATTTAGGGGTCTTGATATTTTAGTCATAAAATTAATCACAAATGATCATGCCACATAAATTGGATGTTAATTGGATGAAAAATAGGTGTAAGTTACATCTCGATGCAATTGTCATTTCAACTTGATGTGATGTAATGTCTTTTATCTCTAAAATTTTAAACAATTTGTTTAAAGTGACTAAAGGAATTTGTAGTCACACGTGCCATTTACAATTGAAAAATAGTCAAAAAAATCAATTGTTAAAATGAAATTTCCTTGTAGTGAATTCTGACTTGAACAAGGTGATATTGACTTGTACAAAATATTTTCATGTGAAAAATGGCCCAAATTTTCCAAATTTTGAAAAAAAAATTCCACAACACTAGATTTTTATGATAAGTTATTTAATAGGTAACCAACAATATAGAAAGATTTTTTCGTTTTTTTACTTTCATAACTAATATGGAGCAAAATTTGGCTAATGGTTTTTTTTAGATGATTGCCATTTTGGCCACATCATAAAATCTTTAAATAAAATCCCAATGCAAAATTTATGTAAATATTTGATGACCTTTACTGTGATCTTAATGACCTTGTAAGAATCAAAATTAATGAACCAACGTGTGACAACCAATTTCTTTTTATTATTATTTTTTCCATGAGACATGTTGTGTATCACTTGGGGAAAAATTAAAAATTTCTACCAATACTTGATGTTAAAATATGCCTTTGGAGTAGGGCATTCTTGAAAATAAAACAACCCTTTGGTTTCTCTTCACACAAATGTTTATTGAAAAAACATCTCACCCTTCAAGCCATTAACAGGAAATACCCTCAATTTCTAACTAGATGTTTCAATTATAATTTTAGAACCAAACATGTCACTTTTGACTATAAATTATTTTCCATCATTTGTTTTTGAGTACCAAAAAAAAAAGGTTGACAACAATAAGACAAAATGCAACACACAATTAAGCACAATAGACATGTGGTATGTATAACCATGAGCTTACCAATTTCGTTAAAAATAGTTTTAAATTACAAATTGTCAAATTTTTTGACCTCATCCACAAACATGCACATCATGGCCACAAGAAGCTGTTGAACAGATTCTTCAATCAATTCTTCTGAACAACTTCTTGAAAGCCAAGAGAGAAATCCTGAGAAAATGTTGGTGTGAAGATTGAAGTGTGTGATCTAAAAAACTGTCTGTTTGAGTCTCTTGCAGCTTGGTCATGATCTTCATTCTCTCAGGTTTCTTTACGGGTTGCAGGGTTCTTTGGAGCTCATGAACTTTCTTGTGCAGTTTTAATGAGGTTTTCGCAGGTGGGTAATACCAACCTTGATGTTAAGGCGAAGATGGTTGTACGAGCGCTTGCGGCATTGTTTGCAAATGCGAACTGTCAAGAAAGTAGCAATGAGATACCAGCATTGTTGTCCATGCCGCTCCACCAATTCCATCAGGTACCTTCGAAACAAGAACAAGAACACACACCCGCAGTCAGGACCTCCTGCTGCTCGTTTCCTCTTTAAGAGATGACAATTGTAATCGTAGTTTGACAACAACTGCAATTGCAGAGTATTACGAAAACGAGCAGTCGCAATTTCGCAGTAGACAGACATACACAAGAAGAGGACGAAGGAAAAAGAGAGATGATGATGCAACTCCAGGACTAGGAGACAAGAGAAACCCGAAAGTAGAAGAACGTCGAGAGCAGTAGCGAATGCTCAAACATGCGCATTCTGCCGAACTCCACCACATCACGCTGCACACTGCCTCTCGAAATCCTGGGCGGACGTTTCGATCAAAGGATTGTTTGAAGCGTCAACTGACAAGGAAACACGGGAATGGACGCGCCATGGGAGCCTACTTCATTTCAAATGCTTTTCTTTTCTTAGGGGCAATGTAATTGGGTAGAAGCAACTTCTGTTTTGATGAATTTATCTCTCTTCCTTCCACATGTTGACAACAAGGGCGTCACAAACACGCCGGCCCTACCAATAAATAAGATGTTGTGCATCTACCTACTGTGTCCACACTCTGAACACCAAAAAACATCTGTTCCAATTTAGACAGTCTAAACACTTTCACCAAAGAAACCAGTTCACCTAATGTGAAATCAGTTCAAATAAGGTAAAACTTCCAAAAGTTGGATTGAATGCAATAGTCGCTGTCCCTTTGGGAGGGGGGCCCAACAAACAAACAAGAAAGATGGGTAACATTGTCACAACAGTTACAAAATCCAAAATCATGTAGAAGTAGCAACAGCTTAGGACCAACCCAAAACCAAGGACAACGCTGCAAAATTAGGGCAAAAGACGTCGTCTGCGAGTGAATCTTCTTTTCAAATGGATGGCTGTGCCCCAAACCCACCCATCAAATGAATGGGTGGACCCTAAAGTTACACATGCGCATCCATTAACTGGCTTGAGGCAATAAAAAGAAATTCAATGTATAATCACATGATAGATTAATCTGTTCAAATTGATATCATATTTTTTATTTCTTTAGCTAACCAACTTGCTTGTTGCATTCAATAGTTTGTGTTTTGAAAGTGGTGCATATTTGTTGATTAGACCAATTCATCCAAACATTTTGTTTAACCACCACCTTTATACATGACAAGCAAAATGGATATTATTTTAAATTTACAAAAATATCATCCAATTTAGATATCTATCAGTGTTCTGAGTGTGTTCAGTTTGTACAATTAAAATTGGTCATTTACGTCTAAGTTCTTGTTGGAACTAGCACAAGAATTGGCCTGTGGAACTAGTCTTTTACTGCACTCAAATCAAAATTGTGAAAAAGTATTTTTAAACACAAGGTCACGATTTTTTAGTTAAGAAAGTTGATTTTTTTGAAAACTTCATAAGTAGGTTGCAATTCATAATTAAACATTAATTTTAATTAGTTGTTGAACTTTTTATTTATATAGACCCTTGTTTTCATTTGTTGTAAAATTGTGTACCCATACAATCTCCAGCATTGAGGAGTATATATATGTAGTGTGTATGCATGCACTTTTATGAAACATGCTCATCCATCATCATGTGCATGTAATATTAGGTTTGAGCCAACATTTTATCCTCAAATCCTTAGGCAGTGACCAAAGTGTAGTCTCTTCCCTATGTTCCAACAAACATAAGAAAAATATGGCGTATGAAGAAGACAAATTAGGAGGCATTACAGACATGTGACTAGTTGCATTAGCATGGATGCCTGTGTGAGCCAAGACCCACAATGGTAACATGGGTCAAAAGTCCTCATTTTGTGGGTCGCTTGCAAATGATATAGATGTCCCAACCTAAAAGTCTCTTTCCATTAGGCTGCTATGATCACAATCACACATGAAATGCTCAAAGCACCCTAATGGAAAGGCACTGAAATGGGGTCTTTTGTTGCATCCATGATAGGCTCTTTCCAATGGAGGGCCTCATTTGAGTTGAAATTCATAGGCAATCGATGTTATGAACTCTAGAAACATTTCATATGGAAGAACTTTTTGGAGAATTTTAAGGAAACACATGTTTCATGAAAATTTGACAGATGTCATTTTATGATGATTCACAATTTGATTAACAACTTTTGCATTTGGTCAATGTTTGACTGGTATACCTATGAGATGCCTTTAAGCACATCTAGGTCAAAGAAACTTAATGAAAAGATATTCTTGTGACAAAATTTGTGATCACATCAGCCCAATGGAAAGATGTGCTATGACTCAAGCAAGTCCGCACTCTCCACATTCATTGGGGTTCATTGGGCGGTTGCACTCAAGAAAGGTGAAGGTACCAATGGAAGTGATGATTCATCAATAGGCCTCACGGACAACATTGCAAGGCTAGCCCATATTCAGTGACTACTAGAGCGAATCGGCACCCACCAGTGCAACATGCAGGATGGATGGTGTGTGTGTGTGGACAGAAAACACTTTTTCACTGTATTCCTATCCCCATAGTTATGATTAACTTTGTACCAACTACAAACCATCCACATGCATCTATCTACCCGGTAGTAACTAACCGCCTCGCCCACTTATCTACCTATTTACCTATGATATTTACCCACTTCCATAGGTAGTTAGTAGTTACTTAGTTACATCTGAAAGCAATCGGATCTCATCTCGACCGTCTGAAAGAGATCCGTTTTCAAGTCAGCCGTTGGATGACAACTGGATCTCAACTCGACCATCTGAAAGAGATCCGTTTTCAAGTCAGCCGTCGGATGGCAACTGGATCTCATCTGGACCATCTGAAAGCAATCCGTTTTCAAGTCAGCCGTTGGATTACAACTGGATCTCATCTCGACCATCTGAAAGCGATCTGTTTTCAATTCGGCCGTTGGATGACAACTATATCTCATCTCGACCATCTGAAATCGATGGGTTTTCAATTCAACCGTTGGATGACAACTAGATTTCATCTTGACCATTGGAGGCGGAATTGGTTGGGAAAGGGTGACCATGAGGAGTACCAGGCTTGATCTCTGCCGTTCGATCTTGACAGGAATAGGGGAAGTAGGACGGTGCCTACAATTTGTTAGGCCTTGGTAAGTTGTGTGGTTAGTTCACAAGCGAGTCATGACAGGTTTACCAATGGGTGCTGTACTGGTGGGTGCTGTGTCACGGAATCCCTTTTCACATTGAATGATTCCAATTGGGATTAACTTACATTATATCTAACCTTCAACAAATCCTTTTGATGACTCACACACGTTAATGCGACATTTAAGAGACAATACACGTGTTGCGTTTCCACTTGTACTTCCCCATTCAGACTACGAACAGGGTGACCTCGGAGGACACGCGTTGGCATTAGGCGCCAAATCTGCTGACAAGGAAAGTTTATTTGGCAACGTGGCATGATCTGAGGAGTAGCTCTTACTAGTGAGAAGCTTCTTTTCGGTTTTTGAGCGGCCTTTTTTGGTACCCCTTTTGGACTGAGTTGGTAATGAGTAATGAGCAAAGGGATTAAAGATAGTAGGAAAAAGAGAGGACCATATTGCCCACTTTTGGTGGTTTTTTTTTTTTAATTTTTTTAATTTTTAAATTTATGGGGGTAAAAGCATCTTAGGCTTTGCCCAATTCTCATTTGAATTGAATCCCAATTGCCCAATTATGTGGTTTATTTATTTATTTATTCTTTTTTAATTTTTAATTTCTTTGTTTATGGGTGAAAAAGCACCTTAGGCTTTGCCCAATTCTCATTTGAATTGAATCCCAATTGAGTTCTAAATTGAATTTGATGGATTATAAATCAACATAAATGAACCACATAAATTTTGAAACATTGTGCAGGCTATTGAAGACTTCCCCACCATCGTCCTTCTAAATTTGATATATTTGGAAAAATCTGGGGACCTATATTTTCTTTGTTTTGTTTGGGGGTTCGAGGAGGTAGCGTGGTGGGGTCATAGACACTAGAGACACATGAAACTTGTGAATGATCTTGGCCATTGTGTCAATTTTCAGCTACTTTGAAAGCTTTGTTTGGAGCAAAGGTTGGGAAGTATAGGGAAATATAGCTTTGTATGATCTTTACTACTTCACCTAAAACATGTTCAGGAAAAAAAAAACATTTTTCCTTGAAACCTGCAAAATTGTACACAAAATGTAACAATTTTTTTTTTTTTTTTTTTTTGGGGGGGGTTGGTTGGTTTTCCTTGATTTGCTTTTTCAATGGTTTTTCCTTCATTTTTTTAATGTAGAATCATTGGCTATCATCTCAAGAAGATGTAGTATGATTGTCATCACCTTTGTAGAAAGAACTGTACAAACTGTGTAACTTAGGGGAAGTGTTTGACAAAAGATATTGCTAAAAATTGTGTCAAAATGTGACAAAATTTTCTCCAGAACTTTGTTTTTTCTGCAAAACCCCAAAAACAAGGGATTTGTTACATAATAACATGACTTTCAAAAGCCCTTTTCGTGGTCCATTTTTTTGCGAATATTCGCCACCAACCAAAACCCCCAAAAAATCACTGCAGTCTATGTACTCTCCCGGGGCGTTGTGGAAACTTGTCGTGATTTCGATGGGACATGTGGAGGGAGGGGAGGCCCAAGAAAGGAGTGGGGAAAAAGGGGGGTCAATTAATGCCCCATTTCCACACCCATCCCCTGGCCCATCCCTTGTACTGGTAGGTTCCGCACATGTTCATCAGAGGGTTTTTGGTACTTAGTTCAGTTTTTTGAGCTTACAGACTACTATCCTGCACCGGTGTTATCTGTCTTGCAACTCCCTAACTAGCTCCTCCTCCTCTCCTTGTCCTGCTGCTCTGCTGTTTCTTCCGATCTCGAGATTCCAGCTGCACTCACGCTGTTTGAACCTTGAGGTAATTCATCTTGTCGAGATTATAATGTTTCAAAATGTTTTAAGAAATTAGCTCATAGCTGTTTAGTTCCTGGATTTCTTTTTTGTTGCAATCTGGAGACAATATAGCTCATATTAGCTAGTCCTCTATGATTTTGTTGTTGCAATCTAGAGACATATGCGCTCAAAGCTGCTACTACTAGTTCCTGTATTTTGTTGTTGCAATTTGGAGACATAGCTGCTCATGACTAGTTCCTGTTTTTCTTTTTTGGTTGCAATATATATTCTGGCGACATTTATAACTCATAGCTAGTTCCTGGATTTTGTTGTTGTAGTCTGGAGTCATTTACCTCATTTTGTAAGCGTTTTTGCATGCTGGAGAAATTTCTAGTGTTACTTTGATTTGTTGCATAGAAGTGGTTTAGCAGAGTAGCTCATGGGTCGTGGTTTGTGTGTCGAGAATTGATATTGGTGGAAGCTGCTCCTTTGATACTGTGTTCAAGAAGCTCAAGGAGTACTATATAGTTTTCCGTTGTTTGCCGTGTTGATGTCGTGCTCTGAACTGTTTGCAGGAATTTGGTCTGCCTTGTACAATTAGAGCTTGACATCATCATGGGGAAAGGAGGCGGCTTGGGTACGTGTTGCGACATCCTGATTGCCATTCTTTTGCCGCCTCTGGGAGTGTTTTTCAAGTATGGCTGCAGGGTAAGCAACCTTCAGATCCTAGCTACTTATGCTGCTCCTATTAATCGATATGAATCTCAGAACTTCATGAAGAAATTAGCACTAGCAGTTCGTTTAATACTGAAAGAACTGGTGAAAATTTCTTAGTGTAGTTGGATTGTACCTTAAAAAGGTAAGATTACCTCCACTGCGAGGCAAGCATTTTCCTTTTTTAGGAGGGTTCTTACACTTCATAAGGTTCCTTGCCAGTTCTTTATGCGCAGTAAAGCCCTCAGACACGGCGTAACCAGGATCCGAAATCCGCCCAAGGTGGAAATCACCCCTTGGGTCCACCTTGGGCAGATTCCTCATTCTGGTAACGCCCTGTCTTGGGGCTCTACCTACCGTGTTACAATTCAGACCTCAAGTGTCTTGTTGCTCTGTTTGTTCCCAAACTTGCAGGGCAGATCTTAGCTTCTTCACTCATGACGGTAGCTTGCAAATCTGCTAAGCTAGACAGAAATTTCCTTGCAGAGTTTTCTCGTTTTGCATTTTGTATGGGATGGAAGATCAATCTTTGCTCTAGAACCCAGCTCATGCCCCATCTGCCTAGTTCACCAGCAGTCTGTAAAATGTAGGCTAAGGACCTCGAACAGGGCTGCTCTGGCATGGTTCTAGGATAAGGACCTTGAATAGGGCTGTTCTGGGAATGAGAACTGTCCCAGGACTGTCTTGTTCGAGGTCCTAACACGGATTAAAGAACCACTAGAATTTTGCTTTGAAAAAGGATAGGTGTGATTTTGTTTGAGAGAAGAAGATGACAACTTTGCGCACCATCCTTTGTTGAGGTAGAAATTTTACTCAGTTAAGGCGCCCTCCATATACACTAGAAAAATTCTAGTGGTTTTTTACATGTAGGGTAAGGACCAAGAAGGGGACCGTTCCAAGAATGGGAGCTTGGGCACAAGGCCGCACATGGGACCTGAATTCCCAGAACTGCCCTTCTTGAGGTCCTTACCTGGCGGAAAGATCTGGTAGAATTTGACGTTTGAAGTGGATCGCCATGATTGAATTTTGGAGCTGAGGAGACTTCCACCTAAGGTCCCTCACCTAAAGTGAGGAACCTTATGTGGAAGGATCCTCCACTATTCAGGCAGAAACTTTACTGAGGATAAGATGCCCTCCACATCTGCCAGCAAAACTCTACTGGTTTCTTTATGAAACAGAATGATTTTAGAAGGAAACTGTATCAGGCACTGCATTTGTTGAAACTGAGTTCATAATTGCTTTGTTGTGCAGGCGGAGTTTTGGATATGTCTCCTCCTCACAATCTTGGGATATATCCCGGGTATCATATATGCCCTTTGTGTTCTTGCATGATTCTAAGACAAATATGGGCCTGAGTGTGCCCTTGTCCAGCAACCTGCTGGACAAGAGTCATGAGTACACTGAAGAGTATAAACTGCACCCTTGCTTTAATACCCACTGCAGATAGCGAACAAGGGGCAAAAAAAAGATCAAACAAATGGAGCATGTACCAAATAACAGCTCTTGAAAAACATACTCAAGTTCATGGGTATGATGATGTATGATCAACTTCAAGGCATAAGTATTGGCAACAACAACAGATAGTAGAAAGAACTTTTTAACACTTCTTGGATTTTGGGACAATTGACAATATATTGTGTATCTATTGGCCTGAGTATATAACTTGTAAGTCTTTAGAACTACTTGCTTCAAAGACCCTAGTACAATTGTAGATTTGTTTTGATACAATCTCAATAAATTGACTTTTGTCCTTATGTTTGTTGCAATGGTGAAGAAACAAAAGTCGGAGTCCAGGGTAAATTATTGCATGAAGTATTGTTGTTGTTTTCAGATTGTACTTGATGTAACAATCTTGTGTTTTATTGTTGTTGTCATGTTGTTTTTTGTTTTGTTGTTACTTGATATCATGTTTTTAAAATTAGTTGCTTGGTGTGAAACTGAACCGGAGAGCTGAACTGGAGAGAAAAGGCATACCATTTCCTTCCCAAGTGAAGGTAATGATGTTTGAAGAGTCTTTAAACATGATTTTTCACTAATTATCTTTCATTCCAGCAAAAATTAATTATTTGTGAGTGCATAAGAATGCTACTTGGAAATTGGTAGATGGCCATCTTTTGCAAAAAGAAATAAACAAATTAGTTGTAAAATATTCTTAAATCTGTATTTTAAAAGAATATAATATTCTGGGTGAATAGTCTCTTGACATAGTTTCTCTAAGTCCCATATTTATTGCTGAGATTTCATAAATGATTATCTTTACTCCTGAAGTGGATTTTGAAAAATATTAGCACTATGGTTGAGAACAGAAAAATAAGAAGAATAGAAGGAATGTAGGAGTCATTTACAAAATCTGTTCCTTAATCAAGTCTCCAAAAAGCAATTCGATGAAGTATGTATGTAAGTAATGGAATGACTAATCTTTACAATTCTAATATCATTTTTTATTCCATTCCAAACACACCAAATCATCATATTTGTGTGAGCAATTTCTATAAGTTTCATAACCAAAAACATGGTGTATAAATTTGTGATTTTAAATTCAAACCATGGATGTACAACGATAATTTTCAAAAGACACAAATATGCTTCATGTAAAGATTTTAGGCCTAAGTATGGAATGAGAAGCCTAATCTAACATGAACACCATGTGGATATTTTGGATGACCATGTGAATATTTCACATCCGAAATATCCAATTGATGTGCATGTTAGATTAGGCCTCTCATTCTCATATGACACGACATTATTGGTGTAGGTGAAATGGCCAATTTCCAAGGGGTATGTTATTTTACCTCCTTACAATTGAAGGCAATGGTTTTCAGTTTTTAGGTCATGGGTGTTCACTGGTAAGCACAACTATTTTACACATCTATTATGACATCAAACATCTGTTTTGTAAAACCCTTTTCAAGTTGTTGTGGGTTCAAATAAGTATCAAGTCATGTTCAATCTTTCCAATAGTATTCAAACCAACTATTTTGGTTTTAGTAATAAATTTACCTATGACCTATAAATAGTTGAAATTTTGTGAGAGGAAAATAAAATTGTTGGGCAATCAAATGGGTAATTGGTTAAGTAATTTACAGTAAAATAAAATGATTTAGTATCTTAATGGAATATGTTATAACATAACTATAAAAATAATATCACATTGTGCACTCAATGGGTTACATGTTTCTCAAATTGAGTTCATGACAAAACAACAGTAGCAGAACTGTCAACCTTTTGAATATGAAGGGTTTCAGGTTTTAACCAGCCAAATAGTTTTGTTCAAAATTTTGCATTTATGTAATCCATTTTATTTATTTATAATTGTCTCTAGATTCCTTTTAGATGCCTTTCATTGGCCACATTCAGAAGAGAAAAAACATGGAAGTCGTCATCTAGACACTGAGTTCTTGGAGCTTATGAAAAACATAGTAGGACTCTAGAAAATGTCTATTGTCCAAATTTGGCTCTTTCCTCTTGTGGATGATTGCCACGATGGCTATGTCAAAAGATTGGGCAGAAAACCCCAAATAAAAAACCTGTTTCCAACCTCTTCCATTTACATCAATTTTTTCTTCTAATTCAAGAATATCAAAATCAAAATCAACATTAATAGATTTTCCATGTTATATCTTGTATAATAATGAGATCTGGAAGGCTACATTTTTTATATGTGTTCCAAGTCCAAGAAATAATTTCTTTTATTGCATGTTAATTGTTAATCTAGTTTAAACATCACAATAATGAACA
>Ga0209208_10004425_pt1 | contig 19905 bp, 14 predicted proteins | sample S1TSphfallax_3_FD_187694 | JGI IMG/M metagenome (GOLD analysis project Ga0209208, IMG submission 187694) | Host-associated microbial communities from peat moss isolated from Minnesota, USA - S1T2_Fd - Sphagnum fallax MG (SPAdes) (version 2) | ecosystem: Host-associated > Plants > Peat moss >...
GGTTTCTTAGTGGGTTGAAAATAGGTGGGTTATGAAAATTCAGGGGTTCTTTTTGCATGGTTCATATAATGGGTGGGTTCTTTAAGGAAGGTTGAAAACTAAGGGATGCAAATCAATAACCATTGAGGACCCACCACCAAGTGATGTGCCCCAAAACGTGGCCACATTGCTTGTAAAAGGAATCACCTTAAAGGAGATTACAACCATACTAATCCATAGGGTTGAAACTATTAAGCCCACACCTCCTTCTCTGAAAGTGGGGTCAAATGGACTAGGTGTGAACACACCATAACAACAATGTTTAAAGCTGAATACACATTCATGTAACATTGCCCTATCAGAGGACTCAAACCCATGGTCTCTTTAAGAAGGAAAGGATGACACACTCCCAAGCTCCTTGATTGACTCAAGTGTGAGTCTGAAGTGAACAATGGAAGAACAAGAAATTGGGGACACACTCCCTAGCTCGCAACACTTTGGGGGTAGAGGGGCGTGCTAGAGCTCCAAGATGGGACTAGGAAGAATGATAAACACTTAATCACTCACACGGACCTACACAAAACCAAACAATAAGTTGGTTAGTGCATAGTTGGAGCACTTTTAGTGCTAGGACAAACCATGAGCAAATTCGGACTCACAAGACTCACCATGACCCGGACTTGGGGGAAGCCACCACCTTCCCCTTTATAGTATACTCTATGCCTCTCCATGAGGCCCACATCCAAATGGCATTTTGTCCCAGGACTCCCAAATGGGAGTCCCGAAATTCCCAAAGTTGGGACTCTTGTGATTTGAGGCCCCATAACTTTGTGTGTAAAGTTTCGATTGAAATGAAATCTAAATCAAACTTGTAGCCCTCATCGAGAGCTTTCCAATGGTATGTCGCAAGCCACCTACACGGAAGGAACTTGGGTCGATTCTTAACTTTTAATGGTCGGGAGTCAAACTGCCAATTTGACTTTCGGCCCTTCTTTTGGCCATAACTTGTATCTTAAGTGTCCAAATGGGTCATGCAAGCCCATTTTAGACATCTACGTTTCAATAGCTTTTCAATGATATTAAAAAGTCTTCAATCTAATGGGTTTTGGCCCCTGCAATCTCTCCCTGACAATTCGAGAATCCATTAGGACTCTAACTCCCAAAGTGGGAGCTCACTTGGGAGTGTGAGGGTTCATTCTCTCACACTCTCCTGCACTCCTGGGAGTATAAGATTTTCTTCCTGGGCTTCCCTCTTGTCCCGCACTCTTGCAAGCCCTTGCCTTGGTCACGAGCCAAAGGCTAGGGTTACAAGAAGGGAGCTATCATCCACACATGTCCACCCAAAAGGAACGCTTGAAGAATCCATTGTTGTAGTTGACCTTGATGTTCATAACAATGGAATTAGGCATTGTGAGACAACAAAACAAATGTTCACACCCCAACATGAGGTAGCTAGGGTTGAAGGTGATGAAGCCCAACTTGTTCATGTGACCATGCAAAACAAATTGCTTCCATTGCAAGAAGTCAATTAGAGTTAGGTGCAAGGAGGGGCCCATGTCGAAATGGATCATGCATTTTCAACACTTCACCTAAACACTCTACTTGTTGCAAATTCAAAGTAAAATGCAACAAATGAGGTGGTTGACAATGAGGCTACAAATGATAACCAATCATTTGACACCCAAGTAGTTAATGTACCAAATGACACCCTGGCAGTTAACATTCAAGATAAAATTACGCATGCAACTAATGGTCCATTGTTAAATAGATTAAAGGAAACCACACCTTCAAAGCCATCTTTGTCTACTAGCCATGACACACAACATGTGGAACACATATCAATTCTTCCAATTGTACCAGCTAATTAGATTGTACAAATGGAAACTTGGGTTTTGGTAAGCAAATTGGGCAAAGAAGGGGGTCACTAATAGTACATGCCAATTGCAACTAAGCCCTAATGGGGGGCAATGAAAGTGATTATGTTATCACTAGCTCTAAAGTGGTACAAAGCCAGTCAAGCACATCCTTGTGCTAACAAAAGGAAGACAAGACAAGTTGAACTATAACCAAGGTCATGCATGTAGGAAGCATTTGTGGTTGATAGCGTCAAACCCATCCATTTTGGTGATGACACCCAAATGGATGGATATGATGGGAAGGCACACGTGGTATTAGATAATGTGATGATTATAGCACCAACTCCCCTAACTAAAGGCACCAAAAAAGAAACCATTGTGCATGGTGGCAATCCATAACAATATTTTACAAAGTGATGAACAACTATAAGGTTCAATTTTAAGCCCACTTGGGATGTCAAAACCCATAATCAATAGCCAAAATGTGATGTTACCCAACCCAAATTGTCACCTTGCAAGACTCAAGTACACATGTTTGATGTAGACTCCATCATTAATTATATAATAGGTTTTTAATTATGGTAATAATGTGTGGTTATGGTGGGTTGGGACCATTTCTAATGGGAGAATAGCCTTTCAAATTAGAGTTACTGTCGCAACCCTAGCTTTGGGCTCGCAACCAAGGCAAAGGGGTTGCAAAGGTGCGAGCCAAGAGGAAGCGCAAGAGTCACATCACATGCTCCCGAGAGTGTAAGAAAGTGTGAGGGAATGAACCCTCACACTCCCAAGGCAACTCCACTTTGGGAGATGGAGTCCCAGTGGACTCCCGAAACTTCAAAGAGCAATTTGAGGGGTCAAATTTCAATGGCTTATGGTGTTCTTTCTAACATTGAAAAGCTCTTAGAATGTAAATGTCTAAAATGGGCTCGCATTGCTCATTTGAACATCTGAAACACAAGTTATGGCCAAAAGAAGGGCCGGGAATCAAACTGCCAATTTGACTCCCGACCAGAAAAAGTCCGGAATTAACCCAATTTACTTCGCTGTAGACAACGTGCGACATACCGTTGGAAAGTTCTCAACAAGAGCTACAACTTTGCTTCAGACCGCACCTCAATCCAAGGTTTGCTCGCAAAGTTATGTGGCTTCAGAGTCATGGGAGTCCCTGTTGGCGCGATTTCGGGACTCCCACGCGGGAGTCTTGGGAGAGAAAAGTCATTTGGATGTGGGCCTCGTGGAGAGGTGCAGAGTATACTATAAGGGGGAAGGTGGTGGCTTCCCCCAAGTCCGGGCCATGGTGAATCTTGTGTGTTCGTGTTGCCCGTGGCTCGTCTTAGCACCAAAGGTGTTCCAACTATGCACTAACCACTTTGTGTGGGTTGTGTGCAGGCCCGTGTGAGTGAGTGAAGCTTGTTAACTCTTCCTAGTCCCATCTTGGAGCTCCAACACGCCCTTTTACCCCTCAAAGTGTTGTGATTTAGGGAGCATGCCCCGACTCCTCCCTTTTTCGTTGTCTTTCACTTGGACTCACATTTGAGTCCTTCAAGGAGTTGGGAGTGCATCACAACTATTTTCATCATAGCATTATAATTACATTGAAAGGTGGTTTGGATGTATGGTGATTGTGAATTTGTTGAAACATAAAGACTTGGAGGTTTAGGGTTTAGGGTGATATCTTTCTTCTAGTTGCTGAATAATATCATTCCTTTCCAACTAGATCTTTGTATGTTCTAATGAGATGTAAGGTCCATGCATAAACATATCATTTTTTTTTGTCCCTAGATTCTTTGAAGACATTTGGGGAAATTGTTCTTGCTTTAAAATGAAGTTTTCTTTGTCCTTCTCTTCTTATGTCATGGATCACACCTATCGTTGATTCTTGAAAACTATATTTCAGTCACATGATATCTTTCACTTATTTGTGAATGTGTTCCAAGGCCTAAATGATATCAATAGTCCTTCATTTGCAAGAAGGGTGCATATTTTTTAGATAGTTGTTAAGGTCTGCTTTTGTGTTGTCATGATGGACCTTGAATGCGATGAATTAATTTTGGAGATGTTTCACACTTTTCTTGACATTGTTAGGTATATGATATTCTAACTTAATAAATTGTGCACAATTGTAAGTAGGTGTAGCTTCCTCCCATCATTTATAGTGTGTGACTATTATGGGTTTCCTACTACGTTAACAATGATTGCATATTGTGATTTCACTTGTACATCAAAGTGAAAATGTTAATTGTGGCCCTACAGTGATGAACATTTTCAAAATGTATTCTTGGCAATGAGGAGCATCTTAACCTTGGTCTTGGAGGAAAGGGAGGAGATTTCATTAGTGATTTTGGAGGTTATTTTCAAGAACCTTTTTAAAAAGGTACAATGCCAACCTTGTAATACATGCAATTGTTGCACCTTGCCTACAAATGTACCAATATCATAGTTACTAAGATTGTCCAATGTGCATATTCAATGTCAAACATTTTAAGCACGTTATCTAAAACTATGTTAGGCACATCATATGCCGCACTATTTTTTTCAATTGCATCTGTTTTTCTTTACTTGTTGTATGCTATCAAAGGTCATGGAACAAGTGCGCAATTGTCCCTATGTTCAAATTGCTCTTCATGTTTTTTGGTGTTTTTTATGTTAGGGTTTCCTCTTTTATATGTTCACTAATATATTGTTGGATTTGAATTTCTATAATTTTATAATTAGACTCATCTATCAAGTCCATTCATTTTGACTTAAATCTCAAGTTTGGAGAAGTTCTTAATACCTTTATCAAATAAGGGTTATAATTTCATTACCCTACATTTGAGCAATACATATACATGTTTAGCATGTTTGAGAATAAGTGCATTTCACTTGTTGTTTGGGAGGATTCATTTCCTTTCTCATGTCTAGGTATCCATGATTCACTTTTCATCATGCCTCTTGAATGTTAGAGTACATCAAGACCGAGTCTTCCCATCACTTCCAAAAATGGAAGAGAAATTGAAAATATAGAACTTTTATATAATTGTTTCCTTGAAGTTTTAAAATATCTTCACATACATATTTACACCCAACATTGGGGGTTAATGAAATCATTGGAAAGTAATGGCAGTTAGTCTCTACCATTCATGATGAAGGTGATGGTCATAACCTTTGTGAATGTCAATCACAAAATATCAAACCACACCCTTTATAATCCCTTTGTTTTAATTTGTCCATAATTGACATACTAGTTAATTATATTTGTTTTCTCATAGTTATGATAATCGAACTCTTTCACTTGCAGCTTGGAGGGGGCACAATGAACCTTCAAAAAATCAAAATATATGCACGAAGATAAAGCCACCTCATATTGGGACTTGGTTTTGAAAAAAAAAATTATTTATGCATGGTAGTATTTATAGTAAATAACATATAATTTTCTAGATTTTTCCAAACATTTTAGTCATTAAATGGTGACAAATTGCCCCAAAAAATCATTATGAACTCCACGAACCAAATTTCTTTTTGTAGTGCATTTTTTTTTAAATGACAATTTTGTGTGCCATTGATAGCTAGAGAAGAAGAGCATACAAATGAAAATTTGGCTACGTGAGTTGGTCTATCAACAATTTTGTCTCAAAAATCAACAAATGAAAATGTGGCAAATACTTGTGAAAAAAGGGCCAAACATTAGTAGCCCTAAAAACCATTGCATGACTATTCAACAAATTCCAAGATGTTAGAAGACTAAAGGCAAAGGGCACGGCAACAAATGAACACAATGTTTTTTAGTGTGATTATGAACGTTTGAGAGTTGCAACCATTGCAAAAAATAATGCAAAATTGAAGTCATTAAACTTGCTAACTAGCTCCCCAAGGTAAGATTAAATCATTATTGCATTTGATTGTTCTATGATTGTCTAATATCTTATGTCCCTAGTCCCAACAAACTTTTTCAAGTCTAGTTTTCTTTTCCCACTTTGTGATTCACGTTGAAAATCCTTCAAGTCAATTCATTTGTGGTGGAGTAAGTTCTAAAAGGAACTATGGTTTTGTGATCACATGCCTAAACAACATTATACGGAATGTTGAAAAAGGTGGTTGCTCAAAAATAACTTCTTGAGCTTAACATTTATAGGGAAAACTCGTGGTGGAGTTTTCATCATAGCATGCCTAAACAACATTGTGCACTTGAAGCTTCATCTCTAAGTAGCCATCAAAAGGCTTCAAGTTTTGGTTCAATTGTTGAAAGATATAGGTCTAGGTCATGAGACCTAGAGTTCCTCCCATCATGTAATTCAACTTCCTCAACTTCATCAAAGGACGAAAACCCTATAACTCCTACGTTGGAGCTACAAAAGGTGTGGTCATATTCAATGATGTCACAGTGTGCACCCAAAAAAGAAGGTAAGTATTTCAACATCGTTATATGTTTTTGTGATTGGTCTAAAAGGTTCATATCTAGGCAGTTGGTTAGTTCAAACCTTGTGGGTAATGTCTGATTGAAAAAACAATGTGACAATTGTCATAAAATGAGCATCATCAATTTTTAAGAGTTAGACTTCAAAGCATTTGAAACCCTAAAATCATGTTCTATTGTGCTCGACTTTTAGCTTTTAGTTGTTACCTACAACATTATGTCATTTGGCACCATTTTAACACCTTTGTGGTCTTAATTGAATTTTTAATCAATGTACTTCCAAGTTTTCTTTAAAATCATATAAGAATGGCATGACTATCGCCTCCCATTTATTGTTCCATACCATAGTTGGCAATTGTTTGAAATTTAAAAATATGGGTTAAACCTTAAACCCTAAACCCAAGGTACTATTCAAGTTGCAGGTCAAGGCATACACAAATGGCATAACTATCATAGGTATTATTCAAATTACAAATGACTCATCTATGGGTGCAATACCCAAATCAACAATAATAACTAGTTGAAAGTAATAAACTAGTACATTATTTTTCCCCTTTCTTCTTCTCTCAATTCCATGTCCCTAGTGGTGGGTATTTTAACTTTCGAACATTCAAATTATAATATTCATAATCAACACCATTATATTTGTATTGTCATTTGGTTTTATCTGAAATGTTATCTTGTTTATGTTTAAAAAATGAGTTAAAGTTGTTGCCCTTGGTGAATGAAGATTCTCACATGTCCCTTGGTTTCTAGACTTATGTAGCTTGTTGGTGTTGGATGTGTATGTGTGCATTTGGGCATATGTTTCATGGGCTTTTGTAGAAAAGTGAGCATCAAGGCGTTGGATGTTGAGAGCTCCATCCCACCCAAAAAGAGTGTTGACAATATATGCAAACAAACCAAACATTCCAACTATAGATGATGTTGATGATCATTGGAACACTGCCCTTGATCCTTACGAGGCCGTTGGCCAAAGCAATGGACTGGAATCATCTAGCTATGACAAGGAAGACTTATTGAAATGATGATGCCACATGATCCAAGCAAGTGAAGGTGGCATTGCCAAATGTTATGACCACATTAGGTGTTCCTAAACATGATATAGCCACTACATTTGTTTCTAGTGGCCTTGCTAATATAGCTCTTGCATTTTAGTCAAGTGCAATCAATTCTCAAGGGACCATTGAATTACTTGCAATGCAGAATAATGTGTTGGGCTTCAAGCTAGTTAATTACCTAGATTAATTAACAATGGTGTGATTGGCAACTTGGGGAACATGGGAGTTAGATTGCAAGGAGTGTTGGGTGGGTTTCCCAACCTTAACATGGTTGCTGGACAATGGAACCCATTATAACAAATGCAAGCATTGAGAGCATTAGAATCACTAGGTGTATGCCAAATGGGACAACAAGGAGGGTTGTCTATGTTAAATGGACAACAATTACAATCAGTTGGACAAAAGGTAGTCATTTCAATTCCCAACTAGTTGTAACTTTGGGAACAATCACATTTGTCCAATTATAACATGATCCAAATTTGCTACAATTTGATGTTGGAAGGAGTGCAAAAAAGGTAATGACTATTGGCATGTCAAAGAAGGACCGTGCTACTCTACAACACAAGGCATAGAGGATGATAGTGACTGATGCATAGAAGTAAGCTGTCATTAGGAAGGTTAATGGGTTAAAGTTTTTTTTTGTCACATGTGACGCTTTTGGGAAGTCCAAATCCCCTTGCCAAAACATTTGGGTTCACATGTTATGTGGATATTGTAGCAATCTTGATCCAAGCATTGACAATATCAATTCCCAACCACATACAAAGATGAATGAGGTAAAAAGTAAATTGGAAGAGAATTGGGAATATGTGTCTTATGATTTGTCATACCGAGAGTTCAAAGCACAAGTGAATGTGTATTTCAAAAATAAAAAATATGTTTTGAAGTTTACCATTGAGGTAGGTAGGCATGATGACTGTCCAATAGAACACTAGGAAAGGATGAAATGCCTCGTTGCTTCAAAGGCAAAACAAGGTGAAGTAGCCAAGAATTGTGCAATGTGTGTTTGTGACAACTTTAAGTCAAATTGGCTATTGTGGAAAGGTGGGCGGGGTTAGAAGATTGGTGAGTTCATATTTTCTACATTATTTTCAACAATTTTCCAAAGCTCAATCAAGTTTCTAGATTATTTTCAACCTTTTTTAGAATTAGGTGTGTCAAAAAAATCAACTTATACATTGTTATTTTCTAGATGTGTATGACGTAATAGGTATAAACACAAGTATTTAGGGTTTTTTGTGTTGGTGTTTCAACAAGTTCTAAGAATGTCACATGCATGCTCATGAATTATGACAACTACCTACTCCAATTGAAGTGAATGCAGATCTAGCAAATCAGAAAGGAGTTTCCAAACCTAGCACTTCAACACATTCAAGATGTCATGTTTTTCCTTCTATGAATATGGTAAAAAATTTCAAAGTTGTCCCTAGTTTATGGCATCGCAAAAATGTTGTAATTTCAAGTGTGGGCCACTACATGACAATGGAATTATGCTATTGGAGATTCATGTTCAAGATTAAGGCAAGTAAACTAAAATGTGTTTTCTAAATGCAGGGGGCATCAAATAATAAACCTCAAGGATTAATGACCCCATGCACACCAAGTGGTAGTGGTGTAGCCAATTGGTTTTTTAGACTTAATGCATTAGAATGGATGATGGCTCAAGTAGTGGCAATTGTATCTAGAAGCAATGTGTTAGTAACTCCACCAATGGAGGTTGTGTCGCAACCTTAGCCTTGGGCTCATGACCAAGGCAAGGGCTTGCAAGGGTGCGGGCCAAGAAGGAAGCTTGGGAGTCACATCTCATGCTCTTGGAAGTGTAGGAGAATGTGAGGGAATGAACACTCACTCCCAAGTGAACTCCCATTTTGAAAGTTGGAGTCCTGATGAACTTCCAAATCTTCAAAGAGAAATTGTAGGGGTTAAAACCATTTTTATTGAAACTTTTTTTTAATCACTGGAAATCTCTTGGAACGTAGATGTCTAAAGTGGATTCATTTGGACACTTCAAACACAAGTTATGGCCAAAAGAAGGGTCGGGACTCAAATTGGCAGTTTGACTCCCGGCCATTAAAAGTCAATAATCATCATAATTCCCTTGTCTTCAGGTTACATGTGACAAACTGTTGGAAAGATCTCGACAAGGGCTACAACTTTGGTTTAGACTACATCTTAATTAGAGGTCTGCAGAAAAAGTTATGGGCCCCCAAAGTTGCAAGAGTCCCAACTTTGGGAATTTCGAGACTCTCGGGACAAAATGTCATTTAGGTGCTAGTCTTATGGCTAGGCACATAGTATACTATAAGGTGAAAGGTGGTGGATTCCTCCAAGTCCGGGCCGTGTTGAGTATTGTGAATTCGAGTTTGTTTGTGGTTCGTCCTAGCACCAAAAGTGTTCCAACTATGCATTAATCAACTTGTTTGGTTTTGTGCAAGTCCGTGTGAGTGATTGATTGCTTGTCATTCTTCCTAGTCCCATCCCAGAGCTTTAGCACGCCCCTCTACCCCCAAAATGTTGTGAGCCATGGAACATGTCCCCAATTCCTTACTCTTCAGATGTTTTCATTTCAGACTCCCATTTGAGTCTATTAAGGAGCTTGGGAGCACGTCAAATTGGCCCAACCCAAAAAGAGGATAAAGAAGTTGCCAATGTGCCTTCAACATCAAATCTGAAACCATGTGATTTTGACAAGACTTTCATGTGCAACATAAATCCAGGGAACAACACACTTGAGGTAGGAGGTTCCGAACCAAATATGGTGGAAATTTATCATTCATTCATTTTGTTGACTAGCATAGATTAACAATATGCAATTCAGTATATGCCTATGAACTAAAATGGGTTTTGGACTATGTGCAGCTTGACGATGGGCATGCCATTGGCCAATGTAGGCCAATATTTAGAGTGGCAAAATGTTCAGCATGCAATTATGGTTCATAGCCATAAACAAATAAAGGACAATAATTTGGTGGTTAGTTTTTTGGCCTATAGTACCTTTTTAAATGCATTATGTTTCATTATGTAATTTCCTACTTGTAACCTTTCACGAAGTATTGGCAGGTTTTATGACCTACATTTTCTACACATGAATCAAGTTACATGTTTGGCATCATTTCTTTGGTTGTTTGAGCCTCATCAAAATTGTAAAAGATTTTTTATAAGTTCATCCATACAACTAATTGTCATGGTGAAATAACCTATCCATCTGGTAGTTATTTAGCTAAATGGAGATTCGAAGATTTAGGTGTGATGGTAAAAAAACTCCTTGTTTTGAATAGTGACTATAATTGTTTCTAGTTCCCCATAAGCAACAAAAGGCCATTTTTGTCATGTTTTTTTATGATGATCTGGAGATCCTCTAAAAACCTTGTTACATAAATCCCTAAACCTTAATAAAATAGTTTAGGAAGGATGTCTTTTTCTCATTTACCAATTGAAGGAGCAATTGAAAGAGGTCTTTCAAAATTAATCTTTGAAATATTGTATTTGCCTTCTTGTTGCATCTTATAAAAAGTAACACTTGTCATATCACAATTCATAAGTTGTTTATGGTTGATAGGTTTGTGGATGATATTTTTTAGCCTGATCCTTCTGATTTTGAAATATTGATGTCTCTGCACCTAATGTTAGTAGGCAATGGCATATATTCTAAGGCATTTTATCACCTTCAAAAGGCTTTTGTGATAATTACTTAAAATTGGTTCAAAGCAATGACCCTGTGATGGGGATGGAAAACATTCCCAATAGGAGTATGTAGGCATTGATATAATTCAAATGCCTCATGTGCATTCCAATATTTGTAGCAATGCCAAGTTGGGTGTTTTAAATAGTTTTTATTTCAGGTCCTTGAGGCTTTGCAACTCTACATAGTTTTTTGTTTCTTAGATGTATAGTTTGGTTGGTATTTTGAAAATAAAGTTTATCATCTTTAAAATCTAATCAAAAGGATGAGAAGGTTGCTTGACAATGAGGAAAATTTTCTTGGGATTTATGGAATTCATGAGTTTCTAGATTATTTAAAGTAAACTTAGGTAAGGATTGACCCAAATGTTGCCATTGATGGTGAGTGTATGACTAACATGGGTTTTGCATTGTCATGTAGTTGGATGAAGGGCATGCCATAGGCCTAACTAATGCAAATTCTAACATGGCAGATCTTCAACAAGGAAGCATGGTTGATGGTACCCATAAACATGTAAGCCACAAATATTGCATTCAATTTATTTTCAACATTCCACCTTGATCATAAGAAATAACACATAGTGTCAAAACCATTAATGCTTGAAAAGAAGAAATCTACATTTTGTATCATGGTTGTTATGCATGCCTTTAGCAACCCAAGGGAGAAAACCACGTGGGCCTTGGAGAAGTCAAATGTATATGAGTAGAAACTTGTAAACCCGACAAAACAACAACGAAAGCACAAGTTTCCAAGGAAAAAAACTTTTAAAAAGGTACAATATACTTATAGAACCCATATTTGTATTAGCAATTAATACCTGTATAATAACATGATTTCAATGTTTGGCTCCTTATATGAAATATCCATGTTTTTTTTAAACTCTTGATTCAAAAGAATTTGGAACAAGCCATTGGTAATAAGGGTTTTGAGGTTGCCATGATTGTTTCCCCCCCTTGCAAAGTGTTGAAGTCTACAAAAGCACATATATTTCACATCTCATTCTTATCAACATGGTGGTGTGTTAGAATGACACCTTTCCAAATTGGTCTCCAAATTGAAATGTCCAACCTTTGTTTCCATTATCTCCTTGTGGTTATTTAATTCCCAATATTTGGGTTATTTATGGGATTGTTAGCATAGGTTGTTTCCCAAACTATTGAAGATATATCACTTACTCATAGGTTAAGCTTTTTAGAGGTACATGTAACTTGAATTTAATGAATGATTTTGAATTACAAGTGGTTAAATGTTTAATTAGTTTTTTTTGTATACCATGGTGAACCCTTATAATTTTGACAATTTTTTTTGTATGTCACTTGTAGAAAACCCTAAAATGAACAATGATTGTTGAACTTCTTGACCCAGTTTCTTGAGTCCCATGCGCCTTGGGACATGTATGTGGTGTGAAAGGCACATATTCCATCATGCACCAATTGTACATGGGACATGTACGTTGTTATGACTACTATAACTTGTAGTGGTTTCCATCTAATCTTCATCTACATCCCCATCAGTGTGAAAATGTTCCTCACCCTTTCGAAACCTTGTGTCATTTTGCCTCTTAATTTCTTGGCTCTACTCCTTTAGCTGTTTCTCCTGTGGAACTGTCATCTATGGTACCTTTTGTCTTTGCTCTTTTAGTTGTTTCTCCTATGGAGATGTCATCTGGGTTACTTCTATAGTCAATCTAGCTACCAACACAACTGTTAACATTAACTGTACCATTGTTGGCATTACAAATTGTTGCCCTTCACCATTTTTTGTGCCCTTACATCTATGCTTTCCTATTCCCTTTTCATTCTGAAACTCAAGGCTTTTCTTTCCTCAACTTTGTTCTTCCTCTTAAGAGCATTTGTTGGAGAGTGTACTATAGCATTCTTTATGTCTTCCAGTGTTGTATGGATATCTTCCCTAGTTATTTTAACGTTGGCCAATGGTTTTTGTGGATTCTCCTTTTGATGCACAAACAAATATTGAATTTTTTTTGCCAATACTAAAGCAAATTGACAAGTATATTTCTTATCCCCCTTATTCTCCTTAAGATACTTATACCACCAATCTAGCTCATTACGTAGATTATTGAATATAATTTGTGCCCAATCTACCTTCGGCCCCTTTTTTATTTTCACTAATGTAATAACATTATTGTTGTTAAAATATTATACCTTCTCCCTCTAATAAATGATAAATATGATGGTAAGATATCTTACAAATCATGGTAAACCCAAACTTTTTGCATTCCATTGATATGCAAAAGAATTTGCAAGTGCAAGTTTATAACTCTATATTGCTTGAACTACTAGTGACTTATTAACTTGCCCTTTCAGTTCTTCTACATACCCTTTCGCACACACTCCAAAGACATCTACAATTAGTTGTTTGCTAATTACATGCACCTTACCTTTATGCCCAAAGTGAATATTTGCGCTTTCAATCAAGAATGTGTTAAAACCATTCCAGCATTACATTGAGCATTGGTGCTTGCCAATCCATCATAAACAAAATAACAAGCCATGCTTTAGAAGCCTAGTCTTCTTCCTCAATAATATCCTTCCAATTCTCCATCTGTTCAACATGTTTATCATTGTTTTCTTATGTCTGTGTGCTGCAACCTTAACATTGGGCTCATGATCAAGGCAAGGGCTTGCAAAGCTTGCGGGCCAAGAGTGAAGCTTGGGAATCACATTTCATGCTCTTGGGAGTGTAGGAGAGTGTGAGGGAATGAACCCCCACACTCCCAAGTGAGTTGCCACTTTGGGAGTTGGAGTCCCAATGGACTCCCAAACGTTTAAAGGGTAATTTCAAGGGTCAAAACTCATCGGGCTAAAAATTTCCTTATATCATTAGAAATCTTTTAGAACATAAATGTTTTAAGTGGGCTTTCATGACCCATTTAAGTACTTAAAACATAAGTTATAACTAAAAGAAGGGTAGGGAGTCAAATTGCCAATTTGACTTCCAACCATTAAAAGTCAATAATCGCCCTAATCTCCTTACGTGCAAGTGGAGTGTCACATGTTGTTGAAAAGATCTTAACAAGGGCTACAACTTTGCTTTAAACCTCACCTCAATTATTGGCCCCCAAAGTTGCGGGGGTCCCAATTTTGGGAATTTCAGGACTCCAACTTGGGAATCCTGAGACAAAATCACATTTGGGTGTTGGCCTCGTGACCAGGAACAAAGAATACTATAAGGGGGAAGGTGGTGGCTTCCCCCAAGTCCTAGCCGTGGTGAGTTTTGTGAGTCTATGTTCGCCCGTGGCTCATTTGTGCACTAACCAACTTGTTGTTTGGTTTGGGCAGATCTGTGTGAATATGTTTAGGGAATGAGACACAATGGAGGTGAGTAATGACATGGAGGAAGCAAGTGTGAAATGACACATATGGCTCCATTAAAATCCCACAAATATGAACTATGTAAAACCTCTAGCCATGTATGTGTTCGCACAAGATGAAAAGCAAGCATTTATGGACTTTGTTAGTGAGGTGCATGCACCAATAGGGTCATGGCTTTTCATATTGTATAACATGTTTAGGCCTACATACTCCTTGCTAGTGTGCAAAACTTGTTGCACCTTAGTTTGAAAAGAACAATCATCCACCTTAGTAGAAGATTAAAGAAGCTATGTACTAAGGTGTTGAACCTTAATGACATCCCCAATTTAAGAGCATATGTTGTGTATGTTAAAGATATGGTGGCCACTTGCATTCTTTGACTTGCAAACACACTTGATTATTCGTCTTGTAGATCAATTAGAGGTATGTGGATTAATGGGAAGCATGTGGTGTTACCCCATTGAGTGATATTTGCATGTGCTAAAAAAATATGTGAGGAACATGAATAAGCCCAAGGGTTGCATGGCATCGGGGTATATGCACGACAAGGTTCACCACTAAGTATTTTGCTTTATATCCCCCACACCAAACGTTGAATTTAGGATGCCAATGAGGAGGCAGATGTAGGGGAAGTATTAAATGGGAATTGGGTGGTCAAAATGTTGTATTCTCTAGAGATGGAGATGATACATGAATATGTTATATCAAACTTTGTGGCCACAAATGCATTTTACAAGTACCATTGAATTTACTTGTAGCATTGTATGTCCTTTTGTTGAATAGGTTAAAATTTTAACATTTGTAACATAATGTAATGGGAAAAGGTTGATGGGAGGTTGTTGATTTTTCTAGAAAGTTGATACTTAATATTTGTGATCATGATAAAATGTGAATATGAGAATTTACAACTTGAGGGCATTGTCTTGGTGTGTGGAAATTGAATGTAGGGAATGGGATGAAGAACGAACCCACTACAAGATGGAAAGAGCCTAATATAAGGCACATGCATGAACTGGACATCAAGGGACAGTTCACATTGTTCTCCTAGAACATTTGCAACGTGAAACACCATCTTTTGTTCAATGGTTGGAAATGCATGTGAAGGATCAACTCCTTTTGGGCATTGCAGTAGATGAAAATTGTACAAATATCATGACCCCCAACCTAAAGAGCATACACCTATGAGAAAATGTGGACATATGGCAACCGCTATCATGCGGACATAGAATCGGGGCTTTGACACCTAACCTTTGACTATGGGGCGGCTTGCATATTTAGGCAAGTGAGTTGTAGTTCAAATTGAAACTTTGTGATGGGGAATTTGAACTATGTTGGGCTCTTGAAGGAAATCCTTGTTGTTGACTATGCATGCCTACCAATGGTCTTGTTCACATGCTCATGGATCCCAATAAATACACAAGGAAATGCAACCATACGTTAAGATGAACATGGGTAACTCCATATATATTCATGAATAAATACATGACATATGACATTAAAGTGAAAACATGAAAAATGGAGCTAGTCGTGCCAAGGTTAAAGTCCTTTCTAAGGATTGCATTTTCCACATGGCAATCTTCTATTGGTTTATATTGCATTTTTCACACAATTTTTTTAAATGAATATCAAATTTGAGGCCAAATATGACATATAACATGATAAAAAGTCATTTTTCTTACATCAAGCGTTGCATTATAATCAAATCTATAATTTTATTTTGAACCATGATTACAAATTCAAAACTATAATGGTGTAAAAGGACATTTAAGTATTAAAATCTAAAAAATGTATGCATTTTTATTTTTTGAATGTCTTGAACACATGGATCCCTTCTTGTGAATATATTAAAGTTTACAAAAAATTTGAAACAATTTGGTGAACATTTAATAAGGGAAAAGGACTTTTGATACAAAAAAACCACATGTCCAACATGTTGTTCTTGAGTGCTTTAAACGTATAAAAAGACTCTTGAAACATGGTGAATTTTCATGAAATTTGTAGTTGCAACTTTCAAAATATATGAACTTATTTCAAAATTAAAACAATTTTGTTCACCTATAATGTTCCCATGGTGATATTAAATTTTCAAAAAAAATTATAAGGATTGTCCACACGCTACATGGCTCATTTTTTCCTACTTTCACCCATTATAAGGTTCCTTGGGATGGGTAAGAACTAATGGAGATTAGTTTGGCTAGTGGGTGTTGTGACTATGGTACTTAATTATAATGTTATAAATATATATATATTTGATGATTCAACATGCATGTTAAATGGGAATGTAAATGTTCTTTGTTTTAAACACTATTGCTGGTAGCAATTGGTGAATGGTGTTGCAAAAAGAGCCATGTAGCAAACGTGTGGTAGCTAAAGGGTTGATGAATAGTTGTTAGGAATGGACATTGCAGAGCAAGGTGGTGATGAAGGCGAGGACATGGTTTATAGGACCAACATGGGGCAAGTTAACAATGGAGAGGTGGGGAAGTACTAGTTATGGATGTTCAATGCCTTGATGCATAATTGCAAAGGGTTTGTGAAGATGATGACTCTAAGGTGGAAGAATAATTAAGCCAGAAAATAGCAATATGCATAATGGGGCGCCATACTTGATTTCATAATTTTGGTACATGTCCTAAACATTGGGTTTTCTTGGTATAGGATGAATTAAGTAGTCAACATAAGGATATGGTTTAAGTCCTAGATAGATTGTATCGTAACACGTAAGGGCATTTATAATTATGTACTCATTGGATAAATATTGTTCATGGTATATAATTGCAATGTTGTCAATATATTGAGCAATCAATATCACTAACATGAAACACTCAATTTTCCACAACCACTTGTAGACTAACTAATGATATTGACACATTCCACCATAATGCCATGGTTGGAATGGTCAATGGATGGAACCTGAATATGCTATAAAGGTCAATTGACATTCAACACCATATATTATAGATTTCACTTATAGCCATCAATCTTAGTCTTGATGTTGTTGATAGCGTAATTAGAACTTTCAATGGTAGGAATTCACAATTGCTTATATAAATGGCCAATAATCAACTTGGATTTTAATCTTCACATTATTGATGCATATGGCCATAGGTATCATATATGATAGATTTTAATTTAATTAACATGTATAAGACAATCATGAATATTAGTATATGCCCAACAAAGATATATATCACTATAATCTACATTGGATCTTGGTCTCAACATTCATATCGATGTATATGGTAATACTGGTATCATATATACACAAACCCACAAAGATAACTTATGATGAAATTAAACAAGGAGTAGGTTGTGAGTGTGTATCATGAGCATTCATAATGGACGAAAGTTCATGGCCATAAATGCCTAAATGTTGATATGGTTGATTGCTCATCTAAAATCAACATTCATTGTCAATGGCACATCCACTCATTGTCCAAAACCATTTGGAAGACCATCCTAGTGATATGGACACATTCCACAATATATGTGAATGGACATTTGACACCCTAAATAAACTTCACATGTAGCCTTGGATCAATGGAATGGAAGCTCTTTCTTTTGTGTGTGTGTGTATATATATATGATCTTGTGTATACATTTCTAGAATGGTGCATGGTGATCAATAGTGTAACACCTTATTTAGCTTGGATTTTAGTCTTGACGTTGTCGATAATGTTAAAGATCTTTCATAGGAGTTTCCAACTACTTATATAAATGACAAATATTTGGCTTGGAATTTTAGGCTTGACATTATATATGATATGATGTATTAGAACAAATGATTAACATTTAGCATACATGTACATCACACGTGCATGTACATGATCAATTGTGTAGCACCTAAGCTTGGATCTTTGTCTTGACATTGTTGGTACTATTGGGGTTATTAACTTATTATTGAAGTTCATAACTAATTATATAAATGGTCAATAGTCAACTTGGATCTCATTTTTCACATTATTGATAGTATTATATCATATTATAAGTATAATATTTATCACTAATATATTAACAAATAGAATATGATCATGAATAATATCCACATTAACAAGATTATGTACAATTATCACTCTATGGTACATTGGATATTGAATTTCATGTTGGTGAGACCAATATCCTAGCAACTTTTTGAATATATATGAATCGTCTACTACAATAGTCTAGTAAAGAAAAGATGAGCTAACAAATAATCTTGGATCTTGATCTAGATGTTTAAATCAATGGTATTAGATCTAGAGATGAACTCATGAGAAAGATTTTGATTTAATTAATCAAGGAGTAGGTTGTGAACATGTATGCATGGACATTGATAGTGGATTATGGCTTAGGAATGGTCATAATGGTTGGTTGCTCACATCAAGTCAACAATCAATGTTAGTGCACTACTACAAAACATGGCGTTTTTTGCTCCCAAAGTTGTGACTACAATGACTAAGTTGTAGTGTTGCTAGTCTAAAATGACTAAAAGGGGTTTTTTTGGTCTTTTTTATGCACCCTTCAAAATAGAGATGCCTTATTTGATTAAATCGACTAATAATTTAAGTCAAATTAGGCAATGTAAGTTCCATGTGGATTAACAATGCCAATGTGGTGTTAGTGTTTACTAAAATGTGACTACTTTTAATCATGCCATAAATCACTTGGCATAATAAGTAGGTAGGTAGGTAGGTAGGTAGGTAGGCTAGGTTAAACTTTAAACTAATCTTAGGCTAAATTAGACTAATTATAGTTTATAATAATCTTCGGTGAAATTAAACTAATATTGGGCTAAACTTCCCGTACTTAGCTAAATTTAATTTAATTTGGTTTATTTTGGTTATTTTGGTTAAACTTGGGCATTTAAATTCAACTTGATTAAATTTGGTTAAATTCGCGCACTTTAACTCAATTTACTTTATTTTGGCTAAACATGGTTAAAGTTGAGTACTTAAATTTAATTTATTAATTTTGGCTAAACATGGTTAAACTTGATTAAACTTGAGTACTTTAATTAAAATTGTTAAACTTGGTTAAATTTGGGTACTTTAGCTAAAATGGTTAAACTTGGGTGCTAAATAGTTAAATTTGGTTAAATGTGGTTAAATTAGGTAATTTAGTTAAAATTGATTAATTTTGGCTTAAACTGGTTTAACTTGGAAAATTTGACTTTAGAATGTAAAATTTAAGGTTTTAGGTTTGATGATATAGGTTTAATTTAACCACATTTAACCAAATTTAATTAAATTTCATTAAAGTACAATAGGTTAGCCAAGTTTAGCCAACTTTAATGAAAGTGCCTTAATTTAACCAAAAATGACTAAGATTAACCAACCCTGAATAAATTTAGCCAATTTTTTTAATTACCTTAATTTTAGGCAAAACTAACCATTTTAAACAAAAGAAAGTAAAATATCCAAGTTTAACCAAATTAAATTAAAATAAACAAATATAATAAAGTTTAACCAAGTTTATCCAAAATTGGTAAAAGGACTTTAATTTAACCAAGTTAAAAAATAAAATAATATAAAAACCAAAATTAAGCCAAAAATAATAAAAATACCCAAATTTAACAAAGTTTAACCACGTTAAATAAAATTTAACCAAATTAACCAAT
>Ga0209208_10004426_pt1 | contig 19898 bp, 15 predicted proteins | sample S1TSphfallax_3_FD_187694 | JGI IMG/M metagenome (GOLD analysis project Ga0209208, IMG submission 187694) | Host-associated microbial communities from peat moss isolated from Minnesota, USA - S1T2_Fd - Sphagnum fallax MG (SPAdes) (version 2) | ecosystem: Host-associated > Plants > Peat moss >...
AATATTGGGTTATTTCCAAAAATCCTAAACATTGAAAAACACAATAAGTTTCATACCAATCATAAATTTCATTTATATATGATCTTTAATGTCATCTAGGCACTTCAATTATTCACATTCCTAGAAATGAAATTATCAAATAATGAAAAAAGGTATGGTATTAATATATTCAATAAATTAATTGAATCTAGTTACACGTAGGAGATTGAAGCCAAAGTTGATTTAGTTCACAAAATGTGTGGTGATTATGGCCACTTTGATTTAATGTTTCCTTATGTTAGATCTATTAACCAATATACTAATGGCCATTTTGATTCAATACATATTAAATTTAAATCTATTAACTAGTATACTAACAAACATGAATGTAATGAGCTCATTATGTAAAATATGGACATTAGGCCTAGGAATATGGGAAAACAATTGGGCCACAATGTTTCTAAGCACATAATATCACATTTTCATTTTTGAAAGGAATTATGAAGCAATGAAAGTTTGAAACTTATAATGTGAGTTCTATGTATTATACAACATGTTAACAACTAACAACAATGATGGAATTCAAATGATACAATGCAAAAAATGATTTTGATGGTCATTAAGGCCACTCACAAACTCCAATGACCATAAAAACATTTGTACAAATCCTATTCTATTTATATTATGTTTCATGGTCAAAGCAAAAACACAATGTGCAATGCTCAAAATGTGCTTATTTGAAACTTGTTCAAGGCAATTTTTAGCATAAGTGGGTAAAATGGATTCCTAAATGGTGAAATAAATTCATCAATCATAAATTCATCATCTAAAATCTTCAACTACTTGTTTGTTCAATATTGTTCCATGTAAGTTATTCCAATGATTTGATATCAAGCATTAAGGTGTAAAGAAATCTACACATGTTGGAAGTGTAATCATTGCTTAGTTTATTGTATATGCACATTTTAGGGTCAGAAATTAAAGTTATAATATTGAAAATGTTTATTATGTTTATATGAAAATGTCCAACTAATTAACCCACCTCTTTTAATTTGTTCATTTTGGGATTAACTAATAAATTAATAGACAAATGAAGTGGTGCATGTGTAGGCCTTATCCTTACATGTTCACAACTTCACACCCATGTCAACACTTTGTTTACAAAAATGGTTTATCCCATTTGTTTACTAATTCATCAACCAATTCCAAAATTAACAAATTAAGGAAGGTCGATGATTCAAAGGGATACAATCATAATGGTCATAGGCTCCACAAAATATTTTAGTCCATAAAATATGGATGGGATTTGGGATATTTGGAACTAAGCCAATTTGGAAAAATCATTTTATGAATATAATTTGAAAAACAAATCATATGTGTTTCCTTATTTAAAATATCCAATTCCTTATTTTGATTAAATATAATCATCAATCATTTTGTCCCTCAAATAAAGTTGACACCAAAATTTCCCATATGAATATTAAATTTATGCACCTTAAGGTGAAAATCACTTTACTGGTAATGATTTTTAAGATAATAACATTGCAATAGGAATCATAAGTCCTTACTTGAGTGAGTTTTGAAAGCAATGAATTATCCAATCAAGTTGATGTGATAGAACAAGGTTGGTTATTCAAGGTGAATCCATGATTTTAAAGCTCACATTAAAGTTTAATTAACCAATTTTATTGTTTTTGCTTTTATATAATACTATAAAGTTGTAAGGAAATGAAAAAAAATGCATTAAGGAATGCAATTGATGTCAAATTTTTAATGGATAAATAATTCTTACATTTGTTTTGGCCATGTTCATTAGAGGTTTTTGGTCATATTATAAATCACATGAAAATTTTGAAAGCAACAAATTTCATTTTTTGAGGTTGTCAAGTAAAGGATTGATACTTTTGGTAATTTGGTTGATTGTTTGTATTCATTAGGTTTGGAATTTGCAACCCATAATGTGGGTCACATGTGCAAGAAAAAATCATGGAATTTTTTTTTAATGGTCCTTAAATTTCTATTTGATCATTTTTTGCACTTATGAATTGGAAATAAATTTTTAATGCACAATGATGTACAAATGCAAAAAATCATCACCACCACAAAAATTATCTTAATTTGGATTATTCAATTTTTTGTCCATATAAATGTTATTCATAAAAAATAGTTTTAAAAAACTTGATGTCTTTTTCTTTTTTTTGCAACCCCAACCATGAATGAGCTTACATACAATGCATTTAATAAATTTTTAGGGCATATTTTTCACATTATAAACATAAGTTTACATTTTTTATACATATAAAAATGTAGATTTCAATCATTTTAAAGTTGTTATAAGAAATATATAATTTTTAAAACTTCACATTGTTATAATCCTAATATTCAAGGTTCCTAAAATGTGTATCAAAGTGTGTGTCAATGCCCAAAACATTAATAAAAAATCATATGAATCATTTGATTTTTAAAATGCACATTATTAGCCAAAGCAATAAACTTATGATAAATAAATAAAATAATCATATACGTTAGGAATGATCCTATTCTAGGAATAGGCCTTATCATTGAAGGCATACTAAATACATTAGAAATAAAGGCAATAAATTTCCACCTTGATGTATTTTTTTGTGATGTTTAAAGCACGTATTGATTGTTTGCTTGAAATTTACCTTTCATTCTACAAGTTTTCACAATTTGCAAGTTGAAAATACATTTGCCTTTAAAACATAGTTATGACATTCTTGGTGCGAGAATGTTATGGAAGCCCAAAGAAGCAAGAATTTTAACAAATTTTATAGATCAACCAGTGTAATCTGGTAAACATTCGCGGGTTAAGAATGTTTTGACAAGGTGCTAAATGAAGAATTTTAAAGAATTTTAATTTGCAAAATGAAGAATGTCATCACTAGGCTTTAAAATCAAGGATGAAAATTATAAATTTTTGAGCTAGAATTACATATATGATGATTATGGTCATTGCACTCACAATCCCTCTGAGAACAACCTCTACTATCACCTTTTTTTTAAATTATAAAGTGCTTTTGTGTTTTATAGATTGAAACTTAGGTAACATGTTTGCAAGGACTAAGCCACATTGCCCAAGTGGGGAGAAGCCCAAGTGCAACCTATTGAGAAAAAAAAAAATCTAGTTCAATTTGATTTTATGGTTCCTCGAGCAAAAGTTTAGATAGAAAAAGAAGAGGTAGATGGAGAATTCCTATTGGGAAGTTCCAACCTTCAAGAGTGTCCAGAAATGTTTTGCAATAAGGCCATCAAAACAAAGGGTGTGTCACACTATGGACTTGCCATTTACATTAAAAGTGTATTTTAAAGCAAAAAAAATTTATGGACATTCAAATATTTCACCATGCAAAAATAATAATCTTCCAAAAAAATCCTCTTAAAAAAGACTAGATTCCTTTAAAATATCATAACCCTATAACTAAATCTCAAGTTTCAACATGAGCCAAAATGTCATATCAAACCAACTAGGGGGGCAAAATCCATTAAGCTACTATACTCTATAATGAATTTAAACACAATATCCTTGCCTTGGAAGGCAAGGCCAACAAAATGAAAAGAGATGTGCAAAGCTTGAAATTCATGGGTGGAAAAAAAATTGCTTGAAAAGTTGAGATAATGAGTTAGTTTTTGGAGTGCATGGACTTTGCTCCTCACTAAGAATCAAAATATTTACCTCTTCTACTCTTGCAATTGGTGATCTCAAGTTGATTGGAGATGTATGTTGTACAATTACAATAGTAGCACCTCCTGTTTTTTTGCCCTAACCCTCTGCAACCGCCTTACCCTTGTGCCCTTTTACTTCGATGCCTTTTACTTCAACTACAAAATGAACCCAGTTAACCTTGAATACTCCTTTTCTTTCAACGAGGACTACCCTAGCAAAGCTCACCCCAATTGTATTATTAGTAATATTTGACTCTTGATAAACAACAATATATAATTCTTTCATTCTTGCAACCAAACTAGGCTCAACACAATTCTCATATCTAAACCCATTGTTGCCTTTTTCTCTTGCCAAATATGGCCTCACATTCAACAATAGATGTATGGGAATTTGTTAGTTCCTTTCTAATATTTAGCTCGTGATCACACATGCCCATTTTTATTTTGAACCATTTTGCATTACCTTCAATCAACTCCTTCATTTTCTAGGATGAACTTCCAGACAATTTTATGGACCACATTGAGTTCACTAGTGGATTTGAATTAAAGCTCTAAAAGAGTTAAATTCTGCCCATGCCAACACTCCAAGTGAAATTTGAAACACCATTAAAAATTTGTACTTAATTGCTAAACATTTAAAGCATGGAATATGCAAGCAAGGTCCAAACAAATGGGGAGAGATGGGTGAAGGAAGAAGATAGATGGGTTTAAGGTTTAGAGGGATGGGTTATACTTAAATGTCACACAACCTTGGCATTTGGAAGTCACATGGAGTTTGTAATGAACCTAAACATTAATTGAAGCTAGATCCCACACATTACACATGTGTTACCTCCACATTACATTGAATTATGTATAATTCTACCTAGGTACAATTTCTTAACTAATCCTTGACAAGTAATCAATGTATTTAAGGCATTACTTATAACATTACTTAAGGCTATACATTACAATTACTAAGGACCTTTTAACTTATAGCCTAAGTATCAATAAACTATTTAGATTAACTACTGATTGTACATTATGCAATTATTAACCTATAAATGGACACCTTCATGTAATCCATCTAGTCCAATAATGCAAATCTTTAAAAGAAATAAAAAATAGTTCCCACCAACCATGTAATTATGAAACCTATGGACTTGCTTGGATGCCATATTGAACTATTTACACAACTTGTGGACTTGCTAACTAAAGACCATTTGGAGACATACATGTATAATAGTTCTAAACCTTGTGGACATTAAACAAAACTAGTGGACCTACTTATATACTTTATAGGCCTACTTGCAAATTAACCCATGGACCTACCTATAGACACAATGGACGTACTTGCAACCCTACAAACCTATTTACAGACCTTATGGACATACTTGCAAACCCTATGGATTTATTTACAAAACCTATGGAACTACTTATAGACCTTATGGACATACTTGGACCCATAGTAATCAAACTAATCACACAATGAACATGGATAGGCCTTAACTTTGCATATTAGTATACCAAATATTAATAAACATTAATAACATTAAATAAAATTTTGTCTTGCCTTGTCTAAAGATGAAACAAGTGTAAAAAATAAGTCTAAAAAGTTCAAAGGCCCAATTCACAAGTTTCAAGGGTGAGAAAGTTCTATTAAACCTCAAATGAATTTTTTTCAAAATCTTGCTAAAATCCAACTAACCAAAAGTCTAGCTAGAATTTGACTAAATTGTCCACAAGTTATCAATTAGAGTCCACTAGAAACTAATAGTTCCTAGAGACCAACATCTCCCTACATAAACAAATTACATGTGCATGAAATTCATTTCTGTACTCCAAATGGTATAACCTACATAATGCATTAAAAAAAAAAATTAGTTGCACTCTAACTAATTTTATAATAATTGCAATATAATATGCCCAAACATTTGTCAAACGTGGGACAATTCAATACTAGCTAGTTATGGGCAAAACATTTTATTAATTTACATCCTAATTGCTGCCCTATTTGATTTTTGACTTTAAATTTGAACTACAACAATTTAAACTTTTGCATATAATGGGTACGAGGTTATGTTTGGCAAGTTCAACAAAAATTGTATGTAATGTACAAAATAATGAATGAATGGCAGCTTGTGATGAATATTTAATTCTATGTTAACGAAGAGAATGAGTTTTGGTACCAACATTATGAATGGTGTCTATAAGTGGTGAAGCTTGAATAGTAATGACTCACTTTTCAATTTTTTCATTGGTCCATCGACACATTTTACCCTTGATGACGCACTCATAAGTTCCTTGTTAGACCCACTTGAGGGTCTAGGTATGTTGAATTGGAGAAAGTTGGAACTTGGAGCCGCTCCCGACTTCTAGCACTAAAGGGCGTAAGAGGGGCGTGCTAGAAGTCTCGAGATTAGACTAGGAAGAAGGACAATTATCTTGTTACACAGTCCTGCATCCAAAACCAACCACAAGTTGGTTAGAACTCATTCTGCACCCTTTTGGTGTTAGGACAAGCCACAAGCGACCTTGGACTCACTTGACTCACCACGGCCCAGACTCAAGGGAAGCCACCACCTTCCCCCACACAGTATTCTCTGCAGCTCCCCACGAAGGCTACATTCGAATGGCACTTTTTCCCAGGACTCCCAAGGAGGAGTCTCGAAATTGTCCCGAGTTGGACTCCCTGGACTTTGGGCATCCATAACTTCTTGCTCAGACCTCTGATTAGGATGAGGTCTAAAGCAATCTTGTAGCTCTTTTCGAGAGCTTTCCAACACCATGTCGCACTCCTTCTGAAGACGTCGGGATTGGGTCGATTCCCAACTTTTAGTGGTCGGGAGTCAAATTGCCAATTTGACTCCCGGCCCTTCTTTTGCCCATAACTTGGGCTGCAGATATTCAAATGGCTCATGCGAGGCCATTTTGGACATCTACACTTCAAGACCTTTCCAACGGTATAAAGAACACTTCAATGTAATGTTTTTTGACCGCTACAATCAAGCTCTGAGTTTTCAGGAGTCCCGGAGGACTCCAAGTTCCCACTTTTGGGAGTGTGAGTTTCATCCTCACACTTAGCCCAAAGTGGGGTTGTGACACTCTCCCCCATTAAAAGAAAGGTCAATGTCCTCATTGACATGTAAAATTTTCTCTCACAATTGCAATTGCTTTTTTTTTTAATCCTTGGCCATTGTTTGCCAACTTTGTGGCTAGACCTTGTCTCAAGCTAACTTAGGTGTCCCCAAGTTTCCAACACTTTCTTGACAAGTCTAAGAAGGTATGTCCTAAACCCTCTTCCAATGCTTCGTCAAAAGACCTAAACTAGCCTAATTGATGAAGCCCTCATTTGGGAGGAAACTATTTCATTCTTCCCCTCATGAGGAACCCAAGTCAAGTCTACTCGTGACCTAAACTACTTGACATGACTCCTTTCCCAACCTTGCGCCTTGATCACAACAACCAAGCCTTAACAAAAAAGGTTTGTTTATCAAGGTACGAAAAGCGACATTTGGGTTGTGCAAAAACCCAAATCCTAAGCTACACGATTAAAATATGCGAATGGGATCATGACTTCCCGCGTTGGTTGCCACTACCAACCAACCCTTTAGGATGCGCCTTAAGGCATGTGCATGTCCCCGCAAGCTCACCTTGCTTGCCTCCTTTTCCAGGGTCAAGTTTCCTCAACCCCAAAGTAGGAGTCTGATTTTGATTTAAGCCTAAGCATGATAGTTCCATTTGTCCAATGCCATCTGACAACCATATTTGCACTTATACAAAAATTCTCAAGATACAATCTCTTGGAAGTATTTAGCCTTTATTTCACTTGCAACTTGATGTGGTACATTTTATGTGACACTCTACCCCACTAAAAGAAAGGTGATGTCCTCATCACGTTCTACGTCTCTTTTTTGCCGGTCTCGTGTGGAATTCTTCTATGGCTTCTTGGGCATGTTCCATATCGAATTCATTCACCCAAGATGCCTCTATTGGATGGTATCCTTTCCACTTAACTGAGTATTCCCGCTTTCGCCCTCTTAATTGCCTTGACTTGAGCACGGCCTCCACCTCAAATTCTGGTTCATTATGAACCAAGTCGGGTGGGGGCCTTGAGTTGTATTCTCGATTGGGCCTTGAGGCGTCACGAGAAACCGACTTCAAAAGAGACACGTGAAATGTGAGATGAACTCTAAGGTTTTCCGTAGTTCTAACTTATAAGTGTCGAAAAGTTTTTTTTCCAACACTTTGAATGGGCCCACATATGGGCCCAAGAACTTATGACTTAAACCTTCTGGCAACCGGAAGTTCTTGATGTTCAACCACACTTCGTCTCCTTCTTAAAACTTCACCTCTCGTCGGGACTTATCCGCAAAATCCTTGTACCTTTTGTGCGCCTTTTCCAAGTTGGCCTTGGCCACCTCCCACAAGCGCCGCCTTTCTTCATCAAGTTGTGTGACCATTGGCACTTCCTCACTTGCATCACTTGAGGGTTGTCCTTGTGCTGCCCAAGTCATGGGCATAATTGGTGACTTGCCCGTCACTATTTGAAATGGGGTGGACCTAGTTGTGGAGTGTTCCGAGTTGTTGTAACAAAACTCGGCTAATTCCAAATGGTCCACCCAATCTTGTTGATATGCTGCCACATAATTCCTCAAGAATTGTTGGATCACCAAGTTGACCCTCTCGGTTTGTCCATTGGTTTGGGGGCGGAACGAAGTGCTCATCTTGAGTTTCGACCCCATTCATTTCCACAAGGCTCACCAAAACTTGCTTGTGAACTTTGGGTTTCGATTCGAAACTATGTCCTTTAGAAGGCCATGGTGCTTGAAGATGTGGGAGAAGAACAACCTCCCCGTCTCTTGGGCCGTGGCTTCATCTTTTGTGGGAATGAAGTGCGCCATCTTGCTAAATCGATCCACTACCACCATGATGGCATCAAATCCCCTTGATGGGGGCAAGCTTACCATGAAGTCCATGGACACACTTTCCCACGGCCCTTCAAGAATTGGTAAAGGTTGCAACAAACCCGCTTGCTTCTTATTGAGGGTCCGGTTTTGTTGACAAGTTAAACAAATCTTCACATACTCCTCCACACAATCCTTCGAGTTGGGCCAATAGTAAGACTTTTTTAGGAATGTTGTGATGCACTTTGCACCACCATGGCCCGCAAGCGGTCCATCATGACATTCTTCAAACGTGTGTCCCTCATCTTCCTTTCCGGCACATAAAGTCGATTTTGTTTGTACCACAATAATCCATTTCGCAAATGGAAATGGGATTTGGCTCCATTTTGGATGCTTTGCCTCACCTCTTTGGCAAAGGCATCCCGGCGACTTGCTAATCGAACTTCTTTTTGAAGTTCTGTCTCTCCCACATACACCATTCTAAATTGGTGTTTTCAGCTCAAGGCATCGGGAACTATGTTCTCCTTTCCTGGCTTGTGCCGGATGTCCACATTGAACAAGGCCAATGTGTTTTGCCACCTTATTTTGATGACAACTTGGGTTGAGTGGCAAAGTACTTCAAGGTCACATTGTCGATCCACACCACCACATCCTTGGAGCCTACATAATGGCCCCAAGTTTTGAGACAATGTATGACCACCCACATTTCCTTCTCGTGTGTTGGCCACCTTCGCTCTGTCTCACTCAACTTCTTGCTTTCAAAGGCCACCGATCTTCCTTCTTGCACTAGGACTCTTCCAATTGCAAAGTCGGAGGCGTTGGAATGAATCTCAAACTCTTTGTCAAAGTCGGGCAACTTCAACACCGGCGCCTTCACCAAAATACCCTTCAAGGTCTCAAAGGCTTCGTCACATGCTTCTTCCCATTCATAAGTGACGGCAAACTTCTTTAAGAGGTTCGTCAAGGGTGCGGCTATCTTTGCAAAGTTCTTGATGAACTTGCGATAATAGGAAGCCAATCCTAAAAAGGACCTCAAGGCCAAAACCGACTTAGGCGGTTCCCAATCCAAAATTGCCTTGACCTTGTGATCATCCATCTTCAAACCTTCTTGAATTATCCTATGTCCAAGGAAGTCCACTTCCGTCACTCCGAATTCGCACTTCTCAAATTTGGCATACAACTTGTTTTCTCTTAGCCTTTGGAACACCTTGCGAAGGTGCTCCTCATGCTCCTCCAAAGAGCCACTATAGATCAAAATGTCGTCTATGTAGACGACCACAAAGTCATCAAGCCATTCTCGGAAAATGTCATTCATGAGAGTGCAAAATGTGGTGGGTGCATTGGTGAGCCCAAAAGGCATCACCAAGAATTCGTATGAGCCATACCTTGTGCAACAAGTGGTCTTTTCTTCATCCCCTTCCGCAATCCGAATTTGGTAATACCCCGAACGCAAGTCAATCCTGTTAAAAACCTTGGCTCTCGAGAGACGGTCAAATAGATCATCGATGTGAGGCAAAGGATATCGGTTTTTCACCATTGCCTTGTTGAGAGCTTTATAATCCACACACATCCTCAATGTCCCATCCTTCTTGTGAACAAAAAGGACGGGTGCCCCATATGGTGATTTACTTGGTTTGATATACCCTTTTGCAAGGAGTTCTTCGAATTGAACCTTAAGCTCTTTCAACTTCTCATGGCTCATTCGTTATGGGGCCTTGGCGAGAGGTGCCACTCTCGACATCACTTTTATCACATGATCAACCCGTCTTCTCGGGGGCAAGTCTTCGGGTAAGTCTTCGGGCATCACATCCAAGAACTCTTCCAAAACTTGCCTTATGCACTTGGGGGAAGTCACCAACCTGGTGGCTTCCTTGGGCTCAAACTCATCTGACATCCGCATAGCACAAATCATGTTATGTCCTCCCACACATTCCTTTTTCCAAGTTTTTCCTAGCATAAAGTGGATGGTTAGTCCACCCACATAAGGCAACTTGTGTGCCTTCACCCACACAATCCCACTTTTAGATGGGATTCTAACTAGCCTATTCTGCCCTTTTATGAGCACATTGTTTTGGGTAATGAACTCCATTCCCAAAATGCAATCCATTCCACCCAAGGTGGAAACCAACAAGTCCACCTTTCTTCTCCAATTTCCTAGTTGAAGAGGCACCTCCTTTGCTTGTAATGTAGTGGGATGGGGAACCCCATCCACGAAATGCACCTCAATGGGTGCCTTGAGCTCCTCCAAGCGGAGCTCCATCCTTCCGGCGCTTTCTTGAATTATGACGTTGTGAGAAGCCCCTGTGTCCAAAAGACATAAAACATCTCGCTTAGTAATTTCCCCTTCAAGAAGATAAGTCGATTGCATTCTGATTAGGCTAGATTGCCATTGAAAGCAAGTACCTTAGAGCTCACACTCCCCAATTTAGACTTGGGGCAATCTTTGGAGTAATGCCCCACTTCGTTGCAATTGAAACATGCTCCTTTGGGTTTCACCCCAAAATCTCCCTTGGGTTGGCTCGCTTTGAAAGGAGCCCCCTTCTTCACAAAGTTCCCTTTTGGTTTGAACCCCAAGCCTTGGAATTGTTTAGGCTTATCCTTGGTTGAGCTTCCTTGCCCCCGGTTCCATTCCCCCTCATGCCTTGGCTTTTTGTGAAGGAACTTATTGTCCTTCTTGAACCCGGATTTGTCACTCCACCCCACATCCAAGAAGTTCTCCACTTTCGTGATGGTTTCGGATAATGAGGTGGGCCAACTCTCCTCAAGCTTTTGCTTGGCCCGGGTTGGAAGTCCCATCACAAATTGGCACACACGATCCAGCTCATGCATGTGCCAGATCTCAAGCATGAGTTTCGAATAAGCCCTCACATATTGCCTCAAGTTTTCATTTGTGGCATTCACAAGGTCACAAAGCTTGCACCTTGAGATGTAATCGGAATTCCTTGAAACAAATTCTGACTCAAGGCGTTTCGTAAAGAACTCCCATGTGTAGCCATGGTTCTTCCCCTCCTCTTGTCTCATCGTCCTCCACCATGTGGCGGCATAGCCTTTTAAGTAGGATTGGGCAAGTTCCACAATGGAATGTTGTCCAACCTTGGCGGCATGTAAATAGCCATCCATCTCCGCAAGCTAAGCATCCACAACCTTTCGATCGTGAGCACCATCGAAGTTCCTGGGCTTAGCGATTGAAACCTTTCCCCCTTGGAGGTCCCCGTTTTGAGGGCCACCACCAACTCACCAAAGTCGGGCCTATTCATCTTGAGGAGGACTCCTAATTGTTCCGAGGTGAATAGGACCGAGCTCCTTTGTTCCTCCTCACTTTCGGGCTCATCTTGGTCCTCCTAGGTCCTTGGTTCCTCTTCCCTAATTGACTCCGGCGGGACTATTCGGTCTTCAACGGGTTCCTCCAACATGGTGTCTTGTGCTTGCTTACGATTCTTCTTGGGTGCCAACCGAAACTCCCAAGAAGTGAATTGAGCTTCACCGGAGCTCTGATACCAAGTGACGCGCCCCCAAGTCCCTTGTTAGACTCAAAAAAGTCCAACTATGTCAAAGGTAGAAGTAGAAAGGGACTTGGTGCCGCTCCCAGCTTCGAGCACTAAAAGGGGTAAGAGGGGCATGCTAAAAGCTTTGAGATTAGACTAGGAAGAGGGTCAAGCTACTTAGTTATTCGGTCCTACATCCAAAACCAACCACAAGTTGGTTAGAACTCATTATGCACCTTTTTGGTGTTAGGACAAGCCATGGGCGACCTTGGACTCACTTGACTCACCACGACCCGGATTCAGGGGAAGCCACCACCTTCCCCCATATAGTATTCTCTACAGCTCCCCACGGGGGCTACATCCGAAGGGCACTTATTCCCGAGACTCCCAAGGAGGAGTTCCGAAATTGTCCCGGGTTGGACTCTTGGGACTTTGGGCATCCATAACTTCTTGTTCAGACCTCCGATTGGGACGAGGTCTGAGGAAATCTTGTAGCTCTCTTTGAGGGATTTCCAACGCCATGCCGCACTCCTTCTACAGACGTCGGAATCGGGTCGATTCCTGACTTTTAGTGGTCGGGAGTCAAACTGCCAATTTGACTCCCAGCCCTTCTTTTGCCCATAACTTGGGCTGCAAATGTCCAAATGTCTCATGCGAGGCCATTTTGGACATTTACACTTCAAGACCTTTCCAACGGTATAAAGAACACTCTGACGAGAGGATTTTTGACCCTTACAATTGAGTTTTTGGGAGTCCCGGAGGACTCTAAGTTCCCACTTTTGGGAATGTGAGTTTCATCCTCACACTTAGCCCAAAGTGGGGTTGCGACATGTCAATGGCACAACCTTCATTTGGTTGTGGATGGTCAATCCCAACAGTGCAATCTAATTCCAGTCGCACAACCTTGCGACAATTGTTTACGACAATCACGAGCATTGTCACTACAACCCCCCTCTCCATTGCCGATGCTTAGGGTGTGGGTGACGATGCTCACCTCTTTCTTGAACGAAGATTGTACATCCTTGACAAATTTTTGTTGATTTGCTGCTCCTGATGAACCCAATTGTCTTTTATGTTGCGTTTACGACGATGACAGAAATGTGCATCACCCCAGTCAAAATTGTTCGTTGTTGCTAGATGGTAGTTAATGCTTCAAATGTTTGGGACTGCATCTCAGGTCAGATTACCGTAATTCCATCCCCTGGTCACCTGACAATTATCCCAAGTGCCACCTTTTGCACAACGGGGAGGCGTTGGGCAATGTCCCGTTGCACGAAGGAAGGTACGGTGTTGATTGCCCGGGTCAAATCCGGGGTGAATGATATCGGATTCTTCTTTGGGCCATTTGGCATCGCAACCCCTCAAATGTGCACAAGGCCATGCTAGAATTAAGAAACGTCACTCGTGATGAAGAGTTGATTCAATGGATGGGACTGAAGGCCTTGGGCCAGTTTATTACCAACTTCACAAGGATGGTAGATGCATGCATTCGAATGCTGGAGGAGGACAATAAGTTTTTTAAAATAATTTAATATTTAGTGCACCCTCTTTGTATGAGTGATTTTACAACACCTTAACAATGTGTTCAACGTTCAATTATTGATACCATCATTAATATGATGTTAAGGTGACATTGTAACACCATGTCTTCAAATGGCATTGATATAATACTAAAACATTTGACATCTTATCAATATTGAATCCATGAAAAAAATATGACCAACATTGGCACAACATACATTAATAAGTCATCAAATTAATGATTATATGTTGAAGATTCAATGCCAATATGGTCATTGATACAATATGTTGATGGCATTATAATAATATGTATTGAGTTAGCATTGGGATTGTTTTGACATACTTTACATTTTTTCAACACGCGTTCCATGAATAAAATCTTATCAATGTTGAGACCACACAAATTGATCTTCAATACATACTTCATACTGAAGCAAAGGCTTATTGAGGAAAGTTTGTATTTTACCCAAGCATTGTCCTCCCAATTAAAATAGGCCACAATCTTAATTTAATTTGATTTAATATAACAAGACCCATGTGTGGTAAAAAGAAAAACATTGCACAATTTCCACATGTGAAAAGGGCATTTGTTGAGATGTCATCATCGGGTTTGCCCTTTAGAACGTGGGACATGGCGGATTTTGGGATGTGACAAATTTGAGGATATGGTTTGGGACCTGCTTGGATATGGCGGGATTTTGCAATGTTGCAGGTTTGAGGATGTGATTTGGGGACCTAAATGTTGAGACGAAGCGGGTGGTTGAACCTATTGGGGTTTGTTTTCTCTCTCTCTTTCGTTCCTTCGTTCCTTTCCTTCCGCCTTGGTGTTGCGGGGCTATTCTTGTTGTAACGCTGTGCTGTGGACGACAGGAATGCGATGCACAGGCGCTTCGACGCCACTTTGAAGCATGTGAAAAAGTCGGTTATTGCCATGGATGTCAAGCCTCAGCAACAATCGGCGTTTGGTAAGCACGAAGAAGCCACCACCCAGGAGAATCTGGAGGAATTGAAACCCCCGGTGTCTCTGTCCAAGGAATTCATATCCTGGGCCTTCGTGTTTTCAAGAAAGCAGGCAAGTACTACAAATTTTTTGATCTCTCTCGATCTCCATGTGTTTTCTTATGTCGTTTCTTTTTTGTATTTTTTTGCTTCCACACGTGCAGATTTTTCTTATCTGTTCTTTAATCTTCCCCTAAGGTTGAGGGCATAGTATGGAAGTTCTACTGAATTTTTGCCCGTTTCTTGTAAAATGGACGTAAAGTGCTACTGTCGTTCGCTGAATTCAAATAATAAGAAGGTTATTTTTTGGCTTCTGGATATTCAAAAGGATTTAGTAGTAGAACTGCGAAAGGATGTGTCAATTTCGATAGTGGCTTGATAATGTTATTGAACAAGTGATTTGGAATTTTGTTGTGGTTTTCTAATAAGTTTATAGGTAAGCTATAATTTTCGTGCAAGAAGCAATGGTTGAGCGTTGATGCGGGATGTCAAGAAGTTGTTCGTAATCGAGCAATTACGCGCACTCTTTTAGTGCACGTGCGTATGCACATGATTCTCTTGTTTGCGAACACGTTTCATTGCACCAATCTAGCACCGAAATCGCAGATTCTAGAACTGAGATGAGTAAAACAACTAGCTGCATCTATAGGTTCTCAACTTCCTTGTGTCACTTGAGAAAAAACGTTCTATAATCTTTTAGCATGGTTCTTAGATTTTGTGTTCCTTACTCTTGCATGATGACCAACTTCTTTCTGCTTCCAGTTACTTTCCAGTCACAAGTGTTAGTCAGTTCTAGTTTGGGTGAAGAAGGTTAATATCCGGCTAGTGCTCGAATCAACTTCTCATTATGCATTGCCACGAAGCAAGGAACACATTAAGCCGGCAGGGCGATGTAGTAGAGAAGAAGGCTTGAAGAAAGCAATTTTGATCCAGTTTAATTTAACTAGTTCAATTCTTTCATTGCAATTTTTTTTGCAACAAAGGAATTGAGAGGAAGATTTATTAGGATATCTAGACTTTTCAAGGATTTATTGCTGGTCTATTGAATATCAGTACCACTCCATGCTAGAGTTTGCTTCAAAATTCCATGAAATGAATCTAGTAGTCAATTGCTAATTTTTGTTGTTGAAGTTTGAAGGCTGGATAATCGACATGCTAATATTGTGATTCTTTTCTTTCTAGACTATGATTTGTTCCCTGGGGAATCATGGACCAAAATGTGATAATGAATTTTAGTACGGTTGTGGAGCTCATTTTCTAAGGCTTTAGATCCACCTTGTTCATTTCTGCCAATTTATAAACAAATTTGCACTACGCCAAAACATGGCATCCATGACTGGGCCTACCCAACTAGAAATGGCATAAATGATGGGTCTGATTTGATTAGGAATGGCATCAGCAAATAACCTAGTCAAAAAGGAACAGTCATGGATGCCATATCTTGGTGTGGTGTTGGTTGAAGCAATTCCAATGTGTATTTGAATTTTTGGAAAAAATTGACTAGTATTTTAGCAAAGCAGAATGGCACCATCATGAATTAAAGCTAATTGAAGAGCATAATTTGGTGGATGTTGTTGATTGATGGGTTTGACACAATATGAAAAAATGTGCAAGCCTTCTATGAATGATCTAGCCAGGTTCTGGGGCTCATTTGCCGATGACTTCCATTGGGAGTGCAAGTGGGATACTACAAAACTAATATGCCGATACAACTTTGGCTTGCAAAAGGGTACCCTTTTTGTGGACGTGACCTTCCAATTCTGAAATTATAGTACTCATAATAACAAAAGAAGATAAAGGGTCTTGTTTTTGGTGAGGTGAACTTCCGACTCTGAAGTAGTGCTCTTAGTAACAAAATAAGATAGAAGGGTCTTGTTTCTGTTGACATGAACTTCTAATTCTGAAACAAACTCGCTCTTTGTAACAAAAGATGATAAGTAGAAATTATGTGACAAATGTACATTATGGGGTTGTCCTTGCTATTTACTTTCATGAAAGACAACTCTTGTATACACTTGATTAGCATTCTAGGATGCTTACCTTTCTTTCTTGGTTCCCAGCTGAGGTTTACTCCTTTCTTGCATTTGGTGTATTTTCCATGGCTGTGTATATAGTGGTTTAAAGGAGGACACACACAAACATCTGCTACAATGCACTGGATGAGCATGTCCTAGAAAGACGTGGCAACTGTATCGCATTCTTGTGGGAGGGAAATGATGTTGGCAATCATAAACACATCACCTACGATGATATGCTCAAGTAAACTTGTTAAGTGAAATTATAATGCAATAACTTTTGATAGTTTTAGAGAAGTGTTGATTAGCGATTGGTTTGTTTATGTGGGATTACAATGTAAAGAATCTAATCAATTTGAAAAAGCATGTGAGCTTAAAAGTTATGTGTTTGGTGAATCAAGGGGAAATCTTATCTTATGGGTTCAAATTTGTTAAGTTAGATAGTATTTGCTTGCAATTGGCAAACTTGTTAAAGCACACAGTGTTTACTTACAACTGGCAAACTATTTGCGACAAAGGGGAGTGGAAAAAGGTGAGAGCATTTGCATCTACATGCTGATGGTACTAGAACTTCCAATTGCAATGCTTGCAAGTGCTAAGATTGGGGCTATTCATTCGATATGCCCCTCACTTTGTATTTCTTACAGTCCCCTTGATTTTGAATTTTTATGGTGTCATATTGCAAATGAAGTTCCAGGAGTTTTTGTCAGATACGACAATCTTGATAAAACATGGCTGGAACTTCAAAAGTTTTGGTACAAAGGAGTTTCAAAGAACTTGTGAAACGGCTTGCCTTGAGAAAAAATTTAGGACATAGGTTAACACAAGTTACAACAAAAATAAGATCTAACAGTAAATCTATTCTTTAGGGTGCCCATGATAAAGATAACACATCATAACATCTTCTCACAAGATATGGATATCCTAGGAGCACTCCCACCTGTGCATAGTTTGATGCAGATTCCACCCAATAAAAATCATAGCGAAGTACATTGAACCCATGGCAAAAACAAAATGGAAGATGCCATAGCCGTAAGGCACTTTATCATCTGTCACATTCCCTTCATCCTTCGAGAACTGCAATTCAAAATTGCCCAAATTTCCACATCATATATATTTTTGCTTTGATACTTGGAAGGTCACAACCAACTAGAATCTTTTCATCAAAACGTTTTCAACCCCATAACAGACATAAGTTGCATACTAGGAGATTACCCATGCAATAAAGTCTGCAAATATCTTTTAAGATTGATCGGAAATACCTAGAAATCTTACAATACAGCAAATTTCACTATGCTATTAATGTGATGACTTATCATACTGATACATGTATCTAAACACAAAATTGTGTGTGTGTGAGAAGGAAAGGAGAGAGAAAGAGAGAAAGAGAGAGCAATACTGAGAATGGCGCAGAATCCAATCCAGTAGTGAATGTTGCAAAAATTATTGCAAAAAATGCAATAAGAAAACTCTGCAATATAGTTACCAATGTGTGACATCAGAACATGCAAATTGTTCGTGCAAAGTCTCAATTGAGGCAAAACATCCTAGTGAAGAACTTAACTACAGCCACAACACCAAAAGACTAGTATGTGATTTAACCCACATTCCAACTCCACCATGTACGCAAGAAGTCCAATGATGCTTTGTTCTCAACACCATTTGATGCAAGAAGTGCACAACCCTCTAGAAATTACAGTACAACTCACACCCTTTACAACTGAACAAAAGCTGAGAATCAAGCTAGTTTTTATGTCTTACATGTTATACTACTGGTTGTACTCCAAACCATGCCATGCTACTTCATATACAGCTCTCCTTGCATTCAAATGGTGAGAATCACTTACAATAACAGTGAGCCAATCACCTTTTCCAATTTGGCGTGCGCGTGTGTTGCAAGTTGCTGATAGTGGCTCATTGCACACCCAGTTACAATAAGCCCTTCATCTGTTGTCAGTAATCACAGGAACCTAAGGCACACCACACACCCTGAAATCATCCCTCAGGGAAGGTTACAACTTCAGAATCATGGTCAATGTACTTGCCAAACTTCCCCAAGAAAATCATCATAATATCCAAAACTCTCCATATTGACAATTAGAGTCAACCTGAATAAAAATTGTCAAATTAACTAACAATAGGTTAGAGAAATTTCAAACCAAATATCAACAAACTACATTTTACAATAGCAGACAAAGAAGTCTCTTGCATGTTCAATGATCATCAATAGTAACATATATGGTAGTGACTAGGTACTATGGTAGGATCCCTATTCACTGCATCAGTTCCCACCATTTTGTCAGGATCAAGAACTATCTATCAGAATGCCTACACAAAAGATCAAAACATGAAGCTTCCACTACTTTGAAACTGTGGAGACTCCATTCACCTAGAGCTCATCCTTGAGCACTCAAGTCTTTTAACCAAAGATATCTAAAGTTAGGGCTGTCTTTTGAAGCATAAAAATTGAAGTGACAAAAATGTTGTTATTTGTGAACCTAGGTTTGCTGTAGTTTTTGTTATTATGAGACTTCCCAATTGCACAAAGAAAGGTTGCATGTTGAAAGGAGTAGCATTGACAAAACTGGGCAGACTTAGAACACAAGACTCAAATGAACTTGACTTCACATATGTGCTTTTGACTGTATTAATCTTACTATTGCTAGTAATTCTTTCATGATCAAGAGTGCAGCGTGGCAACAAACTTTTGCCTCTAAAAAAAATTGTTGATGATGTTCTCTAACTTTGCATTCATCAAGGAAACTTTCGACCTGGTGTTCCTGGTTTTTGCCTGAGTCAAGCAAAATTACTTTTATAAAAACTTATGGTTAACAGCAAAAAGGAATGGAGTATGTGGTGGGACACTTGCCCTGCTTTGTATACTTCAACGAAAAAAACACACAAGAAAATCTTAAACCTTGGAGCGTTGAAACACTAAAGGAGAGCTTTTCCTCATGATCAGGAAAGAAGGATTTGAGACAAGAAACATCTGGAAAAGAAGAAGAAAACTGTAAATTGCCACAAAAAAAAACAGGAAACGGTCGCATTCTTGTTTATAAAACAAAGGAGGGTTTAGGAGCCCCCCCCCCCCATATTATTTGTCCCAAAATTTTGTTAATTTTTTCAAAAATACATAATAGTTTTGTTAAATTTAGTTTATTTTAGGTTAGTTTAAATTAATTTAGTCGGGTTGAATTTAACTAAGCAAGTTTAGGTTAGTTTAATTAAGTTTATTTTATTTTAGCTCAGATCTAATTAATTAAACCAACCCTAACACCCCCCCCTATGAACTTGTAAGAAAAAAAAACCCCTCCCATCCCCCTTCAACA